>Ga0180437_10007553_pt1 | contig 14072 bp, 11 predicted proteins | sample SS_ome_4_FD_132410 | JGI IMG/M metagenome (GOLD analysis project Ga0180437, IMG submission 132410) | Hypersaline lake sediment archaeal communities from the Salton Sea, California, USA - SS_3_D_1 metaG | ecosystem: Environmental > Aquatic > Non-marine Saline and Alkaline > Hypersaline >...
GACCGGAAGTTCGAAACGTTCCCCGCCACGGCCAAGTATGGGCAGGTGATCACGGTCCATGATGGGGTCAGCTACCTCGCGATTCGCCCGCTGCCCACTGACGACCTCGGGCGAGACGCCGAGATTACGCTGGAACCAGGAGCGGCGCAGGAACCGGCGCATCACGGTAACACGCGTATCCAGCCCGCGCTACTCGTCAACGCTTACCTGTACAAGAGCGACGCGGTCATCGGTGCAGAGGTCATCAAGCAGCTAAGCGGCGCCCAAACCGGCTTCGTGGTCGAGATGGGCGACGCAAAGGAATACGGCAGTTTCACGAAGTTCCAGGAGCATGCCCGCAAGGCCAAGTTGAACAACAACAAAGGTGCCGTGAGCTATGAGAGCGGCGAAGATACCCTCGCGGCAAGCTGGGACGCCTTCGCGGTAAACGGCAAAGATCCCTATGCTTACGCCAAGGAGCAGTCCTTGTGGCAGGACACTCCCCTCACTCAGATGGGCCAAGCCCGCCTGGAAAAGAACGGTTCGGTCATCGAACGCAAGAAGTCGTGGGCGAATATGTTCCTGCGGACCTTCCCCAAACAGAAAATCTACGTGGCCATGAACCTGCTGCCGAACTACCTGTGCTACAGCTTCCGCGAGCCCGGCGGCGTGCGCATTGTTGCCGATGGAGCGTGCTCGATGGGGCGTTGGGCGGTAAAGGACTCCCGCGAGATCGACATCCGCTACCACGCCTTCGGCGGCGAATATCTGCCCCAAGACAAGGACATGACGCTGGCCACCCTTCTATTCATCACCGGTGCCAAAGGCAAACCGCGCGTAACGTTGAATGCGAAAGACGTCACCACGGCGCTCAAGCCATGGCAGCAGGGTGGCGAATACGGCTGGCTGGTGCCGCTGACCGGATCGTTCCCGGATGACGAGGTGATAGCATCTCGGTTGAGTGTTGCAGGCGCCGGCCCATGACTGTTCTCTCACCAGGGTACCATTCGGTTCACCGCACGGAATCTCAATCCGGGACGTGAGAACGTGGCCACATTGGACTTCGATGACCTTCGGGTGAGGGGTGAGAGCGGTGGCAAGAAGGCCCGTCGGAGTACTTTGGGTCACCAAGGCGTTTTGACATGGCGTTCGGTGCCGCTAGAATCGATAGTCGGTCTTTCTGCTGTCCCCGGGTGCCGGACGGTTGACTACAAACGAGCGACTGTGCCTGATGCTGCGAATCTATCCCAAGCGGGACGACAATCGAATGAAGTAGAAAGGCAAACAACGTGGTGAAGTTCTTCACTCCTCTGATGCTCCTCCTGATTGCCAGTGCACTCCCGGCCTTCGCCGAGAATCCCGTCGCACGGTTCGCAGCCATGACACCGGAGGAAGTGCGCGCTTTCGAGGACGAGGTCAAGGAGAAGATCAGGACTATGGAACGGGTCGCGGCGATGGAACTAATCGCCGACCTGGCCCTGATTCCGCCGAGAATGAACACGTCGCCATTTCCGGAATACGGGTACGATCGTCTCGATTACGGCATGACGATCGGGATCGAACGCACTCCGGGCGGACGACTCTGGGCCTGTTGGGTCGCGGGCGGTGACAGCCCAGAGGCGTTCTTCGTCCTGGCCACCAGTGACGACGACGGCGAGACCTGGTCGCCGCCGCGGTTGGTCGTTGACGCGCACAACAAGAATCTGCCGCGGAACCGCAGTGTGCTGGTCGGCAATCTTTGGACCGACCCGCTGGGGCGGCTGTGGCTGATCTTCGATCAATCGATGGATATGTTCGATGGACGTGCTGGCGTTTGGGTTTCCCTCTGTGAGAATCCTGATGCGGAGGAACCGGCCTGGTCCCGGCCACGGCGCATCTGGAACGGCGTCACGTTGAACAAGCCGACCGTACTCTCGACCGGCGAATGGATGCTGCCGATTTCGCTCGACCAGCGCGGCGGATTCGGGCCCTTCAAGGGAGCTTTCGAGGAGCTGGACCCGCAACGCGGAGCGAATGTCTTCGTCTCGACCGACCAGGGCGCGACGTGGCAGCGGCGGGGCATGGCACGGTTTTCAGCCCCGGACTGGCACGAACACATGATCGTCGAACGCAAGGACGGCACGCTCTGGATGCTGGCCCGCACGGGCAGCGGGATCATGGAAAGCATCTCTGCCGACGGAGGTCGAACGTGGTCGGAACCGATGTTATCGAAAATCAAGCACCCGGTTGCCCGGTTTCACGTCCGGCGTCTCGCGTCAGGACGGATCCTGCTGGTCAAGCATGGTGAAACGATCGACCGCCACCAAGGCCGAAGCCAGATAACCGCGTGGCTTTCAGAGGACGAAGGCCAAACATGGAAGGGTGGGCTGATGCTCGATCCGCGGGCTGGGATATCCTACCCGGACGGCTTCCAGGCGCCAGACGGGACGGTCTACATTTCCTACGACCGCAACCGCGCCACCGACGGCGAAATCCTCATGGCCCGGTTTACCGAGGAGGACGTCCTCGCCAGGAAACTGGTCAGCCCAAGGTCGAAGCTGCAAATGCTGATCAGCCGCCCACTGGCCGGCAGGTGAATCTCTCGCAAACCCCATGCGGGCCGGGAGCGGCGGAAATACCGCTCGGGAGGCGACTCATCAAGGCAGCCTTTTTGCATACGGTTCGGTGTCGTGATAACGGAGCACGACCACGTTGGTCGCCGGATCCGATACGGTTATCGCTGGTATGCCTGCCAGGCCCCTTGTTCCTGCTTTATGGTCGTTTTCCCTTCGCAAATCACAAAGCGAGTCTTGTAGTCGAGCGGCTTGCCTTTTGCGAGCGGGAGGATCGTTCTTCCCGGAAAGGCCAGCGAGATGCAGGTGGAGCCGTAATAGCGGAAGTTATTCGGAAAGAGCGGCGTAGCCTTCGACTCAAACATCATGACGGTCGTGAAATCGGGCGTCTCGACGCCGGCGGCCGGGTACTTGCCGTAAAGCGCCATCCAGGCGGCGTCGCCAAACGCTGCCGGATCGGTCACCCTCTGCACGATCGCCAAATCGTCGCCCCGCCATTTGTCCGGATTCGGATGCACGGCACGGATCGAAAACTCCTTCACTTGCGGATTCATCCGGACCGTCATTCCGCCGTAGCCACCGTAATCGACTGTCTGGCGGCCGGCAATCGCCACGCCGTCGACCAACGCCTCGAGCCTGACATCGACATCGACCGTGCGGCTGCGGGCTCCCGGCGTCCCCGCGGTCTTGGAGGCACGAATCGTGACCGTCTCGTTCACCACGGCGGTCGGGTCATCGTCGTAGCGCCAGGCGCTGACCGCCTGAAGCACGGCCTCATCGGCGCGGGCTTCCATTTTCGTGAGCTTGACTGGATAAGCGCGGATTTTGCAGACGGCCCAAAGGTCGCCGATCTTGTCGTTGTAGCGAACCTCGCACCAGCTCCACCAGAGACTTCGGTGATGCAGATGATCTTTCGGGTAGTCGGCGGTGAGCGGCTCGCCGTGGAATCCGTAGAGCGGATAGATGTAGTCGCTCCGCTCGCCCCCGTACCGACTGCCGTCAGTGAAGTAGGCGCCGTCGTAAGGCGTGTCGCGCTTGCTGAAACGACTCGCCTGGACCCCGGCCGGGAGCGGAACCTCGCCGAAGCGATAGGTCAAGACCGGCCGATCCTGTTCGGTGATTGTGTAGCTCTGCGTTCTTTCATCGACGGAAAACGCCATGTGACCCGCCGCCGCGAAAAGTGGCGCCGGAGCAAAAAACGCCAGCAGCGCTAAGGTTCCGCGCCTGCGAGTGATCATCTGTGGGTACTCCTCTCTTGTTTTACTGCGTGACCGGCCGCGCTGACAGAGCGAACAGCCAGACCCTACTTGTGCCTATTAGAAGTTCCGTACAGATGTGGTGTCAAGGATCTTCGGATGCAACACGAGCTGTCTTCCCCGGGTGGGATTCCTACCCTTCCAGCTCATCCTGGCCGCCGATAACCTCGCGTTTCGGCAATAACGTGCCAGCCGTTTTCTGCGAGTCACGAAACTGGACCGTGTGCAAGAAAGTCGCTCCCGCTCATCTGTTATCGAGCGAATCGAATTGCGTCTGGCGAAACCGGAGGTGGAGATCATCTTCGATTCCAGGATCATCGAGCTTGTTTCCTCGCAGAAATAGGCATCTCCAGCCTTGTGCTGTTAACCGCTGGGTTCCGAAGAGTCAGGCAGATTTGGAGCCTGCACCCCGCCGGCGAACTAGCTGGCGGGGTTATTCTCGCGCTTTTTCGTCGCCACAAACCGCGACCGTTTTACGCTTGTTTGAGACAGATTGCGCCCGCCGACTTCTTCGCCGCGCTCTCTCCTCTATTAAACAGAATTGCGGCCGAATCGCCGATTTCGGCCGCGCTCTCGGACTCTCTGGCCGTGCTCGGCGGTTTGGCTAACGAACAAGTTCGACTCGGACAACGGAATTGACACGTTCGAGATTGGGGCCGCGCCCAAGGGGCCACCGCCCCGAAAGTCGCGTCGGGCTGGAGTCCGCTGGGTCAGCGTCAAGGCGCGGATGGGTACAGAAGAGCTGCCCCATTTTGGCCGGTTTTACGGGACTTTGATTGCGAGACGGCAATTCGGGACTCGTGATTGGATGGAATCACGCAAACCTCTGGTCAGTAGAGAGATGTGGCGAGAAACGAACGTAATCCAGCAGGACCATTATGTCACGTTCAGCGCACTCGTTCACTTGGGGATATCTATAGGAACTTTCAATGGCGGCGCGTCGATCGTGCGGTACGGGGGGTATTGCCGGAAGGTTGGATTGATCAACTCACCTTGGGCACCTATGCACTCGACTTGATCTTACACCGCCACTACCACGCAACGTGGATGCCGCCGGACGCCAATCTCCCCAGGCTCGCTCCGCCACCGACAATCGACTTACCGCTACCGGTGCCGGCATGAAACGGACCTGCCAATGCGTCATGGTGAGCGAGCTGCCGGACGGCCGACGACGTCACCGTTGCCGGCATGAAGCGTGTGGCCACGAGCGAGAATCACACTACCCACCGGACAAGTTGCACCGCATGTGCGATGCGATACCTCGGCAGAATCGATCTGTGGCCGCCGCGCCCTGATCAACTTTGCCCGGTACGAGGAAACTCGGCGCTGGGGATGCAAACACCCAAAGGGCTCGCGCTGGAAGGCGCAGGGCCAATGATACGAGGAGGTTGTGTTGGTTGCCTTTTCCCGTGACCGCAGCAAAGAAGTCATCCCCATCGGAATCCTGACTCGCAACCGTGCCGTCTACCTCGATGCGACACTCCGCTCGCTCTCGGCAACAAGGATTTCTGCCAAGTTCGAATTGTCCGGCACGTGACGAAACTTGAGCGGACCCGACAAATGAAAGGAATTATCATGAACACTGAGCAGGTGAGTTTCCGCGTGATGGCTTGTCTGACGTGGTTCCTTGTGTATTCAAGGCCTCTGTTGGCAGCGGACACAGAATACGGCGGTGAAACGTTTGGCGTCAACGTTCCGGAGATTCGACAGCACGTCGGAGCGGTGTCGTGGGACGAGGCGAAGCCCGCCGAGACAGACATGAGTTTTCTCTCAGAGGCCGAGTTTTCTGTCCCAAGTGCGGTCGACCGCTGGCTACTTCCAGGGACACCCGTGGGAAGAAGGGAGGACAAATGATTGACGCCGGCGGTCGAGACCGGGACAACTCTCCTCTTGAGCATGAGCGGTGGCGGTCACGATGGCCTCGTGCCCCGGAATCGCTTCCAGTCAATTCCCAGTCTGCACATTCTGGCGCGGAGGGTGTGAGGGTTGATCTTCAGCAACACGGCCGCGCCGTACGGCCCTTCAATCCGCCCCTTCGTAACGGCCAGGGCCGCTTCGATGTGTTGCCTCATTGCCGTATCGAGGGGCAAAATCTCAGGGGGGGATAGGAACTGCGCAGACTGCCGCTTACGGTCGCGGGTTGGGGAACCGGTGGGGCCAGCCGTCACGCCCAGCGCCTTGGCCACTTCCAGGCATTTCCCATCGCCTAGAATGGCGGCCCGATCGATCACGGCTGCCAGCTCACGCACGTTCCCCGGCCAAGAGTAAGAGGTCAGTAGCCCGATGTCTTCACGTGAGGGCATGGCCAACGGCAAACCAAAGCGTGTGGCGGCACGCTCGGCGAAGTGCTTGGCGAGCTTCGGGATATCTTCTTGGCGTTCGCGCAACGGGGGCAGGACTATCGGAAAAACTGCCAGGCGATACCACAGGTCTTCTCGGAACTTCCCTTCGGCCACCATGCCGGCCAAGTCCCTGTGGGTGGCAGCCACAATCCGCACGTCCACATGGACGGGATGGTGGCCTCCGACGCGCTCCAACCAGCCGTCTTGCAGGATCCGAAGCAGGCGGACTTGTGCGGCGTGCGGAAGGTCACCGATCTCGTCAAGGAACAACGTGCCGCCGTCGGCGCGCTCGAACCAACCCTTGCGCGCCTCGACGGCACCGGTAAAAGCACCTTTCTCGTGGCCGAACAGTTCGGAGTCGATCAGTTCGGGCGGGATCGCGCCGCAATTGACCCGCATGATCGGTCCGGCGGATCGACCCGACCGAGCGTGGATGGCCCTGGCAAGAAGCTCTTTTCCCGTGCCGGTATCTCCAAAGATCAGCACGGGCGCGTCCGAGCGCGCCACCAGTTCCGCCCGCCCCATCACCGCGCGTAGTCCCGAGTCGGCACCCACAATCGTATCTTCCAGCTTCTTCCGACCGAGGCGGGTGAGCAGCAAACGTGTCTCCGCTTCGGCGGCCTCTCGAAGCGCGGCCATCTCCCGAAGTCGCTGGTCGTTGTCCAACGCTACGGAGAACGGGTCCAGCAGCACCTGCATCAAGCTTGCATGCCTGGCGTTGAACGCCTGTTCCGGCGAGGCGACCAGCACCAAGACACCAAGGTGGTCGTCCCGGGCCCCGAGCGGTCCAGCCAGCACGTCACCCTCGGTTCCGGGGGGCACAATCGCCGGCAGCTCGCCACGGATTGACGCTCGCCTGCCCAGCTTCGTGACCTCGCCTCGTTTGCACCACGACAGCAGCCTTTCGATTTGAGAGGGCGAACACTCTGTGCGGGCATCCAATCTGAGGTGTTCCGATGCTTGCAACCCTACGGCCACGGTTTCCAGGCAGCCGTGCTGACAATCGAGTCGCCGCACGAGAATTTGGCGGATCGGCATGCGCTTCGCCAGAATCGCTGAGATCGTCTCCGTCGATTCGCTGATTTCGATGTGGCGGCAGGCCTCTTGCCAGACATTCAAGAGGACCGTCTGGGACTTCTCCATCGGCACACCCTGTGATATTCAACGGACTTACTAGTATATAACATGGATAGTACCAGTATATATCACGGGATCGACCTCCGCTACCCCAGAATCCCGGCAACCACGGCCAGAGTGGGCCAGAGAGTGCTGCGCAGATTACCCAGTTTGCCGGCTTTTTCCGCGTACGACGGCCCGGGACCGCCGAAATGGGCGTTGGCACGAGGTTTGCGGAGCAGAGAGCGACCGGGCTGGCTGTGCGTCGCAGCTCGCCCCACCAGCTTGCGGATGTCGACAGAGAAGCCACCCCACACAGAAGGAAAGTAGGAGTGCCTAAATTCTCCGCGATCAAGAAGTTACCCGGCGTGCCGGGCTTTCGCAGAAAACGCGTTCGCATCTGGGCGGCGGTGGTCCTGATCATCGTGCTGGTGCTGGGGATTCAGGCCGCGGTACCAGATTGGCGCCTGGTGCCCAACCTGACGGGCTTGGGGCCGGCTGTGGTTTTGGCTATCTTTCTGACGGCAATGTTCTGCGAGTACGTCGACTCCAGCCTGGGCATGGGATACGGCACCACGCTCACCCCGCTATTGCTGCTGGTGGGATTCGAGCCGCTGCAAATTGTACCGTGCGTCCTGTTGAGCGAGTTTGCCTCAGGGATCAGCGCCGGCTTGATGCACCATCGTGACGGAAACGTCGATTTCTTGCGAGACCGCCAGGCTCGCGGGACAGCGGTGCTGCTATCAACTCTCAGCGTGGTGGGGGCCGTTACCGCCGTCACGTTCGCTCTCCGCTTGTCCAAGTTCTGGCTCACAGCGATTATCGCGGTCATCATTCTGTCGGTCGGCATCGCGACATTGGCGACCGTTGGCCGGCGGCTTCGATATCGTCCCGGACACGTTATTGCCGTGGGCGCCGTGGCGGCCTTCAACAAAGGGCTCAGCGGCGGTGGCTACGGCCCGTTGGTCACGGCCGGTCAGGTCGTGTCCGGCGTGTCGGCCAAGAGTGCCGTCGCCATCACGTCCATCGCCGAAGCGTTCACCTGCATTGTCGGGTTGTTGGCCTACGTGTTGATCCACGGGGGCCTTGACTTTGCACTGGCGGTCCCACTGACCGCGGGAGCGGTACTGTCGGTGCCGATGGCCACCTTGACCGTTCGGCGACTTCCCGAGCCGGTAATGCGTTGCAGTGTTGGGTTCGTAACCTGCCTGCTGGGGATTCTTACTCTTGGAAAGCTCCTTTGGTGACGACGATCCTTCTATCCTACCCACGCACGCCGAATCTCTGCCTATGAAAAGGGACCCCTGACAATGAAAGACCTCTCCGCAATTGAAGTCCATTGGCACGAGCACGCTGTTTCCCGTAAGGAGCGGGAGGAGCTTAACGGACACTGTGGAAGTGTCCTCTGGTTCACCGGCCTGAGTGCCAGCGGCAAGAGTACCGTGGCCAACCTGGTCGACCACAAGCTGCACGCCATCGGCATCCACAGTTTCGTATTGGATGGCGACAACATCCGCCACGGTCTCAATGCCGGGCCGGCCATGTTGAAGCAACAGCATGGGGACGAGTTTGCGCAGCGGTTTGGGCTCGGGTTTTCGGCCCGGGATCGCGAGGAGAATATCCGCCGCATCGGTACCGTTGCTAAGCTTTTTTGCGACGCCGGGGTGATTGCGATTACGGCGTTCATCAGTCCCTATCGTGCAGATCGTGACCGAGCCAGGGCGATGGTCGAGGAGGGTGATTTCGTCGAGATCTTCGTCGATGCGCCGCTGGAGGTATGCGAAGCGCGGGACCCCAAAGGCATGTACAGGAAGGCCCGGGCCGGCGAGATCAGAGGTTTCACCGGCATCGACGACCCGTACGAGCCGCCCGCACACCCCGAGATGGTTCTCAACGCCAGTGCCAAACCGGCCGAGACACTGGCCGACGAGGTGATTGCCTATTTGCAGGCCTTAGGCAAGATCGGCAGTGAGCCTTCGTGGCAAAAGCGTTTTGTTGGCTAAGGCAAGGCGCCGGTGTATTACTACCTGTCTGGCCAAATCGGAACTCTGATGCTGGTTCCATGCCGAAGAAACGGAGAACGGATTCGAGTTGCTTTTGTCACGGGGGTTGTTGTCGTGAATGCCCACGATGGGAGGTGAAAGCCCGTGTCCGCTGTCAAAGGCGGGGCCTTCATCCGACAGAGAGTTGAGTCATGTTTGATACACCGACTTTGCTTGTTGTGGACGACGAAGGTGGCATCTGTCGGGCGTGCCGCCGCATCCTCAAGCAAGCGGGGTTCCGCGTGCACGTGAGCAGGGATGCCCGCATCGGACTCGGCCGGGCTGCAACGGAGGATTACTCCGCTATACTGCTGGATATCAAGATGCCGGAAATGGACGGATTTCAGTTCCTTGAGGAATTGCGCAAAAAAAACCGGGATGTTCCGGTAATGATCATGACCGGCTATCCGAGCATCGGGACCGCGGCTTCGGCGGTTTGCCTGGGCGCCTCAGACTACATCACAAAGCCTTTCACTCCAGGGCAAATCACACAGTCGGTTCTGAGAATGCTTGCTCTCGGTATAGACGGAAGGGACCGGTCCTGAGGGTTCTGCGTCGTGATCCGTGGACATGTCGACTGGATGCCGGAGGACGTTTACTACCGACAAGCAGTGTGCTGTGAGCCCTGGTCGCGACCGTGACGGTCCGACAGTTGGCAGAGGTGGTAATGCCAGGGAGCGCCGACGCCGCCTGATGTCTGCCAAGAAGCCTGACGTTTGCGAAGTCGTTCTGGAAGCGCTGTCCGGCAAAGCGGTATCGACCGTGAGTCCGAGCGGAATACGGGGGCAAGGGCTTCCCCGGAGTCATTCGAAATCGCGTCGGCTTCGCTGGGCGCTGTTCTGCAGACTGAGCACCGTTCTGATTCTCTTGTGGTGCGTCTGAATCGTGCGGCCGACTGCTCATTCCCGGAATGCGGTAGACTCCACCTCGTAGCATCTCCCGCAGGGCATCGATAACCGTGTGTATCGGCTCCCACTCATTGACATAGCCCCTGGCTTCCAGGGATCCGCTGAGAGCGCCCTTGTGGGCCCGGCGAACACGGGGTAAGGTGGTTGTGGTCGGAGAGAGAAGATGCGCACCCTGGGACACCCATGAACCGAATCCTATTCCGTCCTCAAGATGAGTCTTAGGACACGCTCAGAGCCATGTGTGATCTTTCGAAGACTCTATCCTGCATGCTTGGCAGACTCGTCTTGGCATCGAGTGTGTCGCTGCTTTCTCCGGGGCTGGCTGTTGGCGCGGTGGAAGATACAGGACCGGTCCGAATTGGAGTCTTGGCGAAGCGGGGGCCTGAACGGTGTCTGGAGAAATGGGGCCCCACGGCCGAGTATCTGACCGCGGAAATCGCTGGCTACTCGTTTGCCATCAAGCCGCTTGCTCATGATGAAGTAAGGTCGGCTGTGGAGCGCGGAGAAGTCGAGTTTGTCCTGACCAACCCGTCTTCTTACGTCGAATTGGAGCGGCTCGACGACGTGAGTCGGATCCTGACGCTCAAGAATCTCCACCTCGCGAAGGCGTACACGGTGTACGCTGCAGTAGTCTTTCGGAGGTCTGACCGTGATGATATTCGCAGCTTCGGGGACCTGAAGGGCAAGGCCTTTATGGCGGTCGAAGAACAGTCGTTCGGCGGCTGGCAGATGGCATGGCGGGAATTGAAAGAGGATGGCATCGACCCCCGGCGTCATTTCGGCAGTCTACAATTCGGAGGCACGCATGATACAGTTGTCTACGCAGTACAGGAGGGCAGGATAGACGCGGGTACCGTCCGGGCCGATACTCTTGAACGCATGGCAATGGAAAGCAAGATCCGCCTCGACGAATTCCGGGTGATCCACGAACAGCAGGGTGCCAGGATCGACCTTCCTTTCCCGTGTTCGACGCGTGTTTATCCGGAATGGCCGCTGGCCAAGGCTGAGCATACGCCGGACGAACTGGCTGAAGAAGTAGCCCTCACTCTGGAAAGGATGTCTCTCGACAGTCCGGCGGCGCAGGCTGCGAGATGTGCCGGATGGACAATTCCCCACAGCTACCAGTCGGTCCATGACTGTCTGAAAGAACTGGGCATCGGCCCCTACGAAGACTATGGACGAGTAACGGGGGGCGCCGTAATCCGGCAGTATTGGCCATGGTTTGTCGCAGGCGCTGGCCTTCTTATCATCAGCGGTGTCGTTTCGATCTACGTGATACAGCTCAACCGCAGGTTGCAGCACGCCCTTTCAGAGTACGCGAGGGAGCTGGCGGAGCGCGAGCGAGCCGAGCAGTCACTCCGGAAGCGAGAACGCTTCCACTTGGAGTCCGAGAAGCTGGCCGCTGTGGGGCGGCTCGCCGCCGGTGTTGCCCACGAGATTAACAATCCGCTCACGACTGTGCTGACCTTCAGCCACTTGCTCAGGGAGAAAGAGGGCCTGGATGACCAAGGTAAAGAGGATCTCGATTTAGTCATCCAGGAAACGAGCCGCGCAAGTGAAATCGTTCGCGGTTTACTCGATTTTGCCCGGGAACGTCCGGCACTTAAGGAACCCTTGAACCTCAACGACGTTGTCGGCAGAACGATTCCCCTACTGGGTAGTCAGAAGGCGTTCCAGCGGATTGCCGTGCGTGAGGCTCTCCAGAAGGACCTGCCTGCGGTGGAAGGGGATATGAATCGGCTGCAGCAGGTCCTGCTTAATCTGTCGCTGAATGCGGGTGAGGCGATGCAGGACGGTGGCACGCTGACGATTTCTACGTCAGCTCAGGGCAGCCGTGTGCTGCTGAAGGTGAGGGACACCGGCTGTGGAATTAAGGAAGAGCATCTCGACCGCATTTTCGAGCCCTTCTTCAGCACCAAGCCCGTCGGCAAGGGTACTGGTCTGGGTCTGAGTGTTAGTTACGGTATCATACAACGGCACGGCGGTACTCTGGATGTCGAAAGTGAAATCGGCAAAGGGGCCACGTTTACCATCATCCTGCCCTGCGCCGAAGCCAGAGACTCCAATAGCCAGAACGGAGTTGTTGAAACGTGAGCTTCTCAAGACCTGAAGCAGATGTTCCCGTGCCGGGGCGCAGAATCCTCGTCATCGATGATGAAGCATCCATCGGCCTAAGCTGCAAACGCATCCTCGGCCGCCACGGACATGACGTGCAATCGTACGACGATCCACAAGCCGGCCTCCAGGCGGCCCTCGTTGGTGACTTCGACGTAATGCTAGTCGACCTGGTGATGCCGGAAATCGACGGCTTGGAGATACTCAAGCAAGTCAAGGACGCTGGGGTGTCTTCCGAGGTGGTGATCGTTACGGGCTATTCTACCGTGGAATCAGCGGTGGAGGCCATGAAGCACGGCGCAGCCGACTATCTGAGCAAGCCGTTTTCACCGAATCAACTGGAGATGGTCCTTGAGAAAGTGTGCGAACGTTCTGCTCTGATCCAGGAAAACGTGTTGCTGCGTAAGGAACTTGAACTAGATCAAGGGTTCGAGGGCATGATCGGCGAAAGCCACTCGATGGAACACGTGTTCTCGCTGATTAAGCGCGTCGCGTCAACGGATGGCACGGTGCTGGTCACCGGCGAGAGCGGCACCGGAAAGGAGATGGTCGTTCGGGCCATTCATCGGCTCAGCCGTCGAAAGAACCATCCACTGCTGGCGTGCGATTGCAGCACGCTGGCGCCCACGCTGCTCGAAAGCGAGTTGTTTGGCCATGTGAAGGGATCCTTCTCCGGTGCGGTCGCAACGAAGCAGGGGCTATTCCAGGCAGCTCACAAGGGGACCCTTTTTCTGGATGAGGTTGCCAACCTAAGCGCGGAGACACAGGGGAAGCTATTGAGGTGTTTGGAGACGAAACGGGTGAGGAAAGTAGGGGACACGGCTGAGCACGAGGTCGACATCCGATTGATTGCTGCCACCAATCGCGATCTGGTGGAAATGATCGAAGAAGGCAGCTTCCGCGAGGATCTGTACTACCGGCTCAACGTGGTGCCCATCTACCTCCCTCCGCTTCGACAGCGGCCGGGCGACATTCCAAGACTTGCCACGGCATTCTTGAGACGCTCGTGTGAGAAAAACGCGGTCGATATCGAGGGATTCACCGCGGAAGCGCTGGTCCAGATGGAAAGTTACCATTGGCCCGGCAATGTCCGCGAGCTTCGAAACCTCGTGGAACGGATTGCCATCATGTGTCACTCCGATCGTATCGAACGTCAGCACTTGCCCGCTGAGATTTGCCAGGCCCCGACACATTCTACCGTCACCCGACTTCCCCGAAGTTGGGAGGAATTCAAGAAGCTGAAGCAACAGGCAAAAGACGCTGTGGTCCAGGAACTAGAGTGTCGCTTCCTGACGGAAGCACTCGAACGTCGTGGCGGAAACGTGACGAAGGCGGCGGAAGACGTCGGGATGCAACGAACCCACCTCCATGCGTTGATCCGCAAGTACGGCCTCGAATGAAACGTTGACGGTTGAGTGCCCCCGCTTTTCTGAAGCGGCCGCTCGGCTTCTCGCGCCGACCAGATGCTCGGCTCTGCGTGTATGGTTACAGCATACACCGTATGGTCTCCCCATACAATTCTCGCTGCAACGCCTCCCAGGCCAGCCCACCTTCCCACTGCGACGCAGAATGCCCCACGCCGAGCGACACGCACGATAACCTGTGTGCCTATAGCGGCTTAAGGCGGCAAAGCGGTGCACTTTCTCGTCGCCCTGACTTCAAAGCCGGTTGAATGGCACGCGTCTTGCCTTTGCACTTCCTCAGTCGGAAATTGATCGGGAGACAAGCGGATGTTTGGAGGCCCAAGACTGCTGATTGTAGA
>Ga0180437_10007555_pt1 | contig 14068 bp, 8 predicted proteins | sample SS_ome_4_FD_132410 | JGI IMG/M metagenome (GOLD analysis project Ga0180437, IMG submission 132410) | Hypersaline lake sediment archaeal communities from the Salton Sea, California, USA - SS_3_D_1 metaG | ecosystem: Environmental > Aquatic > Non-marine Saline and Alkaline > Hypersaline > Sediment...
ATTGAATTGTCCTTGACAACTGTTCGAGGCCGTGGTTCAATATTTTCTGTCACACGCGGGAACCGTCTACCTCGCTGGCAAAGATTCTATGTTTTCTGCAAGGCTAAAGGCAGTTTTGCGAGCAAAGACACATTTGCGGCGTCTGGAATTGGCCGTACTTGTGGTATTTGCATTCACAGGTATTTCACTTGCCGAACCGGCTGGCCCAGATTACTTCCCGTCCTTTGCGGACGAGCACACCGTTGCCTTGTGGCTGTTTGACGAGCCGGATTACCTCAACACGACGCTGACCGACGCCGGCGAGAACTGGTATGACCTGCGGGTTGCAGACGGAAAAATGGTCCCTGGGAAATTCGGCAACGCACTTAATTTGCGTTCCGAGAAACGTGCGGCAGCTGTTTTCGCCAGCCACTCGCGCGGTTTGGCCGATCCACCCGAAAAGCTTCTGAGAACCCTTGCCGAGAGCGGCTGGACTGTCGAATTCGTGTTCAGGACAGACGCCTTGGCCGATTGTGAATTCGTGATCATTGAAATAGGGCCGGGCAAAATTCCCGATTTTCATCTCGCCCTTTCGACAAAGCAGCAGGGGTTTCTCATTTACTCGAGAATTTGCGGTCTTGCTCTGCTTGTCCCCACGGACCCGAAAACATTATCCAATGGCGAATGGCACCATGTTGCGTTCACACGCGGTATTCGAGACGACACAGTGAGACACTATCTTGACGGTGTTTTGCAACCGGAGCCGAAGCCTGCAGATAATAATTATCAACTGCGTGATCGCCGTCTCAAGCCGGGCCTGATCGGTATCAACTATGGAAACTCGTTTTTTACGGGCTTTGGCGCCAGTGAAAAAAATACACATGTAAATTTTAGCTGGGGCGAATCCAGAGGAAAGGTCTGGTCGCAGCGATGGCGCGGGCTGATCAAGGGGCCGGTTTCCGGTTGGGTGGCCTTTTCGGCTGAGAGCAACGCAGGATTCAGCCTCAAAATTGGTGACAGGATCGTCATCGACGGCAAAATGGGGGCTGCTGTTCGTTCCGGCAGCATGAACATGGTCAAAGATCGCTTATATCCTGTGACTCTCAGCTACAGAGTAGAAGGAAAGGCAGATAATCATCTTCGTCTTTTCTGGTCCTGGCAGGGCCAACAGAGACATCTTGTGCCTGAAGGCGCGTTCTGGTACACAAACGAAGACCTGAAAAAGGCAGGTATCGCGTACGATTCGGAAGACTTCGTCATAGGGCTACGACCGCCGGGGCAACAGCCGGTTTCCGCGTGCATCGACGAGCTGCGAATATCGGATGCGGTTCGATATGAAAAGACTTTCCTACCTCCGGGTAGTTTTTCAAGAAACTATTTGGGGCAAGGGTTGCCCAGGAAAAGCGTTGCGACGGGCCCTGCTCCGCTTTTCGGCCCTGAAACGCCGCCGGGTGTGCTCCAGTTCGGCGCGCGAAAGCATCTGTTTATCGACGATGCGATTTTCGAGCGGTACGAGAATCTCAAGTTCGCCGTCAATCCTCCCCGGAATTACAAGGCAACCGATTTTATTACAGATCAGCCGTGGGAAGGTGACCCGGGCAAGGTCATGGGACCTCGCAGCCTCTACGAAGTCAACGACAGAATTGCGCTGGAGTACACGAACAGCTCAATGTGGGTAGAGCCTGACCGCGACAACCTGCTTTACGTAGCGTTCTCAGATGATGGTCTTCATTTCGAAAAACCCGGTTTAGGCTGCATCGAGTGGCAGGGTTCAAGGCAAAACAACATAGTTCTGAAAGGGCCGGTTCAGGGCAACATCTTTTTCGATACCAATCCGAACGCGTTGCACGAAGAGCGCTTCAAGTTCACCGCCTATTTCATGACAAGGGGTATTTATTTGTTCATGTCGCCGGACGGAGTACATTGGCGGCGCAACGAAACGATCATGCTTCCGATTGACTGCGGCGGTGGCGCCGAAGGCTTCTGGGACGACCAGCGCGGACGCTACGTTTGCTATATACGCCATGAGGCGTACGCAACGAGGGGCAAGGGCAAATCGGCGGACGTCGGCGGTCGGGCCGCGGCTGTCTCGGTAACGGATGAAGTGACAAAGCCCTGGCCTTTCAAGCGCCTCGAAAGGCCGCTGCGCAAAGAGCCGTTGCCGCTGCCGGCAAGTACGGGGGAACTGCCCACACCTTTCTATCCGACGGAATCAGGCCAGCCATACCGCACACGGGCAACGAAATACCAATGGGCGCCGGACACTTTTCTGGCCTTTGTCTGGCGAATCCACGGAAACGATCATACAAGCCGACGGACGGAGCTGGCGGTCAGCCGGGACGGTCTACATTGGAAAAATTACGGCGGGTCGTTCTATATTCCCAACGGCTGGGAATTCGAAGGCATCGAGGTGCTCGAAGCCTTGTCCTGCAATGGTCTTATAAGGCGGAAGGACGAAATCTGGCAGTACGCTCACCTGCGAGGTGATAAAAAGGATGTATTTTGCCGATCGGTGCAGCGATTGGACGGCTTCGTGTCGCTGGACGCCAGCTCAGATAGCGGCTGGGCCGTCACTAATCCCATGGTAATCGAAGGCAGACGGCTGATACTAAACGTCAAAGCAAAAGGGACCGTCCGAGTGGGATTTCTTAATACCGACTGCACCGCCGTAACCGGCTTCGGTGTCAAGGACTGCGACCCGATCAAAGTCGACTCGGTCGGACATAGAGTCTCCTGGCACGGTAAATACAGTTTGAGCAGCCTTGCCGGCAGGATTGTGCGTTTGCAGTTCGAAATGCAAAATGCTAAACTCTTTGCGTTTGAAATCAAAAAGTGATCCGATTGCTGTCCAAAATGAAGAGACATGGGTATGATTGCAAAAAAATTTGCGAGAAATTCAGACCTTGTTCTGCTAATTCTGTTTTCGGGATTGATGGCGGGTTTGTGTGCGGCGCAGGCCGCAGGAAATTCCTTCCCGTCGTTTGCCGACGAGAATACCGTGGGCCTGTGGCTTTTTGATGAGACCTGGTATCCTTACACGACCCTGACTGATGCGAGCGAGAACGAATACGATTTGCGCTTGATGAAGGGAGGACGGCTGGTCCAGGGTAAGTTCGGCAACTGCCTCAAGGTGACGCCAGGCCTGGATTATGCTGTCAGCTATGCCGCCTGGAAAGGTTCGGTCGGGTTCGTTCACTTGAGAGAGATGAGCGGCAAGCCGGGAAGCGGTCTTTTCGGCCCAACGGTAGCGCCTGAGGAAATACAAAGAGCTTTGGCCGATGGAGACTGGACATGTGAGTTCTGGCTCAGGCTCCAATCCAAGCCTACATATGATGTGGTTGTCCTGGACGTGGGGAATAAATTCGAGCCCGGCTTTACGGTGACTATAAAAGCAAATGTCGAAGCGATCGAGGTAGAAAACTGCTACGCCGGTGAAAAGGGCGTCTGCCCGACAGTTCTCGATCAACTGTGGGGCAGAAACTGGCACCACGTAGCGTTCACTCACTCAAGCCGCGCCGGTCAGTGGAGTTATTTCATCGACGGAATTCTGCAGGAAAAACCGGTGGTCTCGAACGTCCTAAAATCTGACGTTGTCCCCGTGGTCTGGCCCGACTCGATAGCCGATACGACGTACGGGATATTCGAAAAGGAAAGCAGAGCCGACATGCCCGATTACGACAAGCGAATCAAGAATCGATTCAATTTCGCCATCGGCCACGACCGCCATGGCGGCAGGGACCTTGACGGGTGCATAGACGAATTGCGTTTCTCCGATTTAGTCCGTTATCGGGAGAACTTTGCGCTGCCGCACAGTTTCTCTCGCAACTATGGTCCCCACGCCCCGAAGCCGGCTGTGCCCAACGGTCCGCCGCTGCTTTTCGGTAAAGACGATTCGCCTTATGAACCTGTCAGACTCGGCTCACGCAAGCACGTCTTTATCGACGAGGTGATGGTCGAGAAAAAAAGGAACGTCGAACTGACAATGAATCGGCCCACCGATCCTGTAAGATGCACAGAGGCAGCCGCCTGGGACGGTCCTTTCTTCGAGCACGAAGGCAAAATCTACACCGTCTGGTCCGAAGGTTACGAAGGGGATTATGCTCCGATCTACCTGCTTGTCTCAGAAGACGGAGTGAACTTCAAGAAACCGAATCTCGGCCTAATAGAATTCAAAGGGTCAAAGGAAAACAACCTCATTTACCTGCGGCTTCCCTCCTGGGGCCGCTGGTGGAAGGACGACAATCCGAATGTACCTGCGGAAGAGCTGTTCAAGGCGACCCTCTGGGTGGGCCAGCGGGGAATATATCTCTACATGTCGCCCGATGCAATTCACTGGCGACGAAACGAGACCTGCATGCTGCCGCTTGTCAGCGGGGGCGGCTGCGGTACTTTCTGGGACGACCAGCGCGGCGTTTACGTCAGTTTCATTAAGCGGGACGGAAGTTATCACACCGGTGAGCATCCGAATTACGGTAGAAGCTCCACACGCTTCGAAACGCGCGAGTTTACCAAACCCTGGCCATTCAATCCGGTGCCGAATCCGTACTTTGAAGGCTGGCCCTTCCCCGCTGTTACCGGCGAGGGGCTGACCGTTTTTGGGCCCGATTTGTGTGATCCGGACAGCGGTCAGGTCTTCCGAACGCGGCCGCAGAAGTACAAATGGGCCCCGGATGCTTACTTAGCATTTCTCATTCGCGGTGGGTCGGACATGGCAACCAGCCGGGACGGTATACACTGGAAGGTATGCTCCGAAGAGGGACTTGGCTTCTACCAGCAGGGTGGCGGGACATTCGAAGGCAAGAAAATCGGCGGCGCAATGGTGTGCAACGGCATGATACGCCGGGGCGACAAGATATGGCAGTACGTCAATTACGAGGGTCTTGGCGAGAAAACGACAGTCCGGATGACACAAAGACTGGACGGGTTCCTTTCGCTTGACGCCAGCGGGCAGGGCGGTGTTATTATAACGCGGCCGTTTATCTTCGAGGGTGATAGACTCACACTAAACGCGCTCGTGAAGGATTATATGAAGGTCGCAATTCTTAATCTGCCGGGCAAGGAGATGACAGGTTTCAACGTGGGACTGACCAATCCGCCGAGGAAGGATGCTCCCGGTTACGGGATTGCCGATTGCGACCCTGTTACGGGAGATTCAGTACGGCACGTAGTTACCTGGAAGGGTAATTCCCATGTCGGCAACCTCGCCGGAAAGGTAGTGCGTCTGCGGTTCCAACTTCAGGATGCAAAGCTCTACGCATTCCGGTTCGAGTGAGCGCCAAGCAACATCGGCTGCTTTGCGAGCATTTCAGAAATCGAGCACGAAACAGCAGCGGCTGGAAGGTACTTGAAAATTTGAACAATACGACTTATAATTTGAACCGAACGTGTAGCATGAAACGCAGAATTAGCCGAACAAAAACATCCGCCGCGCGGCGTAAAACCGGGTATGGCCTCACCAGTCAAGACGCTATGAAGGCAGCGCACAAACAAAAAGGGTTTATGTTGCTCGAACTGTTGGTGGTAGTTTCGGTAATTGCCCTTCTGCTGTCGATATTGATGCCGGCGATGAGGCGTACGAGAAAACGTACAAACACCGTTACCTGCCGGTCCAACCTTATGCAGTGGGGCCATTTTTTTTCGATGTACACATCCGATAACAATGGTTTTTTCAGCAGCGGCTGTATCGCCAAAGGCAATGGCGAGAGGAATACCGTCTGGTACGATGATCACGGCTGGGTGGTGACGCTTCGTCCATATTACGGCAACAGGAAAATACTCCACTGCCCCGATGCCGTTGACCCGGTTGCTGTTAGACGCGCCGCAGGCAGTTTTTTTTGTGACATGTCCTCTGCCTGGGAGCTTCGCAGCCGCAATAATACCCTCGTCTCGGGAAGCTACGGAATAAACTCGTGGGTTTACAATCGAAACGATGCGGTAAATACCGCTGGAGGCGAGCAATACCGATGGAAGAAACTTGAAGTTGAGGTAAGAGGCGCAGATCGGATTCCATTGCTTCTCGACTGCTGTTGGCTCGAGGGGTATCCGCAGCAGCAGAATTGTCCCCCGGAATATTGCCGCGACCTGGCCGGTGAGGCCGACCAGATGAAACGGTTTTGTGTTCCTCGCCACAACACTCGGGCACAGGGCCTCTTTTTCGACCTGTCGGTCGATAATATAGGACTCAAGGCCCTGTGGGAGCTAAAATGGCATCGGAATTACAACGTTTACGCCCGTGCGCCAGCCGAATTCAGCGATCCAGCCCATTGGATGTACGGCTTAAGAGATTACTGAAAGACCGCCTATCCAAAGAAAAACAGGCTCCCATGGAACTCCAAACAGGCCCTTTGTTGAAAACACCATTTGTTGAAGTCTTCAATTGAAGGAATCACTCTGGGTCGGGCAGATTTGCCCGGGAGCGGCTTTTGTGTTGACTTGAACGAGCGCTTCGGCTATCATTGGGAACATAAATGACCCGGGGAATTGGGGAGGACCCGATTTTCCGGTGATTGGCTTTAAGAACAGGAGATTTATCATGGCAAACGCAGTTCGAGTATTCTTGGTAACCACTATCGCAGCCCTCGTCTTCTCACCTCCAGCGGCAACGGGGCAGGGAAACCAGCAGAAAACCATGGAGCAGGAGATACAGCAGCTCAGAGCCGAGTTGACGAGCATGCGACAGGAACTCAAAGCGCTTCAGGCGGACATAAGGAAAGTTCTCACCGAGCTTAGGACCATCAAGAGTTCCGTCGCCGCCAAGCCCCCCCAACGCAAGAGACAGGCCGACACAACGGTCTACAAAGTAGACCTCGGCTCTTCAGCCATAAGAGGGGCCAAGGATGCACCAGTTACGATCGTCGAATTTGCCGATTTTCAGTGTCCTTACTGTGCTCGCGAGTGGCCCAAACTAAATCAGCTACTCCAGGATTACCCGGACAAGGTGCGAGTTGTGGTAAAGCATTTTCCGCTGAGCTTTCACAAGAAGGCCAAACCTGCCCATGCCGCGGCCGAATTTGCCAAACGCACGGGAGGGGCCGAAGCTTTCTGGAAAATGCACGATATGATTCTAAAGGATTCCAGGAATCTCGAAGTTTCCACGCTGCGCGGCTATGCCGAATCACTCGGGCTGGACCTGACAAAGTTCGATGAGCTCATGGCTGACAGCAAGAAAATCGATGAATTTCTCAAACCTGACATGGATGAAGCCAGGAAGTGCAAGGTTCGCGGCACCCCTACCGTTCTGGTCAACGGCCTGAAGATGGCCGCACGTGGCATGAATGACTATAAGCAGCGCATTGATGAGATTCTAAAGACCACCGCCAAAGCCGACACCGCCAAAAAAGCCGACGAATAGACTCCTCCAGCGGCAGAAAGGCCAGCGCACAAACTGATGGCCTGTTCGCTTCTTTGCGTGCTCTTTGTGCTTCGGCGACATGGGGTAAGAGTTCGGCAGACGCTTGTCGGGGGGGCATTTCAACAGGGCGCCGAAAGACGGCTTGACAATGTGACACAGGTTAAAAACTCCTGAACAGAGTTACACCCATTGTCGGACGATCTGTGTTTGTCGCATATGGCAATACGGTGAATCCGCACAGTTCAAGGTTCTTCTGTTTGCCCGCGATCGTGTGTCCCACAACCCATCCGAGTGTTGCGCCGAAGACGACGTCACTACCCCAGTGATCGCCCTCATCCATCATTCGATAAGCGATCAGAGACGCCAAACCGTAAGCCGGGATACCGACCTGCGGCCCGTAAAATTCGTCGAGAACCGAAGCGACCGTGAAGGAGCTGGACGTATGCCCGCTGGGCCAGGCCCAGTCTTTGCCGTTCGGCGTTTCGTTGTTCACGAGGGCTTTGAGGCCGACCGTCACCAGGCCGTTCACTGACAGGGCTGTCAGCGCCGTCCACGCCCTTTCCCTGTTGATGAGATCCTCGTTGTCAGCACTGAGCGCATACCACAGACCCGCTGCGGCAAAATGGGCGCCCGGACAGCCGATTGCTTTCAGCGCCTCACTGCCAAACCCGTCGATGACCTGATGCCTTTCGAAGTTGGTCGCAAGATTGTGGTCGGCATCGGTGTTGTGCATTGCGATGCTCGCACCACCGGCGATCAGCAACGCGGTCATGTTGTCGGATCGCAGAAATGTTTCGCTCGATCCTTCGATAAAATCTTTCGGCAGGCTGGTGACAATCCTTTTTCCCAACTGCTCGACGACCGGCGTCGAGACGCTGCAATCGGGCTTCTCGGACATCTTTTCAAGACGACCAGAGTTTGTGCAGCCGGCGGTCAGAATCAAGCCAATGTACAAGATTCTCAGACATTGCATTTGCTGATAATATCCCACCATCTTCCGGATACCACAGTATGATCATAAAAAGTTAGTATATTCGTTACATTCGTCATTGCATAATACGGCCATATACCGGATATACTTAAATGAATTATGAAGATTTTTGGCAAGAAGCCCCTTTTTGCCCCACAGATGGAGAGTTCGAGTCGGTCAATTCACCGGCAAGGCGTTAGTAGGTCACATGTCTCTTTTCGCAGCGCCTCATTTCCATTCGTGTGCTTCAGGGCCCGCGCCGATTGTCGGAAATGCCGAAATTCGCAGCCGCGCACAGCCCATCGGCACAAGTGTGACCTCCTCCTTGGACTCGTCGGATTTGACAGGACTTTGTTGCAACGGGCCGACAAGACCGAGTTCGTCCAGCCGCCACTGCGGAATCTTTTTGGCATGGCATCGCAGTTCAACCGGCGCCGCGTCCGCTCTGAAGGGCTGATTGTCTTCGGGCCACGGATTTCGTACGGCCCTGAACGATGAGGCTGGGTTGTTTTTGTCGATGACAAGACCGTAGTTCCACGCCGTGGTCGGGTGTACCTCCCATGCGGGCCATTTATCCGTGCCGCCATTTCGTACGTAGCTTTCGCCGATTTTCAGTGAATAGGTGAGCGGACCGCGGTCGACCGATACGCTGTTCTTGTTCTTTGTCCAGGTTCTAATCGACGTCTTCATCGACAGAGTAATATTCACTTTGTCGCCATTTGACCACTCACGATCAATCAAGACATACGATTGAGGTCTTGATTTAGTGAAAATTTGCCGGCCGTTGACGGTTATCTTCGCCCCTGGGCACCAGCCAGGGATGCGCAGATAAATCCCAAAACGTTCGCTTTTCGGCATTTTGAGGGCAAGCTGAATGTTTTCGTCGAACGGATACCGCGTTTTTTCGCCAATGATGACTTCCGTGCCGCCTCCGACCTTCGCGGTTACTGTGCAATCGGCATAGAGCACTGCGGCAAGGCCTTTGTCCGGTGTACCAAGCCAGAGATGCTCGGCGTAGTAGGGCCAGCCGTGGGAAACGTTATGTTGGCAGCAGCGATGTTTGTGAGGGTCGTAAATCAGCATGGGGCCTTTGTTCTGCAGGCCCGGCGATTTGTTCTCTGCATCGCACAAGACCATATTCGGTGCGGTCAGGTAATGCAGAGCCTTCAGGTCCGCTGTCATGGACGCAGGAAAGGAATTAAATGCAAGCTCTTCGCAACGATCGGCGTACTTCGGATCGCCGGTGATTCTCAGGAGCATCTCATCGGAGAGCATCATCTCAACGATTCCACAGGTTTCAATTGCCTGTCGTGGTCCGGTGTAGCCCTCACGGCAATTCTCATCGCCGCCGAACATGCCGCCCGGCACCTGGCCGTATATACCCATAACGGTCTGGTAATTTCGCTCAGCAGCCGCCAGATGCGATGGGTCTTTCGACTGCTGGTAGAATACCGCAGGCTCCTTGAAGCACTGGGCGATGTTTACGTTGTGCCAGCTCGCCATGCCGCTGGTCCAGTCGGAAGTGTTTCGGTGAATTTTTTCGGCCAGCTCAAGCAGCCACTTCTCGCCGGTTCGGTTGTAGAGCCAATAAACGCTTGCGAGGTTGTCGCCGGCGCGCCGCTTGGCCCACGAGTCGGGCAGAAAGTCGGCTTCCGGGACCGACTGCTGCCACTTGAAATACCTGCTCATCAGGCTCAGAACCCTGTCGTCGGCGCTGTATTCGTAGTATGACTGCAAAACGTTGAGAGCGATCATGTTAGGCCAGAGGTCGGGCTTGCCTTTGCGTTTCGTCTTATTGGTCCTTGGTCCGAACCAGCCGTCGCTCTGCTGGCTCCGAAGAACACCGTCTATCCACAGCCACGCCTCACTAATGATACGGTCGTCATTCAGAACATAGCCTAAATCTGCGAATCCCTTGAGCCAATAGGGCATTTCCTCCCAGCAGTGGTCTCCCTCGCCGTCGGGGCTGAGCCAGGCGTTGTTTTCCTTTTCAAGCCACTTGCTGATCTGGGTCAGGCGCCCCGTAAACCCTTCGGCTTCGAGCTCCAGTTGCCTGCGAAGCCAGCCGCGCGGCCTGATCGCACCTATAGGCAGCTTCACAAACGGACTCGGCGTCAGCGGCGGGCGGTTGCTCACATAAAAGCTGTTGACCGATTCGATGCTCGGCCGCTCGACAACACTTACATCTGCATCGGCGACGTGAACCAGGCCGACGAAGCAAACGACCATTATGCTTGGTACTTTCCATGAATGTGTTTTCATTTGTGTGGTTCTCCCGAACACAAAGATAGACCTGTACGAAAGGCTGCTATTCCCACTCGATAGTCGCCGGCGGTTTGCTTGAAATGTCGTACACGACGCGGTTTACTCCGCGGACTTCGTTTATGATTCTGCTTGCGATTACGCTGAGCACTTCATGTGGGATTCTGGAGAAATCGGCGGTCATGAAATCGGCCGTCTCCACCGCCCTTACTGCCACCACGTTCTCGTAGCTTCGCTCGTCGCCCATGACCCCGACGGTCGAGACCGGCACCAGCACAGCCAAGGCCTGGGATATTTTCCTGTACAGTCCCTCGACGGATTTGATTTCGTCTATGAGTATTTCATCGGCGGCCCGAAGTATTTCGAGTCTCTGTGGTGTTACCTCTCCGATGATTCTGACCGCCAGTCCCGGCCCGGGGAACGGGTGCCGCCAGACAACGTCTTCCGGCAGGCCCAGAAATTCACCGACGATGCGAACCTCGTCCTTGAACAGGTCCCTAAGCGGCTCGACCAGTTCGAATCCGAGTTCTTCGGGAAGACCGCCCACGTTGTGATGGAGCTTGATATTTGCCGCCGGATTGCCGTCCTTGTGACCTGATTCGATTACATCGGGATAAAGCGTTCCCTGGGCGAGAAACTTCGCATCAGGAATTCTCGAGGCGCCGAATTTGAAGGCTTCGATAAATTCGCCGCCGATTATCTTTCGCTTGTTCTGGGGGTCGATGATGCCTTTCAGCGCGTCGAGAAACTGCTTCGACCAGTCGACGATGCGCAGGTCGATATGGAAGTGATCCTTAAAGGTAGACACCACGTTTTCGCGTTCGTTTTTTCGCAACAGGCCGTTGTCGACGAAAATGCAGACAAGCTGATCGCTTATCGCCTTGTGCACGAGTGACGCGGTAACCGACGAATCGACGCCTCCGCTCAGGCCACATATCACAGTTGATGCGCCCACCTGTTCGCGTATTTTCTCGACCGTCTCGGTGACAAAATCGCTCATCTTCCAGTTGCCGCCGCAGCCGCAGATATCGTAAAGAAAGTTTTTCAGTATCAGCGAGCCCTTCGGAGTGTGCGAGACTTCCGGATGGAATTGAACGCCGAAGAATCTTTTCTCCGTATGTCTTACCGCGGCGTAGGGACATGTATCGGTGCCTGCGAGTTTTACGAACGTGTCATTCAGTTTCTCTACCTGGTCGCCGTGGCTGGCCCACACAACCGTCGTGTCGGGCATATTTGCAAACAGATCGCTTCTATCAATAATTGACAGGTTCGCCCTGCCATATTCCCGCTTGTGCGCCGGCAGGATTTCAGCTCCCAGAATCTTGCACGCCAACTGCATCCCGTAGCAGATACCGAGAATCGGCACGCCCAGATCGAATATCCGCTCGTCGCAGCCGAGCGCCCCTTCGTCGTAGACACTGGCGGGGCCGCCCGAAAGTATCAGCCCCTTGACGCACATCTTCGACAGCGCCTCGGCCGGTGTATCCGCCGGGCAGACCACCGAATACACGTTGTGCTCGCGCACCCGCCGTGCAATCAACTGGCCGTACTGGCTGCCAAAATCCAGTATTGCTATCGTTTCACGATCCATGGAATTCTCTGATAACCTTCGCATGAATTTTATGCCAACCTGTTTGTAAGTACCCGCTTGCCACGGTGAGGTTCTACCGCAATAGCTGTCAGTCCTCAAAGGGCACAGCCGCTGAGTAATTTGGCGCCTCCTTGGTTATCTGGATGTCGTGCGGGTGCGATTCACTGGCCGAAGCCGCACTTATCCGGACGAATTCTGTGTTTTTTCGAAGCTCCTCGATGTTTCTTGCGCCGCAATAGCCCATCCCGGCCCGCAGTCCACCAACGAGTTGATACACGAAATCGTCCAACGTACCCCGGTACGGCACGCGCCCTTCGACGCCTTCGGGCACAAGCTTTTCCTTCTCGGCAGAGCTTTCCTGACCGTATCGCTCGGCTGAACCCTTGACCATTGCGCCTAAAGAACCCATGCCCCGATACTCCTTGAACTGCCTGCCCTTATAGATGACAAGCTGGCCGGGGCTTTCCTTCAGTCCCGCGAAAAGCGAGCCCAGCATCACGCTCGATGCTCCTGCCGCAATGGCCTTTGTTATGTCACCGGATTGGCGGATACCGCCGTCCGCAATGATCGGAATTCTGTGTTTCTCCGCAACTTCGGCACAATTAATTATCGCAGAGACCTGCGGCACACCCACGCCTGAAATCACCCGCGTTGTGCAGATTGCGCCCGGCCCTATCCCGACCTTTATCGCATTGGCGCCGGCTGCAATCAGGTCCTTCGCAGCTTCACCCGTGGCGATGTTGCCGGCAACAACGTCGATCTCGTAATTCTTTTTTATTTCCTTTACCGTCTCGATGACATTCTGCGAATGACCGTGAGCGGTGTCAACCACGACCACGTCAACCTCCGCGGCAATTAGTGCTTCGATTCGGTCAAAATCGCGAACGCCCACGGCCGCACCAACGCGAAGCCTGCCGCGAGCGTCACGGGCCGCCCTTGGGTATTGCTGCACGCGGTCGATGTCCCTCATGGTTATAAGCCCCGCCAGCTCGCCCGCGTCATTAACCAGCAGCAGCTTCTCAACCTTATGCTCCTGCAGGATTCCTTTCGCCTGTTCGAGCGTCGTCTGGGCCGGACCGGTGACAAGGTTGGCCTTTGTCATGACAGAGCTTATTTCGACTTCGTAGTCCTTAAGGAACTTCAGGTCTCTGCGCGTCAGGATGCCTACCAGCTTTTTCCCTTCGACTACCGGAATCCCGGATACGTTCTGCTCGTTCATCAACTGCCATGCCTTTTTTACCGGTTCTTTAGGCGACAACGTCACCGGGTCCAATATCACGCCGTTTTCCGATCGCTTGACCTTCGCCACCTCCCGTTTCTGCGCTTCGACGGACAGGTTCTTATGGATTATTCCGACGCCGCCCTCCTGCGCCAGCGCGATTGCCAGCGCTGCTTCTGTTACCGTATCCATGGCAGCCGAGACTATCGGAATGTTTATACCGATGTTGTTTGTCAGTTGGGTGCTGGTGTCCGCCTGGCTTGGCACAAAATCGCTTTTCGCAGGAAGAAGCAGCACATCGTCGAACGTTATGCCTTCAGCTACAATTTTGGCCTTTTCCATTTTTTCTCCAAAGCTAAATGCTGCCTGATTCATGTAAAAAACCTCAGTATAGTAAGCCGCCAGGAAGCGGTCAAATCCATTTTCGGTGTGGTTATGAACAGGCCCACAGCGTGTTATTTCAGGCGAAAAGCCTCCGGCGGGAGTGGCGGCGGCCAGAACAGAGACAATTGAAATCGCCGTTTCTCCGGCATTCAAGGCTTCAAAGAGGGTTTTGGGGGAAAAGACGGCGCGCCTAGCGCATGTTCGTCACTTGCGTTCGTAAGTCCTTGTAAAATAAGGACTCGATTTTGAATTTGTCACTACATTGGCATTTCCTCATACTCATCGGTGCCCTCTTGATAGCTTGGTGGATTG
>Ga0180437_10007556_pt1 | contig 14068 bp, 10 predicted proteins | sample SS_ome_4_FD_132410 | JGI IMG/M metagenome (GOLD analysis project Ga0180437, IMG submission 132410) | Hypersaline lake sediment archaeal communities from the Salton Sea, California, USA - SS_3_D_1 metaG | ecosystem: Environmental > Aquatic > Non-marine Saline and Alkaline > Hypersaline >...
ATAATGCACTTCTTCTCGGTGAGGGTCGTGTTGCCTTTCTCCGAGAAGAAAGACGGCCGGTGACTGTGGCCAAAGAAGCACACTTGCACGTCCCTGCCGTTCAAGAACTCCAACTGCCGCATCGCATCCAGCCAGTCAATGATGTAGTCGTCTCGGCTGCCGGGCGAACCATGCACCCCGAGACACGTCTTGTTGAACGTGATTTGCTCCGGCGAGCGCGCGAGCCACCGCTTATTGTCGTCGCGGAGTTGTTCAAACTGCCACTCGATGGCCTTCTTGGCGGATGCCCGGAAAAACCACGGATCCTCCAGCCCGCAAACCGCCGCGTCGTGGTTGCCCATGATCGTCGGTATATCCCGCTCCCGAACAATATCGACGACCTCGTTCGGATCGGAATTGTACCCCGTCAAATCGCCCAGACAGAACACCTTGTCAGGATTTCGCCTATCGATCTCGCGAAAAACAGCTTCAACGGCTTCAAGATTCGCGTGCAGGTCCGCAATAATCGCTACAAGCATTCGTACTACTTTCCAAAAACACAGGCGCACATCCCACAACGACGCGCCCTAAGGCGCATCTTGCACCTGCTCTGCACTCTTCGTTGACTGTTCCTTTTCGAGAATCCGGCGTAATTGGTGGATCTTCTTCCGTGCGTGCTTGTTGCCCGGATCCGCTTCAAGCACCCGCTGCATAAACTTCAGCGCTTGCGCGTACTCGCGACGTTTAATGTGTTGAACGCCGATGTTGAACTGCGACGCGAGCATCTTCTTGCGCACACGCGCAGAGTGGGGGTTGTTCTCGGAGGCAATCGCGTACTGCTCGAGAGCCGCGTCGTAGTTGCGCGTCTCGAAGTAGAAATCCCCCATCGTTTCTGCTTGGCACAAGCCCCCGGATTGCTGCGTCTCTTGAAGTTTTCTTTTCTTTTCGGCAAGCAGCGCTTCATAATCTTCGGCCGTGTAAATGGTGTCCACCGCAGAACGTTCGACAAGCACGCTTATATTGTTGCCGGTGGGATCGTTCGGAATCAGGAAAAAACGGGGCTCGGCAGGATCGTACCGGCGCAACGAGCAGCCGCGAAGTATCTCGCCGTCGTCGAACTTCACCACCACCTCGTCGCCTTCCGGCTCTCTCTCGCGGTAGTGCGCAGACTTGTCAAACTTCCCGTCGAAACTCTTCACGCTGAAAACGGCCTTCAGGTCGTTGAACATTACCCGAACCGTCTTGTCAACGGAAACACCGTTTTCGTCTACCAAATCAAGATGAAAATCCGGCCCCAACGGGTTAAGCGCATAGCAAATGCCCGGTTGAACGCGGCCGTCCTTATAACGAACGACGAGCCGTTGCCGTGCATGGCGTTCGCGCACGGCCTTGTGGCGACGCCGCTGCTGGATTTCCCGCTGCCTTTTCTCTTCCTGCATCCGCGCGCGAAGTTCGTCGGCCACGCGGGCCGGCCGCACATCCGTCGGCAGCAACCCTTGTCGGTTGATCTCTTTCAGGGCGCCCGACTCGTCCTCCGCCTCGATGATGCCGAAGACCTCTGTACCGTCATTTCTGACTGCTTTGTACGCAAACCTGGCCACGCGGCCTCCTCAAAAGGGCGTGCGAAAAAGCGGCTCAAAACGCCGCAACAGGAAGCAAAAACACAAGCTCGCGCCGCTACCGGCCAATCGCCATCTGCAAGAATCCTCTGGCCGCAAACCCGTTGGCGCCCGCCAAAGGCTCACACGCTCTAACCCAACGGTACCATGAAGAAGGCAATCTGTCAAAGGTCGCACGGCGCTTAACTACTTGATATCAAAAAGGTTCCTGCTCGTTGGTATTTCGTCTGGAGACAGGCGATTCTAAGCCTGCTATCGAGAAACAGACCCTCGAGAACACCCTACCCCACCACCGCAATTCTATGCGATTCCGTCCAGGAATACAACCTACTCGCCCTCGGGCCCGGCGCCCGGACTCGCCTCAACCGGCATAACACATCTTGGGATATCAACCCCGGCAGAAATACCCAAATACTGATCATAATACCTTTCTGTTACGCCGATACAAAATCCCTCCAGTATTTCCGCCGGCACGAGATTGACCGTACACCCGCCGAATCCCGCCCCGGTCAGCCGGGCTCCCAAAGCCCCGCATTGTAACGCAACCTCCACGAGCCGATCCAATTCCGGACAGCTAATCCCGTAGTCCGCCGCACAGCTCGTGTGGGACGCGAGCATCAGTTCGCCCAAGGCGCGGCTATCGGCAGCCAGCAGGGCATCCCGAGCCGCTTCGACGCGACGTCGTTCCGTGACTTGATGACGCGCCCGCGCTTTGAGTGGAAACCCGTCCTCGGGCGCCGCCAAATCCCCCAACCAGCGCTCACGGATGTCCCCGACCGTGCACCCCAAGAACTCCGCCGCCTCCTCGATAGTCGTTCTCGGTTTCGGAAACACCTCATCGAACAAGTCCGCGACCTCCTCGTCCGTCATGCACAGCCAGCCGCTCCACAAATCTCCCAAGTGCTCGAGTCTGACCTCCTCATCGAGATCCCGCTCGAGTTGGCGCTCCACCATGGCGCGGATCAACCGGCAACTCAGCGGCCCTTCATTGTATCGATGAAGAGCGGCGCCGGTCTTCTCAGCCTTGACCATCGAATCGCAAAGCACCACCACACAGGCCTTCGGTAGCGGGACCTCTTCAATGCGTAGAGGGAAAAAGTCGATTTTGCATGCGCGACCCGCCTTGCCGCAAAGAATAATCGCTTGATCCATGCCGCCGCCCTGCGTGCCCACATAGCGCTCCGCACGCGCAAGCAGCGGGGCCAAGTCCAAACGACTCAGGTCGCCGTTGATCGGTTTCCCTAAGCAATCCAAATACGCGAGCGCGCTGGCCACGACCATCGCCGACGAGGAGCTGAGTCCCGAAGCCGGCGGGATCGTGCCCATGACCAGCAGGTCCATCCCCGGGAAATCCGTTACCTCCAGGCAACCGTTCAATCCCTGAAGCGCGGCCTTGCAGTAGTTGTCCCATGAGCCGGGCGCCGAATGCAGAATATCGGCCCGGTTCTCAAACCCACAAGGCGCGTAAGCCGCATCCATGTTATGCAACCGCACCAGCCCGTCCCGGCGCGGCGCAAACGCAATGCGAATCTCTCTATTGATGGTCATCGGCAATACCGGGAGGCCGTTATAGTCCGTGTGCTCGCCGATCAGATTTACGCGCCCCGGCGCGCGGCATATCCGCGGCTCACCCGACTCGGCGTAAACCGTCTTGAACGCCTCTTTCAGCGCCGAAAGTCCGTCAGACACGCCGTTCCGCCTGCTGCCCGAACGTTGTGCCGTGGGCCGCGCCACGCAGCGTCGTTCGCACGCCTTAGCCGTCTTGTTCGAATTCCACCTGGGAATGCGCCGTCTCCCGCGTGAGCTCCAACAGGCCCATTTGCTCCCAAAACAAACAGAATACCCCGGCTATGTAAATCGGGATCACACACAACAAATGGGCAACGATCGCCAAGGCCTTGGCCCCGTTCGGATCCATGCCCTCCACACAAACAAGCAGGGCTATGACAATCGGGAAATGAAACTGGCCAAGCAATCCCGGCAGGCCCGGCGCGCTGATCGCTGCCGCCAAGAACGACTGCATAACAAACACCGTGTACCACGGCCATTCCAGGTCAAACGCCTCAAGCAGAAACACCCACGAGATCAGCGTCAGACCCCACGTTATGAGGGAAAACGCAACCGATTTCGCCATGTCGGCAGCGGAACGAAACACGTGAAGTCCCTCCGCGAAATGCGTCAGGAGCCCGCGTGCCGAGCGCGCCAACCGCGGCCACACACCGCCCAGAAGCCTATCGGAGATGCGCAGAACCATCGCCTTGTTTACGTAAAGCAGGACCAGCACGGCCACCACGCCAAGGAGAAATGCCATGGCGCCCCATGCCCCGGCCGTGATGTATGCCTCCTTGAAAATGATGGGCTTCTCATTCTTCAGCGTGCCCGGCGGGAGTACGATCGTCCCGATGGAAGGAAGCGCGATCAACGTCACGACCAGCACGGGTACAAGACTGATCAAGTCGGTCACTCTGTCCAGAACGACCATGGCCATCGCCTGCGGGAACTTCAATTTTGCCAGCCGATTCAGCACCAGGGCGCGGATCGGCTCCCCGATGCGCAACGGCAGAGTGAAGTTCGCCAGAAAACCAATATGCGTGGCGCTGAACATGTGGCGGAAGCTGGCCGGCTTCGTTGCACGCACAATGTAGCTCCATCGCTGGATGCGCGCAACGTAACTCAGCCATATGGGCACCTGCATAAGAAGCAGCCAACCAAGTCGGACCTCGCGTATTGTCCTGCCGACGACCCGCCAGTCGGCTCCTCGAAAAAGCGCCCAGACCACGAATAGCCCGATTGCCGAGCTTGCGACAACCTTGATGCACCTTTTCACGTGTTCAGGTTCTTTCGCTCAAGTAGCACTGCAAGGGCTCCGGTTGCGGCAAGACGTGCACAGGACGATTACAGGCCGACTTCGACTCGAGCGATTTCCTGGCCGGGATCGCCTTCAACGAGGTCGATGTGCTCGAGCTGCAGCATACGGCCCACATCGTCAATGGTGGCTTTGACCGCCTTGAGGGTCTCACCCTTCGCCGTCACTTTCACGTTCTTGACAGGCGCCTTGACACTCAGGTTCGCTTCCGCTTTCGCCTTCCGTACGGGCTCGATAATTGCCAAGGCTGCCGCGAACGCCTCGGCGTGCTTAGGTTCCGGTATGTCGGCCAACTCGTCAAGCGTCGGCCAGGGACTCTTGTGAATCGACTCGTGCATATCGGCGTCGTTCGCGTAGTACCAGTGCCAGACTTCCTCGGTGATGAATGGAAGATACGGCGCGAACATACGCAACAGAACCCGGAGAACAACGCGTAACGTCGCCGCCGCAGACTGACGGCCTTCCGTGAGTGCTTCGTCGTAGGTCCGCGGTTTCGCCAGTTCGAGGTAGTTGTCGCAGAATGTCCGCCAGAAGAAATCCTCGACAAACATCAGCGCTTGGGCGTATTCGAATTCGTCCAAGACTTCGGTGGCGCGCTCGATCAGCGGCCGCAACTCTCCTATCACGGCCCGGTCGGCCTCGGTAACAACCTTGTCCAAGCCCAAATCCCCCGCATCGCTTGCCACAACGCGTCCGATCACGAACTTGCTGGCGTTGAACAGCTTCGTGCAAAGCCGTTTGCCGACCTTGAAAACTTGCTCATCGTATACCGTATCCACGCCGAGCCGCGCCCGCGCCGACCAATAGCGGCAACTGTCCGACCCAAACTGATCGACCAATGGCTCGGGTGTTACCGTGTCGCCCCGGCTCTTGGACATCTTCTTTCGATCGGGATCGAGTATCCACCCGCTTATGACGACGTTGCGCCATGGAATCTCATTTTCATGGAAGTATGCCTTGACGATTGTATAGAACGCCCACGTACGAATGATCTCGTGGCCCTGCGGCCGGATGTCCATTGGGAAAAGCTTCGCGTGGCGGGCCTTGTCCACGGCCCACTTCGTCGCAATCTGCGGCGTGAGCGAACTCGTCGCCCAGGTGTCGAGCACATCCGGATCCCCCGCGAAACCGCCCGGGTGGTCGCGCTGTTCTTCCGTGTAGCCTTCCGGGCAATCGCTCATCGGATCGATGGGCAACTGCTCGGCTTTGGGGAGTATCCGCTCGTCATACAGGACGCGTCCGTCATCGTCGACCTTGTACCACACCGGGATCGGCACGCCGAAAAACCGCTGCCGGCTGAGGCACCAATCCTGGTTGAGGCCTTCCACCCAATGCTCGTAACGGATGCCCATGTGAGACGGCCGCCACTGAATCTTCTTGCCCTGGGCCACAAGTTCTGCCTTGTTGTCCAGGATTCGACAGAACCATTGCCGCGCCGGGATCAACTCGAGCGGCCTGTCGCCCTTCTCAAAGAACTTAACCGCGTGCGTTATCTCCGTCGGCGGCCGGTCGATGATACCCTCGGCGGCGGTCGCGACCTCGACAATCAGTTTCTGCGCCTGTTTGACGTATTTGCCCTGGATTTGGCTGTACACTTCGTTCGCGCGTTGCGGATCGCGGCTGACGAAGAGAGTTCCTTCGCCGCGTGCGCTCTCAGCCGACTCAAATGTCACCGGCACAAGGTGGCCGTCTCGATCCAACACTTGGCGCACCGGCAAATTGAGGCCGCGCACCCAGTCTACGTCCGTCTGGTCGCCGTACGTGCACACCATCACGATCCCCGTGCCCTTTTCCGGATCGGCCAACGGGTCCGCCATGATCGGCACCGGGGCGTGGAACAACGGCGTAACCGCGCGCTTGCCGAACAGAGGCCTGTATCGATCGTCGTCAGGATGCGCCAAAACGGCCACACACGCCGGCAACAGTTCCGGCCGGGTCGTGGCAATAACAACATAGTCCCGATCCGCGTCCTCGACCTCGAATCGGAAATAATGGAACGCGCCAGAGATCTCTTTGTCCACGACTTCCGCTTGCGCGACCGCCGTCCTGAAATCCACGTCCCACATCACCGGCCGCTCCGCCTGATAGATCTCGCCTTGCTCGAGCAACTCCAGAAAACTAAGCTGCGATGTCAACCGACAGTGGTCGTCAACCGTCGCGTATTCCTCGGTCCAGTCGTACGAAAGCCCAAGCCGCCTCCACAAACGACGGTACACCGCCTCGTCCTCCTTGATGGCCCCATCCCACCAGCTGATGAAGTTCATGCGGCTGACGGCAACCGGCTCGCCCTTCCGGCCCCGCTCCCCTTTGAAGTCGGGATCGTAATGCAGATGCGGTTCACACCGCACATTGAAAAGGTTCTGCACGCGCCGTTCCGTGGGCAGGCCGTTGTCATCCCAACCGATCGGGAAAAAGATGTTCTTCCCGCGCATTCGCTGATACCGCACGACGAAATCTTGGTGCGAGTAACTAAACAGATGCCCCATGTGCAGCGAGCCGCTCACCGTAGGCGGCGGCGTATCCACCACAAATGTTTCATCCCGGCCCCGGCTCGGATCCCAAGCATACAGATCCTTCTCTTGCCAGTACGCCCGCCACTGCTCTTCTATCTCGCGCGCCTTGTATTTCTTCGGCAACTCCATCCTTTGCTCCAACTGCATCACGAACCGACCAACAGAAAGGGTCCTCCATCAAGCCCGGCCCCGACGTCCGCAAATTATCGGCAGATTATAGCAGAACCCACACGGTAAGAAAACGGACACACACATTCCCTGGAACCGTACGGCAGACTGTCCACGCCGCCGGCTCAGTTGCCCCATTCGTCCACCCTGTCCATTGCCGTTAGTACTCCACCCTCTCACCCGCGTCTCGATCGCCTGATCATGTCGTGCTACTGATAACATTGCCGTCTCTGCGCGGAAACGATAAGATGTCCGAAGACCCAACATGAGATGGAAACGCTCGGTTTTCAAGAGCCGTCGAGTCTCTTAAGCAAATGGGAATTGCGGGACTGAGCAAATCGCAAGTCGATCAATACATCGAAATCGCCACGGATGAACTGCGCACGGCTTCTGGGTCGCCCATCGAGGCCCCGGGCAGAAGCAGCATGGGGGAGAAACAGCCCGGATTTGCCGGCAAAGAGGATGAACATATGCTGACCTACTCGATGCACCGCACGGAACGTAAACCCGCACTCGAAGGCGATTGGGACGGCCCCGTCTGGCAAAAAGCCGACACCCTCAGCGTGGATAACGCCCGGCCGGAAAGCAGCGACCACCACCCAACAACCCGCGCAAAACTACTCTACGATGCCGACTGCCTCTACGTCCTGTTCGACGTCGCCGATCGGTACGTCCGTTGCACACACACCCGGTACCAGGACCCCGTGTGCCAGGACTCCTGCGTCGAGTTCTTCGTGCGGCCCAAACCCGACAAGGGCTACTTCAACTTCGAAGTCAACTGCGGCGGAACGCTGCTCCTGTACTATATCGAGGACCCGACCCCGACGGCCCAGGGCTTCGCCAAATTTGCGCAAGTGTCCCCGGAACTCGGCAGACGCATCCCGATCTACCACTCGATGCCCGACGTCGTTGACCCGGAAATCCCCGCCCCGACCGCCTGGCGCATCGAGTACGCCATTCCCCTCGAGCTGCTCGAGCACTACGTTGGCACATTAGGCAATCTCCCCGGCCAGCAATGGCGCGCCAACTTCTACAAATGCGCCGACCTATCCTCGCATCCCCACTGGATCAGCTGGGCCCCCTTCGCCGGCGAACTCAATTTCCACCAACCGGAATACTTCTCGCCAATTCGCTTTGAGAAATAGACGATCGGAAGGCGGGAGAACGCCGACTCTGCGGCGGCGCGGCCTCCCGCAGAGTCAAATGCGCAGGATGTCGTTCACCAATACGCGGGCGGCCTCGAGTTCGGCGGGGTCGAAACTGCGGCCGTCGTGGTCGGCATTGGCCCGCGCAATCGCTTCGTCGAGACGGGGGTCGTCGTGGCTGCGTTTGCGGGCAATATGCCACGCCTCGAAATCTTGAATCCCTTTCTTGAGCATTTCAAACCGAAGGCTGCTTTTTGGCCCGGGATACACCAGAAACGCGTCGCCGGACGGCCACGGCCCATAGTCCGCACAATTCTCAGGCGACTCCGGCCAACTCGTGAACGCCCATCGAAGGTAGCCGTCGGCGTTATGGGCCAGGGCGTGCCACGCGATAAGCCGCGACTCGATAAGCGGGCTGAAGCAAAACGTGTTGGGATGCGCTGGCTCGCAGCAGGTGTAGAACGTGGTCGTCTTGCCCTGCTCGCGGCGTCGCGCGCAAACCGCCGCAGGCGCACCCGGATATATCACCGAATAGTCCCGCAGCCGGGCGTCCAAGGACTCGTGATAGTTGCCGGCAAGCGCCACACTCAGCTCCGCGGGAACGACCGCTAACATACCCCGCATCTTTTCCTCGCGCGCTTCGTCAACGGCAATACACACGTTGTCCAACCACCCCATACGCTCGAGGTGCGGAACGAACGCCTCGAAGAACTGCCCCCACGCCTCGCCGTAAACCGCGTCGCCTACGCAGCATTCCAGACTGCGATAGGCGGCGTCCTGCGCGTCCCAATACCGGATCGGGCAGTCCAGACGACTGCCGGGACCCATCGCGATCGAATAACAATTTATGGGACCCGGCAACCCTTGCTCGAAACAGAGTTCGACATACTGGTCAAACACGCTGAAGTCGAACGCAAACGCGCCGTCCGGCTGCCGAATCCATTTCACCATGCTCTCGTGCGGGTCAAAGGTCTGGCTTGCCCACGGGTCATGGATTATGCATGCCGTGATCGGCTTCTGGCCAGCCTCCTCGAGGAGGCGCGTGTACGCGGCCACGAGTTCCCAATGTGCCTCTGACCACAACGGGACGTGATGCCAGCGCGCGATCGCGGCGGGATGCTGCCATAGATCGAGGTAGAACCGGGCATCGGGACCTTCGGGAAGTTGCGCGTGCAGCACCTCGAGTTCGACGCGGAAAACCACCGCAGGCGCCCTGTCGCAACACACCTCGACCGTCCCCGTATAGCGCCCTCGGTGAACGTATTTCGGAAGCCGGAGCGTTAACCAAATCGGCTGAACGACACTCGCCGCCAACGCCCGGGATTCGCCATCACCCACAACATCCGCCACGAATCCTTGTTCCGCGCACCGTACGTAGTCGACAAACCGGACCCGCCACGCATCCGCCGGGATTTCTCCTTCCTCGGAAACAAGTGCCGAGCATTTGACCCGTACATGCGCGCCACCGTCGGTGCCGGCCGCCGCCAGTTGGAAGGGGACGTCCTCGTTCTTGCACGCTGCCGCCGAAAGGACTTTCCCGCCGATCGGTTCAGGCGCGTCCGCCTTGCGATATCGCCGACAGATCCCCGCGTTCCACGCCATGAACTCGTTGGAGAACTGCACCCCGTCGTTTGCCGCCATTTTTCTTTCCCCCGTGCATGGACTGCCGTCCCCAATCGCGTCACCCGGGAACACGTATGCCCTTAGGAAAACGCCTGCCCATGCGGCTGGCGCTCGTAGCCGGCGCCACATCCCTCCCAAGCCACGAGCCGCGCGAAGTACGGTACTAACGCGCCTCCCCGCCCTGAAGTGCTTTCATGGTATTACATCACGCAGACAAGTACAAGCCCGACCTACCAACCCGTATCTTGCGCAAGGCTCAACGGTTAGTCTGCGTCCGCCTCGGCGGACTCCTGCGTCCCGAAGCCTTTTTCCTGATTCTTGATGCGGTTCCACACCTCGCGCACATCGTCGGGCGTGTCCGCAACGTGTTCCCCGAAAACGTGCCCGTGGCGACGGATCATCTTATCGTGCGTTGCCCGTAAGGCGTCGCGCAGTGCGAACCGGCCCTCGGCTTCCGCTGCCGCCGCCGTCGCAAGCAAGCAGAAAAACGTGTCGCCCCACTCCTCCGCAACGGCGTCATTCCCGTCCGCACCAAAGGCCTCACCCAACTCGGCCGCCTCTTCACGCAAAAAACCGGCAAAACTCGCCCCGCTCTGCGCGCGGTCCCAGGGACACCCCTCCGGACTGCGCAGGAACCGGGCAAGGCCCACGAGCGCCTCAAACCAATCCGCTTCAGTTTCCGGAATATGGCTCCAATGAGCGTAAAACTTCATAACACCTCTCTTTCCAAGGCATTAGAGCCCCTTTCTGCGTGGCGCTGAGCAGGCGGAAGTTAAGCCCCCGCCGACTCGCGCCGATAATATACCTGAGGACAGCCTTGGGACAAGGAGGTCGGAACATGATTATTCAGTGCTGCAAATGCAAAAAGATAAGACACGAACGTAAATGGATTCGCGTTCTCCTGGACGGTCTTGACGGGCCGGTTAGCCACACGTACTGTCCGGTGTGTTACCGAGAGTTCGCGGCCCAGATTGCCAACGAGTTCAAGGGGCGCGGCCCTGAGAACAGCCGTTTCTACGATCTGGCAGGCGCCGCCTCACCGTCAGCATAGTCCAGGACAAACCCCAAGCAAATCCCTCGCCGCCTGGCCGGCGAGTTATTGCATAAAGAACGCGAACGGGCCCGCTATTCCACATAGCGGGCCCGTTCGTTTGACACGTCTCGTTCGCGACCAACTATAATCGGCCTAAACCTGGCCGTCAACGAACAGCCATCAGCGTTCACTTGACGCTGCCTCGACGAGTCACGGGAGGAAGGATGCCCATGGGTGCGGTAATTGTTACTGGTTCCGCAGGGCTGGTCGGCGCAGAGACGGTAAGACGATTCGCCAGCGAAGGGTATACCATCGCGGGCGTCGACAACGACATGCGGGCCTACTTCTTCGGGGAGGAGGGCTCGACAAAGCGGGCCGCTGCACGTCTCGAGGAAGAACTGCCCGCTTATCGCCACCACGAGATGGACGTCCGCAACTACGGCGCACTCGAAGGACTCTTCAAAGAATACGCCGGTGAAATTGCACTCGTCGTCCATACGGCAGCACAGCCGAGCCACGACTGGGCCGCCAAAGAGCCGCTCACCGACTTCGGCGTCAACGCAACCGGCACGCTGAACCTGCTCGAGCTGACACGGCAATACTGCGCCGACGTCCCGTTCATTTTCACCTCGACCAACAAAGTCTATGGCGATCGGCCAAACGCCCTGCCCGTAATCGAACTCGAGAGCCGGTGGGAGGTCGACCCGGCCCACGCTTACGCCGAACACGGCATCGACGAAACCATGCCCATCGACCAGTGCAAACACTCCGTGTTCGGCGCATCCAAAGTCGCCGCCGACGTGATGGTGCAGGAATACAGCCGGTATTTCGGCATGAAGACCGCCTGTTTCCGAGGCGGATGTTTGACGGGGCCGGGCCATGCCGGGGCCGAACTCCACGGATTCCTGGCCTACCTGATGAAATGCGCCGTTACAGGCCGCGAATACCGCATCTTCGGATACAAGGGCAAACAAGTCCGTGACAACATCCACGCGACCGACCTCGTCGATTGCTTCTGGCATTTCTACAAGAACCCACGTGCGGGCGAGGTGTACAACATCGGCGGAAGCCGTTACTCGAATTGCTCGATACTCGAGGCCGTCGCGATGTGCGAAGAAATAACCGGCAAAAGAATGAATACGACCTACATCGACGAAAACCGCTGCGGCGATCACATCTGGTGGATCAGCGACGTCCGCAAGTTCCAATCCCATTTCCCCAACTGGCGCTATCAATACGATCTCAAGCGCATTCTCGACGCAATCGCCCGAGACTTGCTCGAGCGGACGTAGAGGCCCCGACATAAGAAGGTCAAGCGCCCGTAATCTCCGGAAAAGCACGAGCGAAAAGCGGGGACTGACGCAAGCGAGTCCGCCTGCGGCGGACCTCAGGCGGGGGAGCGAGACGTGTCTGTCCCTGCTTCTTCGCGATCACCGCGTCGGCGCCTAAGCACATTCAGCAAACACCTGCACCGACTACTCAGGTTACGCTTGACGCCGACATACCCGGCGATTACGGAAGCGCCTTCCCCTTGGGCGGCCACATGTGATATGATGTACCAGTCGTCTACAGCGGATGCGGGGGAGAGTAAAACGGAACGGTCTGGCCTCAGAACATGATAGGTCCGCTTTCTGGCAGAACCGTCGGTTGCGCCGAATGGCTTTCCGGCGTCAGGGACGTGCGCCTCTCTCACCAAATGCCAGCCTGGCCTGCGGCGCCAAGTTGAAGACGGCGCAAAAGTGCCCGAAGGCCTCGGTGTGGGGGCATTGTCTTGTTCGGGTTGCGTCTTCAAAAGCCGCAGGTGACCCACTAAGGGCAATATGGGCCGGGCGGCGCTCCTTTCATTTCATTGTGGACGTCAGGCGAAGCGGCCTTGTCGCGGGGAGAAACGTAACCACGAAAGGTTTTTTCCGGCATGCTCAGAGTGTTTTTCACCAACGATGACCTCCCGTTCTGTGTTGCCCTCGCCGACTATCTCGTCTCGGCTATCGCGCGCGGCGACTTCTTGCCCGGCGACCAGTTACTGCCTCCTCATAACGTACGGAACAGGCTCCAATGGCTCGTGGGACAAGTCGACACGGCTTACCGAGAACTTGAGAAGGAAGGCTTCTTGCTCAGAGGGCCTCAGGGCGAGGCCGTCGTAAAGGGAGACAACATGGACGCGTGCCGTGAGTTGTTCCGTGAGGACATCACCCTGCGCGCGCGCCGGGCCGCTATGGACGCTGACGCGTTGGGAATCGCGCCTCAGGAATTCCTAGACATTGCGGCACGGGAGTTCCGCAGGGATGGAGACGAACGTGTGGGATAACGAATTGTCCGGGCGGCACTGCAGAGAATGCAACCGAAAAGGAAATGGGACCCTAGGCGCCGTGCCCCAAAACTACTCGGCCGCATCGACATGGCGTCTCCGATTGTAAATGCGGAACAGGGAAAAGGCGCCGATAGCGGCCAGGGCAATTACCGAACAGACAAATAGCAACCGTTTGCTCGAACCGTTGGGCCCGTCGCCGCCTTTGCGCGCCGTGTTTTCGACGCTGGCGGCGCCTTCGGACGCTCGAGTCGGCTTTATTGAGGACGGGGCTTCCAGGGCCTCGCTCATTTCCTGGACAAGTTCTTCCGCGGCCGCGCCAAGTTCCTTCTCTGAAGGGACCTGGTAGCTTGACAACTTGCCGCTGCGGAAATCCGATATGCGAGTGCCTGGCGGGTAGCTTTCTTTGAAAACAGCACGCGCTTCTGCGATCAGACCCTCGTCGGCCCCTTGTTCGAGGCCGACATAGACAATTTCCGAGTAGCCGTCTCCTTGGTATATGTCCCGGGCAAGGTTCCCGCCATAGCGGGAACGGCCGCTCTGCGGCATAGGCCCTTTCTCATAGTGCACGGTACCACTATTATCGAACTCACGGAATAGCTTGCCGTCCGAGGTCCACTGCGTGGCTTTACGAACTAAATAGGCCTCCCCGGGTTCAATAAGCAATTCCCATGTTGCCGGGTTGGGTTTTCCGGCGGAACCGGGCGAGGTCCCTACGGCCTTGCACCAAAGTAGACCGTCAGGCCTTTCTTCCATTTCGGTTACCCCGTCGACATAATAACTGAAACCGCGACCTGAGGCTAGGACGGGCACA
>Ga0180437_10007557_pt1 | contig 14068 bp, 12 predicted proteins | sample SS_ome_4_FD_132410 | JGI IMG/M metagenome (GOLD analysis project Ga0180437, IMG submission 132410) | Hypersaline lake sediment archaeal communities from the Salton Sea, California, USA - SS_3_D_1 metaG | ecosystem: Environmental > Aquatic > Non-marine Saline and Alkaline > Hypersaline >...
AAAGATAAATATATTAAAGACAAAAAAATAAAAAATTAAAATGCAAACTTTTAAAATAGTCCCGCAATTTCGGGACAATTGTGTAATCCAAGGAAAGAAGGATTGGTTACAGGATCTTAGTTTAGGAGATACGATATTTTTAATCGCGAATGAGCCTACTAAAAAATTTTCTATAATTACTAAAATAGATGGCATAGAGCTTGGAGAAGAGCCAATTATATATGTAGATCAACGCAATTTGGAAAAGTTAGCAGAAGGAGATAAGGTATATCTTTTAAAATACAACCCTGCAGAAGCAATTGAAGTTCGAATTCATATCTCCGACGAATATAATCTTATTTCAAAAGGAGATTGGACCAAAAATATTAAGCCTTCATTAACTAATAGATTAATTGATATAGGTCAAGAGATTTCCTTTTTAATTCCATGGGATGCGGGAGATCCAATTATCGGAACAGGGCTAATAACCTCTACTTTACCGAATCCCCCATTATTCATCGGTGATCGAACAAAAATTATTTTAGATAAATTCTCTAATGAAATTCTTTCTAAACTTAAACGTCTTACGATACAAAGTAAAGAAGATCGAGTAGAGATACTGGAAAAACAAATAGAGCAAAATATCATAGAGTTTATTAAGAAAATAAAACATCAAAATTACCCTTTCAAAGGTCAAAAATATCAATTTAAAGCAACAAATCCAAAACAATTATTTGAGTCTATTCTCACATTATTTAAAGGTTTGGAAATAATAGAAGAACCAGTTGAAAAAAATTTTGATGAGAAAGATCAAGATTACTTTGCATCAGTGGTCTTCTTAAATAGAGAAATTGTCCCATATTTACAACTGATTGATCTTCAAATCATTGCTCTTAAAAATACTGGCATGCTAATAATATGGGTGACTGGAGAAAAGGAAGAGATTGTTGAAGAGACATTAAAAAATTATAATACAAAAATATCAGCATTAAAACAAGGTTTAGAACAACATATAAGTCTAGTAAGCATACAATGCCCGGAATGTGGCGGAGATTTACCAATAAACGACATTCAGATAAATGGCATTGTTGAATGTTCATACTGCTCTAGAATTTCTAAAATACCTAAAGCATTACGATATTAATTGAAGTGGAATTAATCATGGATCAAAACCGATATACTAGACTCAAAGCGCTAAAAGATTTTGGATATGAAATTAACTGGGATGATTTAAAAAGAAAAAGCGTTGCTATTATTGGTATAGGAGGTTTAGGAACTGTAAGCTCAGAAATGGTGACACGGTGTGGAGTGGGAAAATTAGCCTTATTTGACTTTGATACAGTTGAACCAGTTAATCTTAATAGAAGTATGTTTAAACCGAAGCATATTGGAAAACCAAAGGCAGAGATAGCCGCAAAAATATTAAATGAAATCAATCCTGATGTTAAAATCTATTACTTTATTAAGGACATTATGGATATTGATTTTGAATTTACATTTGAAAAAGAACTTTCAAAGATGGACATAATTCTTAACGGACTTGATAATATTTCTGCTAGAGAATACCTTAATAGTAAATGTGTAAAGTTGAGAATTCCATATATTGATGCTGGAGCTTCTCGTAGCGGATTATCGGGTTATATTCACCCCATTATTCCTTTCAAAACAGCATGCGCTAAATGTATTAAAAGTATAGCATTAAATCTTCCCGAAGAGAGAGGAGAGCCTTGTGTAGCATCTCTACCCACGACTATGGCGATTCTAGCAAGTATTCAAGTGCAAGAAATGTTAAAATTTCTTCTAAAATTTGGTGAAATGATTGATTATGTCATGTATCATATGATTACTGGACAATTCCTTCATTACAATACAAAGAAAGATAATAATTGTCCTATCTGTGGTATTAGAAAAAAAGACGGAAAAAGAATAAAATCAAAGGTTAAAGATAAAGATATAGATGATATAATTGAAAAAATAGAATAAATTAGGTGGTTTATCATCAAAAGGATCCAAATACCCCAGATTTTCATTGAGGTCATTAAGAATCAAGCTATCCTTAGTTACGAAGAGATATATGGATGGCTAATTGGATATTCTGAGTCAAATGTAACCAAAGTGTTAGCAATTTATGAATGTACACAATTTATAGAACAAACGGTTATCCATGCGATGCCAGATATATTAGAATTTCAAGAAATCAGTTCAGTTCTTCCTCAAGGTATTGGACCAATAGGTATTTATCATTCTCATCCAAGCCTAAGTGACATTTTTCATTCTCATACTGATGATTCAACTCTGATAAGCTTAACAAATCAATTTCAAGATTGCATCTCAATAATTACTAATGGACAGAACACTAAATTCTACCAAATGGGGAAAAATTATAAAACTAAAGAAATAGAAGTTGAGTATATTGAACCGGAAGTACCAAAATTTATGTTAGTTTCAATTAATGAAAAATTTGAAATTTTCATTGATCCCGGTTTTTTAACTCAAGAAAAAAGTTTAAGTAAATTAAATATACAAATTCAAAATTTAATCATAAATTATTTTCAAAATAACTGGAACGAATTAGAATTTACACATAATAACTCAACGATAGGAACTAAAGATAAATTGCATAAATATTTAGTAGAGAAGTTAAATACGGAACCATTACGGCTTAAAATTCCATCTAATTTAAAGCAGCGACATAGAGATTTATTAAAAGTTATCCAGAAAGACATTAAGGATGATACTGTAAGTTACGAAGCTTTTGAATTTATTATTAATACAAAATTTCCACTCTATAATATTCGAAAGTATGATAATTTTGATACACTTAATCAGAAAGTAAAGGATGAATTTTTAGGAAATAATCTCATTCAAAAATTGCATAATTTAATCATTGATAAAGAAAATCTTAGAATTATTATACCTAATGACTATTATTTGAAGTTTTTTGGATTCTATATAAGAACTTTGAATTTCAATAAAAAAAACTTAAATGAAATTTTAATTAAGAATGAACCGTATAAGTTTGAATTGAAAATAATTCGCTTTTTGAAATCCTTCATAAATTTGGAAGTTTCAATTAAGTTTAAGAACTATTTATATGAGCTTTTGAATAATTTGGAAGATTTTGCTGAACATTTTACATGGAAAGAGAAATTAAGTGAAGATTTAAAACAACTCAAAATTAACTTAAAGTAGTAATGAAATTATTAATATTGAAAACCAAAATTAAAAAAAAATAAAAGGAACATTTTTTTTAAATTTAATAAGATAAAAATCAGAGGTTAAAATATAATGTCATCTGAATTAAATACCATCTATTTTGTTAATAAATTTGGAACAGAAAAAAAGCAAGTGCCATTCCCAGTTTCAGCAAACATTAAATTAATGGATGTTGTTCCAGAAATCTCAAAAAAGTTTGGAATCTCTTCTCAAAATGTTTGTATTGCGAATATGGGAGGACAAGTACTAACTAATACAGACCTATTAAGTCCAATTAAAGAAATTGTTGAAAAGTTCGGAAATACTTTTGATATTATTGATAGAGGGATTGTTGGGTGACCAGTTCAGATAAAAGATGGCAAAGATCTATAGTAGATGAATTAATTCAAGAATTTTCTAACAATTGGGTTTCCATAGGACCTAAAAATCCCGCATGGAAAGATCGGGTAAAGTTAGAGATCGAAAAAATTATGCAGTATATTAATTTCTTAAAGAATACTAAAAATAGACCTTGGTTTAAGTTATTTCCAGAACGAAATCCTCGTTATAATTATTTAATTTGGGCAGGAAATTTGGTTGTGCCTGAACGACCTGAAATAAATTTCGACATCAAAGTATTGCTTACTTCCGAATATCCAAAAGTATGTCCAAGATGCTTTGCAGAAGAATCAATTTTAAATTACTGTGGTAAAATATTTTTGAAGAATATATGGGAACAAGATGGTAAAAAGTACGTAATGATATGCCATGAACATATGTCTGATACTAATGCATGGAATGAGCGTCTTGGTATTGTTCATTTCTTTATACGCCAAGTATGGGTATGGTGGGCTGCTCAACAAAATGTTATAATCCAAGAATATGATAAAAAACATTAAAATTTTGGTATCATAACCTAGTTTTAAAAAAATTATTTATTTCTTTAATTCATGCCTTCTTCCATGCATAAATTCAAGGCAAACCGTTGATTTAGTTGAATATTATAATTTTTTTATTAATGCAAAATGATGCAATATATACCCATTATGCAATTATTTAAATATAAGTATGTCCATATAATATCATATAAAATAGCAAAGTTACAAGAATGTCTAGAGAATCCAACCAACCCTCCAATACTAAGGATATGCCAATTAGCTTACAAGGGATTGAAAAAATCTTGATTTTTTTAAATAATAATGATAAAATCCTTTTTAGTATTAGAGAAATTGGTTACAAGACTAAGTTATCGACCCGAACGGTCAAAAATATTCTACTGCAATTAGAAAAATTTAATCAGGTTGAACGTGTCATTGAAGGGAATAATGTTATCCCAAAATGGCAAATCACTAAATTCGGAAAAAGAGTATTAAAAGAAGCTAAGGGTGTTGGGAATAATATCACATTTTCTACAAGAGAAGAAGAATTGTTAAAAGGAATAGTGATACCTCAAGAAAAATTTCTTGATAATGATTTAAAAAAGACTCTAGATAGAGCATTATCTGAATTAAATACTATGCAAGTTGAAATAAGTAAAATTTTAGGGTCAATTCTTAATATAAATAATCCAATTTTAGAAGAAACTACTGGATTCATTTTAAAAAGAATCAAATTTCTCAAGCAAAAACTTACTAATTTGTTTGATGACCGAACATCTCAAATTTCTAAAGTGGGTGAAAAATCAAAGAAATTTTCCAAAGAAGAGATAAAATTTAATAAAGTGGAAAAATTGCTTTTCAACTCATTAATTATTAATCAGATGAAGAGAATTTCAGATATTATTATAGATCTTTCCAATAATGTTGAACATCTAGAAGTTAATAATTCTCTCTCTCTTGCTAATGATTTAAGAGACGAGATTAGGATCATAAGTGACTTAATTAATCAAAGGGAATCATTAAAAATAGGTTTAAATATTCTTTTAAAAGAAGATTTAAAACAACTTTCCAATAATAAAATTGCACCTGATATTCTGGATAAAATAATTGAGATTCCCTTGTCTGAGGATGTTTTAGGGAGAGAAGTAGGAGAAACGGTACTAACGTTATTAAACAGGTTAAATAAAAATGAGACAGTTCTTATAGATCATAATTATGAATTGACAGATTTTATTCCTTTGTTTAAACTCTTTCAGCTTATTTTAGATGAAAAGCCCAATTTAAACTTTACCATCGATAAATTAGAAGAAACAATCAATGAACTCTCTGAACAAGGATACATCCCTGGAATGAAAACTATTCGGGATGCAGAAAACAATTATTTGAAAGTAGTTCAACTTAAACCTCATGATGTTTCACAAGATGAAATAGAATTAGTAAAAATTGCATTGAAGCAAGAAAAGTTTGCTCTCGCAGATATTATCAAATTAACAGGTTGGTCTCCAGAACATGCATCAGAACTTTTAAATAAGCTCACAAAGCTTGGAATATTAAACTATTCCAGGTCTTTTTTACATGGAGAACGATGGTTTGTTATAACCGAACAGATATAATAAATTTAAATTAAAAAGTGAGGATAGAGTAATGTATAAGGAAATAAAAGGTAAAAGTGTTATTGATTCCGAGCCAGAGATTATTGCTTGGCAACGTCATGGGATTGATACTAAAAATGGGCCGCTAATTTATGTATTTCCTAAACCAGGTGATGATATAAAAAGCAAGAAATTTTTTGCTGTAAAAGATTATGAAAGAGCATTATTTTATAATAAGGGAGAGCTTCTAGGAGTCCTCGGGGGCGGGGTCTATGAACTAGAGAAAAAGGCAAAAATAAAGGGGACGGAGATCGTTTGGATTGACACCTCTTTTGTAGACATCCAGTGGGGAATACCACAATCTAGTGGTATACCCACTTTGGATGGTACTATTCTTGGTTTGCATGGAGACCTAAAATTGAAAATAAGGGATGTTAAAATATTTTACAACGATGTAGTAGCTGGTAAAAGCCCTTGGACCGTTCAAAATCTGAAAGAATTTATAATGAGTCTACTGCATACATCCTTTAGAGATATATTTAAAAAGTATAAGGCTAAACAAGTTTTACTAGAGGAGCGAGAGCGAATAATTAATCTACTTACAGCAAAGGTCGCCGAGGATTTTTTAAGATATGGTTTAGAGCTAGAAACCTTGAATATACTTGGTGTTAAAACCTCTGAAGGTACAGAAACTCTTTTTAGAGTAGAAAAAGAAAAAAGTAATGTTTCAGATGAGATCGAACTTTTAAAAATAAAAAAAGATCTTGAAGCTCAAAAAATGGAATTAGAGGCTGCTAAACGAGAATTTCATCGAAAAGAAGAGATTTTAGATTCTCGTATGGAATTGGAAAAATCTAAACTTCAAACTGAGGCAGAAAAGATTGACGGAGAAGCTAAATCTGCTGTGTTGGAAAAACACGCTAGAGCGGCTGTAGCAGGAGAGATGAGAATATTGGAGGTTCATGGAGATAAAGCATTAGAAATCGCAGATAGTAGTAGAAAGGATCAAATTCGGGCTAAGATTGATGAATTAAAAGAAAAGTTAAATAAATTTGATAATTTATTAGCAGAAGATAAAATTTCAAAGGATACTTATAAAACAAGAGTAGAGCGAATTGAAAAAGAACTGAAAGCGCTTGAACAACAACTTTAATATATACCTAATATACGCGCTAAACGCGATTTGGTTGGGGGCCGGTACCATCATAATCACAGAAAACATAATACTCAGTAATACGATAACTATCTCTGGTGGCGGAAGTTATATTATACAAGGTATCTCTCCAAGTATTACCATCGATTGTAATGGAGATAGAGCCGCTTTTACAATACTTATGACAAAAACATGTTTAATCAAAGACTTAACATTAGATGCGGCATATTTAACAACGAGTTTTAGAGGGATACTGGAATTTATCTTTATGGTGATTTCAATACTTTTTCAGGAAATTCAATAACAGGGATTAGTGTAAACCAAACTAAGAATAATTTCGGAATTTTCGTGGTGTCCGGATCTGACTGTAATGTTTTTACGGGGAATACAATGACATTATTTACTAATTTAGACCTCACAAATAATGGGTATGGAATGATGATACAAGTTACATGTGGTGAAAATACTGTTGTAGGAAATACAATGCTATTTAATGATATTAATTATGCTGATTTTGCTGCTACGACGTTTGAATATGGTAATAATTATATATAATGAGAATCCAACTGTAAATTATATTTTTTTTTCTCTATTCTTCTTTTGATATAATCATTTTGTATAAAAATTAAAACAAACTTAAAGAGATTTAAAAATTAAGCTTTCATGTCCTAAAAATTAATCTGATTACAATAAAAATATATATTATTCCTTTCTTATTTCTCTAGATTTAAAATACTTAACAAGATCTTTTTGGAATCATGAAATTAAAAATTAAAAAAATTAGTTTTGAGTCTGGAAATATTAAAAATGTGATTATAAATAGTAAGGATGCTCATGAGCTAGGTCAGAAGGCTGGGGAAAGAGTAATTTTAAAAAATCCTCATTCTAAAACCATTGAAGATAAATATTGGGTGTCAATTTTACAAATAGATCATTCAAATTCCTTGGTTCAACCCGGAGAGATAGGATTATTTAAAGATATTTTTAATGATAAGAAATATTTGAAAGAAAACGTCATTCTTTCAATTAAACCAGCGGATCCTCCTGATTCTTTTAAATATATTCAAAGGAAAATCAAAGGGGGCAAACTTACAACAGAAGAAATTAATAGTATTATTTCAGATGCAGTATCTGGCTCATTATCTCGTATAGATTTAGCAGCCTTTATTACAGCTGTTGCAATTAACGGCATGGATAATGAAGAAATGACATCATTAACTTTATCAGAAGCTAGAAGTGGAGAGATCTTTGATTTTGGTCCAGAAGTTTACGATAAGCATTCAACTGGAGGAGTTCCTGGCAATAAAGTCTCATTACTTATTGTTCCTATAGTCGCAGCGGCAGGATTAACTATTCCAAAATCATCAACAAGGGCAATTACTTCACCCTCAGGAACAGCAGATTCAATGGAAGTACTTGCACCCATTGCATTCTCTCCTGAAGAGTTAAAAACTATCGTTTCAAAAGAAAAAGCATGTATCATTTGGGGAGGAGCACTAAACACAGCCCCTGCTGATAACATTTTAATTGAAATTGAACGTCCCTTGCATATGGATCCAATTGGATTAATGATTCCGTCTATCCTAACAAAAAAATTAAGCTTAGGGGTGAAAAAACTAGTTCTCGACATTCCTGTTGGAGAAGGAACTAAGTTCCCCACTCCAGATAATGGAAAGCAATTTGCTTATCTATTTAAAGAGATTGCTAAAAATGTTGGTTTAGAGGTCGAATGTGCATTAACTTTAGCCCATCAACCCATTGGTCATGCGATTGGACCAGGTATAGAAGCAAAAGAAGCACTCAATCTTTTAAAAGACTATTCTGCCGGTCCTAATTCCTTAATTGAGAAATCTACAGATTTAGCCGGTATATTATTGGAAATGGGTGGTAAAGCTCAAAAGGGAAAAGGGCAATCCTTAGCAAAAGAAATATTAAAGTCTGGAAAAGCTTATAAAAAAATGCAAAAGATCATTGAAGCCCAAGGAGGTAATCCTGAGATTTCTCCTGAAGATATAAAATTAGGTCCTCATATTAAGGAATTCTATGCGTTAAAAGAAGGACATATAACTCAAGTAAACAATGCTATAATCAATCAAATAGCTAAAGCTGCTGGGTGTCCCTTTTCTAAAAGTGCAGGAGTAGAGATTTTTAGGAAACAAGGCGCTCGGATTAAAGAAGGAGAGTTAATATTTAAAGTGTATTCCGAAAGTCAAAACAAGATTAAGAAAGCAGAAAAAATCTTTAATGCAACCGGCGGTCCTATAATTTTAGGTGGAATGATGATAGAGAGAATCTAAATATATTATGAATTACGAACCGAGAACTAGAGAAATGCCTTTAACTCCAGAAGCAATACTTAACGACTTTAAGAATAATGACTTAGATAAAACTTCTACTATTGATTTATTAATTTCATTAATAGAAAATGCTGAAAATATTGAAACAAGGCTTGAAAGCATAGAGGTTCTTGAAAAAGTTAACTTTAAGGACACAATAATTTTTAATATTTTAGAAAATTTACTGATAGCTGATTCTAATGAAGATATTAGATGCCGTGCGGCTGAAGCTCTAAAAAGGCTCTTCCTTGACGATAGTATATCCCCTTTAAAATGGGCTCTTCAAAATGAGCTCTCTCTGAAATGTTCCCTTTGTATGTTAAATCTTCTTGGCGACTTAGGTTCGATTAAGGCAAGGAAGATCTTAATTAAAAAAATTCATGAAATTAAAAGGAAAAAATATAGATACAACATTCAAAGTCTTTTGAATGATTCTATTGTAAACACTCTTTCAAATAGTGAACTCTCTGAAATTCTCATCAATTTTTTTGTAATCTCTTTTCTAAAGGCAAAATTTGGTTACATCAGTTATGAGATAAATGAGAAAGGTTTAATTCAGAAATTAGATTTATCAAATATAGATTATCAAGGTTTAGGATTAAATCGCCTAGAAAAAGCATTAGAGTGTATTTTATCGCTGTCGTATTTAAAAGAGCTAGATCTATGCAATAACCACTTACAATTACTTCCTGATGGAATTATTAAATCAAACAACCTAGAAATATTAGATTTAAGTTTTAATAATTTGTCCAAACTACCAGAATCGATTTCTAATTTCAAAAAACTTAAAATATTAAATTTAAAATCTAATGGTTTAAAATTTTTACCTGATTCCCTATCTAATCTTTCTTCGCTTGAAGTATTAATATTGAGAGATAATGATCTAACTGAGTTACCTGTTTCACTTTGTTATTTAAAAAATCTTAAAGTATTAGATTTGCATCATAATGAATTAAAGCAAATTCCCTACGAGACCTATTGCCTTAAGAATCTAAAAGAACTTGAATTGGGCTGGAATGATTTGGATCAAATCCCTATATCTTTAGAAAAGCTTAATTCATTAGAAAAATTGAACCTGGGTAGAAACTCTATAGAATCAATTCCAAAATGGATTGGAAATTTAAAATCTATTAAAGAGATTTATCTCTATGACAATCACATTTCAAGTTTGCCGGATAATGTGTGCCTACTTCATAATTTATTACATTTGAATTTAAGAAATAATAGATTCGATCAATTTCCTGATTGCTTGCGTTCGTTAACTTCATTAAAAATTCTAAATCTTAGTTGGAATAATTTAACCATTCTCCCACCATGGATTAATAACCTCATTAATTTAGAAGAATTAAATCTCTGGGGAAATAAAATTGATCTTATTCCCGATTCGATAATGGATTTAAAATATATAAAAAGAATTTATTTAAATTTCAATAAGATCAAGCAAATGCCAAAAATATTAAAAGATCTTGAAGTAAATGGTGTAGTGATAACAATATAAAGATCGAAATTTTTTCATATTTCAACGATGTAAACCAAAAACTAAACTTTTTTATTCTTTTTCAAAAATTTATAAATAGAAAGAATTAAAATAACCAAATAGCAAAGATGGGGATTAATTAACCTAATGGAACCTGTTAATATTATTATTAATCAAAGTAATTGTACTGGCTGTAGGGTGTGTCAGTTAATATGCTCTTTCTTGTATTATAATGAGTTTAACCCGAGTAAAGCTAATATTCAAATTATTGAGGAGTTTGAGTTGACTCCTATCATTAAATTCACGACACAATGTAAACATTGTGGTCAATGTGCGAGAAATTGTCTCTATGATGCTTTAAAACTGGAGGTTGATGACACTCAATGAATTTTTTCGGATATACTGGAAATATATTAACCGTGGATTTAACGGCTAATCGGATTAGAATCATAAAAGAAAAAATTGAAGATTTAAGAGATTTCATTGGGGGTTTTGGTATGAACTGCAAATTATTTGCAGAATATTATCAACCAAAAATAGATCCTTTCTCAACAGAAAATCCAATTATTTTTGGAACTGGACCTTTAGTTGGTACGCTTACACCCGGGGCTTCTCGAACTGTGGCTATATCTAAATTTCCTGCTACTAACTCGATTGCTAATTCTTGCGGAAGCATGAGTTTCGGTTTTAATCTTAAACAAGCAGGTTATGACCATCTATTAGTTCAAGGAAAATCCGAGGAACCATGTTACTTATATATTTTTAATAACCATATCGAATTGTGTAATGCTTCAAATATTTGGGGAAAAGATATTATTAAATCAACTGATATATTAAGAAAGCAATATGGTTCTGGTGGAATTATTGCCATTGGTCAAGCAGGGGAGAATCTAGTAAAATCGTCATTAGCCTTAATAGATAAAACTTCTACATTAGGGAGAGGAGGTCTTGGGGCGTTAATGGGCTTTAAAAACTTAAAAGCAATATTTGTAAAAGGGACTCAGGGGCTTAGCATTGCTGAGCCTAAGACCTTTAATAGGTTATATTTAAAACTTAGAGAGAGAATAAAAAGGTATCCACAGAGATCATCATGGATCGAGCTTGGAATGTTAAGAAGCTTGCCCGTAGGGATGTTTCTACATGCAAAAGGAGAGAAGATAAAAGCTCGTCAATGTAGCGAGAAAAATTACTTAAAAAAAATGAAGAGGAGAAGGATAGCATGTCCCTCTTGTCCTATGGCAGATAAAGATATCCTTGATATTATGGAAACAGAAAATACTCACTTAATATGCTATACTTCTTCGGTAATAAATCCATTAATGATGTTTGGGATTAATGGATTAGATTCCTATGTTCAAGCAATAAAATTGTTTAATATCATAAACGGATATGGTTTAGATTCATTAACAATGACTTCCCTCTTTGAATTCATCAATAAGATGGTAGACCGTAAAGAGCTTGATCAAAAGGATATTGGTTTCAATTGGAAAGAAAATTTTGAATCTTATGAAAAGTTGCTTAACTTGGTTAAAGAGAGGAAAGGTTTTGGAGAAATAATTGCAGAAGGATGGGATAAATTAGCATCTCTTAACGAAAATTTTTCCAAAATGATGACAACAGTAAAGGGATTAGATGTAGTGTTTGAACCAAGACTTTTAAAACTAGGCACTATGGAATTTGAGCAAATAGTAAACCCTAAAGGAGCTCATGTTGCTTCAGGGGGCTCTCCTACTTATCTAGGAGCAGGAGGGTCACTTAATAAAATGCAAAGCCATTTTCTTCGTATGGGAATCCCAAAGACAGCACATAAAAGGTTATTTGCTCCTCCTAAGAAAGAAATGATAATAAACATCGGGAGAATGACTCGATATTCAGAAGATTGGTATACTATGTTAACTTCGTTGGGATTATGTGCTCGAGCGCAAATGAATCGATTTTATAATCACGAGTTAATTACTGACCTATATAATTCAATAACTGGTTTTAATCTACCTAAGGAAGATTTACGTATAGTTGCAGAAAGATCATGGAATTTACTAAAATTATTAAATGTAAAGGAAGGTTTTTCCCGTAAAGATGATAAATATCCTGAAGAATGGTTTAATACTTTAAAATACGGTCAAAACGAGCTTAAATTTAAAGATTTTTATGGAACTACAGAAATTACTAGAAAAATTGCTAATCAGTTATTAGAAGATTACTATGATGAACGTGGATGGAATAAAGAGAACGGCACTCCCAATTATGACAAAATTACTGAATTGGGATTGAAAAAATTTCTTTAGGTTACATAATTTAACGATATTTACTAGTCAAATTTTTGATTTAACTTTTATTATATAGATTAACTGGCTAAATTAATTTGTAAATAGGAATTGATTATAAATTTAAAAAATTAGACAGAATATAGAGCTCTGAAGATTGATGAATATATCTCCAAAGGATATTCTTAATCAATATAAGTTAAAAAAGTTAGATAAAGTATCTACAATAAATCAATTAATCTCAATTGTCGAAGATAGTGAGAATTTAGCCCAAAGGTTAGAAAGCATAAATGCGTTTGTTATTATCAGTGCCAAGTCAGTAACGGTTTATAAATTATTAGAAAATTTGCTCATTTCAGACACTCATGAAATAGTTCGATATGTTGCTGCAGAGATATTATATAAAATTTTTCAAGATAGTGCTTTCGAACCATTAAAATGGGCATTTTTACATGAGGAGTCCGTAAAATGCCTTTTATTATTATCTAAAATTCTTGGAATGATAGAATCTCAAGAATCTAAAAATTTATTATTAACAAGACTACAAAATTTCAAAAATAAAAAGTTAAATCAAGATTTTAGATCTCTGCTTTTTCAAAACCCAATCGATGGTCTAAGTTGTAATTTTCTATCAAATATTATATGCAATTATTACATTATTGAGGATTTGGAAAAAAAATTTGGTCAAATTAATTTTGAAGTTAATCATGGATTAATATTTGAATTAGATTTATCTGACGTGAGCAGTCACGTTTTTGGATGGACTGTTCTTGATAAATTTCCGGAAGTAATAAGAAATTTAACCTCACTAAAAGTGCTTGATCTTAAATTCAACAGATTAAAATCAGTAACTAAATCAATCAGTAGTTTAAAATCTTTAGAATATCTTGATTTGAGTTACAATAAAATAAAGACTCTCCCAAGTTCAATTATAGAACTTAAATCTCTAAAATCTCTTATATTAAGGTATAACAAGCTTAAAAGTTTACCTTATTCTATTGGTGCACTCAAATCATTGAAAGTATTAGATCTACGAGCAAATGAATTATGCTTACTACCTATATCCATTAAAAATCTTTCAAATTTAGAAACGCTTGATTTACATGGTAACAATTTAGGAGATTTCGAATTCTCTCTAAAAAAATTAAAAAACATTAAAAAAGTAGAAATTGGGTTAAATAATCTTGAAAAGCT
>Ga0180437_10007558_pt1 | contig 14067 bp, 9 predicted proteins | sample SS_ome_4_FD_132410 | JGI IMG/M metagenome (GOLD analysis project Ga0180437, IMG submission 132410) | Hypersaline lake sediment archaeal communities from the Salton Sea, California, USA - SS_3_D_1 metaG | ecosystem: Environmental > Aquatic > Non-marine Saline and Alkaline > Hypersaline > Sediment...
CTCCACCTATCTCTTCCTCCGCATCCTCGCCAATACCGCGCATCCAGCATCCAACACCCAGTATCCAAGGCTTGGCATCCTCGCCGTGTACGTTCTTCTCAATGCCGCTGGCCTCTACACCCATTACGCTTTTCCGCTTGTCCTGATCTTTCACAACGTCGCTTTCGGTGCATGGTGGCTAACCGTGGCCCGCCAACCAATGAAGCATTGGCGATGGGTAGCGCTGTGGGCCGGGGTACAGGCGGCGATTGCTATCCTCTATCTGCCATGGCTGCCTACCGCCCTCGAGAGTGTCACTGGCTGGTCGCCTGCGGGGCGAGAGTACGAACTGGGTCCCGCGCTGCTGGATGTGCTGCGTGTGCTCAGTGTCGGTATCACGCTGCCGGTTGAGAAGGCGGCGGTACCGATGGCTGGATTGGCGCTGATGGTGCTGGCGGGACTGTGCCCTCGGCGGGCAGATCGCAAGAGACGGATTGGTGTCGCCGTGCTCGCCCTATCCCTGTTGCTTCCCGTCGTGCTCATCTTTGCTCTTGATCTCTACAAGCCAGAATGGCGCAAGTTTCTCGTTGTCGTTCTGCCGCCTTTCTACATTCTCATCGCCCACGGCACCGAAACCTTGGCCCGATTCCTTACCCCCCACTCCCCATTCTCCAACTGCCTTTCTCCTCGCTCCATTCGCAACTCGCAATTCGCAATTCGCCTCCTTGCCATCACCTTGTTCTTTCTCGCCGTGGCCCCCTCCCTCCGCAACCTCTACTTCAACCCCGCCTACGCTCGGGACGATTACCGTCAGATCGCCGCTGACATCGCCGCATCCGCGCGCCCTGGCGACGCCGTCATCCTCAACGCCCCTAATCAGTGGGAGGTCTTTACCTACTACTACCCCGATCAGGACGTCTACCCGGCCCCCTACCGTCCCAAACGGGACAGGGTCGAAGAGTTCTTGTCCTCGCTCACCGAACAATACCTGCGGCTCTTTGTGCTCTACTGGGGCGACGCTGAATCCGACCCTCAGCGACTCGTAGAGACGTTGTTGTCGGACCGGGCCTACAAGGCGGGCGACCGCTGGTATGGCCGCGTGCGCCTGGTCACGTATGGTGTGGCACCGCTGCCAGACATGCCTGCCGTTGCGCTCGACACCCGCTTTGGCGAGATCATCCGCCTGCGTGGCTACGCGGTGGCGGAAACGTGGTTTGCCCCCGGCGACATTCTGCCCGTGACGCTGTTCTGGGAGGCTCAGGCCCCCATCGGAGAGCGATACAAAGTCACCGTCCAGTTGCTCAACGGCACAGGCCAACTCGCTGCCCAGCACGACAGCGAGCCCGGCGACGGTCTGACGCCGACCACCTCCTGGGTGCCAAGCCAGGCAACAGCCGATCGGTACGGTGTCTTCCTGCCGCCCGACTTGCCACCTGGCCGCTACACTCTCATCGTCGGCCTTTACGATATCGCCACTGGCGAGCGTTTGCCCCTTGCCTCCGGCGATGACCACGTCGTTCTCTGTGATGTTAAGGTGAGATCACCGGCCGCGGGCGCGACGTCCATCAACGCCATCGATCCGGCAGGCATATGGGAGGAGCGCCGATCGGATCACGCTTGCCCCGTTTGCTCACTCATGGTAGACTCAGGCAACGCTGTTCCGGACCAAACATCTCGATTGGAGGAGTGACACAGTGGACCAAGCATACGACGTCACCATCATCGGTGCGGGACCGGGTGGTTACGTAGCCGCCATCCGCGCCGCCCAACTGGGGCTCAAGGTCGCCCTGGTCGAGAAGGAGCACTTGGGGGGGGTCTGCCTCAACTGGGGCTGCATCCCCACCAAGGCGCTGTTGCGCAATGCCGAGGTCATTTCCCTGCTGGAGCGAGGAAAAGAGTTCGGCTTCACCGTCACAGGGCTCGAGGTCGACTTTGGCGCGGCGGTGGATCGCAGTCGCAAGGTATCCGCGCGGTTGGTCAAGGGTATCGGTGCGCTGATGCGCAAGAATGAGGTCGAGGTGATTGAGGGGACCGCCGTGCTCAGGTCGCCCAACGCGGTCCAGGTGACGCTGAACGATGGCGGTACGCGCACGCTGGAGACGCGCAACGTCGTCATCGCCACAGGTGGGCAGGCGCGCGCCATCCCCGGCATCGAGATCGATGGTGAGCGAGTGCTGACCTACCGGGAGGCCATCGTGCTGCGCGAGTTGCCCGCTTCGGCGATTGTCGTCGGAGCCGGTCCGATAGGGATGGAGTTCGCCCACATCTGGAGGTCCTACGGCGCTGAGGTCACCGTCGTCGAGATGCTGCCCCACGCGCTGCCGCTGGAGGACGAGGAGATCAGCAACGAGGTGGAGCGCGCGTTCAAGCGACGCAAGGTGCGGCTCCTCACCTCCACGCGCGTGCAGGGGCTGGAAACTACTGCCGACGGCGTGCGGGTGAGCGTAGCAGACGAGGAGGGCGAACAGGTGCTGGAGGCCGAGCGGGCGCTCGTCGCCATCGGCGTGCGGCCCAACAGCGAGAACCTAGGCCTGGAGCAGATCGGCGTGCAGATGGAGCGTGGGAACATCCTCGTGGACGCGTCGTTGCGCACCAACATGCCCGGCATCTACGCCATCGGCGACGTGACCGGTAAACTAGCGTTGGCCCACGTAGCCTCCGCTCAAGGTATCGTCGCGGCGGAGACCATTGCCGGGGTGGAGACCATCGAGCTGGATTACGAGGCCATGCCTCGTTGCACCTATTGTCATCCCCAGGTCGCCAGTTTCGGCATCACCGAGGCACAGGCCACGCAGCGCGGATATGAGATCAAGGTAGGCAAATTCCCCTTCCTCGCCAGTGGCAAGGCGCTGGGCCTGGGTGACTACAGCGGCTTTGTCAAGATCGTGGCCGACGCAGTCAGTGGCGAGATACTCGGCGGTCACCTCGTCGGCCCTGAGGTGACGGAGCTGTTGCCCGAGTTGGTACTGGCTCGCGACTGGGAACTGACGCCGGAGGAGATCGCGCGCACAGTGCACGCCCATCCTACTTTGAGCGAAGCGCTGATGGAGGCTGCCCACGAGGTGTTTGGGGAGGCGATTCACATTTGACCCTCCCACCCGACTATCATGTCCACACCCGCTTCTCCTGCGATAGCGAGGCCCAAATGGCGACCTTTTGCGAGGCCGCCATCGCTCGTGGATTGCGCGAGATCGCCCTTACCGATCACGCCGACTTTGGTCCCGACGACCCACCTGGCTATTTTCGTCCGGCCGAGTACCTGGCAGCGATTGAACACTGTCGCGCCCGCTACGCAGGGCAGCTGACAATTCGTGCAGGCGTGGAGATGGGGGAGCCGCACATTTTCACCCCGGAGGCACGAGACGTGCTGTCCGCGGGAGAATTCGATTTTGTGATAGGCTCAGCCCACTACGCCGACGGGATGCAGGCTGGCTGGAAACCGGCCTTTTTTGAGCAGTCGCTACAGCAAGCGTACGAGGCCTACTTCCGCCAGGTGGTCTGCCTAGCTCAGGAAGGGGACTTTGACATCCTGGGGCATCTGGACCTAGTCAAGCGCGATGCGTACAAGTTCGGCAAACCCTACGACGGGCCGGGACCGTACGCCGACATGATCCGAACCGCGCTTCGCGCCACCGTTGAGCGCGGCAAGGGCATCGAGATCAACACCTCACCCCTGCGCAAGGGACTTTCGGAGCCGTGTCCCTCACCAGACATACTGCGTTGGTATCGTGAACTAGGCGGCGAGATCCTCACCCTCGGCTCCGACGCCCACACTCCCGACGCCGTCGGTGCGGACATTGAGACGGCGCTGGAGATGGCGCGGGCGGCCGGGTTCGCGCGGCTGGCGCGCTTTGAGAGGCGACAGCTTGTATGGATGAGCATAGAGTGATGGACGAGACACAGCAAGGGACATCCGAGCGCCCCAAACGCCGCCCGCCCTGGCTGCGGGTGCGGGCCCCCTCGGGCGAGACATACCATTGGCTCAAGCGGCTGATGCGAGCCAAAGAACTCCACACGGTCTGTGAGGAAGCCCACTGCCCCAACATCGGCGAGTGCTGGAGTCATCGCACCGCCACCTTCCTTATTCTCGGCGACACCTGCACCCGCAACTGCCGCTTCTGCAACGTCAAGACCGGCCGTCCAGCCCCCCCCGACCCCAAAGAGCCAGAGCACGTGGCCCAGGCGGTCCAGGCGATGGACCTCAAACACGCCGTCATCACATCGGTGGACCGGGACGACCTGCCTGACGGCGGTGCGTCCGTCTTTGCTGCCGTCATCGGCCGCATCCGCGAGCTACAGCCCAGTTGCACCATCGAGGTGCTGATCCCCGATTTCCGCGGGCGCATCGAGCCGCTGAACACGGTGATGGACGCGCGCCCTGACATCCTCAACCACAACGTCGAGACTGTGCCGCGCCTCTTCCGTACCGTGCAACCTCAATGTCGCTACGAGTGGTCACTGGATGTGCTCCGCAATGCCAAAGTGCTGTGGCCAGAGGCGGTCACCAAGAGCGGCCTGATGGTGGGCCTGGGTGAGACAGTTGATGAGATACTGGATGTCATGCGCGACCTGCGCGAGCTGGACGTGGACATCCTGACCATAGGACAGTACCTGCAGCCCACCAAGCAGCACATCGCCATCGACCGGTACTACACACCGGAGGAGTTCGACATGTTCCGGAAGCAGGGCTACGAGATGGGGTTCCTCTGGGTCGAGAGCGCGCCCCTGGTGCGCAGCTCCTATGGCGCAGAGGCACAGGCGCGCGTTCTGGCGACCGCTGCGGGATAGAGCCCACGATCACTTGGAGCTCACGGTGCGGCACATACAAACCGAGACAACACCGCATACAAGGAGACATACAATGACCCACCCAAAGCCCACAACCCTGTTGAGATCCTTGGGCATTGCTGCGCTGATCACGATGTTGGTCAGCGTAGGTCCGAGCGCCGTCGCCGCTCCGGCTAACCAGGCGGGTACAGACCTGTTCACCGACGCCGTTGTCGAGCGCGCCCCCAACATAGCCAACGTTCCTACCGTCGTACGCGCCAGGTTCGTCGAGATCAACCTTGACCTGTTGGGCGGCGCAGGCGGCCGCCTGCAGACCCGCCCTGACGTGGCCGACGTCCTGCGTATGAACCTGTTCGAGGATGTTGCCTTTACCGCCGTGCTCGATCGGACGGAGCCAAACCCGTCGGGCAGTCTCTCCTGGATTGGGCACCTGGAGGGCATAGCGTACAGCGTTGTGAACCTAGTGGTCAAAGACGGGATAGTGGCGGGGAGTATCGCGATGCCTGGGGCATTCTACCAGGTACGCTACACTGGTGATGGCGTCCACGCCGTCCAGGAGATCGACCAGGCAGCGTTTCCGCCCGAACTGGAGCCGATTCCGACTGACTCCTCACTGGAGCCGGCGGCTGGAACTCCCCTAGGACCTATGGCCGACGATGGATCGACCATCGACGTGCTGGTGGTCTACACCAACGACGCGCGCGCGACCGTGGGCGGTACTACCGCGATGCAGAACCTGATCGATCAGGCCATGCTTGAGACAAATCAATCTTATGCCAATAGCGGCATCAGCCAGCGCGTGCGCCTGGTCCACACGGAGGAGGTAGCCTACGACGAATCCGGCTTTGATTGGCCAACAACGCTGTGGCGACTGAGGGACCCCACCGATGGTCACATAGATCAAGCCCCCACGCTGCGCGACAACTACTGTGCCGACGAGGTCGTGCTCATCGTCAGCAACACCGATTCCTGCGGCATCGCCTTTGTGACGACGACCGTACCCCCCTATTCCTCCAACACCGGTTTTGCCGTGGTGTCCTACGACTGTGCGACGGGCTACTACAGCTTTGCCCACGAGATGGGCCACAACATGGGGGCCCGCCACGACTGGTACGTGGACGAAGATGTCACCCCATACACCTATGCCCATGGATACGTCAACGCTGCAGATCGATGGCGCACCATCATGGCCTACAACACGGAATGCAGCGATCAGGGTGTCTACTGCCAGCGGCTCCAGTACTGGTCGAACCCTGATGTTACCTATGGCGGTGACCCCATGGGGGTGCCGGCAGGGACCTCCGCGTTCTGTAGTGAGGGTGTTCCGAATCCCAATTGCGATGCGGACAACCGGCAGACGCTCAACAACACGGCCTATTACATCGCCAACTTCCGGGATAGTTCTGTGTGCGGTCCACCAAGCTACGATATCAGCGGCTACGTGCGCGATTCAGTGGGCGGCGGTATCAGCGGGGTGACGGTGGACTTTGGTGGGGCGCAGCCGACCGCCACCACAAACAGCAGCGGCTACTACGAGCAGTCCGGCTTCGATGAGGGCGACTACATCGTCAGTTTCAGCCGCAGCGGATACGTCTTCAGCCCGGTGGAGGACCAGGTGACGATCAGCGGAGCGGACGCTGTCCACGACACCACCGGCTACCCGTTCAACCCTGCCAGCCTGCCCTTCATCGACGGTCTCGAAGGCGGCGGACTGGGAAGCGCCTGGGCGGTGGAGACGGACTACGAAGGGCGTGTCCGGGTTGACACCGCCTATCCCCACGCTGGCAGCTACGGCCTGCTGCTCGACGACGACACCGCTGGAGGCTTCTACTCTCACGCCTCCGCCATCCTGGCCCTGGATCTGAGCGATCAATCTCAAGTCGGGATGAGCTTCTGGTGGCGGGAGTTCAGTGACGAGGATCACCCCGACGACGGGGTGTTCATCAGCGACGATTACGGCGCAAACTGGTACCGGGCGTTCTCGTTCAACGGCGGGCCCGCAACCTTCACCCAGGCTACCGTTGACCTGGACGCCAAGGCCAGCGATGCTGGGATGAGTCTCAACGACCACTTCCTGATCAAGTTCCAGTTCTACGGCGACCGGTCGATTGGTTCAGACGGATACGCAATCGACGACGTGGTTGTGGCTGGCGAAGGGCTGGTATATCACGGCCACAGTGTTGACGACGACACCGCTGGCCTGAGCAATGGCAATGACGATGGCCGCATCAACTGCGGAGAGAATGTCGAGTTATCGGTCGATCTCTTCAACCGGGGGCTCGACACTGTCACCCCCACCGTCGCTACCATCCACACGACTGATCCGTACATCACCTGGACCCACAACGTCACCAGCACCTACCCCGGCATCCCGGGCCTGGGGACGGGCACCAACAGCGACGCCTTTGAGTTTGAGGTGGACCCCAACACACCCCACGCCCACACCGTCCAGTTCGACCTGAGCGTTGATACGACCGACGGTGGCCCTTGGACCAGCGACTTTGACGTCCGCGTCTACTGTGCCACCGACAATGTCTATTTGCCCCTGGTGATCAGGGATTATGGGACGTCCACGGGCGACATACTCCCCGCGCAGCAGCGGGTACATCCGCTGGCCCAGCTCCCGGTTGAGGATGTAGGGCACGCAGCCGCGGGTGCAGCAGTTGCAGATCGCATACCCATTCTTCTGGTTCACCGGGCAGTGGATGAACACCATGTGCCACAGTCCCAGCCGGTGGCACTCGGTGACGATGCTCTTGGCCTCCTCCATGAGCGAGCCGGCAGCGGCAGGGGCCGACGGCGATGGGAGCGTTAGGACCGTCCAGCCCGTCGATCATCCGCAGCACCTCGGGAAAGGGCACCGGACACTTACGAATCCTAGCCTAGTCCGGGCCACCCATCTGCTGAGACCAGTGGACCCGCGGGCCATCTTCTGCTTCTCTGCGTTGCCTCATCTCCAGTTTACGTCCTCAGATAGCGAGGTAGATGCCCAACGTCGTTGTAGGATACGAGCGTTGGGACACGCGCGATGTGAACCTCGCTGAGCCCGCAGTTGTAGCTGCTCATGTTGACCCAAGACTCGGGCGGCACCTGCAAAACGCGACACACAAAGTAGCGGAAGAGGTTCCCATGACCGACCAGGATCTCGTGCTTGTCTTTCCCGCGAGCGCGCTTAAAGTACCTGTCAAACGCCCGTTCGGCCCTATTCCTGTCCTCAGCGAGATCATCGACAAAGACCTTGGCGAAATGCTCGGCCAGTGCCGGTGGTACGCTGGGGATACACTCCCACAACACTCGGGACCCATACATAGGAACGCCGGGGAATTCCTGGGCCAGAATCTCTGCCGTCTCGACCGCTCTTGGAAGGGTGCTGCAATGAATTGCGGTGATGGGTAGCGCACTGAGCCTTTGGGCCGTCAATTGAGCTTGCTCCACTCCGGTGGGTGTCAATCCACCGTCCAGCCGATTGGCCTGCGCCACCGTCAGGCCTCCCTCATCACCGTACTCCAACTGGTGATACTGTCCGTGCCGAACCAAATACAGCGTCCTCGTCGCCACCTCGGCTCCTCTCCTGACGCGCCAACTGCGAACGAATGGGCGGGTCATCCGGAATTATAACCTAACGGTATTGCCCGCACAAATGACGGACAGCATCTCCCATTTGAAGGTATGGCAAAGACATGGTAAGATTGTTACACTTCAGACAGAGTGGGGAAGTGAGATGGACGAACAAGCCAGGAACTTGAATCAGGCCTTGCTAGCGGCGATGGATGCATATCCCAGACGAACGTGTTTCCAGATCAAGCAGGGCACGCACTACCGGAGCACCTCGTATCGCAGATTCCAGACACTTGCCTTCCGTCTGTCCGATTTCTTCGGACGCCAGGGCGTTTCCCGAGTTGCTATTGTTGCCGACAATTGTCTGGAATGGATGGTCGCCTACGTTGCCTGCCTGCTGTCTGGTGGGGTCGTCGTCCCATTGCGCATCACGCTCGCACCGGACACGCTTCGCTTCATCCTCCAAGATTCGGGCAGCGACTTGGTCGTGCTGCAGGACAGGGACCACCTGCAAGCCATCCTGGACCACATGGCCTCGGACGATGGCGGTCGCCTGCCTGACCTGAAAACCGTTCTGGTAGTAGGCGATGTCCTGGCCGACGAGGTTGAGTCGCTTCCGAGCGTTACCCCGATGAATACTGTCCTCGCAGACACCGCTTCCCCGACCCCTGAGAAACAAGAGACGATCCGGTCCCACGCAGAGAGCATGCCGCCCCAGGCCTTATCTTCCCTCAACTATGTGATCCGGGAGACAGGTAAGCCGAAAGGGGCCACGTTTGATCATGCCCGCAACCTGGCCGCTCTCCGGTACGTCGCTGAGTGGCTTGACCTCGACGAAGATGACGTGGCTTTCACGCTTGGGCCCTGGAGCGAGGCTCCCAACCTGATAGCGAGCCTCCACTACTTCTTATCGGGAATCGTCAACGTCGTTATTGGAGCCGGTGAATCGGCAGGGGAGAGCATGCAGCAGACGAGTCCCACGCTTATGCTTGCGCCGCCCCACTCCTTTGAGCATATCTACGACGAGGTCTTGGGCAAGGTGGCGCAGATGCCCGAATCCAGCCAGGCCGTCTTTCGATGGGCCCTGGCCAAGGGCAAGGAATATCAGGCTGCCGGTTCGACAGCTTCCCCAGAGCTGCGGCAGACCTACACCCGGGCTGACATGACGTTCTTCAGCCAGCTCAGAGGGCAACTCGGAGGGCGCATGCACCGCCTCTATTCGACCGGTGCTTCATTGCCCCAAGAGGTCGTCGAGTTCTTCGAAGCGATTGGACTCCCACTGCTCAATGTCTACAGCCTGACCGAAGCAGGCGGGTTCCCGGCAGTCAGCCGACCGGAGGATCTCCGCCCTGGCTCCTGCGGTCGTGTCGCGCCCGGCTTCCAGGTCCGCATCGCCGATGAGGGCGATGTGCTGGTGCGCGGCGAGACGGTGATGCGCGAGTACTGGTCTCGTCCCGAAGAGACGCAGCAGGCAATTGATGCCGACGGCTGGCTGAACAGCGGTGACGTGGGATATCTTGGCGAGGGCGGTTATCTGTACATCACGGGCCGCAAGGAACACCTGATGGTTCTGTCCACCGGACACAAGATCGCGCCCACCGGCATCGAGAAAACACTGACAGCCAGCCGCTTCATCGCCCAGGCAGCCGTGTTCGGGGAGGGCAGGCCGTATGTCTCAGCGCTAGTCGTGCCTGATCTGGAAGCGTTGGCAGCACAATTTCGGGATAAAGCCCAGGAGGACACAGACGATGGCAGTGAGGCAGCGATCACAGCCGCCTCGCCCCACGTGAAGTCGTTCTTGGACGAGGTAATCAGTGCCATCAACAGCCGGCTGGACCGCTGGGAGCAGATCAAGGAATACAGGCTGCTCGATCAACCACTGATCGAGGCCGATGGTGAGCCGACGTCCTCCTTGATGGACACCCGCCGCCAGATGATTGCCGAGCGGTACGCTGCGCATATCGAGTCTATGTACCCGACGAGCACTGTGGTGGAGAGAACGGCGATCACCCAGGTTGAGATCGATCCTGATCGGCTGCGTGAGCTATTGGAGAAGGAGAGCATCCTCGATGCCTGGATGACAGACGCAGGCATCGAGTTTCTCTTCGAGTTGGCCCGTGACAAGCAGATTGATGCCTCTTCCATGGTCCACATCTGTGATGCCGCAGCCACGATTGCCCAGATGGAGAGCGAGGAAAGACCCCTTTCGACGGCCCTGATCGTCGGCGATCCCGTCCGCATTGCCCGCGTGCTACCCCCGAGCCAGATTCGACTGCTGCGTCACGACCACATCCGCCGCATGCGCAGGATTCTGGTCACCATGTCCAAGATCGTGGACGGTCTGGTGCTGGGCTACGTGGTGGATAAATACGGCTACGTGCGGGGCGTCCACAAGCTCGAGGTGGCACTGGGCGAACCGACGCACTTTTTGCTGGGTCCCCAATTCCGACACCACGCCGCCATCTCCCGCGAATGTGATGCTGTGGTCTTTTTCGTGCCGTCCGGGGGCGGGCAGGTGCGAGTCTTTGCCAACGGGCAACTGATGGGCCGGTATACCGACGGCGACTGGGCACCGGAAAGCATATCCCGGGTACACGAGTTTATGGCCCGACTGGCCGAGCATGGGAAGTACGATATGGCCCTGGTGCAGCGCGTGTTACACTGCGCGTTCCAGATGTCCGAGGAGAACCTAGGAGCGATCTTCCTCCTGGGTGACGCCAACGTCATCTTTGAACGCTCCGACGCCTCGGAGATCAGCGCGGTCGCTGCGTTCTCCAATGCTGATATGGCACAGCTGTCCGATCGGGAGCTGATCAACTTCGCTAAGCAGGACGGGGCCACCGTGATAGACATGCATGGCCGATTCCGAGGATGCATGGTATTGCTGCGCCCCAGAGCCAGCACCGAGGCCCAGATTGGACCGGGCAAAGGCGCTCGACACAGCAGCGCTGCCAAAATGAGCGCCGAAGCGCAGTGCCTGGCGATCACCGTGTCGCAGGATGGTCCCGTCACCGTGTACGACTGTGGGCGGCGGGTGTTGTCGCTGTAGTTGGGGTCCGAGCGATGTAATCGAGAATGTGGTGAGCGATTTCCTTATCACGTCCGGATGCGCCGGATCTCAAAGACCACCGGATTCCAGGCGTCGGGGCAGGCGTGGGTCGCCGTGTCCGGATCGTCCAACCAGGGGAACTCGGCGCCGTAGCGCATAGCGAATACCTTCGGCAACATGCTGTAGAGAGCGTGGATGCATATCTTGCCCTGCACAGTCTGACCATCAAAGACTATCCCGTCGCCTACCTGGTGCCCGGCAACACAATGCCCCTCTTGCCGGATCACCCTGGCCACAATCCTGAATCCATCGTCTCCATGCAGCCGTTTTTCCGTCATAGTTGCCCTCCTTCTGTTTTCTGGCCTTCCTTCCACGTCTTATGCAGGACACGTATCCAGTTCTTGTGGGTGATCTTGTGCAAAGCTTCCCTGTCATAGCCGTGGGTCCGCAGAACGGCCACGAGCTTGGGCAGCCCTGTCACGTCGCCGATCTCTCGAGGTATCATCGCACCGTCAAAGTCGGAGCCGAAAGCGACGTGGTCAATGCCGATCCGTTCGGCGATGTAGTCAATGTGACGCACGATCTCCGCAAGCGGCGTATCGGCGTCGCGGTGTCCGTCCGCACGCAGGTCGCTGACGTAGAAGGTGACACCGACAACCCCGCCCGATTCCCCGATGGCATCCAGTTGTTCGTCCATCAGGTTGCGAGCCGATGGACAAAGCACGTGCGCAGCCGTATGTGTGGCGACCAGCGGTGCATCAGAGAGCCGCGCCACGTCCCAGAAACCGCGTTCGTTCAGGTGTGCCAGGTCAATCATAATGCCCAACCGGTTACAGGCCCGGACCAGTTCGCGACCTGCCTCGGTCAAGCCGGGGCCGGTATCTGGAGAGTGGGGAAACTTGAAGGGAACGCCATAGCCAAATACATTGGGCCGGCTCCACACAAGTCCTAGCGAGCGAAGCCCAGCCTCGTAGAAAACGTACAGGGCATCGAGCGCTGGATCAATCGCCTCGGCTCCCTCAAAGTGTAACACGACGGCGAGGGCGCCCTGGTGCAGACAGGCGACCAATTCATCCGCTGCGCGCACGACTCTGACCTGCCCGTCAGACTCTGACGCCAGCCGGAAGAGGCTCGCCATAGTGGAGATGGTGAACTGCTGCGCATATTCGTGATCAACCCGAGGCGGCAGGTCGGCCTCGTGGGCCGGCTCGGTGACCGTCGTCTCTTCTACGAACACGTCCGGCTTGGCTGGGTTGGGCGGAACGCAGATAGCGAATATGCCACCGCTGAACCCGCCTTTCCGCGCCCGCGGGAGGTCGAGATGCCCCTGGTCGCTTTGAACGAAAAAAGAACGACCATCCACGCGCTTGACTGGGTACAACTGTGCCAGCGTGTCGTTGTGACCATCAAAGATCGGCATTGTGCCTGTGTTCACATTCCCAAATCCGTTTTCCACCTTTCTACCCACTCGGCATCCATACGGATGAGCCGTTTCTTCCTCAGGTTTTCCTTCATGATCCAGACGATGTCCTTGTCATCGCTTGAGAACCACGTTTCCATCATCTTTTTCCCTGTTCCAGGGGCTGCGACGACCGCGACACTCCAGCAGTAGCCCAGGCCCTTTCTCAACGCTGCCCAGCGCTGGCATATACACATGAAGAACAGTCCTTCTATTTTCTACGTACCGCGCTCCTGTAAGCATTACTGACCTTGGCCACGTCCATCTGGACATCGCCAAGAGGAACATAGTTGCTCAGGATGAGAGGCAGGTAGACTAGGTGCTCCGATGGGGTACGGGCGACAACATTGATCGTGACAGTAGCAGTGTCGGCACCACCGTAGCCATCGCTAGCGGTGTAGGTAAAAGCGTCGGTACCGCTAAAGCCAGCAGGTGGAGAGTAGACACATATCCCAGCCTCTGTGCAGTCCACGGCACCACTCTGAGCGCTGAAGGCATCATAGTCGCTGATGGTGATGGTATCGCCATCGGGATCAAAGTCATTGCTCAACACATTGATGATCACCGAGGTGCCCTCGTCCGTGGCAGTAAAGTCGTCCACAGCCACCGGCGGATCGTTGATAGAGATGAGTATAATGGTCACCGTGGCGACGTTTGAGCAGTCAATACCGTCGTAGGCTCGGTAGGCAAACTCGTCGGCGACCGTCTCGCTGCCATCGTGGACATACACGAAGGAGCCATCGAGGTTTAGGCTCAAGGCGCCGTAGGAGGACCCACTAACCAAGATCGTCGTTAAGGCGTCATCCTCAGGATCGGTGTCGTTGGCGAGTACACCAGGGCTTGTCACGGTGAGGGTGCCTCCCTCGCTGCTGAGGTAAACGTCACCCTTGGCTACAGGTCCGTCATTCACCGGCGTGACCGTGAACAGCACCACATCGCTGTCGCTCAGCAATCCCGGATCGGTCGCCGTGAAGACGATTGTCTCAGTTCCATTCCAATCGGCGTTGGGAACAGTGATCGTGGCGACGCGCTTAGCGTCGATGGTCACCATCAGATCAACATTCCCATTGTACACCCACATCATCTCGGCGGCGACATTGTCCACGTCGCTGACGTAGCCATCTAGATCAATGGTCACGAACGCCTCCTCTTCGGCGATCGTCTGGTCGGGGATGTCACTCACCACTGGCGCGTCGTTCATGGCCGTCACAGTGAACATCGCCGTATCCTCGTC
>Ga0180437_10007559_pt1 | contig 14067 bp, 14 predicted proteins | sample SS_ome_4_FD_132410 | JGI IMG/M metagenome (GOLD analysis project Ga0180437, IMG submission 132410) | Hypersaline lake sediment archaeal communities from the Salton Sea, California, USA - SS_3_D_1 metaG | ecosystem: Environmental > Aquatic > Non-marine Saline and Alkaline > Hypersaline >...
ACTCGTGTCTCGGGCTCACGCCGGGCCGTTGCACTAGTACAAGGGGTACTTCCGTTCGAGAAAGCCGCGCCAGATGTTCGGCATGTCAGTTAAGACCTCGTCGACGATGATCCTGGCGCGCGGTTCCACCTCGCCCGGCTCTCGCGACGTCGAGATCTCAAGGCCGATGGCCTGAGGGTCCGTGATCGGCGCCCCGATCTGGCTGACGAGATAGCAATAGGCCTGAGCGATGCCGAGGTCTTCGCCCACCAGTCGGTCCACGATCCGCTGGGCGGCGACATTGTAGGTTTTGCCCACATGGCTGATCGGGTTCTTACCCGCTGCGGCCTCCAGTGTCATCGGCCGGAATGGCGTAATGAGGCCGTTGGCTCGGTTGCCACGGCCGACCTGCCCGTCGTCGCCGTGCTCGGCGCTGGTGCCGGTGACGGCGAGGTAGCATCCACCAGATCCTCGCTCAGGCAAGTCGGCGGTGTTTACATCGACGGTCACCTTCTTGTCCGTGATCTGAGCCGCAAGCTCTATCACTGCCTCGGCGATCTTTCGCTTCACCTCCAGGTAGTGATCCACGTTCTCCGTAAGCGTGGAGATGAGGGCCGCCGCCACCGTGATCCGAATGTCGCCGTTCTGCCTCACTCCCATGATCTTGATGTCCTCGCCGACTTGCGGCAGGCCGGCCTTGAAGCGCTCGCTGTTCAGCAGCTGCTCCGACTGGAGCACGATGCGCTCCGTTTCTGTCATGGGGGCGTACGCCACCGCGAAGGAGGTGTCGTTGGCGCGCGGGATGCGCGTTCCCTGGTCGAAATTGCCGACGAGGTCGGTGCTTCCCGACCTTATCTTGTAGTCGATGATGAAGTCTCCCGGAAGCTCGATGTAGCGGAGAGTATCGGACAGCCACTGCTTCGTGTGACGGACCGCGAACTTGCCCACGGGGACAACGTCCTCGGGGCCGTCGCCGTTGCTGATGGTCCCCACTGCCCGGCCGACCAGCAGCAAGTAGATCGGCTCTAACACCTCCCCGCCACCGAAGGTGACGGTCGACTGACCGCCGACGAGTACACACTTGTCCACGTTGTGGTGGAGCACGCGACCGTACTTGTCGAGGTAGAACTCGCTCAGCGCGATGCTGAGTTCCTCGGATGCTTGGTCGCAGAGTACGTCGGGATGTCCTTTACCCTTTCGCTCCACCATCTCGACGGGTTGCTCGCCAAGGGTAGGTTCAGAGCATTTTCTCAGTTGCAGGTTCATTCGGTTGTGTCACCTTTCGCATCTTCAGATGTCGCGCGCCTCCTGGTCACATCTCAGGCGGGCGCGATGCTAGCCCGGCCCCTGTGTCGGCACTAGGCCCTGCGCTCGGAGGAACTCGAGAGCCACCTCGCGGGGCGAGCGGTGGTTCTCGTCGACCTCGTAGTTCAGCTGCGCCATCGCCGCGCCGTCGATCCTGCCGGCAAGGCGATTCAGTGCGTCGGCCAGCTCCGGGTGGGAATCCAACACTTCCTGCCGGACCAAGGGAGCCGCATAGTAGGGCGGAAAGAAGCCCTGGTCGTCCTCCAGGATCACCAGGTCGAAGGCGGCAATGCGTCCATCCGTGGCGAACGCATCAATTACATCCACGCGGCCGTCGGCGATGGCCCGATACATGAGGCCCGGGTCCAGCTCCACAGGGTCGTGCTTGAACTCGAACCCGTAGGCCTCGGTCAACGGCTGGTAGCCATCGGGCCGGCTAATGAACTCGTGGTCGAAGCCCGGCCTCAAGCTATCGGCATAGTCTCTGAGGTCCGAGACTTGTGTGATTCCGAGTTCCTCGGCCTGGTTTCGGCGCATGGTGAGGGTGTAGGTGTTGTTGAACCCGAGAGGCTCCAGCCAGCTCAGCGCCCAGCGCCGCTCGAACTCGGACTTGACATGAGCGTAGGCTTCGTCGGGATCGGATATGACTGGCTCTTCGAGAATGGCGGTGAGGCCGGTGCCGGTGTACTCGGGATAGAGGTGGATGTCACCTTCTTTGAGGGCGTTGAAGCAAACCAGCGTGCCCTGAAGTCCGACTCGACGTTCGACCGTGAGATCTGTGTGGGCCTCGATCAGGTCCGCAAACATATGGCCGAGGATCTTCTGCTCCGTGAAGTTCTTCGAGCCCGCGACTATCTTCTCAGACTGCCTTCCACAGCCGCCTATCGCCATGGACAACAGCGGGGCAGTGACGGCGGCCAGTGCCCAGAGGGTTCGCCACTTGAAGCATCTCGCTCTTTCCTTCATCTCTGCACTCCCTGGTTCCATCAAGCTGGTGTCCTGATACCTTTTGGCGTGAGGAGTCCCTCACAGCGACCGAGGAGGAAGTCGAGCAACAGCGCCAGGCCTGCCGCCACTGCGGCTCCGGCCCAGATCTCAGCATCGTTGTAGGTCTGGATGCCGGTGATGATCGGGGTGCCGAGAGCCCCGGCGCCGATCAACGTGACCAGTGTGGTGATTCCCACACAGATGACTGTGGAGGTCCGAATGCCAGCGATGATGACGGGGACTGCCAGCGGCAATTCCACCATGGTGAGGATCTGGCGATCGGACATCCCCATGCCGCGTCCCGCTTCAACTATCGTCGGGTCAACCTGTTGGATGCCGGTGTAGGTGTTGCGGATGATCGGCAGCAGAGCGTAGAGCGTGAGGGCGACGATAGCGGGTGTGCGCCCGATGCCCAGCAGGGGGATCATGATGCCCAATAGGGCGATGCTCGGAATCGTCTGGATCACACTTGCCACCCCCAGCACGGGAGTGGCGAGCAGCTGCACCCGGGTGAGAATCAGGCCCACCGCCACTCCCACCACGATTGCGATGCCCATGGCGATGCCAACAAGTTCCAGGTGCTGGAGAGTCCAGTAGAGCATGTCTCCCCGCCGGGAGATCAGGTATTGTGCGACCTCAATCATGCTGTCTCGGCCTCCTCGTGGACAGCGGCGCCCGGCAGCGCGCCCGCGTCGGCGGACGTTCCGCTATTGCTGGTGAGGCCGTCGGCGAACACGCCAACTAGGCTGCTCGCGGTCAGGACGCCTGCCACTCGACCGCTTGCATCCAGCACGGGCAGCGCGGTGTACTGGCTGTTCGCCATTACATGCATGGCCGACAGGAGATCTGTCTCCGGATCTACTGTCGCTACGTCAAGAGCGACGACTTGTGCGAGGTCGGCACCTTCTCGGGCGCGGCGCACGGCTTCTGCGGTCACTATCCCGACTAGCTTCCGCTCCTCATCCACCGCAAAGAGACTGGTGACCCGGTGCTGCCGCATCAGTGCCACTGCTCGCGCCACGCTCTGCTGGCGACCTGCAATCCGCACCGTGACGGCCTCCTCATCCATGACATCTCTCACTTGCACTGTGCTCATCTCGAGCTGGAAGCGGTGCTTGCCCAGAAAGCGGGCCACGAACTCATCGGCTGGATGCGCGAGCACGCGCTCGGGGCGATCCACTTGCAGGAGCCGCCCGCTCTCCATGATGGCCATGCGGTCGGCCAGGTTGACGGCCTCGAAGATATCGTGGGTGACGAAGATGATCGTCTTCTGGATGCGCTCTTTGAGCTGTCGGAACTCCTCCTGAAGCTGTTCCCGCGTAATGGGATCCAGCGCCCCGAAGGGCTCATCCATGAGGATGATCGGAGGATCGCCGGCCAAGGCGCGTGCTACCCCCACCCGCTGCTGCTGGCCGCCGCTGAGTTCGGCGGGGTGTCGGCGGAGATACTGGTCGGGCTCGAGCCCCACCATGGCGAGCAGCTCCTTCGCTTGCTCTCGCCGACGCTCGGGTGGCCAGCCCTTGAGCCGCGGCACCACGGCAATGTTGTCTTCGATGGCCATGTGAGGAAAGAGGCCTATCTTCTGAATCACGTAGCCGATATCGCGGCGAAGCGCAATCGGATTCAGCTTGCCGATGTCTTGCCCGCGAATCCGTATCTCACCGGAGGTAGGCTCGATGAGGCGGTTGATCATCTTCATGAGGGTGGTCTTGCCAGACCCGCTCGTTCCAATGAGAACTAGGGTTTCTCCCTCCTCCACGTCCAGGTTCACACCGCTGACGGCATCCACGCCGCCCCGATAAACCTTGCTCACCTTGCGAATCTCGATCAGTGCCATCACTCCGTTATCTCAACAACGCCCACCAGTCCGTGGGCGTAGCCCTGCCCCTGCTGGAGGCCGACCTCGAGACTCCGCAAAGCGTAGGCGAGCTGGGGCTCGATGATGTTGGCGCGGGGGTCACCCATCCGCATCCAGCGCACGTTGTCGATGACCCTAGCGATGGTCTTCACCGCCCCTGCGACAGGCTCTGAAAAGGCCGCCAGGTCCTCGTGTTCCGGATCCATCTCGTCAGAGCTGATACGGTCCATACAGTAGGAGACCACCATATTCCAGGCCATCTGCATCCGCTCGAAGAACCTGTTGGCGTCATCAAATCCGGGCTTTGGATGGTAGTCGAACAAGAGGTTACGCAAGTCCGTTCGCCGGTTACTCTCATGGAGCATGTTCACCGCTCTGCGCAGAGCGTGAGCCTTCGAGTTGTAGAGTGCAGTGTCCATGTGGCGGCCCACCAATATCGAGCGGTCAAAGGCCCTCTGAAGAGTCACGTTGCGGCCTGACCGTTGCGAAACTTGAGCGACCAGCTTCTCTAGCTGCTCCCGGCTCCAATAGCGCATCGCGAAGTGCTCGATTTCGTGATGTTCGGCTTCGCCATCGGGATGCAAGTAGGCCATGGAGTAGTCGCGCATGCCGCCCGCAGACTCCGCGTCCCACTCGTCCTGCCATTCGTAAGAGAACTTGCCCAGGACGTCTACCACCACCAGAGCGTGCTCGCCCGCATGCTGAGCGATCTGCACCAGCAAAGTCTCGAGTTCCTGGTCGTTCAGGTGTGAGAGGGAACCATAGGAGGAGAAGTAGAGATCGAAGGAGTTCTGTCCCACAACAGACGGCAGGCCCTCTCGCAAGTCGCCTGGCTCGAACGCGATCTTGCCGTTTCCGGCGTAGGTAGCGCGTCCCTGGTCAACCATGGCCTGGCTAATGTCCACGCCCAGGTAGAGGCTGACCAACTCCGGTGTGACAAGCAGAGAGTTAGTTGTCTCCACCCCAGACGTGCGACGTCGGATGCTGGTCAGGAGCTCGTAGCCCTCACCACTTCCACATCCCAGGTCCAGGATGCTCAGGCGCTCCAGCGCCCGCTTCTTCTCCAGTAACAGGCGCTCAAGCGCACCTCTCACGACCAGACCGGTCAGTTCATCCTCCCAGTATCGGCGCACGTTGTCGTGCTTGCCCATGAGGCCGCCGGTATCCTTCGCATAGTAACCGTTGTGCACGGCCTGTTCGTAGGTCTGCAATTCCTCCCCAGAGTCGGGCTGCTGGGTCTTGTGTCTGTTGTCAGCTGCTCTGGACTCAGTGTGTAGCTCTGAGTTCAAAACCGATCACCTCCTTTCAGCGTAGTGACCCTTCTCTCGCGTGAACGCTAGCGCACCGCAAAGCGCTCCAGGAGCCCCTCCATGCCATGTCGTCGGAAACGGTGGGCAGCAGTATCTGCCGGGCACTGCCCGCGAGTAAGGCGTCTCCACAGAGGAGCCAGGTATGATTGCTCCTTCTCGCCGCGCGCGCGCAGCCCATCGGAGGCAATCTCCAGCATCGCCTCACACAGGGCACTCAGCGGCTGTTCCCCCACCTGGGCGTACAGTCCCCGGTGCATGGCGTCCACTCGCGCCGCACGCAGGTCCTCCCAGTCGTATCTGTCTACCAGCTCCCTGGCTTCCGGCAGCCGCTCCGCCAATCCCAGAGTCAGGGCACCCACTGCCAGCAGCGATTCGGGCGGCTGCTGGCAGTTGACGCGGTTTTCGAGCGTGCAGTATCGGGAGAGTCGGGCATTGTGCCAGCAGAAGGTCAGGTGCAGCTCTAGGTCTTCCTCTCTCGGCTTCACCTCCACTGATTCACCATCGGACGTACGTCCGGTCGCCCGCTCCGAGTCGCAGAATTCACCGAAGGACCGGCAGGATGGAAGCATCACGGGCTCGCCGCCCCTCTCCACGTAGACGGGGCGGAGGCTCATCAGGTGTTGCACATAGTCGCTCAGCGAAGTCGGCTTCTGGCCTGGCATACCGACCCGATCTTCGTCCGGAAGCCACCGGTCCCAGAAGGACTCGTGCACACACTTGTAGTGCGCGTCGACCTTCCTGTCCCACACCGCGGAGTTCGCGTTCAGCGCGATCTGGGCCGGTGCCAGGCCGTTGAAGACCACGAGCGCGGCCGCGGCTTCTTCGCCGGAGATGTCCACATGGACCTGGCTTGCAGCAGTGGTGGTGAACAGAGCAACGCGCGCCGACTGCTCTCTCCGCTCGAAGACGTCATCCCAGAAGGCATTGCGGCCCTTGGCTGTGAGGAGCTGCGGGCTTGGCGCTGTGATCGGGTGGATACCATGCCCGAGCAGCGCGAGCCCTTGCTGGCGGCAGAAAGAGAGGACAGGTTCCAGGCTGTCTCGCACGCGGTGGCGGAGCCTATCCAACGATGCCTCGGGAGCGACTGCCAGCTCGATCACGCAATATCCAGTCGCGCTCGAGAGCACGTCAGTTCCGTCGCCGCTGATGCGCTTTGCGCCGACGACCTGACCCGTGTGCGTATCCTTTATCGCCTGCCACCCCTGCTCCTGTAAATGGTGCCAAAAGGCCTGCACGGCCTCTCTCGGTGCGGCCTCGCCGGTAGCTCGTGCCACCACAGGAAACTTGAGTTCCAGTGCCACGCGCCGTGGTGTACCTTGCCGTTTGGCATCGGCTTCTTCGAAGCGCTCCACCAGCGCCTCTGTCCACCTGTCCGTCATACTTATCTCCTCCCCGACGAGGCGCGCGAATGTCTTCGCAGCCGATCCGGGCTACGGAAAGCGGGTTCCACCGGCTCATGCCAGGTGAGCACCGTGTCTTCTCCCGACTGATGCCTCGGAACCCAGAGAGTGGGCTTCAGCCGACCTTCCCTATGCCTGTCCGAAGACATGTCCATTCCCTTCGATCACCCACTTCTGACAGGTCAACTCTCGCAGCCCCATGGGGCCACGGGCGTGCACCTTGTCCGAGGAGATCCCAATCTCAGCTCCCATCCCCAACCTACTGGCATCGTTGAACATCGTAGAGGCGTTCACCAGCACGACCCCGGAGTCTACGCTCTCAACAAACTGGCGTATGCTCTCGGCGTCTTCGCTGGCGATGGCGTCGGTGTGTCCCGAGCCGAACCTGGCGATATGCGCCACCGCCTCCTCCAGGTTCTCCACGATGCGGATCGCGAGGATGAGGTCCAAGTATTCAGTGCGCCAATCGTCCTCGGTGGCCGCTTCCGCCCAGGGCACTAGCGCACACGTCCGACCGCAGCCCCTCAGCGCGACCCCCGCGCTTCTGAGATCTTCTGCCAGAGAGGGCAGGAACTCATCTGCAACCTCCCGGTGCACCAGCAAGGTCTCCATCGCGTTACAGACGGCCGGAGCGTAGGTCTTTGAGTTGAAGCTGATCGCTCGGGCTTTCTCGATATCGGCGTGCGCATCGACATATACGTGACAGATCCCGTGCGAGTGCTTGATGACCGGGATGCGAGTCTGCTCCATCACAGCCTCAATCAATTCTGGACCCCCGCGAGGTATGATCAAGTCTACGAGCCGGTCGAGAGAGAGAAGCTTGCGGACTGCATCCCGGTCGCTGGTGCCGATCACTTGAATGGCGCAAGTGGGCAGCCCGGCCTGCTGGAGCGATTGCTGCCACAGTTCCCCCAGCAGACGATTGCAGTTGAGCGCCTCTGAGCCGCCCTTGAGCACCACGGCATTGCCAGACTTGAGACACAGCGCCCCAGCGTTGACGGTCACGTGCGGGCGCGCCTCATAGATGACTCCGATCACCCCGATCGGCACCCGGCGCTTCACCGCGGTAAACTTGTCCTCGCTGTGCACGGTCTCGATCTCGCCGATGGGATCCGGGAGGGCGGCTATCGCTGCCAGCGCCCGGATACGGGCTGCGATCCTGTCGGCGCCGAATTCAAGCCTCCTTACTATCGGGTCCGCGAGCCCGTTCTCTTGCGCGCGGACGATGTCAGCCGCATTCGCCGCCACTATGTCACGCTCTCTGGACTGAAGCCGCACCGCCATTGCAGCGAGCGCCGCATTCTTCAGTTGAGTGGGCGCCCCGCCCAGGGTTTCGGCCGCGCCACGGGCTTCGTGGGCCATCTCAACGATCCGGGCCTGCCATTCTTCGGAGCTCGTCTCTGCTGCCATCATCGTCTTGCCTGTCCTCTGGCGCTCACCCCAAGTCTGGGTCAAACCTCGCGCAGGTGAGGTGGTGCCGAAGGCGTTCTCTCCGCGGTGTCGGCCGTTCGTTTGTGGGCCGCTCTCCCGGGCAAGTACACCGTCCTTCCGACCGCACGGCCGCGCACCATATGCATCGCGAGCACTTGGTAGGGGTCCACACCTGAGTCGTTTCCCCTCGCCGCGTGTCCGGGAACCGGGCCAATAGACAACCCAGCCCTTGCCGTGACCACACGGCAGGAAGCTGGGTCTAGTCTCCCTCGCACGCCTCGGTTCTGAGCCGAGGCGTAAAGAGGCTAATAGCCTCCCAACGCGCTCACTTGAGCGCTCTTCGGCCACTCAAGAGGTGATTCTTTTGTGTGCTGCTCCTGGTATCCGTCACCCAAAACCGCGCACCTGGTGCTAGTCCCACTCAGTCTGCGTTCAGAGATCACGCAGATTGAAACCAGGGCAGATCGCGTGAAAAGCGCCGCTGAGGCATCTTTTCCTGGGGACACTGTCAGGATAACACTGATGCATATCTCGTGTCAAGCGCGCTAATCGCTGCCTGTTCTGAAGACGCGACAGCACGGCGCGTGCAGAAGAGTTACGTGCGCTCTTCCCGGTAGCTCTCCCAGCGGTCGTTTGCCGCTCGCAAGGCTGCGACAATCGCATTCTGGGCCGGACCGAGGTACCGCGTCGAGATCTCCGCGACGGCCTCCTCCAAGTCACCGGGCAGCTTCGTACCCTTGAGTATCCTACCTATGAAGTGACTTGCCATCGGAGGCACCAAGGTACAGGAGGCCGCGATGATCGACCCCGTCTCCGGGTCGACTTCCAGGGCCACACCCACCGTGCCGTACAGAGATTGCGCCGCTGTCTCCTCGGGGAGCTTGGCGTACCCAACCAGAAGAACTGTTGTCGGGTCCGATCCCATGTCGCTGGTTCGGCCTGCCTCCTGCCCGTAGCACTTCGTCATGAGAGGCAGAACTCCTTGGCTCACTGACGCGGGATTGGGACTGTGTGTCGGTGTCCCCGATAAGAGGGCGTGTCAATGGCTCCTTCCAATATCTGCCCGGCGCCACCACTCGAGCCAGTCTCGCCATCGTCGTCACCATAGCACGCCCGCATCAGCGGGTCGATAATTTGGAATGATGTCCCCGGAATGTCGCCCCATGGGCACCACCATACCACCCTCGACTCTGCAAGCCAATAATTTAGTATGGTGTCCCCGGAACTCCATTTAGTATGGTGTCCCCGGAACTCCCGGAACTATCAGGGGGTCTGCTGACCGCCTTCGCCCAGTAGATACTTACCGGACGGAGGTTCGAAGTGTCGGAGTGGTCAGCGTGTCCGAATCGAACTGCGAGCAGAGCGGGCGAACATTGACAGCCAGCCCCTCATCATGATAGCCTCAGGTTGGCTGACCGCCGAAAAAACCTATAGACAGATAGCAGGATCACGCTATCAGCCCTTGCGCGCCTGCTTCCTGCCATCCGAAGTGCTGGGTGGCGAGAAGTGGGCGCGTGTGTTTTTTCGGCGCTGGATGGGAGGTGACGGATGTTGGAGATTCTGCGGTTCCAGCCGGAGATGGCGGTCGACCTGGCCCGCTGCTACAACACCTTCGTGGCGGACGTGCCGCACTGCGCGCCGGTCGCAGCCGAGTGCTTCGCAGACATCAACCGTTTGTCTGCCGCGCACACCGATGAGGAGCGCATCGTTGTCGCGCACGAAACGGGGCGGAGGATCGTTGGCTTTGCTCATATTGCCATTGCAGCGCCGCCCACGCAGGACTGGCATCCGAAAGGCGAGCCGGGCATTATTCGCTTTCTGGCCTATCAGCTTGGACACAGAGCCGCCGGGGCCGCCCTCCTTGAGGCCGCCGAGCGCTGGTTTCAGGAGCACGAGCGGCGCGAGGTCTGTGCCTGGTGCAATGACTACACGTACGGGTTCTATCATCTGCCGTTTGCCCATCTCTCTGACCGCCTGATGTGCGTCCACGCACTGCTCGGGCAAGCGGGCTATCGCGTGTCCATGAGTGGGCCGCTCTTCGATTGGCACGATTTCGAGCCGCCGACAGTGGCGCGACCCGATCTAGAGTTCGAGCTTCGCGTCGAGCCACTGCAGGAGCCATGGATCGGGCCCAAGAAAATGGACGCCGGCGTAGCAGTGCGCGCCATGCGGGACGAGCGAGAGATGGGTCTCTGCGAGATGGGTCGTCTGGCGCGCAGTTCTTCGTTGGAAGATGCGCATGATTGGTGCTTCTGCGTGGACCTGGATGTCGAGGAATCAGTGCAGGACCGCGGGCTGGGCAAGTCTCTGCTGTCAGCCGGGCTGGCGGAGATGCGCAAACTCGGCTGTCGCCACGCCTTCATCGACACCGAGTGGGACAACTACCGCGCGCAACTCTTCTACACGAACTTCGGCTTCAGCTTCTGCGACCGCACATTCGCCTTTGCCAAGGAGATGACTGACTGATGCGGGCACTGCGGAGAGGTGAGCCACGAGACTATGCCGCGATAAACGAGCTTGCGAGCACGCTCGTCGACTTTGAGGCTGACCGGAGAGCTGCATTTGAGGCGGTGGTGGCAAGCGCGGATCACGATCTGATCGTTGCCGAAGCAGATGGTACGGTCGTCGGCTTCGCTCATCTGCTGACCTATCACGACCTAACCCACGGCGCGCCCGCAGGAGAACTCCTCGGACTCATCGTCCGCGAAGACATGCGGCGGCGAGGGATCGCCACCGCTCTCATGCGTGAGATCATACACCTGGCACGGGAGCGCGGTGTCGGTGAGTTTCACATCAACACTGAGCCGGACAATGAAGCAGCGAAAGCACTGTATGCCAGCTTGGGTGCCGAGGTCGTGGGCATACAGATGGAGATCGAGTTGGAGGCAGAAGATGAACAGTAAGCTGTCAGCAGTGATGGATGGATGGCGCTTCGACCCGGGAACCGACAAGCGGATGCAGATCGCCGCTCTGCTCGAATCTCTCCAAGCAGCGGGCCTGCTGCGCGCCACGACAAACGCGGTGTTGCTTGGGGAGCAATATCACCTGGGCGGGGTGGAGGATACGCAGCGCATGGCGGAGGCGCTCGGAATCACCGCCGCTGACCGCGTGCTAGACCTCGCCTGCTACGTCGGCGGACCGGCGCGGCAGTTGGCGCGGGAATATGGCTGCCAGGTCGTGGGCGTGGATATCTCGGAAGACCACATCGCCATCGCTGACAAGCTCACCGAACTCTGTGGGATGAGTGACAGGGTGCAGTCCATCTGCTGCTCGGCTGATGCAGTGCCCATGCCTGAGGAGTCGTTCATCGTCGCCTGGTCGCAGGGCAGCTTCCCTTCCGATCTGAGTTGGCTGACGGAGATTCGGCGACTACTTGCACCCGGTGGACGCGTTGGATTCACAGGCCTGATCCGTCGCTCCGATCTCTCCGACCGGTCTCTGCACTCGCTCGATGAGATCCGAGCGATGATTGGTGAGCTCGGCTTTCGCGTCATCAGCGCCGAAGACATATCCAACATGGACCTGGAATTGGGTTGGTACCGGTCGAAGCAGAAGCTCCGAGAAAAGGAAGCTCACTACCGCTGCCTCATGGGCGAGGCCTGGGTGCGGAAGGCTTATGCAGAACTCGACGCTGACACGGAATCCTGGCGCAGCGGCCGCGAAGGCAACGGACGGGTGTTGGCGGTGAAGGAGTAGGCGATGCCTACGATGATGCTCGATGACGAGACTGGTCCCGGCATGGATGCGCTGGGCAGCGAAGCAATCGCCCCGTGCAGTGCTGGGGCCCCGGGAGGTTTGCATGGACTTCATCCGAGGTGACAGTTCAACAGGACCGCTCATCGGGAAGACATACGGCGATGTGGCAGAGCGTCATCTGCACTTCGGCGACGGGTTCACGCTGGTGGCAGTTGACGGCGACGAAATCGTGGGCTTCGCGTCGTTCGTCTGGCGGAATCTGGCAAAGCCGTTGGACAGCCTGAAGGAGTGTTTCATCGACATTATCGAGACCCGAGCTGAGTATCGGCGCAGAGGCGTTGCCAGTCACTTGCTTGAGATGGCGGAGGAACTGGCCAAGAGTACTGGAGCGTATCAGCTGCGCGCTTGGAGTTCGTGCGACAAGGTGGAGGCATTGTCAATGTGGTCGGCCTTGGGATATGGACTGGCTCCGGCAGTTGTCACCCCCGGCGGCCAGGAGGTGCACGGTTACTTTGTGACTAAGCCACTGCGCCCTGCAAGCGTGCTGCAGAAGGCAGAGGCAACATGAGGGGAGACAATCGGCAAGAGGGCCTCATCCCTTGCGGGGCGCACGGTGACACCGGCCTAGGCGGTGTTCAGGCAGCAGACGCCCCTGAGGCGGCTGGCTTTGTCCCCGCCCGCCGGAAGATGAGGGCCAGGGACCACGTTGATCCCGGGAACGTCACCGCCCAGAGCGCGGCGATCCATATCAGCCAGTGGACGTATATCTGCAATGCAAGGAATGGAAGCAGCAACCCGTTCGCTGTCAGGAACAGGCGCGCGACTCGCTCGAGTCCCCGACCCGTGAACACCCCTGCGGCAAAGAGAGTGGCCAAACTCATGAAGCTGTATCAAGCATATCCACGGAGTACAGGAATGAATCGAAAGGCACGAACAGAAACGGCTCGATGCCCTCCGTCCGGCCAGCGGCAAGGCGGGGCGCGACCAACGTAAGCTGAACGTAATAGGTGACGCTGATCAAGACGGCGTAGACGGTGGCGAATGCGATAGCTGCGCGGCTCCAGATTCGCCGGTCGGGGGGTGCCAGTTCGTGAATGCTCACAACGAGCACGAGGAATGAGGAGCCCAACAAGAGTGACGGGGTGAGGAGTATGACAAGCCCAAGAGGCGTGCTGGTGCTCTTGGGCCCCCCTTTGGACCCCAGCAATCCCAACCACTCTGCTATCTGCCCCACGTCATAGGTGATACCAAACACCGTGGCCAGCACGGCCGACCAGAACCCGACCATCTTCGTCGAGGGGGAAACCGCTGTGACCATAGCTTGCCTCCCGCAGGATCTTGCGGTGATCGCGCTCGCTGGCGCGCCTGCAGCCATCGCGCCTTGGCCTGTCTGCCCGCAGATGATACCACGCGCTACGTTAGTCTGTGGACTGTCAACGCGCGGACGGGAGTTCGAAACGCCGAGTGGTCAGCGTGTCCGAATCGAACCCTGGCAAAATCGAGGCTCGAAAAACCCGCATGAATACTGGATTCTCTACCATCGGACGGATTGCGGAAGTCCGATGGAAACAGAGAAAGAGAAGCGAAGAAGGCCGTTATGGGGCGAAAACGCGGGCAGACGAGGCAAATCCGTCCGCTGGTCTGCGAAAGCGCGAAATCGCCAGGAGACGCCCACAGACGCCACGACAAGCGAGAAGCGCCCTCGGTTGAGAGCGCCTCAAAACGTAGAGAGAAGTTTCTACCTGAGAACAACGGTGGTGTGAAGAGACCAACGATCGGCAGTATCTCAAGCAATGGACTGCTCGGTAATAGTTCAATCGCCGTCTTTTCGGTGTGGAGGGAAGGTGGAGGGAAAGTGGAGGGGTTCGAGCCGTCTTGCGTCCGTTGCTCGCCGTGTGCAGGCGTATCTTCTCTGTGGACTAGGCGCGGAAATCTCCAGTCCTGAGCTGATGATTCTCGGGCTCGGCGGGAGCGTGTTCGCGCCTTGGTGGCGAGCACCTGGGGTGGAGGGAGAGTGGAGGAAGGGTGGAGGAAGAGTAGCGGCCGGGTGGAGGGTGTGCGGGCCTGAGGGTGGAGGCTTGGTGCAGCGTCGGACACCGCG
>Ga0180437_10007560_pt1 | contig 14065 bp, 13 predicted proteins | sample SS_ome_4_FD_132410 | JGI IMG/M metagenome (GOLD analysis project Ga0180437, IMG submission 132410) | Hypersaline lake sediment archaeal communities from the Salton Sea, California, USA - SS_3_D_1 metaG | ecosystem: Environmental > Aquatic > Non-marine Saline and Alkaline > Hypersaline >...
CCTCCCGGAGGAAAAAACTCCTGCATGAATTAGAGGAATTTGTCTCCCGGTCTCATAACAGCCCATTTGCAGGCAGGCTTGATGACATGCTGGGCAGCCTGCATAAGTCATAGGAGCATCAATTATCAAATTCCTCCCCTGGTTCGGCTACTTTTGGCACCTCTTCCCTTGTAAGGTCCTCAATAAAAGACATCACCGAACCTACCATCTCAGGGTTTTTTGTCAGAAAATCAGTTATCTGGTGAATCCTGTACTCCAGGAAATATTGGGGACTGATCTTAAGACCGGCAGCTATGATCTCGATGGTCCTTACAGGAGGGCTCTTTTCCCTGGCCTTTAACTTGCTGAAATAGGTATAATTCAGATTGGTCCTTCCGGCAAGCCCCCTCAGCTTTACATCTTTTTTTTCCAGTATATCTTTTAAAGCCAGGTGGAATTTTTTAGTTGAATACTTTTCCAAAGGTCACAGTCTTTCATTGATAAAAGTAATATTTATATTACTTGTATATTGATGCCGGTTAAATGAATATGGGGGAAAATCAGTTGACAGTTTAATCAACACCAGGGGCAGGCAGAAGAGGCTTTATATGATTAAAAATATATTTTATATATAAATTCTATTAATAATTAAATCTAAATAAATATACACCCGCATACTATTTAAAATAAGTTGACAAATCAGTCAACATAGTTAAAATAGGCCTTGTATGCTGGACAACAGGCAAGGTCATGAAATCAATAAGAAAAATATTCAACAAACTGAAAGGCTCGGTCTTCTATCTCAGGGAATCCTACAGGAGGAGGCATGACCTTTTTGAGAACTCCATCGACGGGATATACATAAGTACCCTGGAGGGCCAGTATGTGGATGTGAACAGTGCACTTGTAAATATTTTGGGCTACGGCAGCAAAAGGGAATTGCTCAAGGTAAACACAAAAGGCCTCTACTTTTCGCCGGAAGACAGGCCTTCCTATAATGAAAGAGACAGGGTATTCGGCACCTGCCTTAAAAAGAAGGACGGCTCCAGGATATTTGTGGAGATCAGTTCCAGGGTGCTGTTTGAAGACGGTGTACCCAGGTATTATGAGGGAATAGTAAGGGATAAGACCGAATATAAGAAATATGAAGAAAAGATAAAGTACCTGTCTTTTCACGATGCCCTTACCGGCCTGTATAACTGGGCATATTTCAATGAAGAATTAAAGAGGCTCAGAAAGACAAGGGTACTGCCGGTCACTATCATAATGGCTGATGTGGACAGGTTAAAATATATAAATGATACTTACGGCCACGAAGAGGGTGACCAGCTGCTCAGGAAAGCTGCCCATATATTTAAAGACAGCTTCAGGAACGATGATATCATAGCCCGTACCGGCGGGGACGAATTCTGCATCATACTTCCGGGTGCTTCCAGAAAAGAAGCCCTGAGTATTATAGAGAGGATAAGGATCAAATGCCAGTTCGAAAGTACTGAAAAGGTCCCCATAAGCATATCGTTCGGGGCGGCAGAAAAAAGGACTGTCGATGCACACCTGAAGAATATACTGAGGGATGCCGAGATGTCCATGTACAGGGATAAAAACAAAAAGAAGAGAGCAGAAGGAAAATAACCCTGGACCAATAAGAATTTTACTGACCCTGGATTAAGTGATATCATATCGGAATTGGGTTTAAGGTCATTCCTGAGAGGTTTTCCCGGCTTCACAGGACCTTACAGAAATTATTAGACTGGATCTCTGTTACATGAAAACTGACCTGGTATTGCTTCATGCTCCGAGTGTGTACGACTTCAGGAAAAAGAGCATAATGTTTGGTCCCATGAGCGACCTGGTACCCTCTACCCCCATCTTTGAGATGTACCCTATTGGTTTTCTCACCATGGCTAACTACCTTTCAAAAAGGGGACTGAGGGTAAGGATCGTCAACCTGGCCTACCGCATGCTGGAAGATGATGGTTTTGATGCGGAAAGGTTTATAAGGTCTATAAAATGCAGAGCATTTGGTATAGACCTGCACTGGCTGCCCCACTGCCAGGGTTCTACCGAAGTGGCCGGGATTGTAAAAAAGTACCATCCCGGGACCCCGGTCATTTTGGGGGGCTTCTCTTCGTCTTATTATTACAGGGAACTTATAGATTTCGACCAGGTAGACTATATCATCAAAGGCGATTCCGCAGAGGAACCCCTTTACCGGCTTGTAAAAGCCATAAAGACCGGCAGCCTGGATGAACTGGAAAAAATACCCAACCTGGTATGGAAAGAAGGCGGAAGAGTATATGATAATCCTATTGAATGCATATCCAGCGACCTTTCTGAGATAGATTTTGACTACCGCCTTATGTTCAAGAAGGTATTAAGGTACAGGGATGTCAGGAGTATCGTCCCCTTCATAGACTGGTTCAGGTATCCCATAACCACCATTCCGGTAGTGAGGGGATGCAATAATGAATGTTCCGGCTGCGGCGGCTCCAGGTCTGCTTTCAAGAGGTTTGCCGGAAGGGACAGGCCTGCCTTCCGGGATCCGGAAAAGCTGGTAGAGGAGATAAGAGTTATACACAGGCATATAAAGGCACCTGTCTTTTTGCTGGGCGATCTTAATAATAACGGAAAACAATATGTCAGGGATTTCTTCAGGCATGCAAAAAAGCTTGACGGCAGCATACAGATATTCTTTGAGTTCTTTGAACCCCCGGACAGGGACTTCTTTGACATGGCGTCAAGTACTTTTGATCATGTCTGCTATGAGATATCACCGGACTCACATGATGAAGCGGTTAGGCAGAAGATGGGTAAATCATTTACCAATGATTCCCTTATATCTTCCATTATGTATGCCCTGGACAGGGGGGCGCTTAGATTTGACCTGTATTTTATGACCGGTCTTCCAGGCCAGACAAAAGAGTCTATCGGCGGGACTGTAGGATTCTGCAGGCATATATTTGAAAAGACAGGGTGGGACAGCCGGTTCATGCCCTTTATATCTCCCATGGCCCCGTTCCTGGACCCGGGGAGCAGGGCTTTTGAAGAGCCCTCCAGGTTCGGTTACAGGCTCACCCGGAAGACACTAAGGGACCATATACAGGCTGTAACCATGCCCTCCTGGAAATACATACTCAATTATGAGAGTGAAGCCATAAGCAAAGATGATCTGGTAGATGCTACCTATGATGCCGCTTTGGGCCTTAACCGGCTTAAGGGAAAGTCCGGGGGCATAAGCAGAGAGCTGATGGAGGCAAATGAGGAGCGCATCACCGCTGCCCGGAAGGTAATGGCACAGATCGATGATATAATGAAAATAGAGGAGCCTGCTGTCAGGGAGGAAAAGCTAAGAGACCTTAAAGACAAGACATATAAGTACAGCCTGTCTACAGTATGTGAGAAAAGGGAGCTTGAATTCCCCCTTTTTAACAGCAGCTTTAACTGGATACAGATATTAAAGTCCGTTTTTTTAGGCAGTAGAAGTAGTGTATGCAAATGATCCCGGAGAAGAAAAAAATGTTCTCGTTCCTGGAGGGGGATATAAAGAGCCTGGAAAGGTATCTTAGGGATTTTGCCGGCAGCCTGGATGGAGTACTTAAAAAAAGTGTAAGAAGCACCCTGCTGGCGGGCGGGAAGAGGATAAGGCCCGGGCTTTTCTTTATATGTGCCAGGGGTAAGGGCTACCATGTGGACCGCCTCCTTCCGGCAGCGGCTGCCATTGAGATAATCCATACGGCATCCCTTATACATGATGACATTATCGACAAGTCACTGCTCAGAAGGGGAAGGGAAACCATCCATAATACTTATGACCTGGATACGGCCAAATTTGTGGGAAATTTCCTGTTTACCCAGACTTTTTCCCTGCTTAATATATATAAAAATCCCAAGATACTGGAAGAGATGTCTGCCGCAGCCCAGAACCTTGTGAGGGGAGAGTTCGACCAGATAAAGACGAAGAGGGAACTCCGCCAGGGTGAAAGGGTGTATTTAAAAAAGATAAATGAAAAGACATCCTCTCTGTTCAAAGTGAGCTGTGCCCTGGGCGGTATCCTATCAGGATCACCTGATACTGAGGTCGAGAAGATGCGGAGTTTCGGAGAATACCTGGGTATCTCCTTCCAGATAAATGATGACCTGCTTGATATGGGTTCAAGAAAGATATCTGATAACCTGGGTAAGCCTACCGGGAATGATATCCGCCAGGGCAACATAACCCTTCCCATTATCTATGCCTTGAGGAACCGCCGGTTCAAGAATGAGCTGAGGGATATTTTTACCAGGGATGTAATAGAGAACCGGGATGTAAAAAAACTCCTTAACATAATCACAGAGACAGATGCCATACATAATGCCAGGGAGCGGCTGAAAGCCTACCTGTCAAAAGCTGGCCAGGTGGCAGTGTCTCTGGAGGATATGGATAAAAAGGAAGGCCTGATCAAAATATGCAGCTTCTTTGAGCAGGAGACAGGGGGGAATAATTGAACTTTCTTCAGGTGGTACCGGAAGTAGTCCAGGTAACTGCTCCCATATTCATCATCATCGCTGCCGGTTACCTTATAAGGAAAATAAAGATCATCGATGACAGTGGAGTGACCCTTCTTACCAGGCTGGCATATAATGTGGGGCTCCCGGCCTTATTCCTTCTTAATATAACAGAATACAGGCTGAGCGAGATATTTGATGTAGGTATCATCAAAGTCATCTACTCTGCTTACGGGATTATTTTTGTGATACTGCTTTTATTGAGTATAGCTGTAAAAAGGAGCAGGCATACTAAAGGTGCATTTTTTGTCTCTTCGTTCAGGGTCAATATGGCTTTTGTGGGACTCCCTATAATCTGGGCTGCCTTTGGGAAGCTGGCCCTGGCCAGGGCCAGTCTGGTCATAGCTTTCCTGGTCCCTCTAAATATTATTATATCCATAATAGTTTTCAGGGTATATAACCGGGGCAGTGAAAAGGTGGGGTATAAAAAGATGATGAGAAGTATTGTTACCGATCCCATAGTAATTGCCGCAGTACTCGGCATAGTGCTATCATATTCCGGTATCAGCCTGCCCCGGTTCATCCACAGTTCATTGGATATCATATCAGGCATGACAGTGGCCATAGCGCTTCTTTCCATAGGAGCTTCATTCAGGTTCGATCACCTGAAAAATGATATGGGGCTTGTATCTTTTGTAGGCTTCAATAAGCTTATACTTATGCCGGTGGTAGCCCTTATTACCGCTACCTATATATTCAGGATAGACTCATTTGACCGTGATGTGATAGTGACTCTATTTGCCACTCCCATGGCTGTAGCTGCCTATGTGATGGCCAAGGAGCTGCGGTCGGACCACAGGCTGGCTGCTTCTTCCCTTATATTTACCACCATGATCTCGGCTCTTACCATATCAGGCTGGCTGCTGTTGCTAAGGTATATTTAGGGTATGCTATCAGGGTAGAGCATCCTGTAAAAATAATAGTTGCCCAGCACCCTTTTGATGTATTCCTTGGTCTCCAGGTATGTTACATGCTCTATGAACTCATCCTCGCTTTTCCCGCCGAAGCGGGAGACCCAGCCGGACATGGCACCGGGACCGCCGTTATACGCTCCCAGGCAGTAGGCCAGATTTCCATCAAAATTATCCAGCTGCTGGTCCAGATAGAATATACCCATCCTGATACTGGTCTCGGGCTGGTAAAGCATATCATCCTGGTAGTCTGAAAGGCCTATCTGCCCGGCAATATTTTTACCCGTTGCCGGCATTATCTGCATAAGGCCCCTGGCTCCCGCATAAGAACCGGCGTCTGCCTTAAAATTCGATTCCTGCCTGATGACTGCCAGTACAAACAGGGGGTCAATACCGTACTCCAGGCTGTACTTATCTATGACCTCCCTGAAGCCGTAGGGATAATACAGGAAGTAGGCGTATGCCAGGTGGTCTCCAGAAAGGTCTTTTTTTATATTGTCCATATTGGTGTGTATGAGCTGGAGGCTTTTAAAATAGTCTTGGGCATTATAATAGAGGGTGGCTATCTCCAGCGCCCTTTCCGGGTCTTCCTCCAGGATATACTCCCCCTGTCCTATCTCTATGGCAGCACTGTTATAGAAACCCAGCCTTATAAGTTCCAGCGCTTTTGTGATATGGTCCACCCACCCGTCAGTATTGGCAATGTCTTTGTCAAGGTCCTCGAAAATACCGGGCAGCATTTCCCTGGTCCCGGGGCTCTGCGGAGAAAGACCAGTGTTTACGGCCGGGATGGGAGCGGAACTGCCCAGTGATCCTGCCAGCTTTTCTGCTGCAAATGTATAGTAGGAATAATTCCTTAAACCGGTAATCCTGCGGCATAGTTGTAGCGCTGCATCCTTTTCGCCCAGCTTTTCATGGCATTTCGCCTGCCAGTAAAGAGCTTTTTCCTGAAGCCCGGTCCCCGAAAAAAGCTCTGCCATATTGGAGAAACTTGTCTCTGCCCCGGACCAGTTCCCGCTTTTATACTGGATCCAGCCAAGTTCCCACAGTGCTTCGTCGGTTTTATCACCTGAAGGATATTCCCTAAATACCCTGTCAAAGCTCTCTATCGCCTTTTGTGCGTTATTGTCTATAGAATAGATCCGACCCATCCTGTAAAGGGCATCGTCACCATAGATGCTGGAGGGGTATTCATCCAGTACTCTCTCATAGTACGATACAGCCTGGGTATTATTATCAAGATTGGTATATGCGCGTCCCAGGAAAAACAGGGCTGCGTGGGCTACGCTGCTAGCCGGTGATTCCTCATAACATAATAACAGCCAGTCCCTGGCATCATCATATTCACCCATATTGTAATAGCTCATTCCCAGCTTGAAACAGGTACTGGCATATAATTCGCCCGTAAATGAGTTCCTGGGATATACGTTAATGAGCTCAATAAGCTGTTCGGCAGCCTCCTGGTAGAGGTATGAGGAAAAAAGCGACTCAGCCCTGCCGTAAAGGTCGTCCAGTGAGGGTGAGAATGAAGCTATGGCACCCTCTTCCACAAGGCGCTCTATTTCCAGCAGAGCATCTCCTGCATATTCACTTGCTGGAAATTCCAGCCATATCCTCTTGTAAAACGAGAATGCGTCTGCTGCCCTGCCGTTTTTTTCCATGCATACAGCCAGCTGATAGATAGAATAGGGCAGAAGGCCGGATTCAGGATAATTATTCATGAAGTCAAAATACCTCTCTTGGGCACCGGCATAATCTTCTTGGAGAAAATAGAGGTCTGCTGATTCCAGGGAGGCCATCTCTACCCAGATGCTGTCAGGAAAGTTCTGGAGGACTTTGTCATAGTATTCTTCTGACTGCTCATATTTTTTCTGCATAAGAAGGCTCCTGGCGATATAATAGAAAATATGGTCCTGCAGGACAAGATAGCTGTCTTTTATCTTATTCAGGTAATATTCTGCTATTACATAGGCCCCTTCATCATAGTGCTTCATGGCTTCCGTAAAATAATCCCGCATCTCATCCAGGTCCCTGCCTTCCTGTGCTGGAGAAAGGGTATCTGCATCAAGAGCCCGGTCTTCTTCAATGATCTCATCTGCCTCAGGGTCCGGAAGCTCTTCAGGAGCAGGGTCCTCCACATCTTCCGGCTCCTGGACAGGATCTTCTTCTGCCTGTCCAGCTGAATTGCCGAATTCCTTTCCAAAAAAATCGCCTTCGATCATGCCGCATCCCCATAGAACCAGCCCCGCAGCAGAAATAGCGGCTATCATCACCACGGCTCTGGAGAATGCATTTTTTTTCCTAGTTGCCATAACTTTGTACTGCCTGCTTTTATGAAGAATAGTTTTTAAAGTGGATTATACAGTACAAACCTTACTTTATAAAATCTCATATCAATCTTGCGGGAATAGTTAATTTAACTTCTTTTTGGTTATATAATAATATCCGTATGCTGTTTATTACCGACAGGGAGTTTTAGGGGTTACCATGGCCAAACATAAAAAAGTAGGGATAGCCTTAAGCGGGGGAGCAGCCAGGGGACTCTCCCATATAGGAGTGCTTGAAGTCTTAAGGGACCTGGGCGTGGAGTTAAGTGCCGTAGCCGGTACCAGCATGGGTTCCATTGTGGGCTCCTTTCTATGCTCCGGCACAAGCCTGGGTGAGATGGAAGAATATGTAGGGTCCATAGACTGGAAGAGCTTCCTCCTTTTTTCCGATCTTGCCCTTTCCAATACCGGCATCATAAACGGCAGGAGGGTTGAGAGAGAACTTAAAAAGTTTCTCAAAGATAAGACTTTTTCGGACTGCAGTATAGATTTCTGCTGTGTGGCAGTCGATATATTCACCAGGGAGAAGGTAGTACTTACCGAAGGAAAACTTATGGATGCAGTGAGGGCATCCATATCCATCCCGGGGTTCTTCTCGCCCGTATGCCTGGACGGCAGGCTCCTTGTGGACGGCGGCCTGATAGAGCCCCTTCCCACTGATGCCCTTAAAGTATTTGATGTGGACTTTATAATAGCTTCTTCTATCAAGTTTGAAAGAGACAGGGACAGGTATAGACACCTTCTGGATGAAAGCGCCTCCGGTGGGAACATAAAATCATATAATTATCATAATATCGGAATAGGGGAACATGAGAGGTTAAGGAACCTGTTCGACCTTTTTAGAAACAGGTTAAAGAAAAATAATGAAAAAACAGTTTCCGTCCAGTCAATACTCGATACCAGCCTTAATATAATGCACCGGGAGATGACTGCCCGGTATAAGGACCTTGCTGATATAGTAATAGAGCCTGAAGTAGGTGATTTCGGGTTCTTTGAACTTACCAGCGGAAAAAAGATTATCAAGAGGGGAAGAGAGGCAGCCCGGGACAAAGCAGATGAGATAATAAAAAAGCTGGGATTATGATATAGATCTATTCGGGGTTGATTGCTTTTTGGTGCAGATATATTGTATTATTTCTGAAAAGATGTCAGGATTTATGGATGAGGCACCCCGTCCCCGCTTATAAAGAAGGAAGTAATTAAATGAGTATAGAACATGATACTAAAGACCTTGCCGAAAAAAATGTCATAGACCATAAAAGGTCCATCAGCAATTCATTCAGGCATGCCGGCAGGGGGATACTGCAGGTATTCCGGAGTGAAAGGAGCTTCAGGCTGCAGCTGGGAGTATTTGCCATGACCATCATCGCCGGATCGGTCTTCCGCATAACCCTGACCGAATGGGTCTTTATACTGGCAGCCGGGGGTATGGTGCTTGTCTGCGAGATGATAAATACAGCCATAGAGTATGTGACTGACCTGGTCACCGAGGAATACAGGATACTTGCCAAGCATATAAAAAACATCTCTGCCGGTGCGGTCCTGGTCTCATCCATTACAGCAGCAGTGATAGGCCTGATAATATTCATCCCCTATTTTATGGATTACTTCTGAGGAATACATGCCTGTTCCGCAGGCAGGCATCAACCAGGGTCCAGCAGACGGACTTAAGAATTCAGCAGTTCCCCTACTTTTCTGCTGCAGGTAGTATAATAAAAAGTTTATGGTGAAATTAATCTTCATTTATATATAATATAGCAGTGACTGTTCATGGAATATCAATGGGGGAAAAATGGCAGGACAAAAGAATTATGACATAGCAGTGATTCCCGGAGACGGTACGGGACCGGAAGTAGTCGAAGAGGGTAAAAAAGTGCTGGCTGCAGCGGGCAGAAGGTTTGATATAAGTTTTAATTTTAAGACATTCGATTACGGCGGTGAAAGGTTCTTAAAAACAGGAGAGACAATAACCGACGCCGGTATAGATGAACTGAAAAAATACAGGGCTATCTATCTGGGAGCCATAGGTCATCCAGATGTGGCTCCCGGAATACTGGAAGTAGGGCTTCTGCTGAAGCTGAGGTTTTCCATGGACCAGTATATAAATCTGAGGCCGGTGAAATTATATCCGGGAGTAGAAACCCCTTTAAAAGGCAAGGGCCCTGAAGATATAGACTTTATAGTAGTAAGAGAAAATACAGGGGGCCTCTATACGGGCCACGGAGGGGTCAGCAGGAAAGGTACCCCCCATGAGATAGCCACCCAGATAATGGTATATGACAGGCAGATGGTAGACAGGTGCCTTAAATATTCATTTGAACTGGCAGTGCAGAGAAAAAAGGAAGGAAAGCCGGGGAAGCTTACCCTGGTTAACAAGACAAATGTACTCACCTATGTGGCAGACCTGTGGTACAGGGCTTTTATGGAAATGGCCCGGGAGTATCCTGGAATAGAAACAGACTATAACCATATAGACGCAGCCTGTATGTGGATGGTGAAGAATCCCGAATGGTATGATGTCATGGTGGTAAATAATATGTTCGGGGATATAATAACCGATCTGGGCGCCATGGTCCAGGGCGGCATGGGCATAGCCGCGGGCGGGAACATCAATCCCAGCGGTACTTCCATGTTTGAACCCATAGGAGGTTCGGCCCCTAAATACACGGGCATGAATGTGATAAATCCGCTGGCTGCCATAGAAGCAGCCAGGATGATGCTGAAACACCTTGGTGAGGATAGGGCTGCTTCGGCTATCCAGGAAGCAGTAGCTTATACCTGCACAAAGATCAGGGACCTGGGAGCAGGCAAGATGGGTTACAGCACCACTGAGGTGGGAGACATGGTAGCCGGACATGTGGCCCGCAGCTAAGGTAAAAAAAGGCTTTCCGGTCCAGGCTCCTGCAATGTCTTAAAGGTTTCTGAAGAATTCGTGCTTGTAACCGCAGTTCCTGCATATATAGGCAGTCCCCTCAGGGGAAAAGAGTTCCACATCCATTATGGCCATCCACTTTTTGTTCATCTTGGTATAGACTTTGGTAAATTCGGCATTTCCGCAGAACTGGCATAATAGCTGTTTATTATTTATTTCCACGCTTTTTTCGACTTCCATAGTATTATCCCTGTCTATTTCTCTTTGTCCATTTTATCCATCAATTCCCTTATCTTTTTCCGCTCCCATGTACTTTCATTACCAAACACAAAGGTCCTCAGGCCGTGCATAAGTACAGCAAAGCCCCAGAAACCAAAAGGATACAGAAACCAGAAATTCCATTCTCCATTATCTGATCTTCCGGCAGCATAGGTGGCAACATTTATTACGATTATTACGACCATCACTGCAGAGAACACGGCCAGGTGGATATAAAAGTCCTTCATATCCTTTACCCGCTTTTTGGCTTTCAGGTATTTTTCGTCTTCCATAATCCCTTAGCTTCTGGAATACAGGCCTATCAGCTCTGCATTTGCCAGTATATGACCCTGCATGGCATCCTCGATATCTGATGCTGTAGCAGTCGGGTCAAGGTCGAGGCTGGTATCAAGTGCATAAAGCTTAAAGAAATACCGGTGAGTCCCTGACGGAGGGCACGGCCCCCCGTAGACCTGGGTGCCCCAGCTGTTTGACCCCTGTACTGCTCCTGCGGGCACGCTGTTTTCATCTATTCCTGCTGTGGCCGGATCGATATTGAATAGTGTCCAGTGTACCCAGGTACCTCCGGGTGCATCAGGGTCATCCATAATAAGGACCAGGCTTACTGCATCTGGAGGTACACCTGAAAAGTCCAGTTCAGGATTAATATTATCTGAATCACAAGTATATTTTGGCGGTATATCCTCATTATTGCTGAAAGCCGGGCTATTGATATTCATATCTGCCATTTCCCCTCCTTTTTCTATTTCATAACCTGCATCGGCCCAGGCGGCGAAGTTTCCCGCCAGCCGGTATACATTTTTAAATCCCGCGTCTACCAGTTTCTGTGCTCCCGGGATGGAAGCGGCATCAGTATGGCAGTAGACCAGGTATTTTCCTTCAGGGTCCAGGGCGGGTATGGCTTCGTCCAGGGAACCGTCCCCTATATAATAGTTCACTGCTCCGGGTATATGACCGTCTTCATATAGGGGAGAAACATCGATTATTATAAGGTCAGGATTATTATCGATAAGCTCCTTTGCTTCGGCTGCAGTAATATCCATATAACCGGCTACATCTTCCTCCCGGTCATCATCAGCTTCCGCTTCTTCCGCTGCATCCCCGTCTTCTGCATCTTCAGTATCCCCTTCCGCTTCTTCATCCATACTTTCCCCGGGGGCTGCTTCTTCTGTCCCCGGCTGTTCTGCATCTCCGGCAGCAACCCCGGTCCTGCATGCGTTAATGAGGCTGAAAGTGAATAAAAGGACCAGGGCCATCAGGGAATAAGTAATCATTTTTGATATTTTCTTTCCCCGCAAGTCAGACCTCCATTATCAGATATCAATATAGATATATTATATTATTTAACTTTTTTTTTCATCCTTGCCGGAATATGGGGAAAGATAAGACGGTTTAGCTGTATTAACGCCAGCCTTTTCCCGTTTGCTCCATAGAGCAGGGCACACTTTACTGACCGATCTCCAGGGAGAAGTCAAGTGCGGGAGCAGAGTGGGTTATGGAACCCACCGAGACTATATCTATACCCGTCCTGCAGATGTCTTCCAGGGTATTAAGGTTTACATTACCGGAAGCTTCGATAATGGTCTCACTCCGTTTTCCCCTTATCACGTTTACCGCTTTTTTCATATCGCCGGGTTTCATGTTGTCCAGCATTATGATATCTGCCCTGCCCTCCAGCGCCTGGCCCAGCTCACTATTATCCTTTACCTCGATTTCTATTCTTACTGTATGGGGGACTCCTGCCCTTACTGATTCTATGGCTTTCAGGACACCGCCGGCAGCTGCTATGTGATTGTCCTTTATAAGTACCCCGTCAAAAAGGCCGAAGCGGTGATTGTGGCCGCCCCCACACCTGACGGCGTATTTATCGATTTTCCTCAGACAGGGCCTGGTCTTCCTTGTGTCCACTATCTTGACTCCGTAAGGCCCGGCAATTTTTACGAATTTTGCCGTAAGGGTAGCTATTCCGGACATATGCTGGATAAAGTTGAGGCAGGTCCTCTCGGCCTTCAGGATGGATGCAGCAGGACCCTCCATAATACATACTTTTTCCCGGGCGGCAAGGGTGTTTCCGTCTTCCTTCAGGGGTGTTATCATTATAGCGGGGTCTATCTCTTCAAAGATATAGGAAGCTACATCAATACCGCTGAGTATACCGCCTTGCGGCTCCTTGCATATGATATAGCCGCAGGCGGTCTTATCTACGTATATGAGATTAGCCGTGGTTATATCCCCCAGGCCTCCCACGTCCTCTGCTATGGCCCTCCTTATAAGGTCGATGACCTCATATTTCTCGATCTTGTTTATCATGTCTCAGTCTACTTTTTTATAACTAACTTTGTCCTTTTTTAGTATTATATGTTTTTTCCATTTTTTGTCATCTTTGTCCGGAAAATCTGACCTCAGGTGGGTGCCCCGGCTTTCTTCCCTGATGGCAGCTGCCCTGGTGATAAGATCTGCTACGGTAAGCATATTGGCAAATTCAAGTACGTCCTTGTCCCTGGTGTCATAAAGACTGCGGTTTCCTATATGGAATTCTATAAATTCTTTTGCCTCTCCCAGGCCCTGGCGGTCCCTGAGGACACCGACTTCACTGCTCATGACGCTCCTGAGGCTTGATATCAGGGTCTTTATGTCTACATCGGTACGTGAGTCCAGGGGACCTGATCCCACGGCCCTCTTGTCATCCCTTACTACCCTGTCTATTTCACTGGTAATTTCTTTTTTGGACTTTGCTCTGGGACCTTTGAGCTTGTCATGGATATCCCTGTATATCCTCCATCCGTATACCAGTCCCTCCATGAGAGAGTTACTGGCAAGCCTGTTGGCCCCGTGTGCTCCTGTAGCCGCGGTCTCGCCGCATGAGTAAAGGCCGTCTATATTTGTCCTGCCGTTATAATCAGTCCTTATGCCTCCGTTGAGGTAGTGCTCTGCCGGGGATACTTTTATCAGGTCCCTGTGAAGGTCCAGGCCGTTTTCCTTAAGTTTGGCGATTATATTGGGGAACCTTATCTTAAGATGGCTTTTGGGGATATGTGTGGCATCCAGGTATACAAAATTGCATTTGCTCTTGTCCATGGTCTTTATCATCTCTTTGACCACGACATCTCTGGGGGCCAGTTCTTCCTGATGGTGCCTGCCTACCATAAAAC
>Ga0180437_10007561_pt1 | contig 14064 bp, 13 predicted proteins | sample SS_ome_4_FD_132410 | JGI IMG/M metagenome (GOLD analysis project Ga0180437, IMG submission 132410) | Hypersaline lake sediment archaeal communities from the Salton Sea, California, USA - SS_3_D_1 metaG | ecosystem: Environmental > Aquatic > Non-marine Saline and Alkaline > Hypersaline >...
AAATTTAACTGCTTAATATATAAAGAAAAAATGGCCATAAAATACGAAAATCTGACAATAATCGGCACGAGCCATATTGCCAAGGAAAGCCTTGAGCAGGTTGAGAAGTACATAGAGAAGGAACTGCCCGACATTGTAGCCTTGGAGCTTGACAGGAAAAGGCTTTTTGCCTTGATTTCTGGAAAGAAAAGAAAGATTAGATTACGGGATATAAGGCAGATGGGCATCAAGATATTTTTCCTTAACCTGATAGGTGCGTATGTGGAAGAAAAGCTGGGCAAGTTTGTGGGTGTAAAGCCAGGAAGCGAGATGAAGCTTGCTTACAGTCTGGCCCAGAAGCACAAATTAAAGATTGCCCTTATAGACCAGAACATAGAAATTACACTGAAAAGATTGTCAAAGGCAATCTCATGGAAGGAAAAGTTTGCTTTTGTCGCAGATCTGCTGAAAGGTCTGATATTGAGAAGGCCGGAGATAGAGATAGATCTTACAAAGGTGCCGCCTGACGAAATAATCCAGATGATGATCGGGAAGGTAAAGTCTCGCTATCCGAACATTTATAGGGTGCTGATTGACGAAAGGAACATCTATATGGCAAAACAATTATCAAAGTTGATTTCTAAATTTCCAGACAAGAAGATTTTCGCCATAGTCGGTGCCGGACATGAAAAAGAATTGCTCATTCTGATCAAGAAAGAATTAGGCTTGCTCAAATAATAATATTTATATACCGTTATTGCTTAACGTTCTGTAATGCGCTTTATGTATTATTTGAAGAACCATCTTACGTTCGAAAAAAAAGAGATAAGAGACATTCTGATTACAGCTGTTTGTCTAGGCTTTATTCTTTCTTTCAAGCATTGGGGTGGTGCGTATTTTGATATAGTAGTCGGATTGAAAAATTTTGTAGGTATGTTTCTTGTTGCATTATTCAGCATATTGATTGCAATCTTTGTACAGAAATTGATTTCTATCAAGACAGGCTACAAGGCTAAGTACAAGGCCTGGCTTTTGGGTCTGCTCATCGGTTTGTATATCTGTTTCATATCTGACGGCGACTGGTATTTGTTCTTGCCAGGAGGCATTATAATCTCATCTATTGAACTCCATAGGATAGCAAAACATAGGAAGATGCTCAGATTGAGGGACAAGGCTTTCATTTTATTCTTCGGGCCGTTCACTTTCATAGTCCTTGCTTATCTTTTCAGGGCTTTCTTTATATCCGGCGCTTCAAATCTGCTGGTCGAGAGAGCAGTAATCCTGAACATGGCATTAGCAGTCTATACGATTTTACCAATACCTCAGATAGAAGCATTGTTTCCGCGCCTGCATTTCAAGGAAACAGCAAACCTCAATGGGTTTGAGATATTCTATTGGAGCAAGACAGTTTACGTATTCTCGTTCTTGTTCATAATAGTGATGACGAGCATGCTTTTCTGGACCAATATCATATCTGCCATGTTTGTCGCAGGAGTGCTTGCGATAGTGATGGCATTGATATACTTCTATTTCAGAAGATTGAAATGAATTTAATCATTTGAATGCAAATTACTAGAATCAAAAGAAACTGACTATTCCTTTCTGCACCAGATATATCATGCAAACCCACGCAAGAACAGTATTGAATCCAGCGAGTATCGCAAAAAAGACATAGACTGCGACAGCAATGTCTATGTACGACATGATGCTTTCCCTGAAAATAATGCCCTTTATGATAAGGTAGCCTGCCAGCATCGCACCTATTTTTGGCAAACCTACATCATAGTTCATAAGCAGGATCCATAAGCCTGCTATGATGTCCAATACTCCCATAATTCTTTGAACCATGGGCATATAAATGCCAAGGGCAAGATTTAAAGCTTACGGGATTAATCTGCAGAAGAATGGCAGAACTGATAAAGATAACAGACGAGCTCTATGAGATAAGAGGAGAGGCGAGTGTCTATGTGTTCAAGGACAAAAAGATAGTCATAGGTACTGGCTTTCCTTTTGAAAGGGAAGAGATAAAGAAAAAATTTCAGGAGATAATGGATCCAGAAGAGATCAAGACAGTCGTCTTCACCCATCTTCATATGGACCATTGCGGCAACTTCGGTCTTTTTAAAAACGCGAGATTATATGCCAGCAGGAAAGAGATAGAGGATTTTGATAAAGATCCTCTGGGCACGGTGCTTGATAAGCAAACCGCAAAAGATTTAAAAACAGTAAAACTATTTCCCATAGAAGAAGCAGGGGAAGACTCTGGATTGGGGGACTTTACAATTATCGAGACGCCGGGCCATACAAGGGGCAGTATCTCATTATTGTACAAGAACAAGATCTTATTTTCAGGCGATACATTGTTCCGCCACGGTTATGTGGGTCGGACAGATCTTCCTACTTCAGTGCCGGAAAAATTGGCAGAATCCGTCTCAAAGCTAAAGAAGCTGAAGATCGAGATTTTCTGCCCAGGGCACAATTATTGAAAATGGAAAGAATAGAACTGAGCGAAAATTTGAGCAGGACAGAATTCGAGCATTTCATTGCAGAATTTGAAGCCTTCAGGGAAACGTATTTCGATGATATTTCCAGGCTCAAGCAAAGCTTGGAGCTATTGCAGGAAGAAGTAGAACAATTGAAAAGAATTATAAAGAAAGAGCCGACGATTAGTTCTAATCAAAATACTTTATTTTAATAAATGAATTTGAAGACTTAAAATGTTGAGAGATTTTACTGCAAGATTATACCAACAGACAATTTTTGCTACTTGTTCTTCCAACAATACAATGGTAGTTCTTCCTACAGGCATGGGAAAGACCGGCATTGCATTGCTGCTCGGTGCAAAACGTCTGTCACAGTATCCCAAGAGCAAGATCGTGATTCTTGCGCCTACCAAACCTCTGCTTGATCAGCACCTGGAAACTTTTGCAAAACATTTGGACTTTGACAAAAATTTATTCACTACATTCTCTGGAAGCACAAGTCCTGAGAAACGAAAGGAACTGTGGGAAAGCAAACAGATTTTCTTCAGCACGCCGCAGACAATAGAGAATGATTTGATATCTGGCAGGATCAAGCTTAACGATGTAAGCATGCTTTGTTTTGACGAATGCCACAGGGCGACTGGAGAGTATAGTTATGTCTTTATTGCTAAACAATACAACAAGCAGGCAAAGAATCAAAGGATACTTGCGCTCACTGCAAGTCCAGGAAGCGACATGGAAAAGATCAACGAAGTAATCGATAAGCTTTTCATAGAAAAAGTAGAGATAAGGACAGAGACAGATCCTGATGTCAAGCCTTATGTGCAGGAAGTGCAAAAAGATTTTGTATATGTCGACCTGCCCGCAGAACTGCAAGTTGTCCATAACTGCCTTAAGCATAGTTTCAAATCAAAGCTCACAGAGATAAAGAATTTGGGTTATATCAATGACATACAGAACAAGACAAAGACAGACATACTTCGTCTGCAAGCCGTCCTCCACGGTCACATTGCCCAAGGAGACAAGAGTTTTGAGATTCTAAAATCTGTGAGTTTTGCAGCAGAAGCATTGAAAGTCGAGCACGCTTTAGAATTGCTAGAGACCCAGGGCTTGACACCTTTGTTATTATACATGGAGGATGTGTACAAGCAGGCAAAGACAACAAAGACAAAAGCTGTAAGGAATCTGGCGAACGATCCTAATTTTAGAGCAGCATACATCAAAGTAAAGGAATACATCCCTAAGACAGAACATCCCAAGCTAGCAAAACTTAAAGACATTCTTGAAGATGAGATAAAAAATAACCCGGAGATCAGGATAATTGTTTTTAGTCATTTCAGGGACATGGGCGACAAGATCGAGGAACAGATAAGAAATATACAAGGAATAAAAACTACAGTCTTTGTCGGCCAGGCGCAGAAAAAAGGTTTCAAAGGAATGACACAGAAACAGCAGATAGAGACATTAAATAAATTCAGGCAAGACGAATACAATGTATTGATAATGACAAGTGTCGGCGAGGAAGGCTTGGACATTCCTCAGGTTGACTTAGTAATATTCTATGAACCGATACCATCTGCTATTCGTACAGTGCAGAGGAGGGGCAGGACAGGAAGATTAGAGAAAGGCAGGGTTGTGGTTTTGATGACAAAAGGTACGAGAGACGAAGGTTATAGATGGAGCGCGCATCATAAGGAAAAGAGAATGCTGAGAAATCTTAAGAAATTAAGGACAGAGATATCGAGCATCCTCGATTCCAGAGTAAAAGATCAACAGACAATCAACAATTTTCTGGACCAGACACAGAAAGAACAGCCATTGAAATTGTTCGCAGACTCAAGAGAGAAAGGAAGCCAGGTGATCAAGGAATTAGTTGACCTGGGTTTTAATATTGAGATATCAAGACTAGAGAGTGCAGATTACATATTGTCCAAAGATGTCGGTGTTGAGTTCAAGTCTGTCAAGGACTTTGTTGACAGTATTGTGGACGGCAGGCTATTGTCACAGATAAAATCATTGAAGCAGTCCTTTCAAAAACCATTGTTGATAATTGAAGGGACAGAAGACATCTATAGCATGAGAAACGTACATCCTAATGCGATTAGAGGAATGCTGGCGACGATCGCTGTGAGTTATGGAATACCTATATTAAAGACATCGCACAGCAAAGAAACTGCAGCCATCATGGCATCCATTGTCAGCAGGGAACAGGAGCAAGGTTCTGCGTCAAAATACAATCTTCATGCGATCAAACCGCAGACTTTGAAACAGCAACAGGAATACTTCATAAGTTCGCTCCCAAACATAGGACAGAATCTTGCAAAAGACCTTTTGCTTCATTTTAAATCTGCAAAAAACATAGTGAATGCATCTGTAGAAGATCTTCAGAAGATAGAGAAAGTGGGAAAGATTAAAGCGGGCAAGATAAAAGAGCTGGTTGATAAAGAGTACGAAGACTAGAACAAAACATAAAATTTTCTATTATAAACATTTATATATCATTTAGCTCATACTGTAACTAAAAGGGGTTTTAGAATGAAAAAAACAATGGTTATTGCGCTAGGGGGCAATGCAATCCTGGCAAAGAAACAGAAACAAGGCATATCAGACCAATTCGCCAATGTAAAAAAGGCGATAAAAAGAATCCTTCCTTTATACAAAACTCACAATTTAGTCATGACTCACGGAAACGGTCCTCAAGTAGGAAATATATTGATACGTGTCGAAGAAGCACTGGGTAAAGCCTACAAGCTGCCTTTAGATGTTTGTGTCGCAGAGAGCGAAGGAGAGATTGGTTACATCATTGACCAATGCTTGCTGAATGCATTGCACGACAGCAAGATACAGGCAGGCGTAGCAACTTTGCTCACTCAAGTTTTAGTAGACAAGAGCGACAGCGCTTTTAATGAACCGACCAAGCCGATCGGTCCTTTCTATAAAAAGAGTCAGGCAAGATTGATGGAAAAGAAAGGCTTGCCTGTGATTTCTGATTCTGGCAGGGGTTATAGAAGAGTGGTGGCCTCGCCAAGACCGAAACGCATCCTGGAAGCATCTGTGATACGAAAATTGATAAAACAGAATACTATTGTCATAGCAGCTGGCGGCGGAGGGATACCTGTGATCGAGGAGAATGGAAATTATAAAGGTGTGGAAGCAGTTATAGACAAAGATCGTGCATCGAGCTGTCTTGCGAAAAGTATGAAAGCAAACATCTTTCTGATACTGACGGGCGTTGACAGGGTAAAATTGAATTATGGAAAAAAGACAGAGAAGAGCATAAGCAAGATGGACATAAATCTTGCACTGGAATATATGAAGGAGGGTCACTTTCCTCCTGGAAGCATGGGGCCTAAGATACAGGCAGCAATAGATTTTCTTGAGAACGGGGGAGAAAAAGTCATCATAACCTCTCCTGAGAACGCAAAAAAAGCATTGGATGGAAAACAAGGCACTCACATCGTGAGGCAATTCAAATGAAACAAAAGAAAAGAAACGTAATAATATTAGGGGCTGCCGGCAGGGACTTTCATAATTTTAATACTTATTATAAAAATAATGAAGACTATAATGTGGTTGCATTCACTGCAGAACAGATACCCAACATCAGCGGAAGAAAGTATCCTTCCAAACTTGCAGGAGATATGTATAGAAAAGGCATTCCTATATTTCCTGAAAAACAATTGGCCCAATTAATTAAAAGATTCAAAGTAGACGATGTTGTTCTTTCATATTCTGACTTGTCATATGCTGACGTGATGCACAAGGCAAGTCTTGCAAATAGTAACGGCGCTAACTTTGTACTGCTGGACGCAGGAAAAACAATGCTGGAAAGCGAGAAACCTGTGGTGAGTGTATGTGCAGTTAGGACGGGTTGCGGAAAAAGTCCTCTGAGCAGGAAGATCAGCATGTATTATAGAAAGAAAGGCTATAAAGTGGTAGTTGTCAGGCATCCGATGCCTTACGGAGACCTTGTCAAGCAGGAATGCCAGCGTTTTGCGACATATGCAGATCTAGACAAGCACAAATGCACAATAGAAGAAAGGGAAGAGTACGAGCCTCACATAAATAACGGCATAATTGTTTATGCAGGTGTGAACTATCAATTGATTTTAGAGAATGCAGAGAAAGAAGCAGATGTTATAATTTGGGACGGGGGAAATAATGACACCCCATTTTTCAAGCCAGACATCCATTTTGTAGTTGTAGATCCTCACAGGCCGGGGCACGAGATAGGTTATTATCCAGGAGAGATCAATTTCAGGATGGCAGATGTTATTGTGATAAATAAAGTAGATACAGCATCAAAGAAAGACATTGACATAGTAAAAAATAATATCAAGAAATACAATCCTAAAGCGACTGTCATAGAGGCAGAGAGCGATATAATTGTAGAAGATCCATCTATCATCCGCGGGAAAGAAGTTCTTGTTGTTGAGGACGGTCCTACTTTGACGCACGGAGGCATGAGCTTTGGAGCCGGCATTGTCGCAGCCAGGCAGTACAAAGCAGCAAAGATCATTGATCCAAAGAAATATGCAGTTGGTTCAATAAAAGAAGTTTACAGTAAATTCCCGCACCTCATAAATGTATTGCCTGCAATGGGTTACGGAGCAAAACAGATTAAAGAATTGGAAAAAACAATAAACAAGGCAAGATGCGACCTTGTGATAGATGGCAGTCCTGTCAATTTAGATAAATTGATGAAGATAAAAAAGCCTATCGTACAAGTACAATATGAAATAAAAGAGAGGGGCAAGATTAAGATTGAGTCGTTATTGAGAAAGCTAAGAATAAAGAGGTCGAGAGGATGAATCTCTTGAGTATAGCAGACTTTTCAAAGGATGATATACAAAGCCTGATAAAAGAAGCCATAAAGATAAAAAATAGGCCTCGCAGTTATCAGAATAAATTAAAGAACAAAACCTTGCTTTTGTTTTTCGAGCTTCCTTCTTTGCGTACTCGTCTGAGTTTTGAGACTGCGATACATCAATTAGGAGGGCATTCCATATTCTATCATGCAGACAAGAGTTTATGGAAATTAAAAGAAAGTATAGAAGATACTGCAAAGAACTGCAGTTTGTTCAGTGATATAGTGACCTTGCGTTTGGTCAAGCACGATGACATAGATACTTTCTCAAGGAATGCAACCGTCCCAGTCATCAATGCATTGACAGACATGTATCATCCGTGCCAGATTCTGAGCGATCTTCAAACCATTATAGAGCACAAAAATAAACTGGAGGGTTTGAAACTTGCATATATTGGAGATTCAAATAATAATATTACCCACAGTCTGTTATTGGCTTGCAGCATGTTCGGCATTGACATGTCTATTGCATGCCCTAAACTAAAAGCTTACTATCCTCAAAAAATAGTTCTTGACAAGGCAAAATCATACAGCAAGAACAGTAGGAATAGCAAGAGCAAAATTGAGATCACAACAGATCCTATTCTGGCTGCAAAGAACGCAGACATAATATATACTGACAGCTGGATGTCTTATTCAATCCCAAAATCTGAACAGAAGAAAAGAGAAAAAGTCCTTGGAAAGTATAAGGTGAACAATAAAGTAATGCAGAGTGCAAAAAAAGATGCGATCTTCATGCACTGTCTTCCGGCATTGAGAGGGAAAGAAGTCACAGCAGAAGTGATTGATGGAAAACAAAGTGTTGTATTCAAACAGGCAGAGAACAGGCTTCACATGCAGAAAGCCATCTTGTTGAAGCTGCTGAAATGAATTAATAACTGAATTCAATAATTAACCTTCTTTATCTTTTTAGCAAATCTTGACCAGCTCTTGTGCAGAGTCACAGCTCTGCCATATGTGCGATCTTCCCATTCTAGAACTTCAACAACATCTCCTTTTTGCAGAGGCACATCCATTGAAATCTTGAACATGACTTCTCCACCCCTTCTTGATAGGGAAGACATCCTTCCTCTTTGGGTTGTTTTTGAACGAGCTACTTTCTGTATGACATACCTTCTTCTTGGCACAATAGATCACCTCATAATAGGACAGTTATACCTTCAAGTTATTTAATCTTTCTATTCTTTTCTTCATAGGAGGATGTGTCGACAAGAGATGAAGAAAACCTCCTCTGAAAGGGTTAGCAATGAACATGTGAGCAGTAGCTTCTCTTGTGCCTGTTTTTTTCATTGGATGAAGATCTATTGCTTTGCTCATCTTCTGCAGAGCGCTTGCCAAAGCTTTGTTATTTTTTATATTTCTAGCACCTGTCTCGTCTGCGAGATATTCCCTGCTCCTGCTGATAGCGAGCTGAATGAGCATTGCCATCAATGGAGTCAATATTGCGATCGCGATCAATTCTCCTGCATTCCGGCCTCTTCCGCCTCCCCCGCCGAAACCGCCTGCCATAGCGCCGATCCTTGCGAACAAGGCAATATAGCTTATGGACATTGCGATTGCAGCTGCGACTGTTTGTATCAAAATATCCCTATTCTTTATGTGCGCGATCTCGTGAGCAATAACTCCTTTCAGCTCATCCCTGTTAAGGATCTTCAACAGACCTCTAGTGACTGCCACAGCACTGTGTTTTTCATTTCTTCCGCATGCAAAAGCGTTTGGACTGTCATTAGGAATTAAATAGACAGGAGGTTTGATGCAATTGCTTTCCTTGCAAACCTCTTCAACAATCTTGTGAAGCTCTGGCTGTTCTTTCTTGCTGACTTTCTGGGCCCGATACATCTTCAGTGCGATCTTGTCGCTCGCCCAGTAAGAAACAATATTCATGGTCAATGCAATAGCCAAACCTACTCCTAAGCCAGTAGTGCCCCCAAGATAACCGCCTATTGCGAGCAGGACACCGCTCAAGGCACCCAATAATAATCCTGTTTTAATCTTATTCCAAAACATACATCATCCAAGTTTCACACCATTTAAATAGTTTTCTGCAATATTTATATATACGAAAGTTCAATTTCTAAATTACATGGGGGGAGAAATAGCAGACATAGATTTGAACAAAGTATTGGAGTTTTATAGTAGAGATGATGTTCAAGATGCCATACTTGAAGTTTCAGAAAACAGAGAGGTTGCAGTCCGTTATCCCAACCTGAGCTATGGGAAAAGGCCTGACATTTTGCAATATAAATCAGATATATTAGAGCTTGCCAAGCAGGGCGCATTGACCTTTGACATAAGCGAGGAAAGGTGGAGCAATCCTTTGCATCTGTCGAGCGGAATGCGAAGAAGCGAGCAGGACAATCTGAGAATTGGCTGGGACTTGATACTCGACATTGATTCTGATCTTTTGGAAGTCAGCAAGCTTGCTGCAGATCTTATCATAAAAGCATTAGATTACTATGATGTGCCTGTCACTATTAAGTTCAGCGGCAGGGCAGGATTCCATATAGCAGTTCCTTACGAAAGCTTCCCAGAAGTTATAGAAGGAAGAGAAACAAGGCTTTTGTTCCCAGAAGCTGCAAGGTCAGTGGCTGCTTATCTTGCAGAGATGATAAGAGACCAGCTGAGTGCAGCAATACTTGAAAAATTCAGTATAGAACAACTGAAAAAATTGACAGATAAAACTTTCGATGAACTTGTTGCAGAAAACAAAAAAGGAAAAAGTTTCAATCCATACAACATCGTTGACATTGACACGATATTAATCAGCAGCAGGCATCTTTTCAGGAGCGTTTATAGCATCAACCAAAAGACAGGTCTTGTTTCTATCCCAGTGGAAAAGAGCAAGATACTAGAATTTGACACAGAAAGTGCAAAGATAGAGAATGTAGAAGTAGGAAAGATTCCTTTTTTGGACAGAAGTAATGTAAAATCTAACCAGGCGCGACAAATTTTCATCCAAGCGTTTGATTGGGCAAAACAGGCAGAAAGAAAAGAAGAAGAAAAACAAGAAATGTCAAAGAAAGAAGAAGTGGAAATTCCTACAGAAGCTATACGTGAAGAGTTCTTTCCTCCCTGTGTAAAACACATCTTGGGAGGCTTAGAAGATGGCAGGAAACGAGCAGTATTCATGCTGATAAATTTTTTGGTTTGCTGTGGCTGGAGCTATGATCAGATAGAGAAACGATTGCTGGAATGGAACGAATGCAACAAAGAACCTTTGAGCCATACTGTTCTTTTATCGCAGATAAGATACGCAAAGCAGAAGAACAGGAAAGTTCTTCCTCCTAATTGCGATAATAAGACTTATTTCTTAGACATAAGAGCGTGTCATGCAGATGGTTTATGCAAGAAGATAAAGAATCCTGTAAATTATGTCAAGATCAGGTTGAAACAGCAGATAGAAAAAGAAAGAGAGCAGGATAAGAAAAGAACATTGACAGAAGAACAGAAACAAAGAATAAGAGAGACAAAAGAAAAACAGAAAGCCTTCAGGGAGAAGATGAGAAAGAAGAGGGAAGCAGAAAAAGCAGAGTCAGAGTAGAAACTCTTTTATAGCTAATAATCTTACATGTTCTTAATCAATACAAAATAAAAGAGGCCTGATAATGCGCAATGCTGAAGTTGCCAAGATTCTGTACGAGATCGCTGATTTACTAGACCTGCAAGACATTCAATTCAAGCCTCGGGCTTACAGGAAAGCCGCGCAGTCGATAGAGGCTATGTCAAAGGACATCAAGACTGTCTGGAAGAAAGGCGAATTAGAAGACATACCAGGAGTGGGAAAGAGCATATCAGAAAAGATTGATGAATATCTCCGCACAGGCAAATCAAAATATCTAAATTCTTTGAAGAAAAAACTGCCTATAGATATCGAAGAAATCACAGCAGTTGAAGGTTTGGGTGTGAAGAAAGCAAAGATATTGTACGATAAACTTAAGATAAAAACATTAAAGGATCTGGAAAAAGCAGCAAAACAACACAAGATAAGAAAACTTGCAGGTTTTGGTTTGAAAGCAGAGAAAAATATTCTTGAAGGCCTGGGGTTTGCAGCTTCCAGAAAGAAAAGGATGCCTTTAGGTTATGTTCTGCCAATTGTAGAAGAGATCATGGCTGAGATGAAGAAGTTGAAAGAGATTAGCAAGATAGAGACTGCAGGCAGTGTTAGAAGGATGAAAGAGACAATAGGGGATATAGATATTTTAGTCATAAGCAAGAAGCCGGCAAAGGTCATGGACAAGTTCACTCATCTGAAGGATGTGAAAAGAATAGTTAGCAAAGGTCCGACAAGGAGCAGTGTCAAGATGAAGAGCGGGATCCAGGTTGATCTTAGGGTCATTCCTGCTGAAAGCTACGGCAGTGCGACGCAATACTTTACAGGCAACAAGGCCCATAATATTGAACTGAGGAAGATTGCAATAAAAAAGAAGATGAAGCTTTCTGAATACGGATTGTTCAAGGGCAAAAAACTCATTGCAGGAAGGAATGAAAAAGAGATATACAAAAAACTGGGAATGAGCTGGATGCCTCCTGAATTAAGGACGAATTCAGGCGAGATAGAGGCAGCATTAAAGCATAAACTGCCAAAGATTGTTGATTATAAAGACATCAAGGGAGACCTTCACAGTCACACAAAAGTAAGCGATGGGACTTGTACAATAAAAGAGATGGGAGCCGCTGCAAAGAAACTTGGCCACAAGTATCTTGCGATCGCAGACCATACAGGCAAGCTGAAGATTGCAGGCGGACTTAGTAATAAAAATTTATTGAAACATGCAAAGAACATCAAAAAAGAGAACAAGAAACTTTCAGGCATACGATTATTGACTGGATGCGAAGTAAATATCAAGGATGACGGCAATCCAGATATAAAGAACAGTGTGCTCAAAGAACTTGATGTGGTAGTGGCAGCGATCCACAGCGGCTTCAGGGGCGGAAAACAAAAGATGACAAAAAGAATAATCACTGCCATGGAGAATGAGCATGTTGACATAATAGGGCACCCTACTGGCATCTTGCTTGGGAAAAGGAGGGCTTATGACCTGGACTTTGGGAAAATCCTGGACAAGGCAAAAGAAACAAAGACTGCTTTAGAGATAAACTGCTTCCCGGTAAGGATGGATCTTGACACTTCTCATATAAGAGATGCAATAGAGAACAAGGTTATGCTTTCGATCGGAACAGACAGTCACCATACAGATCATCTCAAATTCATTGAACTTGGCTGTGCCCTTGCCAGAAGGGGCTGGTGCGGAAAAAACAACTTATTAAATACATATGATCTGAACAAGCTCCTTAAGTGGCTCAAATAGGAATTTCTTTAGAAAACTTTATAAATCCCTTCTATATCCTGAGTGAAATACATAAGACCGTTCAAATCAAAATTTAAGGGTTTTTACGGGAAGTTGAGGGGACATAAACCATAATTGTATCCGCTCTGGAGCAAAGGGCTTTGGAAATTGATACGATCTTCATAAAATCCAATATTTATAGAGATCTTCTTTTCTAGAGCATTATTTGCAGATTTCAAGCCGGATAAACTTATTTTTAATCAAAAAGAAGGTGAAAAAAATATCCCTAATCAATCATAATAAAACAAAATGCCTACAAAAAGATATCCTAGAAGAGGGTCACTTCAATTCTGGCCCCGAAAGAGAGCACAGAGACAAGCAGCCCGAATCAGAAATTGGGCTAGTTCTAACGATAATAAACTTCTAGGTTTTGCCGGGTATAAGGCTGGCATGGTCGATGTTCATTTCATCGATACCCGAAAAACCTCACCAACTGCCAAAGAAACTCTTTCTGTGCCTTGTACCATCATTGAATGTCCTCCGATGCGCATCTTTTCTGTTCGTTTTTACAAAAAAACTCCTTATGGAAAACGTCTTTCTTCTGAAATTCTCAACCCAAAGCTTGACAAAACCCTTGCCAAGACAATAAAACTGCCAAAGAAGCAGAAGCAATTGCCAGAGAACGCAGAAGGATATTCAGACGTAAGAGTTAATGTTTACACACAGCCGAAACTTGCAGGTTTTGGAAAAAAGAAACCTGAAATATTTGAGATAGCACTTGGAGGTGCGTCTGCTGAAGACAAGTTGAAACTTGCAAAAGAATTGTTGGATAAAGAAATCACAGTGAACGATGTTTTCAAGCAGGGGCAATTAGTGGACAGCCACAGTGTCACAACAGGAAAAGGTTTCCAAGGACCTGTCAAGAGATTCGGTGTCAAAGTAAGATCCCACAAGAGCGAGAAAGCAAAGAGAGCAGCAGTCATCGCGCCAGAAGGTTACGGAAAGGTAGCTTATACAGCACCTATGCCTGGTAAGATGGGTTATCATCTAAGGACAGAATACAACAAATGGATTGTCAAATTAGGAACAGAGAAAGATCTGAAACCGATACACAAGTATGGCAATGTTAAGAATCACTATCTATTATTGAAGGGCAGTATAGGCGGCCCGAAGAAAAGGTTAGTCACATTGACTGAACCTATAAGGCCGAACAAAAAACTTGCACTACCTGCACCTACTCTGAAATAAAATGAAAGCAGCAGTATTTGACATCAGTGGACAGAAGAAAGCTGAAATTGATTTGCCTAGGCAGTTTAATGAAAAGATCAGGGAAGATCTAATCCAAAGAGCAGTTCTTTCATTGCAGAGCAAGAGGAGAACTCCTTACGGTGCAGATCCTGAAGCAGGGAAACGTCCATCAGTTCTGATATCAAAAAGAAGAAGAAAG
>Ga0180437_10007562_pt1 | contig 14064 bp, 13 predicted proteins | sample SS_ome_4_FD_132410 | JGI IMG/M metagenome (GOLD analysis project Ga0180437, IMG submission 132410) | Hypersaline lake sediment archaeal communities from the Salton Sea, California, USA - SS_3_D_1 metaG | ecosystem: Environmental > Aquatic > Non-marine Saline and Alkaline > Hypersaline >...
CCCCTTGTTCGACAAATACATCGTGACAGCCGCCGTCAACGTCGTCTTCCCGTGATCCACATGTCCTATCGTACCTATATTCACGTGCGGCTTCGTCCGCTCAAACTTCGCCTTCGCCATCGATTCGATCCTCCACTAAAAATAACCGATTTCTCGTCTCTTTCATAAACTACAGAGCCCACGACCAGGATTGAACTGGTGACCTCATCCTTACCAAGGATGCGCTCTACCGACTGAGCTACGTGGGCAATGCAGGATCAATTTTTATAATCGCTTAGCCCATAATTGCTTAGGCTAAAAGCTTACTAGTATACCAAAAAAAAATGCTAAATGCAAGAAGAAAATGATGCATTTCACATCTTTTTATTCTCTGATAAATTCTAGGATTTTTGGAGCGGGAAACGGGATTCGAACCCGCGACATTCAGCTTGGAAGGCTGACGCTCTAGCCAACTGAGCTATTCCCGCATAGCCGTGGAGGGGGGAGGATTCGAACCTCCGAAGGCTTCGCCGACAGATTTACAGTCTGTTCCCTTTGACCGCTCGGGAACCCCTCCGTATTCTATTCAGCGGGTTGTGACTTTATATTCCTGTTCCGCAAGCTGGCGATGATTCCTGAATCGATGACCCCCTGAAAGGCCCGACCCCTATGAGAGCCGGTGAAGGGATTCGAACCCCCGACCCGCTGATTACAAATCAGCTGCTCTGGCCAACTGAGCTACACCGGCTTGTCGGGACTCTGCCCAGAGAGCCACGCCCGCCATCATGTATCGTCCCACGTTTGGTTGTAAAAGAACAATTTGACCAAGACTACAATTATACATAAAAATTTATTAGTTGTCAATAAAAATTTTATAGGTTTTTACTTTTTCATCCAATGAGTTCCTTCTTTACCATCTTCTAAAACAACGCCGAGCTTTGCTAAGGCAATACGAATTTCATCGGCCTTGTCCCATTCTTTTCTGTCTCGAAATGCTCGTCGCAGGTCTATCAGCAACTGGATTAAACCGGCTTCCAGTTCCCCGCTTTTCGTCCCGTCGATCAAACTGTCGAACCGTAAGCCTAGTATCTCCTCTCCCAATTCGATAAATAGGGAATCCACGGCGGTAAGTGTGTCCTTTTCGACGGATCTCGATAGGAGTCCGTTTGCGTGTTTCACCAGATCGAAGAGGACGGAAACAGCTCCCGGCGTATTAAAATCATCCTCCATGAATGCGAGAAAACGTTCCTTAAATCCATTCACGTCCTTATGGGATCGATTGACATCCTGCCGTTGTTCGCCCAACTGGTCCCGGACCTCCCTAACTCCTCTGGCCAGCCTCTCGAATCCCTTTTGAGCCCCATCCAGGGCCTGATCCGAGAAATCCTGGGGTGAACGGTAATGACCCTGGAGCACAAAAAATCGAACGACCATGGGATCATACTTCTCGAACAGGTCTGAAAGCGTGATGTGGTTGCCCAAAGATTTGCTCATCTTCTGACCATTCACAGTGACCATGTTGTTGTGCATCCAGTACTTCACGAAGGGCTTTCCCGTGGCCGCCTCGCTCTGGGCAATCTCGCATTCATGATGGGGAAACTGGTTGTCGATCCCTCCACCATGAATGTCGATGGATTCTCCCAAATACTTCATAGCCATCACCGAACATTCCAGATGCCATCCTGGGAATCCCCTGCCCCAGGGAGAATCCCACTGCATCAAATGCTGGGGATCACCCTTCTTCCACAGGGCAAAATCAGCGGCATGTTTCTTATCCTCGGCCACCTTCACTCGGACGCCCTCCATCAGATCCTCAACACGCCGGCCCGACAGCTTTCCGTAGTCCTTGAATTTTGAAACGTCGAAATACACGTTACCCTCGACTTCGTAGCCGACATCCTTATCCAGGAGTTTCTTTACCAATGCGATCATCTCAGGAATATGGCCGGCAGCGCGGCAGGAAATGTCGGGACGCAAACAGTTCAGCCGATCCATATCACGAAAATAATGCGTCTCGTATTTCTGGGCAATCTCGACCGGCTCCAGTTTCTCGAGTCTCGCCCTCTTGAGAACCCTGTCTTCCCCTTCCTGATCATCGCCCAGCAAATGGCCCACATCCGTGATATTCTGGACGTATCTCACTTTATACTCCAGATAGCGGAGAAACCGGACGATCACGTCAAAAGCCACGTACGCCTTGGCGTGACCCAGATGCGGATCGTCGTACACCGTGGGGCCACAGACGTACATCCCGACGAACGGGGGATGAAGCGGCTGAAACTTTTCCTTCTTTTTGGTCAGCGTGTTGTAAACGTTCAGCATTTTTCGTCCTTATCCGATGATCTGGCTTCCCTTGAAAAAATCTTGATTAATTCTCTGTCTTTCGTTATTTTCATGGTGATGCCTTCGCGTGACACAAATCATTATATCCCATGGCTTATCTTCATCGTGGGCCTAACTTCCATCACCAACCAGGTGCTTCTGATGCGGGAGCTTGTCGTGGTTTTCTACGGAAACGAGCTCTCCGCAGGCGTGATGCTAGGGATCTGGCTCTTCTGGACAGCGCTGGGCAGCAACCTTCTCCCACGCATCATCCGAGTATCGCATCGTCGCAGACGCTCCATCGCTCTCCTCCAGATTTGCATTGCTCTTTCCCTGCCCTTCATTCTGATTCTGATACGCTCCAGCCGGCAAATCCTAGGCATTACCCTGGGGGAGATGATTGGATTCGTCCCCATGCTGCTCATCACGCTGACGACCCTGGCCCCTTTCTGCCTCCTCAACGGCATGCTGTATACGCTGGCGTGCGGCCTCGTCCACGAGATAGAAGATAAAGCCTCCCAGGCCATCGGCAAGGTTTATCTATGGGAGGCTCTGGGTGCAGGGATCGGTGGTCTGGCAGCCAGCCTGGTTTTCGTGCGCTTGTTCGACCCTCCCTATGTTTTTCTTGCGCTTGCGTTGTTGAACCTGGTAACAGCCCTACTTTTAGGACGTTTTATCGACTGTTCATCGGCCACCTGTCGAAACGGCGTCGTTGCAACGGTTTTCGTGCTGGGATGTCTCTGCTTCATCCGCCTCGGGCCTGCTTTCAGAAAAGTCAGCCAGAGAATACCCTGGACGGGTTACGATCTGGTGGCCACGAGCAACACCATTTACGGAAACATCGGTGTGACGCGTTTCGGCGATCAGTACAGCTTCTTTCAAAACGGCCTGTTGATATTCACGGCTCCCGATCGATTGACGGCCGAAGAATCCGTCCACTTCGCGCTGCTGGAGCACCTTCGACCCCAACGTGTTCTTCTCATCGGCGGCGGCTTGGGCGGAAGCATCACAGAGACCTTGCGTCATCCTTCCATTGAACGAGTGGACTACGTTGAACTCGATCCGGGCATCGTTCGGTTGTCGGAACAAATTCTCCCCCACGAACATATCCGATCGTTGGAGGATTCGCGTGTTCATATCCATCATATCGACGGAAGGCGGTTCATCAAATTCACAAACGCCGAATTCGACGTTGTCATCCTCAACCTGCCCAGTCCATACACGGCCCAGCTCAACCGTTTCTACACACTGGAGTTTTTCCATGAAGTGGATCGTCGTTTATCCCCCGGCGGAGTGTTTGCACTTCACGTCCAATCCTCAGAAAATGCCATCGGGCCCGAGCTTTCGGATTTCTTGAGCACCCTTTCGGCGACCCTGACCCATGTTTTCCCGGACTTGGTGATCATTCCCGGAGAAACCAACCGTTTTATCGTCGCCAATCAGCCCGATTATCTGACTTCGAACCCGGACATCCTGGTTCAGCGTCTCCGAGAAAGAAACTTGCAAACACTCTACGTGCGAGAGTATTACGTCCCGTATCAGATGACCCAGGAGCGGCAGGAGTACCTACAGCGACAAATCCATCCTGTAGATCCGAATCGACTAAACCGGGACTTTCGGCCCATCGGGTACTACTACGACACTATACTGTGGGCCACATATTTTTCCTCGGGCTTCAAGAAGCTGTTTCTGGCCATGGCGGATATCAAATTAGAACACATCGCAGGGCTTTTCCTGTTGACGGCCGTGACCGTTATCCTCGTCTTCTGGCGGCCCGCTTCCGGATCTCGGCTTTTTGCACCAGGTATTCTGTATTCTATCATTGGCGTTGGCTTCACGGAAATCTCCCTGGAAGTCGTCCTGATACTGGGATTTCAGGTTCTGTACGGTTATGCTTACCAACAGCTGGCCGTGATTGTGGCGGGTTACATGGTCGGCCTTGCCCTGGGAAGCTGGCTGGCTGTTTCAAAGAACGTGAGAGATGAAAAGGCTTTCCCCCTTTTTCGTCTGTGTCAACTCGGGATGATTTTTTATCCTTTGCTGATTGCGGGTATTTTTTATAGTCTCCACATCGCTCCCAACCCATCTCACGCGTCATGGATGAGCTGGCTTTTTCCGTTATTGACCGCTGGGGCCGGTTTCATCGGCGGCTACCAGTTCCCACTAGCCAATCGGCTCTATCTTCGTCGTACCCAGTCCATCCACCGCGTCGCCGGCCTCCTGTACGGCAGCGACCTGCTGGGCTCTTCGGTAGGGGCTATTCTGGTCAGTACATTCATCATCCCGCTGCTCGGAATTTATCCCACACTTTTTCTGCTCTCCGTCTTAAACATCCTCAGCTTCATCGTCATTTCGATGAGCCGGGAGCTTCCCCCCAGGAAAAACGTCTGATTCCAGAAAGATGGATGACCGACGTGACGGATATGCCTTCAAGACAAAGCCCGTATGCGGGATGTCTTTCATTGTTGTATTCGAAGGTTATGATTTGGACATAAAAATCAAGATCGTCCAAAAGAATGTCATCGAAATGAATATGGAGACAACGGAGAGGAGCATTCTGAAACGGACCGTCTATTCTGTGAACGGATCCACTTTTCGATATCCCGCGGGCAGGTTAAAAACAGATGAGGAGACCGCCAAACGTTCAACACTCTTCAATTCCTGCCCAACAACGATCCCCATGGCCCTGGTCTCCAACAAAACCGGATACCCTTCCATCGTGTCGAGCTGCTTGAAGAAGGCATCATACTCCTCACCCAACTCCCCCATCATGCGTCTCATCAACCGTCCATACAGCCCTTTCTCCAGTCCCGTATTCCCACTCACCCACATCACGACCGGGTCGATAAGGCCGTTCCACAGGCCGGCCTCTCCTCCACTTAATACCACTTCGTGACAATCCCAGTTGCCGATGGATTTACGACGACCCGTTTTCTTGAACAACGGATCGGGTATTATAGGCTTGCCGGTCACGGAATCAAGAGTCACGCCAAACATCATCAATCCCATCACGGCCAGACCTTGGAACATTTCCTGCGTCAATTCGCTGTACGTCGTATCGGCATGATCGATTACCCAAATCTTCCCAAGATCGGAACGTATGATCGTCGTCTGGCCCCTCTCCCCTTCATCGCGTCGGAGCTTGTCCTCCGTCATCCAGGTCTTGATGATATACGTTCTGCCTTCCTCCCCGAACATGGGCGGCATCCGCGTCTCTTCCTGGATGACGTATCCTTCCTGGGCAAGAGCACTCAGACTCCATAAACTCAAGAGCAGGATCAGATAAAATCCGACGACACGGTGCCGGCCTATCATGCGGGTTCTTCCTCTTTAACAGCCTCCTCCTGAACGGGTACGTCCTTCCCGCGCACACCGAAGGATTTGGTCGGACATTTCGCCACCGCATTCTCCAGGTCTTTCCATGCATCCTTCACTTTATCGTAATGAATGACGGGAAGCTTTCCATCCATGGTAATGACCTCGTCGGCCGTGGTCTTGGGATTTGCACACAGACCGCAGCCGATGCATCCTACCTTACAGATCGATTTGACGGCCTTTCCGAAATCCTTGGAAACACACGCCAAGAACACGTGTTGACTCCGGGGAATCAGTTCCATGATATTCCTGGGACAGACTCGGACACATTCACCGCATCCCGTACACAGGTCTTCATCGACGATGGGGAGTCCTTTCTTTCCCATCCTCATGGCGCCAAAAGGGCATGCTTCAACACACGTTCCCATGCCCAGACAGCCATACACACACCCCTTGGCACCTTCATCGATGAGTACGGCAGCACGGCAATCTTCGATCCCGTGATAACGGGCCCTTTCGATACATGCCTCCCGGTCCCCTCGACAGCGAACCACGGCGACCTTGGGGATGACCTCTCCGGCCTCGGTCCCCATAATCTGTGCGACCAGGACGGCGACATCGGCACCACCCACGGTACAACCGTTGACCGGATACTTGCCCTCAACGACACCCTCGGCAAATCCGCTACACCCCGGAGCGCCACAGGCTCCACAGTTGGCCCCCGGCAGTGCCTCCTCGATCTTTTCTACCCGAGGGTCTCGTTTGACCGAAAAAACACGTGATGCCAGTGCTAATCCTACACCAAAAAGAAGTCCCAGACTGCCCATGACGATTAAAGCAGATAAAATGGAAAAACTCATGTCTTCCGTATCTCCTTGTCAACTCCGGATCACATTGTCGTATACGAAAAACCCATCGCATGCCACCGATGGGTTTTCCTATAGAACAAGCTTACTGCGACTGCTTTTTTAGTTTGTCGATTTTCCAATCGACCCATTTTTTCCATCGCCGGTCTTTACCTGCCTCTTCATAACTTGCGATGGCGTTGGTCATATCACCCAGGCCCTCATACGCCTTTCCGACTTCGATATGACACGCTGCGAAACGGTTCTTATGCGTCAGGCCACTCTGCGCTGCCGTAAGCGCATTCTGGTATTCGCCTAAATTATTGTATGCCTGGGCAAGACGATAATACGCATCAGCAAAATCGGACTTCACGGTCACAGCTGTTTGAAGTGCCTGTATGGCATCCCGATAACTACCCTGTTCGATGTAGGCAACACCCAAAGCATTGTATGCCAAATCGTATTCTGCGTCGATTTCTGTGGCCTTCTTGAATGCACCGACCGCGGCGGTGTAGTTTTTCCTCTTAACGTAGGTATTCCCGATTTCGTAATGGGCCCTGGCCATCGTCGGGTCTTGGGCTAACGCCTGGTTGTAGACCTGAATGGCCTCATCGTATTTTTCCTGATCCCGGTAGAGGATGCCTAGATTAAAATAGGCTCTCGAAAAACTTGGGTCCAGCTCGATAGCTTTTTTATAGGCAGTCTCGGCCTCACCATACCTCCGCAGCCTTCTTAACGCGATTCCCTTACTGGCATACGCTTTGGCATTGGAGGGGTCGAGGGAAATGGCTTGGTCGTAGGACTGAAGCGCATTCTCATACTGACCCAACCGTACGAACTTATTCCCGTTATTGATGGCAGATTTGATCTTGGACTCTTTATCGCCCTGGGAAGCAAGCTCCGATTTCAGGCTATTTATGCTTTCATTATTCTTGTCATACTCTGCCCTGAGTGTGTTGTACGTGTCCAGATCCCCGGTCTGCGAGGCTTGATTCATCCTTTCGACAAGCTCCCTTTGCTTCTGCTGAAGCTCGTTGATCTTGGCCTGATAATCGGTCCCTTGAGAGAAAAGGACACTACCACTCATAAATACGAGCATCACCAGACCCAACAACAACGTTTTTCTCGATAAACTCATTCGTTTACCCTCCCGCTTATGTGTCTGCCTGTTCCAACGATCGTTTGTGCCGAAGGGGGGATTCGAACCCCCACGCCCTTTCGAGCACTGCCCCCTCAAGACAGCGTGTCTACCAAACTCCACCACTTCGGCATACCATTACACCCTTATATTATTGAGATTCCGGCTCCGTTTCAGCCGGGGTCGCTGTTTCCGTTGCAGGCTGCTCCGTACCAGGCACTGTGGGAAGCATTGTCGCCGGAGAGGACGACTGCTCCTGTTCCATCACCTGTTCTACTAAACTTCTCTGTCGAGAAGAAGTTCCCGCCGAAAGAAAGGCGATGGTAATAGACGTGATCGCAAAACCCACGCCCAGCCACATCGTCACCTTCGCAAGAAAAGAAGCCGCTCCCCTTCCACCGAATACATTCCCCATACCGCCACCACCGCCAAACATGCCTGCCAGTCCGCCTCCCTTGCTCGACTGTAAGAGAATGCTGACGATCAAAAAAATACAAAGAATGACGTGTATCACCATTAAAAAAGCCGTCATGGATGTAACTCTCCTTATATTAAGCTATGGCAGCCTGTACGATAGCCGCAAAACTCTCCGCATCCAGGCTCGCTCCTCCGACGAGAGCCCCATCGATATCCGGCTGTTCCAGAAGCTGACGGGCATTGCCGGGTTTCACGCTGCCTCCGTATTGAATACGGATAGTATCGGCTGCTTCCCTATCAAACTGCCGTTCGATCCATACCCGAGTTAAACGATGGACTTCCTCGGCTTGTTCCGGTGTCGCTGTCCGGCCTGTACCGATGGCCCAGACGGGTTCATACGCCAGTGTTATACGTTCCATATCCTGGCGAGAAAAACCATTTAGGCATCCTTTTAATTGACGGGTCACGACAGTAGCCGTCCTATCTGCTTCCCTGTCATCCAGGGTCTCTCCTATGCAGAGAATCGGCCGGAGCCCAAATTCCAGGGCACTCTGGATCTTCTGGTGGATGGTCTCATCGGTCTCACCAAAAATATGGCGTCGTTCCGAATGCCCCAGAATCACGAAATCGCAGCCCACGTCTTTCAGCATGGCGGGTGAAACCTCTCCTGTATAGGCACCCTTGGCTTCATGATGCATGTTTTGAGCTCCCAGCAGGATACGACTCCCTTCCAGTATCTTGGAAATCAAGGACAGATACGGAAACGGCGGACAGACAGCGACATCGACCTCCTCCACATTCTTTAGGAGCTGTTTGAGCGTATTCAGAAGATCGACCGCCTCTGAAGCCGTCGTATTCATCTTCCAGTTTCCGGCTATCAGAGATGTACGCATACGTCAGAACCTCTTAAACATCCGTTAGAGCTGCCACACCCGGAAGCTCCTTCCCCTGCAGAAATTCCAGTGAAGCTCCTCCTCCGGTGGAAACGTGGGACATCTCCTCGGCGACTCCGGCCTTCTTCACGGCCGAAGCCGTATCTCCTCCTCCGACGATCGTTTGGGTGCCTTTGTGGGACAGTTCGGCTAAAAGTTCCGCTACGGCCAGTGTCCCCCTGGCCGTTTCCTCTATCTCGAAAACGCCCATGGGGCCGTTCCAGACGATGGTCTTGGCCCCTTGGCAAACCGTTGAAATGGCTTCTACGGATTTTGGGCCGATGTCCAATCCGATGCCATCCTTGGGAATATCGTCGACAGAAACGACCTTCGTTGTTCCAATTTGCCTTGCTTTCAAATCAACGGTGTCCGAAACGACACAATCCACGGGTAATACGATTTTCTCAGGCTTCTCGTTTATCAACCTTCGTACAAAATCCAGGCTGGCTTCGTCGAGCAGCGATTGTCCTATTTCTTTATCTTGTGCCTTCAAAAAAGTGAACATCATACCGCCCCCGATGACCAGGCGGTCTACTTTATCGATGAGATTCTCGATCACGGGTATCTTATCAGCAATCTTCGCACCGCCCAGAATCGTCACGAAGGGAGGTTCGGGATTGGTAACGGCTGCTCCCAGGAACGCCAGTTCTTTTTCCATCAAGAAGCCGGAAACACACGAATCAAAATAAGCCGTCACGCCCACAGTGGAAGCATGCGCCCGGTGTGCCGAACCGAAGGCGTCGTTGGCATACACATCGCCCAAACGCGCCAGTTGTTTCGAGAATGCCGAATCGTTATTCGTCTCCTCTTCGTGAAACCGCACATTCTCCAAAAGGCACACATCGCCGTCCCTCATATCAGAGACGGTTTTTTCGACGTCATCCCCTATGCAATCGAGAGCGAAAAACACATTTTTCTTTAATAGCTCTCCCAGCCGGACGGCCACGGGCTTCAGACTCATCTCCGGAATGACGTTGCCTTTGGGTCGGCCGAGATGGGACATCAGTACGATCCTTGCCCCGTGTTCGATAGCGTACTGGATGGTGGGCAGGGATGCCCGAATCCGTTTGTCGTCGGATACGCTCTGATTTTCATCCAGAGGCACGTTAAAATCGACCCGCATCAGCAGACGCTTGCCCTTCAGATCGATGTCTTTAATACTCAGTTTTTTCATTGAAAATCAAAGACCCCACGCCTTGTATAAATCCGACACTCTGTGATGAACACACCTTTTTAATTTCCAGGTCACTATGAGTTAAGGAAAAATCTACATTTGTGCTATTCTAACCAGCAGGTCGACCATACGGCAGGAGTATCCCCATTCGTTGTCATACCATGCAATGACTTTCACCAGGTTCTTGCCCATCATCATCGTGGCCAGACTGTCGTACACACTGGAGTGGGGATTCCCGATGATATCCACAGAAACGATTGGATCCTTACAGAACTCAAGAATTCCTTTCATCGGGCCCTCGGCATACTGCTTCATGGCCGAATGGACGTCGTCCAACGTCACGTCTTTTTCCAGAACGGCCACAAAATCCACCATGGAAGCATCCCATGTGGGCACCCGAACGGCCATGCCGTTCAGTTTACCGTCCAGAGTAGGAATCACCTTTCCGACGGCTTTGGCGGCTCCTGTCGTCGTGGGAATCATGGACATGGCGGCGGCCCGGGCCCTCCTCAGATCCTTGTGGGGAAGATCGAGTATACGCTGGTCGTTAGTATACGCATGGATCGTGGTCATCAATCCCTGCTTGATCCCAAAAGAATCCTGGAGCACCTTGGCTACGGGGGCGAGACAATTGGTCGTGCACGAGGCGTTCGATACGATCTTGTGCTCTGGCTTCAGGTCATCGTCGTTGACGCCCAGCACGATGGTCGCATCGATCTCATCTTTTGCTGGTACGGACAACAATACCTTGCGTGCACCGGCTTCGAAGTGTCTGGCGATGTCATCCCGTTTTCTGAACACACCCGTCGATTCTACGGCAACCTCCACGCCCATGTCTTTCCAGGGCAGCTTGACAGGGTCTTTTTCTGCCAGTACACGGACTTCTTTCCCGTCCACGACGATGGAATCCGCTTTCGCCTCCACCTTGCCCTTGAACCTTCCGTGCACGGAATCGTACTTGAGTAAATGAGCCAGGCATTCGGCATTGGTGATGTCATTCACGGCGAGCACTTCGACGTCATCTCGTTCATGAACAGCGCGAAACACCAAACGTCCTATCCGACCGAAACCATTAATACCAATTTTAACCCCCATGATGTATCCTCCTACCTCGGGTTGTTTTTGTTAATAATAAAGAGAGGCGGGTAATGTACTAATATCTAGTATCCAACGATGCCTGATTCAACGAAATAATTCTCTTTTCCCTCTCGCCCGATGATTGGTGAGAACAGGATTCAATTATAAAAATTTTTATTCCAAATGTCAAGAAAAAATAAGGGGAAATGAAAAAATGAAGAAAATTTAATGATTTATTTGAACTGAGGTCGCGCCAGAGCCAGACCCACGACCCGACGGGCTCCAGCTTGCTTCAAGGCAATGGCACAGCTGTTCATCGTAGCCCCCGTCGTGACCACATCGTCCACCACGAGTACCGATTTCCCGTGGACCGGGTGCCGCGGATCGACAATAAAGGCGCCACCCACGTTCTTCTGCCTCTCGTGTGCCGACAGATGGGTCTGGGTAGCAGTATGGCGACGTCGCTTCAGGCCGCCCTCATGAACGGCCACTGGAATGTGGTTTGCCATTCCCCGACACACGAGCCCGCTCTGGTTGTATCCCCGCTCTCGGAGTCTTGTGCGATGTAGAGGAACCGGCATCAGGAAATCATGCTTCCGGTCATCTGAGCATTCCTGAAAAGCTCTGCCGGCCATGCTGCCCAAAAACACGCCCAGTTTTTTCCCTCTTTGATACTTGACGCGATGAATCAACGATTCCGTCTCTGACGTGTAATCCCAGAATGTCACCACCTCATCGAAAAAAATGTCCCCGGTAAGGTGATGAAAATCCTTCCGGTCTCTCTGAGACGTGACGGTCATAGAGTCGAGAAATGCATCCAGGCAGCCGGGGCACAACGGCGTGTTTTCCTCTAATTTCGTATCACAGAGAAGGCATACGGGCGGGTAGATGAAATCCAGGAAGCTTTGTATCCATTTAATCATGGGATGTAATACGAACATAAGGTCTGGTATCTTGGAATTATAGAAAAATATAAAGAATCGACTTACCCCTCTTATTGGATTTGTATTTCACATACTAAAAATGACCTGTCAATCTAATCCCATATTCTATAAATCGGATGATTGGTAATAATAAGACAAAACTATAAAAATTTTTATTCCAAATGTCAAGAAAAATAAGGGGAAATGAAAAAATAAAGAAAATGTAATGACTTATTTGAACCGAGGTCGCGTTAGAGCCAGACACACGACTCAACGGGCTCTGGATTGCTTCAAGGCAATGGCACAGCTGTTCATCGTAGCCCCCGTCGTGGTCACATTATCTATTTTGATATAAGTAATTTCAAAATTAATTCTGCCTGGATTACACTGAACTGCAACAGACATACTACTGCTATCTTTGCAAAATCATCTTCCTTGTCTCAATAAAATTTCCCGATTCAAGGCGATATAGATATATTCCACTGGCCAAATCCTTAGCACTAAATTCAATCTCATGTTCACTAGCTTGAAGCTGTTCCTCTATCAGTGTTTCAATTTCTTCTCCAAGAAGGTTGTATATTGTTAAAACTACGAAATCTGATTTTGGAATGGAAAATCGTATCCTTGTCGATGAATTGAATGGATTCGGGAAATTCTGTTCCAAATGAAATTTGCCTGGAATGTTTCGGGAGGATTCAACCGAATTAAAATCTGGATTCAGCTCATAGACACTTACATTCGCCTGCCACATTTTCTGCTCTTCCCCGGTGTTCGGATCAACCGCATCCACATCATAAGAGACATAAAGCCAATTGTGATGGAACTTGACCCACGGTCTTCCGGGCTGCCTGTGGTCGGATGGTGTAAAATTGGTGACAGGGATATCATCTAAAAGATTCCATTCCCGGTCAAATGCGGCCAGATGTACATTCAGGTGAACGGGCAGACTCACCGGCCCGGCTCTCTGGATTGTGCTCAGATAGGAAACATAAAAACGCATGCCATCAAAAATCAATCCCTGAGACCAGTGAGCGTCGGGAATCAGTTTCTTCATCCCAAGATAATTCCAGTGCTCATCGTATTTCATCACAATCAAATCGCCGAGGAATGCATCGGCAGTGACCATATAATAGATGCCGTCAACAAAGACCATGGATGATCCGCAGATATGCGGTGTATCGGCAAGGATTCTCGAATCTAGAGAATCGAGATTGGTTGAGAAAAAACGGTGACTGGTAGCAGCACCCTCATCCAGAGGCGGGGGATGACCCACGGGATCATATTGACTGCTGATGTCGATCTGGCCATTGACAAATGCCACCATTGGATCGTTTATGGGTTCATATGGATTGTGGAGTGTGATATAAATTTCTGCCTGCTTCTGAAAGTTCACGGCATCATATTTCGTCACTCTCCAGCCATAAAAATGGGCTGTATCGGTCGGGACGTGGACAAAATAATATGTGTTCTCCACCATTTCCGAACCTGAATCGTTGGCTTCTTCCGCATCCGGATCCCATGTGAGTAATCCTGTATTCCCTGTCTCCTCCATATCCAGATTATATTCCTTATAAGCGTAACCGCCCCCTTTTCCAATACCCGATTCTCCATTGGATTTTGTACCGAATGTCACCACAAAGTGGTCGGTCGCAGGAACATAGTTGATGCGGGCGAAACTGCCGGTTTGAAAGTTGTCATCCGGTGTCACTACAATTGTTCTTAGGTAGTGAAACAGTGCTGATTCATGACCATGAACGATGGGGAGATGTATCAATGGGCAGAAAAAAAATGATACAAAAATCAACCGCAAATGAGTTGTTCTCTTAGTGCCATTCTTCATGCTTATACCCCCACAGCTGTGCTAACGACTTTCGTTTCAGGCGTACTGTACGTCGTCGAAGCAAAGTGGACTTTTGATGTAAAAAATGGTAATGGCCCATTA
>Ga0180437_10007563_pt1 | contig 14060 bp, 11 predicted proteins | sample SS_ome_4_FD_132410 | JGI IMG/M metagenome (GOLD analysis project Ga0180437, IMG submission 132410) | Hypersaline lake sediment archaeal communities from the Salton Sea, California, USA - SS_3_D_1 metaG | ecosystem: Environmental > Aquatic > Non-marine Saline and Alkaline > Hypersaline >...
AACCACTGAATTCACTGACCTTGGTGCACTGGCCTTCCCGTGCACTACTGGTCGCCGTTCACGCGTACACCTGCCAGTCCGGTGATCTTTACCACTTGCTTGTCTTCAGGAAAGAGCCGTGCCAGATGCGGATCAGGCTGGTAAGCTCAGCTTCGATCGTTCTTCCTGGCTCATCCTGGTCTTCCCTCTCCGGGTGGCGCGCTGCTCGGCGCGCACGGCACCGCCTGCTCCCACACCCGTGCGAGCAGGGACCAGCCGGTTGCGGATCCTTACAGCGGCTGGAGGTGCCGGCGGGACTAGGACGCCTCCGCCTCGGCCCTCGCCTTTTCGGCGATCAGGCCGATGGCCGTACCTACGCCCGCCAATGGATTGGCCAGTGCGGCTGCCGTGACTTTCAGGATGTCCGGCGCCATGCTGCCGAGGAACTTGAGCCAGCGCTCGACCTTGCTGGGATTGGCCTCCTCGCCCTTGGCTGCCTCCTCCTCGATCTTTTCGACCGTCTCGACCAGCTCCTCTTTGTCGACGTCCGGGTCCTCGGGACGCTCCTCGATCTGCTGGTAGATGCCGGCAAAGAGCTTGGCCAATTCCTCTCCGCCCACCCCGTGGACCTTGTCGCCATAGACCACCTGGTCGCGCCCGACAAAGTCGCCACCGCTGACCTGGACGCCGCCCTCGACGTAGGCCCCACCGCCGGTGTCGATCCGCCGGCCTTCCCCCTCTTCCTGCTTCTCACTCACGATTGTACCCTCCCTATTCTTTTTGCACCTGACCCGGTGCTGCCATGCTCCAATATTCTACCAGTGGCGATCGCGTGGCCAGCGACCCGCCTCCGGCGGGCCTTGCCCCCGGGGGAGGGGGCATGCGCCCCCTCCCCCCAGAAAGCAGGGACCAGAAACCAGGACTCAGGACTCAGAAGGCGCCAGGGACACCACCACCCGAAACCCCACATTGCCGATATAGCTGCCCGGATTGTTCCTGACGCGGCACGCACAGCGGGCGAGCCTCCGAAGGTCGACCCAGGAGCCCCCACGCAACACGCGGAGATCTGGACCGTCAAATTCCTCCCGCCCATCAGCCCGAACGTAGGGATAGCAGTAATCGGGCCGGTAGACGGTGGTGCGGCCCCAGCGCGACGTGGTCCACTCCCACACGTTGCCTGCCATGTCCAGCGCCTCGCAGGGACTGGCGCCCGCCGGGAAGGCACCTACGGCGCTGGTGCTGCCGATGCCGGCCTCCTCGGTGTTGGCCCACCCGTCTGCCCACTTGTCGCCCCAGGGCCAGCGGCGGGTACTCTCCCCTCGCACCGCTCCTCGAGCGGGAGGCAGGCCACCCCGCGCCGCCTTCTCCCAGTCGGCTTCGCTCGGCAGGCAGACGACAAACGACGAACGGCGAAGGGCAGTCCGCAATCGGCTATCCAAGACGCTGCCGGTTGAGGCAGACTCTTCCCGGTTCCAGATATGCCAGTTGCTGGTTTGCTCATTTGCCCAATTGCGCATCTGCTCCGTCAGCCAGGCACAGTAGGCCAGCGCCTCGTACCAGCTCACGCCCACCACCGGGCGGTTGTCCAGGCCCCAGGCGGGGTGGTCCCACCAGAAGGGCCGATCCCGCTTGTCCGGTGTTCTACTTGCCAACCACTCGGCATAGCTCTTTTTCCATGCCTCGTCCTCCATTTCATCAAAGGCTGACAGGTCTGGAGCGCGCTCGCCGGTGCGCCAGCCCCAGCCTTCGGGTGTCCAGTAACGGACCTCGTCGTAGCCGCCGGCTTCCACAAATGGCCGGTACTGGGCGTTGGTGGTGGGATGGCGGCTGACGAGAAAGGCGGGTAGCTCTAACGTGTGCTGGGGCTTCTCGTCCTCGTACGCCTGCGGGTCGTCCTCCGCGCTGCCCATCAGGAAGGGGCCGGCTGGCACCTCGCACCAGACAAAGTCGGGCAGGCCCGCGGCCCCCTGCCCCTCGGAGGCGGAACGGATGCCGATCCCAGAACGGGGATCGCCCAGCCGGCCTAGCACGTCGCCTGCCACAGCCCGCTCCCGTGGCGCCAGGGCCTCCGCGGTCTCGAGCAGGGTGACCAACCAGCGGCGCACCCGCTTCAGCACGGCCTCAAAGTGGGGCTGTCCCCTGCTGGCTGCTGGGAAGCGCAGGTCCAGCAGGGCCTGGCCGCCCAGAACGGCCCCTTGCCAGTCACCGTCCGACGGTTGTGGCTCCGCCTCCGGCCCGTCGGGCACCAGAGTATTGACGACGTACACGGCGTTGCTCAAGCCACCCTGCTTGGCCTTGCCCACCCCCATCAGGAACACGGCGCGCCACCAATCTGGGTCATCGCGCACGCGCCGGCACAATTCCAGGGCAAAGTCCTGGCCGTCGGCCAGGTGACAGGCAGCCAGGTACTCCTGGAAGGAACGATGGGGAAAGGCGTAGGTGCCCGGCGTGCGGCCCAGCAGCAGGCCGGCCCGCGTCTCCAGGTAGTCCAGCAGCACCTGAGGGTTGAAATCCGCCGGCAGGAGAGGGGCAAAGGCGGCCAGCACTGCCCCCCCGTCGATATCGGCGGGGACTCGCTGCCGCTCCACCCCTGCTGCCTGCTCCTGGTGAACGCGGAAAGCCAGGCGGTGGAGGGCCATCCGGATCGATTCCTCCCCTACGGCCAGAACCCTGGCGATGCCTGGCTCGGTCTCTGTGCCGCCGTCGGCGCGCTTTATTTCGCGCGCTCGCTGCCAGCGGCTGAGCAGCAGCTTCACCGTCTCCTCGTAGAGGTCGGCCCGGTCCTCGGGCAACTGGCCCCAACTGGTGTGCAGGGTGGCCATCAGGGTCAGCAGCAAGGGCCGGCTGGCCAGGTCGGCCAGGTGGGCGCGTTCCTCCAGGGCCTGTTCCAAGCGCTGCCCCCGATCCTGCGCGGTTGCGGGGTCCCAGGCCATCACCGGCCCCACGGCCCGGTACCAGCGAGCGAGAAAGCGCGACACCTGTCCCTCGTCAAAGGGGGCTAGGACCAGCGAGCGGAAGCCGTACAGGTGCCAGCGGGGATCGGCGTAGGCGTAGGGCCGGGCCGTCACCACTACCCGGCACCGCCCGGGTGGCAGCGATGCGGCCAGGTCGGCCACCGCTTCCAGCAGGCAGCGGCGGCGGCGGTTGGCCTCGGGCACTTCATCCAACCCATCCAACAGTAGCAGGCCGCCTTCGGCCAGAAGCATCTCCTGGAGGTGGGGCAGCAAGCGCCTGGCTGCCCCACCTCCCAACCGGGCGGCTAGGTCTGCCTGCACGGCCTGCCACAGCATGCCGGCTTCCCCTCGCTCCGCCTCCAGGGGGATGCAGCGGGCGGCCACCTGGCGCAGCAAGAGCCGGAGTGGCAGCAGGCCCTGCAAGGGCGAGTCCGCGGGCAGCAAGGGCGAAGGACCATCCTTTCCAGAAGCAGCGGCCAGGGCAAAGGCCAGGTAGTGGACAAAGGTGGTCTTGCCCGAGCCGGGGTCACCCAGCAGGACAAAACGGTCGGCCTCCGGGTGGGCGATGGCCTCCAGGAGCGGCGTGCGCTCGCCGCCCTCGCCCTGGGCCAGGCGTTTCAGAAAGGCACCTCCCCCTTCTTCCTGCCCTTCGCGCGCGGGCGTCAGAACGTCCAGATCGACGTACACTTCGGCGAGAGGGAGGGGCGTCTCGGCACTTGTCTGGAGAAAGCGGGGGTCGACCACGCCCAGGGGTAGGCGGCTGCACTCGCCAGCGAGGGAGCGAAGATAGGCATCCAGCAGCACGTCCGGCGGTACCTGATCGGCGGGGACGCCCACGTATTGGTCGCCCAGGATCAACTGCCACTTGTCGCGCCCGACAAAATCGCCCCGGTCCAGCTGCATGCCGCCGGAGACGATCGCGCCGCCGCCGGTCTGGATCAGGGCCCCTATCTCGGACTCGAGTTTCGCCGCCTTTTCGTCTGTGAGCTCGTCGCCGAGCACGCTGCGCAGGGATTGCAGGCTGGCCAGTTGCTGGCGCAGTTCGGCCAGTTGTGCCTCGATGGAGGAGAGTTCTTCGGTCACGGTCGTCCTCCTGGGCGTCGCTCATCGGGGGACGCTCGCGGCTTGGATGCCTCCCTCAATCGCGTCGCACCGGTTTCGTTGCAGGGAGAGAACGTCACCCAGGATTATACCACAATTATGTTGTGCCCTCAAATCACCGTCCTGGAAGCTGCCAGCTTCCAGGACGGTAAGTGCTCTCAGTGCCTCAGTGTTTCCCTCAATGCACCACCCGCCCCACAGCATCGTTCATCGTCGCCTCGATCAACTGGCTGGCGGCAGACACGTCGTCGCCGGACACCAGCGCCATCTCGGCGGCCAGCAGATCCCATCCTTCCCGGAGGTACTCGCTGTCCTTGCGGGTCAGGTGCGAGCGCTCCCGGTGCCAGGTGAGGTCGCGCACCACCCGGGCCAGCTTGAGCGCCTGGCGGGTCTTGAGCTCGGCGCAGATCTGCTCCTGCCGCACCTTGTAATCCTCTGGCAGGGGGCGGGGCCTGGCGCGCAACGTGCGCAGCACCCGGGGCAGCCCGGACTCGGAGATGGCCAGCCGCACGCCCAGTGCCTGGGCGCTGTCTTCGGGGATGTGCACCGTCAATTCCTGGCCCGGTATGTCGATCACATAGTAGCGCTTGGACCCATCCAGGAGCTCCCTGCGCACTACGCTCACAATCTGGCCGGGTCCATGGTACGGATGGACAACCTTGTCACCTACCGAAAACTGCATGGCTTTCCCTCCTCGGGGCTTGCCCCCTTGCGCCACATGGTGCCTTGCTGGCTTACGGTTACCCTCGATACGCTGCGCAAATAGATGCCCATGGCGTTGGCGCTAGGCCAGCCGTCGCAGCGAACGAAAGCTCACCAACGCCTGTCGTTTCTCGTCCCAGAGGTTCATCCGCAAGGACTTGAGGCTGTCCCCCAGGGTGAGCACGGGGACTGCCTGCACGGCCGGGACCTGGTCATAGCACTGTTGCAGGCGGTAGTTGGGAATGCGCGGTCGCAGGTGGTGGATGTGGTGCAGGCCGATGTTGCCCGTGAACCACTGGAGCGCTTTGGGCAGCTTGTAGTAGGAACTGCCCTCCAGCGCCGCCTTGGTGGGATCCCACGCCCCGTCCCGCGCCCAATAGACGCCTTCGTATTGGTGCTGGACGTAAAACAGCCAGATGCCCAGAGCGCCCCCGATGGCGATGATGGGCAGTTGGATCGACACGTAGGTCCAGAAGCCGATGGTCAGGCTCGCCAGGACGACGATGCCCAGGAGCGCCACGTTGGTGATGTGTACGCTGGCCCGCTCGCGTCCCTTGGCGCCCTTTTGGGGGAATCGTTGGGCGATGAGGAAGGAGCCCGCCGGTCCCAGGCCAAACAGGATCAGGGGATTGCGGAGCAGGCGGTAGGCGATCCGGGTCTTCCGGGGCGCTGCCTGGTACTCTTCGACGGTCATCGTCCACACATCGCCCACCCCGCGCCGGTCCAGGTTGCCGGACGTGGCGTGATGCCGGGCGTGGGCGCGCCGCCAGCTATGGTAGGGCGTGAAGGTCAGGATCCCAGAGAAGTAGCCCAGGGCCGTGTTCGCCTTGGGTGAGGAAAAGAAGGAACCGTGGCCGCAATCGTGGAAAAAGATGAAAATGCGCACCAGCAGGCCGGCCGCCACCACGGCCAAGGCCAGGGTGATCCAGTAGGACACCCCCGCCTTGACAGTATAGACCATCAGGGCCCACAGGGCGAGGTAGGGCACAAAGGTGTTCACCACTTGCCAGACTGCCTTGCGCCGGTCGGCCTGCGCGTATGCGGCCACAGCCTGGTGCCAGGCGGGCTTCCTCGCTCGTGCCCCGAGGGCGTTTCGATCGTCAGGTATGTCACACCTCCCCTGGGTGGCTCGGCGCTCACCCCAATCCTGTCCCCCGGATCGCCCGGGTCCAATCTGCCTGGTGATGGCGCCCCGCGCTATGGCACGTCTGCAAAGACTGCGGCAGGCGCATAGGCCACGCCCACCATGCTCGGTCCCGTGTGGGCGCCCAGCACCAGGGACATGGGACCGGCCGGCAACCAGGTGCAATCAAATCGCTGGTCGATGAGATCGCGCAGCATGGACGCCCCCTCGGGATTCTGCGAGTGAAGCACCTGCACGCGCAGGGCGCTGCCGGGCGCGTGCTGCTCGGCGATGCGATTGACCAGCCCCTGGACGGCCCCCTTGAAGCTGCGGGCCTGGCCCAGTTGCATGTAGGTGCCGTTCACCTTTTCCACGCCGATCAGCGGCTTGAGGTTGAGCACCGAGGCGATCAGGCCTTTCATGTGGCTGATGCGCCCCCCGTGGATCAGATACTTGAGCTCCTTGAGCGTATAGGCGCTCTCGCTGGCCGCGCTGATACGCTCCAGGAGGGCCAGCACCTGTTGTATGGGCCAACCGGCCTTCAGTGCCCGGGCTGCTGCCTCCACCTGCCATCCGGCTGCCGCCGACAGGGTTTTGGTGTCCACCAGGGTGATGTTCGCCTCTGGCACCATTTTGGCCGCCGTTTGCGCGGCGTTGAACGTGCCGCTCAGGCCCGAGGTCATGTGAATGGACAGAATGTCCGGGTCGCTTGCGGCCAGCCGTTGGTAGATCTCGACAAAGTCCCCGACTGCTGGCTGTGACGTGGTGGGCAGGCTGTCCGTCGCCGCCAGCAACCGGTAGAACGCGGCCGGCTGGATGTCCACGTCTTCGCGGTACGACTGCCCATCGAGGGTCACGACCAGGGGCACGATGTGGATGCCCAGTTCCGCCAGCCGCTCCGGGGGCAAAAGCAGGTCTACGCCACTATCCGTTACGATTTTCATGCGAACGCTCCTTGGCCTGCCGGCTTACCGGCCCGGCTGCACTCTACCATCGCGACCGTTACCACCGGCCTGCGCTTGGTTTCTCGATAGAAAAAGTCGGTCAACGCCCGTTCCACCCTGTCCTCCACCTTTCCAGGTTTGGTGCCCCGTTTGACCGAGGCAGTGGTGCGCACCAGGTCCCTGGCCCGGTCCAACAGATCCTCTGCATCGGGGGTATAGACAAAGCCACGGGTGATGATGCGCGGCTGGCCCACCGTCTTGCCGGCGTGGCGGTCGTAGGAGGCCACGGCGGTCACAAAACCGCTCTGGGCCAGCCCATCCCGCTGGCGCATCACCGCCGGACCCACCTCGCCCACCAGGGCGCCGTCGACAAAGACGTGGGCGCCGGGCACGCGCTTGCCAATCTGCATCCGCTCCCCGTCAAAGGTCAAGGGGTAGCCGTTTTCGACCACGGCGATGTCCCGCTTGTCCATGCCCACCTGGTGGGCCAACTTGGCGTGCGCCACCAGGTGGCGCAGTTCGCCGTGTACCGGGACAAAGAAACGGGGGCGAAGCATGCTGATCAGCAGCTTCAGTTCCTCCTGGCTGGCATGGCCCGAGACGTGGGCCTGGGCCTGGTCGCCATAGTAGACGTCTGCGCCCTGCTTGAAGAGGCGGTTGATGAGGCCGTAGGTCGTCTCCTCGTTGCCGGGGATGGTGTGCGACGAGAGCAGCACCGTATCGCCCTCCTGGATGTGCAGAGAACGGTGGTTGTTGGTCGCCAGGCGGTTCAGTACCGCCATGGGCTCGCCCTGGGAGCCGGTGGCGATGATGATCGTCTCCTCGGGCGGCAATTTGTCGACCTCGTCCAGGCTCACCAGTATATCGTCCGGGATGTGAAGGTAGCCCAGCTCGCGGGCCGTCTCGGTGTTTTCCACCATGCTCCGCCCGGCAATGGCGATCTTGCGGTTGTGGTGCCCGGCGACGTTTACGACCTGCTGGACGCGCGAGATCAGCGAGGCAAAGGTGGCGATGATCAGCCGGCCCGGCGCTTCGCGCATGATCTGGTGAAAGGCATCGTCCAGTGCCGCCTCCGATGGCGTGGAGCCGGGATGGTCGGCGTTGGTGCTATCCGAGAGCAACGCCAGCACGCCGCGGCTGCGGAACTCGGCCAGCCTGGCCTGATCGGTCGGCCAGCCATCCACCGGGGTATGATCGAATTTAAAGTCGCCGCTGTGGACGACCAGGCCCACCGGGGTTGTGATGCCCAGGCCGACAGAATCGGGGATCGAGTGGCAAACGTGATAGGGCTCGACGGTAAACGGTCCGATGTCCAGCACGTCGCCGGCGGCGTAGGTGTGTAGCGTAGTTTTCTCCAACATTCGCTCGCGCTTGAGCTTGACTTCGATCAATCCCCGCGTCAGGCGCGTCGCATACACCGGGGCCTCGAACTCTTTTAAGAAGTGCGTCAGGGCGCCGATGTGATCTAGGTGTCCGTGGGTGATCAGGATGGCGCGCACGAGGTCCTTTTTGTCACGCAGATAATCCCAGTCGGGGATGATATAATCAACGCCCAACATATCCGCTTCTGGGAACATCATACCCGCATCGATCACTAAAATGTTGCGGCCATATTCGATAATCGTCATATTCTTGCCCACTTCTCCCAGGCCGCCGAGGGGCATGATTTTTAGTTTTTCAGTCATATACTTCTCCGACCAAGCAGAAAGCGCGAACCGGAAGGAACCCGGTCCGCGCTCCTATGTACGGTTTGGCAATGGCCCGCCAGGGAAAGATGGTACCCCATCCCTGGTGACCCTTCACAAAGTGGACAATGGCTTTTTCCCTGCGCAAGCCCAGCCCGTGACCGGGCGGTTCCTGGCGGTTTTGGCCACCTGTGGCACAAGTCAGGAACTTGCGCCGAGCATGGGCCAAGCCCTGGTCAGCAGTGTGAAGCAGTACTAGATGGCACGCCATCTTCAGATGGCGCCCCATCCGCAGATGGCCCCTTGTCTCGTTGTGGGCCGGTATTCTGGGCGCTATGCCTACCAGCGAGGGCGATCCCGGTCACCCTCTTGCCGCTTACGCTTTGGCTTGGCCTTGTCTATTTTGATCTCCCGGCCATCCACCTGCTGGCCGCTCAGGCCACGAATGGCTTCCTGGGCTGCTTCCTCTGTCGACATCTCGACAAAGGCAAAGCCCCTTGACCGGCCTGTGTAGCGATCGGTGATCAGGTTGACCGATTCGAGCTGGCCATACTCGGCGAACAGGGCACGCAAGGTGTCTTCGGTCGTGTCATAGCTTAGATTGCCGACGTACAGGTTCGTGCTCATGATGTCGTCTACCAGCCTACGACAGACACATTGATTGCCTGCAGACCCTTTCGGCCCTGCTCGACGTCAAACTCAACGCGCTGTCCTTCTTCCAGGTTGCGGAAGCCGTCGCCCTGGATTGCGGAATAGTGCACAAAGACGTCCTCACCTTCCTCCCTGGCGATGAACCCATAGCCCTTGGCGCCATTGAACCACTTGACAGTTCCAGTTGATTTTTCAGACATGTTTCTACCTCTCAAAAATGTTGTTTGTGTTAGGAGGAAGGTATTGCCGGTCATCACACAGAAAAAGCGCCCAGACTCGTAAAAGCCTGGACGCTCATCTTCCTTGATAGAACCAGATTCTTACTTCATCCTACGGGCTCATCATAACACAATCTTTGACTCTTGTCAAACTGGGCAACAACTGTGGCAGGGCTGCTGCAGATCTGGTGCCTCTCACCTCATAGCTACCGCACGAGGTGATAGGGCACGTCGATCACGACGCGGTTCTCGTCTGTCTCCCCCCGGTGGTATACCAGGGCGCGCTTGAGGAGGCGGGCTGTCTGGTTGTGCAGCAGTTCGTGCCACCAACGGGCCGACACAAACTCGGGCAACACCACCACCGCCAGCCCCCGCTCCGGCTCGCGCTGGTCTGTGGCCCGCAAATAGTCCAGCAGTGGTCCAATCGTCGAACGATACGGAGATTCCAGCACCACCAGCGGCACCTTTTGGCCCCACACCGGCCATTTGTCGCGAACGCGGGCAGTGACCTGTGGCTCCACGTCCACCACCACCGCCGTCACGTCTCGCGACAGCGAGCGGGCAAAGCGAAGCGCGTCCAGAGTACCGCGGTGCACCCCCGAGATGGGGACGACTACCTTGTGCCGCCTGCGCGAGGACAGGCCTGTCCAGACCTCGGGCGTCTTGCCCTCCAGCGATAGCTGCTGTGCCACGGTCACGTAATGCCGCTTGACCTGCTGCAGAATCCACACCAGGGTGGGGATGAGCAGGATGACGATCCAGGCCCCGTGGATGAACTTGGCGGCGGCGATGACCACCAGGACCACCCCGGTTGCCACCGCGCCCAGCCCGTTGACGGCCGCCTTCCAGCGCCAACCCGGTCCCCTGTCCTTGCGCCAGTGGCGTACCATGCCTGCCTGTGACAGGGTGAAGGAGATGAACACACCGACGGCATAGAGGGGGATCAGCCGGTGTGTCTGCCCGCCAAAGACGATGACCAATGCCGAGGCCAGCAGGGCCAGGGCGATGATCCCGTTGGCAAACACCAGGCGGTCGCCCAGGTTGGTCAGTTGGCGTGGCAGGTACCGGTCGCTGGCCAGGATAGCGGACAGTCTCGGGAAATCGGCAAAGGAAGTATTGGCCGCCAGCACCAGGATGAGGGTCGTTGCCACCTGCAAGGTCACGTATGGCAGGCCGCTGCCAAAGACCTGCCGGCCGATCTGCGAGACCACCGTCTCCTGTTCGACAGGGACGATCCCCAGGGCACGGGCCAGGAAGCTGATCCCCAGGAACATTGTCCCCAGGAGCACGGCCATGACCACCAGCGTCCTGCCGGCATTCTTTGCCTCCGGCTTGCGGAAGGCAGGGATGCCGTTGCTGATCGCCTCCACCCCGGTCAGCGCCGTACAGCCGGAGGCAAAAGCGCGCAGGACGAGGAACAGGAGTAAAATCTGGGCACCCCCTTCTGTGCCAGGCTGTGCCGCACCTGCCACCGGCGTGAGGCTGCCTGTTGCAAGGCGGATCAATCCGGTGGCGATCAGTGCCAAAAAGACCGAGACAAAGCCGTAGGTGGGGATGGCAAAGAGGGTGCCCGATTCGCGCACGCCACGCAGGTTGGCCCAGGCAATGAGGATGATGGCCAACAGGCACAGCTCCACGCGATACGGCTGCAGGACCGGGAAGGCCGAAGTAAAGGCCGCCACCCCGGCTGTGATGCTCACCGCCACCGTGAGCACATAGTCGATGAGCAGCGCGGCCGCGGCGGTCAGGCCCGGCAATACCCCCAGATTGTCATAAGCGACGATGTAGGCCCCGCCCCCGGAGGGGTAGCCGTGGATCGTCTGGTAGTAGGAAGTGGCGACGATGGCCAGCAACCCGGCGATGGCCAGTGAGATGGGCGTCGAAAGCACCAGCGCTGCCGTCCCGGCTGTGACCAGCACGAGCAGGATCTCTTCCGTAGCGTACGCCACGGAGGACAGGGCGTCGGAGGAAAAGACGGCCAGGGCCTGGATCTTGCTGAGCCGCTCGTGTAACAGCCTGGCGCTCGGCAGGGGGGCCCCTATCAGGATCTGTCTAACCCTGGTCAGCATAGGATCGTATCCGTTCCTTCTTCAGGCCGCGTTGCATGTTTACGCCTTACGTGCCGAGGCCTGGGCCGCCACCGACGCGATCGCCTCCTCGATCTCGCGGGGATCGCCCAGGTAGTGGTGACCCCTGGCTTGTTGCTGCCGGTCCAGGTCGTACACCAGGGGCACGCCTGTCGGGATATGCAGGTCCGGGATCTCCTCGTCGGGAATATGGTCCAGGTATTTGACCAGCGCCCGCAGGCTGTTGCCGTGGGCCACGACGAGGACCGCTTCCCCGCCTGCCAGGGCAGGGACGATGGTCTCGTGCCAGTAGGGGAGCACGCGCATCAGGGTGTCCTCCAGGGACTCGGTGGCGGGCAGCGTCTCGGGCTCGAGGTGGGCATAGCGCCGGTCGAAGCGAGGGTGCCTCTCGTCGTCCAGGGAGAGCGCAGGCGGGCGCACCGCATAGCTGCGCCGCCACAGGTGCACCTCATTCTCGCCGAACCTGAGCGCTGTCTCCTGCTTGTTCAGCCCTTGCAGGGCGCCATAGTGCCGCTCGTTCAGTCGCCAGCAGCGGTAGACCGGCAGCCACATGGTGTCCATGTCATCCAGGATGATCCATAGGGTCCGGATGGCCCGCTTCAGGACGGAGGTATAGGCGACGTCGAACCGGTAGCCGGAATCCATGAGCAGTTGGGCGGCCCGGTGCGCTTCTTGGATACCGCGCTCGGAGAGGTCCACGTCCGTCCACCCGGTGAAACGGTTCTCGCGGTTCCAATCGCTCTCCCCGTGCCGTAGCAGTACCAGCTTGTTGGCCATACCGATCATACTCCTACCAGCGGACCAGCTGTCTCCTTTCTCCAAAGCGAACCTGGTATCGTCGACAAAGATGACAGAAAAAGGGCCCGGCGATTCACCTGGCTCGAAGGTAGCTGGGTGCTCCTTCAACGATCCAGGGGAACTATCCAGTCGACATGGTAGTCGACCAGGATCTTGCTGCCGTCCGAGGTGACCCGGTAGACGTCCTCGTTTCGCACGCCGCCGACCCCGGGCACGGCCAGGATCGTGTGGCCGATCGTCAGGGTCATGCCCTCTTCCACCTTCACGTTGCGATGCTGCTTGATGATCGTCGAGGCTGGCTTTTCCTCGAACCTGAGCCCGATGCCGTGCGAGATCCCTTCCAGGTGATGGTCGCCAAACCCGTGGGCGGTGCACACCTCCCTGCCCCTGGCGTCGAGATCCCTCACCGAAACACCCGGTTTCATGGCGCTGCGGGTCTCTGCCACCATCTCCGAGTAGGCGGCAAACAGCCTACGTTGCGTCTCGTCCGGCCCCCCCAGGACAAAGGTGCGGCTGAGGTTGGCGCAGTATCCATCGACCTGTGGGTTCAGATTGATCACCACCAGGTCGCCACCCTGGAGGGGCTCCGGGCTCAGGGAACCGTGCAGCATGCAGGTGTACACCCCAAAGTTGACATAGATCGGCGTGCTCGTGCCTTCGGCGCCGGCCTTCATCATGGCGTACAGCGCCTCTGTCGCCACCTCCTGTGCCGTCACGCCTGGGAGCAGGAGCTCCCGGGCGCGGTCCATCCCCACTCCCGCGATGCGCTGGGCGCGGGTCATGCACTCGATCTCCTCCGGCTCCTTCACGGAGCGCAGGGCATCCATCACCGGATCGGACGGCACCAACTCGAGCCGGGGGTTGATCTTTCTGAACAGGTCGACCAAAAAGGCCGGCGTATCGAACCACATCTGCATGCCGACCTTGGGCTTGTCCCCGGATGGCGGGAGGCCCATCGACTGCACGATCTCGCGAAAGGCGCCGGTCACGTCGCCCATCTGCTCGCCCACGTGCGTAAAGATCTTGATCTCGGCATCCCCTGCATAGGCCTGCAGTTCCGGTTGCTCGCCGGCAAAGCAGATCAGCACCGGCGGCCCTTCAAAAGGGATGATGGCGCGGGGCTGTGCCCAGTCGCGCCCAAAGAAGTAGCGATAGTCGTCGTGATTCATGATCATGAGGCCGGCCCATCCCTGATCGCGCATCAGGGCCTGGGCCTTCTCAATGCGGTCGAAGCGAATGCTCATTCGCAAGCTCTTTCCAACCTTTCTCCAGCGCCCGTGCCGGCGCCACACGAACCGCAGCGCGCGCCCCGGCGCCTCGCCTGCCAGGCTATCACTCCGCAGTGGTGTCTTGATTATAGCACCACCGCTGCCTGCTGTCCAGCAAGCGTGGTACACAGATGATCGGTACAAACGAGCTGGCGGGTAATCGATAGGGGGGATGTATCCCGGCGGGAAGCGGCCGGCTGCAGTGGCTTGCTCCCTGGGGCAGGGTTGTCACAAGGTAACTCGACAAGGCGCATCGCTCCGGCCTGGAAGCATGCCATGCCATGGAGCCGGAGCTTGGCTAGACTGGCGAGAATCCGCCCAACATTGCCTGTTCACGGCAGTGCGAGTACCCGGGATGCGTCGCCCCCGCAGCCCGCCGTCGAGCCCGGGGTTGCCGTGGACGGTGGATCGCCGGGCTTATGGTTCCGCGCCCACGCTGATCTTGCTCGGGTCGCCCGCACCGCCAGGGAGCAGCGCCAGATCGCGATAGCGACCCGCGGGGCTGCGCCAGGCCAGGCTGAACCCCCAGCCGTGCCAGCGCCAGACGCTC
>Ga0180437_10007564_pt1 | contig 14058 bp, 14 predicted proteins | sample SS_ome_4_FD_132410 | JGI IMG/M metagenome (GOLD analysis project Ga0180437, IMG submission 132410) | Hypersaline lake sediment archaeal communities from the Salton Sea, California, USA - SS_3_D_1 metaG | ecosystem: Environmental > Aquatic > Non-marine Saline and Alkaline > Hypersaline >...
CAGGGCGTGACGGGTCTCCAGGGGCTCGGCTCCCAGGGCTGGCAGGGATTCCAAGGAGTGACAGGTCCGCAGGGCTTCGGCCTGCAAGGTCTTCAGGGAGACGGGCCGCAGGGGCCGCAGGGCAATGTCGGGCAGGCCGGCGGATTCGGACCCCAGGGTCTGCAGGGGCCGACCGGCGTCGGGGCGACCGGGCAGCAGGGCTCCCAGGGCGCCGGCAGCCAGGGCTTCCAGGGAAACCAGGGTGACGAGGGCGTCGGCCAGCAGGGGCCGCAGGGTCCGCTCAGCGTCGGCCCTCAGGGTCCCCAGGGGCAACAGGGGCTCCCCGGCGGCGCCCAGGGCTTCCAAGGCCCGCAGGGAAATCAGGGCTTTGGACAGCAGGGCGTCCAGGGCCCGGGCGTTCAGGGCCCGCAGGGCTTCCAGGGCGTGACTGGGCTGCAAGGCTTCCAGGGCTTTGGACAGCAGGGCGTCCAGGGGGTGACGGGTCCGCAGGGCGACATTGGGCTCTTTGGCGGCTACTCCGCCCTCTTCGATTTCGATACGGCCGTCACGGAGGCCGACCCCGGCTCCGGAAACGTTCGCCTGAACGACGCGACTAGCTCCGACGTCACGGCCATCTTCGGCTCTGACGCTGACGCGAACGGCGTGAACGTCGACTCGTTCTGGGACAGCTTCGGCACCGACGGCTACGTCCGCATCTTCCAGGAGGACGACCCGACGAACGTGTGGTGGGGAGAGGTGACCGGCGTCACCGACAACGGCGCCTGGCACAAGGTCGACGTGACCTACATCGGCCACAGCGGCGGCAACCCGCCGTGGGCCGACGACGAGCCGGTGGTCGTCACCTTCTCGCCTTCCGGGCCGCGCGGTCCGCAGGGCTTGCAGGGTGCCGGCGGCGGAACTGGCGCGCAGGGTGCCCAGGGACCGTCCGAGGCCGGTCCGCAGGGCAGCCAGGGAGACGAGGGCCCGCAGGGCGGCGAGGGTGTCGGGACTCAAGGGCCCCAGGGCAACCAGGGCGTCGGCCAGCAGGGCGCCCAGGGCAACCAGGGCGCGGCTCAAGCCGGACCCCAAGGCAACCAGGGTGATACCGGCGCTCAGGGATTCCAAGGGCCGCTCAGTGTCGGCCCCCAGGGTCCGCAGGGCCAACAGGGGCTCCCTGGCGGAGCGCAGGGCTTCCAGGGTCCGCAAGGAAACGATGGCGTCGGAGTGCAAGGTCCCCAGGGCGGCGAGGGTGTCGGCAGTCAGGGCGCCCAGGGTAACCAAGGTCCATCGCAGGCTGGACCCCAGGGCGTCCAGGGGGCGCAGGGCAGTCAGGGTCTCCAGGGCTTCGGATTTCAGGGTGCGCAGGGGCCGGCTGAGGTTGGTTCTCAAGGTGTCCAGGGCACCACTGGACCGCAGGGTAACGAGGGCGTCGGTAGTCAGGGCGCCCAGGGTAACCAGGGCAATGAAGGCATTGGAACCCAGGGTGCCCAAGGTGCTCAGGGCAGTGGTGTCCAGGGCTCTCAGGGTAATGAGGGTGTCGGCGTCCAGGGAGCCCAAGGCAACCAAGGTCCGGCACAGCAGGGCCCGCAGGGCGCCCAGGGTAACGAAGGAGTCGGCGCTCAGGGCAACCAGGGCGCTCAGGGACCGTCTCAGGCTGGCCCGCAGGGCAGCCAGGGCGTGGCGGGCCCTCAGGGTAACGAGGGTGTCGGAAACCAGGGTCCGCAGGGCAACACTGGAATCGGCCAGCAGGGTGCCCAGGGTTACCAGGGCGCGGTTCAGGCCGGACCCCAAGGCAATCAGGGTGATACTGGAAGCCAAGGCTTGCAGGGGCCGCTCAGCGTTGGTCCCCAGGGACCGCAGGGCCAACAGGGGCTCCCTGGCGGTCCTCAGGGCTTCCAAGGGCCTCAAGGCAATGATGGCGTGGGCACGCAAGGCCCGCAGGGCGGCGAGGGTGCCGGCAGTCAGGGCGCCCAGGGCAATCAGGGCCCGTCGCAACAGGGTCCTCAAGGTGCCCAGGGTAACGAGGGCGTTGGCGCTCAGGGTGCTCAGGGTAACCAGGGCCCGTCACAGCAGGGTCCCCAGGGTGCGCAAGGCAACGACGCAGCAGGCGTTCAGGGACCCCAGGGCAACCAGGGCAGCGCCGGCGTCGGTGTCCAGGGGGCTCAAGGCAATCTGGGCGTGGTTGGCGTCGGCGTGCAGGGCGCTCAAGGCAACCAAGGAGCCGGCCAGCAGGGATTCCAAGGTGACGTTGGCGACGACGGAGTCCAGGGCCCCGCGGGCGTCGGGACTCAGGGCAACCAAGGCAACCAGGGTAGTCAGGGCTTCGGTTTCCAGGGCGTCCAGGGACCTGACGGAATCGGCCCTCAGGGCCCCCAGGGCCAGCAGGGCCTGCCGGGCGGCGCCCAGGGCTTCCAGGGGCCGCAGGGAAATCAAGGTGGTGTCGGAGTTGGACAGCAGGGTCCCCAGGGTGACGAGGGCAGCGGCGTTCAGGGCGCACAGGGCGACGTTGGAAACCAAGGGGCCCAAGGGCCATCTCAGGTTGGCCCACAGGGAGCTCAAGGCAACCAGGGTGACGTCGGAGTCGGCGTTCAGGGTCCCCAGGGCAACCAGGGGGCCGGGCAACAGGGTTTCCAAGGCGACGTCGGCAATGTTGGCCAGCAGGGCGCTCAGGGCTTCCAGGGATTCGGCTTCCAGGGGTCGCAGGGATTCGGATTTCAAGGCGTTCAGGGTCCGACCGGCCTCCAAGGCAATCAGGGACTTGTCGGTGTCGGGAACCAGGGACCCCAGGGCCAGCAGGGCCTGCCGGGCGGCGCCCAGGGCTTCCAGGGGCCGCAAGGCAACCAGGGAAATCAAGGATTTGGACAGCAGGGATTCCAGGGCTCGGCTGGCGTGCAGGGCGAGCAGGGAGCCGAGGGCGTCGGCCTTCAGGGTCCGCAAGGGAATCAAGGCGTGGCCGGAACTGGCCTGCAAGGGGCCACGGGAGCCACGGGAGCACAGGGCGATGCTGGAAGCGGGACTCAGGGGCTTCAAGGCTCACAGGGGCCCGAAAGCGGCTCGCAGGGGGCTCAGGGCTTCCAGGGCGAGACCGGAAGCGGCGTGCAGGGCTCACAAGGTCCGCAGGGCTTCCAGGGCAGTCAAGGTTTCGGCTTCCAGGGTTCGACCGGGACAGCCGGCAGCCAGGGTAGCCAGGGCTTTCAGGGACTGGCCGAGGTTGGCCCCCAGGGCAATCAGGGAGACGCCGGTCCGCAGGGCAATGACGGAGTTGGAACCCAGGGTCCTCAGGGATTCGGCTTCCAAGGCTATCAGGGTCCGACCGGGCTGCAAGGCAACCAGGGTCTCGTTGGAGTAGGCAACCAGGGTCCCCAGGGTCAGCAGGGCCTGCCCGGCGGGGCTCAGGGCTATCAAGGCCCGCAGGGAAATCAAGGATTTGGCGCTCAAGGGATGCAAGGGCCGGCAGAGGCCGGTCCTCAGGGCTCGCAGGGTATTCAGGGACCCGCTCAGGCAGGACCGCAGGGCAACCAGGGGGCCCAGGGTTTCCAAGGCCCTTCAGAAGCTGGAATTCAGGGACCGCAGGGCAATCAAGGAAATGACGGCGTTGGGACTCAGGGTCCGCAGGGCTTCGGTTTCCAGGGCGTCCAGGGTCCGACCGGCCTCCAGGGAAATCAGGGGCTTGTCGGAGTAGGCAACCAGGGTCCTCAGGGTCAGCAGGGCCTGCCAGGTGGCGCTCAGGGCTTCCAGGGTCCGCAGGGAAATCAAGGAAACGATGGAGTCGGCGTTCAGGGCTTCCAGGGCGACGACGGCGTTCAAGGACCTGTCGGTGATGGCGTCCAGGGCAGCCAGGGCTTCCAAGGACCGGCTGAGGCGGGTCCGCAGGGTCTGCAGGGCAACCAGGGCAACGTCGGCGGCGACGGAGTCCAGGGCGCTCAAGGGCCTGAGCAGGTTGGCGCCCAGGGCTCCCAGGGACCGCAGGGCGATGCTGGACCCCAGGGCAATCAGGGCGTCGTCGGCCAGGACGGTGTCCAGGGAAGCCAGGGCTTCCAGGGCAATGACGGTGTTGGCCAGCAGGGTCCGCAGGGAAATGTTGGCGGCGATGGTGTCCAGGGCAATCAAGGCAATGTCGGAGACGACGGCGTTCAGGGTTTCCAGGGCTTCGGCTTCCAAGGCGATGTTGGTCCCCAGGGCAACCAAGGCGACGCCGGTCCGCAGGGTAATCAGGGACTCGTTGGAGTAGGCAATCAAGGTCCCCAGGGTCAGCAGGGATTGCCAGGTGGAGCTCAGGGCTTCCAGGGGCCGATTGGTAGTCAGGGCGCGCAGGGCCTCGAAGGAACGGGCCCGCAAGGTCCGCAGGGTTATCAGGGTCTCGGGCTCCAAGGAGCTCAGGGACCACAGGGCTTCGGTTTCCAGGGCAATCAGGGAAACATCGGCCTCCAGGGCAATCAGGGCGTACGAGGTTTGCAAGGTTTCGGTTCGCAAGGCAACCAGGGCAACGTCGGCCAGGATGGCGTCCAGGGTAGCCAGGGTCCCTCCCAGCAGGGACCGCAGGGAAATCAGGGCAATGAGGGCATCGGAACTCAAGGTCCGCAGGGATTCGGATTCCAGGGCGTCCAGGGCCCGACCGGGCTTCAGGGAAATCAAGGTCTTGTCGGCCAAGGCAACCAAGGGCCGCAAGGCCAGCAAGGTCTGCCTGGCGGAGCACAGGGCTTCCAAGGACCGGTTGGCGACACTGGAAGCCAAGGCGCACAGGGCAATCAAGGCCCACGGGGCTTGCAAGGTAGCCAGGGCAATCAAGGCAGCCAAGGCAACCAGGGGTTCGGGCAGCAGGGCCCGCAGGGCAGCCAGGGCGTCGCTGGAGACGCAGGCAGCCAAGGTGCCCAGGGGCCGTCCGAGGTCGGTCCCCAGGGCAACCAGGGAAATGCCGGACAGGCCGGGGCTCAAGGCAACCAGGGCGATGTCGGGCAGGCTGGGCCCCAGGGCGCTCAAGGCGTCGAAGGCATCGGTGCTCAGGGACCCCAGGGCTTCGGCTTCCAGGGCGTTCAGGGTCCGACCGGCCTTCAGGGCAATCAGGGTTTCGTTGGCGTCGGCAACCAGGGGCCGCAGGGTCAGCAGGGGCTTCCTGGCGGCGCCCAGGGCTTCCAGGGGCCGCAGGGGAACGACGGCAGCGTCGGAAGCCAAGGTGCGCAGGGGCCGTCGGAGGCGGGAGTGCAGGGTCCGCAGGGCCTCCAGGGCTTTCAAGGCTTTGGCTTTCAGGGGTCGCAGGGCGCCCAGGGTCCGGACGACGTTCCGACCGTCAGCCAGACGACGGCGACCGCCAGCACGTCGACCACGAGCGGCACTTACGCGCAGATGAGCGGGATGAACATCACCCCCGCCGCCGGCACCTACCTGGTCATGTTCTCGGCTTCTGGCGAGATAGATTCCGGCGGCGACGTGGGCGAGTACGCCATCCACGTCGACGACGTCATCGTCCAGCACAGCGAGCGCACGATGGAGTCGCCTACCGGCTTCATCGGCGGCGACGTAGGCGCGGCGATGCACACGCAGGCGGTCGTCACGGTGGACGGCGCTGAGGAAATCGACATCAAGTTCCGGGAGACCGGGGGCACCTTTACGGTCTTCGAGCGCAGCCTGATTCTCATGGAGGTGACGACCTGATGGCTTCTCCTTTTCCTGATATTCTCCTGACCACGACCGGGACGCTGAGTCCGGTCCCCATCGCCGACCTCGGGTACGAGCCGGGCTTCACCCATCCGACGGCGGACTACAACCTGCTGGACGACCACAACCTCTTCGAGATTGCGACCTCGAACGACTTGCAATCGGCAGTTGACGACGGCTACATCACGCTGAAGGACCAGTACGGCCTCCCAATCACGGACGTCCTGCTCCAGCTCAAGGAGGGAATGTCCATCCTTCGCAACGGGGTCCCGGTCGGGGCCTATGTTCCGAGCTTGAACTTCATGGGAGCCGGTGTCACTGGAGGGGCGACAGGCGTCGTCAGCGTGGAGGGGCTTCAGGGAAGTCAGGGTTACGGACAGCAAGGCCCACAGGGGATCGACGGGGCGGGCCTGCAGGGTCCGCAAGGACTAGGCGAAGCAGGCTCGCAGGGTCCGCAGGGGCTCGGAGAAGCGGGCTTGCAGGGGCCCGGTGGCCCGCAGGGGGCACAGGGGGTTCAGGGAATTCGCCTTTACGACGCGGTTGTCGCTCCCAGTGGCGGCGACTACACGTCCGTCGCCGCCGCGTTCGCGTCGGGGGCCGAGTCGGTCTTCGTGCGCACCGGCACCTACGTCGAGACGGCGGACGTGGAAGTCCCCAGTGGAGGGATGCTGCTCGGAGAGGACGACGCGGTGATCTACTTCAACGGCGACCACAGCCTCGTCGTCGACGGCAATGGCGGAACGAAGGAGACGACGGGTACCGTCACCTTCACGACGGACTCCACGACGGTGACCGGCGTCGGCACGACCTTCACGAACCTCTCGCCGGGCGACTACATCGCCTGCGGGGACGGCTTCTGTGAGATTGACAGCGTCACCAACGACACGTCATTGGAGCTCGTGGACGCTTTCCAGGGCGAGACGGCGAGCGGCGAGCCGATGTTCGCCTGCGCCATGGCCACCAGCGTCAAGATTGAGAACATCATAGTCGTCAACTCGTCCGGCACCGGCCTGTTCGTCCGCGGCTGCCTCCAGTCGGTCCTGACTCGGCTGCTGGTGAAGGACTGCCTCGACGGCATCGTCGTGGAGGACTCGGGGGCTTTGGCGATTGCGACCTCCGGGGTCGTCAACGCTGGCAACGTCGGAGTCTCCTTTGAGAACACCCGAGCCTCGTCGTTCAACGGGATTTCCCAGAACAACGCGAGCCATGGCGTCTACGTGGGGACCGGCTGCTACACCGTCAGCCTCGCTGAGATTTCGTCGTCCCACAATGGAGGCGATGGCATCCACGTCGACTCGGGAGCAAACAACACGTTGATCACGAACTGTGTCAGCGGCTCGAATGACGGAAAGGGAATAGACACCGAGCCGGACTCGACCGCCACGGTTATCGGGAGTTGCATCGTCCGCTCCAATGGCGGCATCGGCGTGGACATGGATGGCGCGCAGGACCTCCTGACCGACACCGTCATATCCGGCGGCGCCTCCGACGGGGTGTGGCCCGGCGTGGAGTGCACGATTGCCTCGTGTACGGTCGCCGACAACACCGGCAACGGCATCGACTGCAACGCGGACCAGGACTCGGTCATCTACGGGAACGTCGTCCGCGACAACGGCGGCAACGGCATTGACATCAATTCAACCACCAACACCGGCATCCTGGTCGCCGTCAACCGGGTCTATGACAACACTGGGGACGGCATCACGATTGCGGCGGGGGCTGGCTCCGACAACATCTTCCTCGTCGGCAACATCGTGACGGGGCACACGACCAACGTCAACAACGGCAACTCGACGACCTTCCGCTCGGTGGGCTACATTCAGGACGAATCATCCGAGGGCAATTCGTCGACGACGAGCAGCGACTGGCAGCGGAAGCTGCGGATGACTACCGGCACCCTCCCGGTCGGGACCTACCGCATAAGCTGGTACGCCGAGGTTGCGCAGTCCAGCATCTCCGACGCCGTGGGCGTGAGGGTTCAGCTCAACGATTCCATCACCATCGCGGAAGTGGAGAATGAGCCGAAGGACATCAATGACGTGATTCCCGTGAGCGGGTACGGCTACGCCGCCGACATCTCGGGCGTCCAGAACATCGACATCGACTACCGGGAACAGCGCGGCGGCACCGCATACATCCGCCGGGCGCGTCTTGAGATATGGAGGGTCAGCTGATGGCTGCCACGAAATACACCTACAGCATCAGTTCGGACTTCCCCAACCAGAAGGTGAACTCCGAGAAACTGACGCAGCAAATAGAGGCGTCGGCCATTGCCACGGCTTTGGACTACGTCAACACCGACGGCGACGAGTGCGACATCTGGTTTGCCGATGCGCTTTCCGGTGGCGACGAGACGTTGCTGGACGGCATCGTCGCATCGCACGATGGCGGTCCTCCCGTCTATCCGGTGACGGGGGTTTATTACTGGGAGCAAGACCCCGTCATGACCGACGCCGAGACCGGCATCACTGGGCCGTTCAGCGTCATCCAGTCTCTGGTCAACCGGCGTGAGCTTTTCAACGACGCCGACAATCCTCTTTACATCGATGGGCACCAGCCCATTCTCGGTGCGACGGGCATTCTCCAGACCCATGCCGACGAGATTGACAACCTTGACGACATTCACGACAAAGGCGGCTGGCACCAGCAGCAGGTCACCGAAGCGCTCTACGCCACGCCGAAGGACCTGCTCATCTACTACGGCTACCTGAACTCGTTCAACTACGACGACAACGCGTGGACCAACGAGAAGGTGGCCCAGGACCTCGCCCGCTACGACGTCTTGGTCTTCGGGGACGGCATCCAGAACCCGAGCCATCCGGACTACTCCAACACGCAGGTCATCATTCCCCGCGTCAAGGCCCTGAACCCCGCCGCGCTCATCTTCGGCTACGTCAGCACCGACCAGAGCCTTGGCGACTTCCAGACAAAGGCTGGTCAGTGGGACACGCTTCAGGTGCATGGCGTCTTCATGGACGAGTCGGGCTACGACTTCGGCAAGACCCGCGCCGAGTTCAATCAGCGGGTCAGCTACGTCCACGGCCAGACCTACGCCAAGCTGGTGTTCGCCAACGCCTGGAACACCGATAACATCCTCGGCACCGCGAACGACCCGAGCTATCCCAACTCGACCTACAACCCATCCCTGACGGAATCGGCCCTGGATGAGGACGACTGGGTCCTGCTGGAGAGCCTGGCCGTCAACACCACCGCGTACTCCGGCAACGACGGCTACGAGTCGGCGTCGCAGTGGTCGGCGCGCATCGGCAAGGCGATTTCCCTGAGGGCGGCCTACGGCGTCAACTTCGCCGGATCTTCGGTCATCGCGAACGCTTCGTCCGACGGCGACGCTCTTTCCCGCTTTGCTTGCGTCAGCGCGATGATGGGCTCGCTGGAGGCGTTCGGGACGTCGGATGCGAGCTATGCCTCCAGCAGCGCGATAGTGAAGCGCTGGGAGCAGCCTTACGTCGTGGACCTGAAGCTCTGGAACCTCAACTCCAGCATTCAGGTCGACGCCGCGGACTCCGACGTCTACTGGCGCTTCGTGCAGGGCGCCCGCCTGATGCTGGACTTCTCCGGGTCGGCCCAGAAGGCCGAGGTGCAGTACACGCCGGGCATCAGGGTCACGGCCTGCGGCTCCGTGGCCCTGAGCTCCGAGACGACCAAGGCGGTGACTTTCGACGTGCCGTTCCCCGAGTTCTGCGAGGTGGTTATCCTGACGCCTGCCGGGAATGTGAATTGCTGGGCGACCGCAGTGAGCAAGACGGGGTTCACCATCAACATGTCCACCTCGTACACGGGCGACGTGTACTGGATAGCGAAGGGGAGTTGAAATGGCAGACCCATTTGAAGCAGATGAGATTCTGACGGTGCAGATGCCCAGCGGCGAGCACGTCTTCGAGCTGGAGACCTTCAGGCGCTGGGCGGTCCACCGCGGGAAGGTGCAGTTCGAGACGAAGCTGAAGATGGAGCCGAGCTGCATCGAGTTCAGCGACGTGGTCTTTGACGGGGCCGCTGATTTGTACGTCACCAAAATCACGAAGAAGGCGTTCTATTTCCAAGTCGTGGCGGTTTTTTCGAAGAAAGGAATCAATTCAGTGTCATTTGACTGGGAGGCGATACTGTGAGCAGTTTAAGCAGGGGCGTTCAGAAAAACGGACTTCCCGTGGAGGTGAAATACTTTGACACCATCGGCACCCACGAGTGGGGCAAGCCGTCGACGTGGCCGGCGCCGGACGACAGCAAGTGGGAGCTGGAGCCGGTTGGCGGCGAGGCGATGAGGTTGACCGAGGTGATGATCGTGTTCACCGAGAACACGGTCATCCACGAGGGCGGCCAGATGGTCGTCGAGTTCTGGATTGACGGCAACGAGAACCCCGTCAGGTCGTACACGTACGCCAGCGTGAACGACTGGATGGGCCGCGCCCTCTCGAAAGAGCGGCTGCCCTACGAGGGGCCGGAGGTCTCCCACAACATCATCCAGCTCAACATCCCCTTTGCCCAGCCTCCGGTGCTCTGGAGTTCCGCGGGCAACGACGCGGAGGGGAATCCCAAGGTTAACAGGATGAGCATCCGCATCGCCGACAACCAGCCGTACAGGCAGCCGGACGGGGAAAACGCGGAACTGGTCAGGGCCAAATACTTCGCGGAAGTGTACGTCGACCCGGACTACGAGCCGTAAAGGAGGGAGGCCATGACGTGGCGGAAGTTCAAGTATCTCGTGGCCCGCGCGATCATCAAGCCGTTCGGCAACTGGCAGCTCTACCCCTACCCCATGTTCCTGCTCATGGGCGACACGCACTACCAGGTCAAGGGCAGGGAGGTCAGGCACGTGCTGGGGACCGCCAGGAAGGGCGACATCCTGCTGCGCAAGTACCGGCACTACGTTTCCGGGTGGCTGATTCCGGGCCACTACAACCACGTCGGCATCCTGGTGGAGGACGACCGCGTCGTGCACGCGCTGGGCCGCGGGGTGGTCGAGGAGGACGTCCTCACCTTCCTGCGCACGGACGAGGTGGCGGTTGTCCGGCCGAGGGCGACGGAGGAGCGTGTGGGGGTGGCCTGCGACGAGGCTCGCCGCATGCTCGGCCGCGAATATGACTTTATATTCGACACGGTGGATGACGGGCGTTTTTACTGCTCGGAGCTGGTGAAGCACTGCTATGAGGGAGTGTTCGACCTGCCGGGCGACAAGGTGATAGAGCCGAGCGTGTTCCTTGAGCACGACAGCGTTGACGTGGTTCACGAGAGCCGCGCTTGGAGAGCAAGGGAAAACTGAAACAAGGAGGACCGACCAATGGCGGTCAACGAGAGGATACAGAGGAACCTGAACGACCTGCCGTACGGGCAGCTCGCCCCGTCCCAGGCCGGCCGCGTGAGCTGGTATCCCGGCAAGCGGCCGGCCGACGTCAGGGCAGGCGACGCGACGTGGGACAAGCACTACCGCGTCCCGACCAGCGAGGAGAAGGCCGCGGACGACGAGCCGCCCGTCGAGGTGGAGCGCGTCCGGGTCGAGAAGCTGGGCCGCAACGTCGTCAGCGACCAGACCATCGCGGCCCCGCAGGCCTCGGTCCCGGTCACGGTGACGATAGATGACGACGGCACGTGGGGCACCGGGGCCGACCCGGACTACACCGTCACCCCTACGGACACCCAGGACGTGAACGGCGAGCAGGAGCGCACCGCCGGCTACGACTGGGCGAAGGGGGCATGACCATGGACAGGGAACGAGTTGCGAGAGAGCTGATGGCGGCATCCAGGGAGGTCGCCGCAGGCGACGAGACGAATCCGAAGTTCATGTTCCAGATCATCCACACGAATCTCGTGAAGGCCGTCGCCCTCGGGCGCCTGGACGCCCAGGAGCTGGCCAAGAGGGAGATGGTGAACCGCGGCCTCGGCAAGAACGGCAAGTGGGTCGGCTTCGAGCAGGCGGCCAAGGAGTGGAGGGTGAGGGCCTGACGACCATGTGGAACGACGATGTCCGGAGAATTGCGGAGCGAGTGGTGCGGGCGGTGCTGCCGGTCGAGAAGGCCCCGGAGGAGGGCTTTTTGCGCGAGCGGTGGTTCACCCGCGACGAGGACAAGCTGACGGTCGGCATCGTCAGCATGCACAGCAAGGTTCCGGACATCGGGGCCAACAAGCAGACGATGCTCCGGTCGGTCGCGGCCCTCAAGAGGAAGGGTTGCCAGCTCGTGCTCTTCCCGGAGTTCAGCCTGACCGGCTACTTCTGGGACTCGGAGGATTGCTGGGACTACATGGGGCGCGGGGTCATCGAGGAGAACGAGGACCTTCTGTCCGGCTTGGAGGGCGAGCTCGACGACACCTTGAAGATGGTCGTGTTCAACAACATCCGGAAGGGTGACGGCCGCAAGTTCCTCAACTCCACGTTCGTGGTCAACGGCAAGTTCGACTACCTGGACCCGGCCAACGTCTACGACAAGATTTTCCTGCCGGGAATAGAGAAGAAGTTCACCGTCAGCGGCCGCGACGACCGCCTCGTGGTAGAGACGCCGTGGGGCAGGCTCGGCTTCACGACGTGCTACGACTTCTGCTTCGGCAGCCTGATGCACGAGTACGCGTTCGTGGACGAGGTGGACGCCCTGGTGCAGCTGGCCTCGTGGAGGTCGGTGGCCAACCGGGAGTATCCGATGATAGGCGCCGGCACGAGCACCTACTACGGCGACCTGTGGGACTGGTACATGCCGGCCACGGCGTCGCGCAACCAGGTCACCATCATGGCCTGCAACGCCGTGGGCGCGCACGAGGTGAGCGGCGCGGTGTTCCACGGCGGCGGCGGCGTGTGGGCGCCGTCGGGGATGCCGCTGGTCCAGGCGTCGAACGTGAACGAGGAGATGGTCGTCGTCCACGGGCTCGACATCGCCGGCACGAAGGGCGAGGAGGAGGAGGATTTCGACTACGGCTTCGACTTCTCGCAGATTTACCGGGAGATAAAGGGGAAGAGGACGTTCACGAGGATTTGACATGGCCGACCAGATAGGCAATCCGAACCCGCACGGGCTGACCTTCCCGTACCCCCTCATAGGGAGCGTGGCGAGGCGGCCGGGGCGCGGGTGCCTGGCGTGCGTCCACCAGGCGTACTGCCCGGCTGTCTACTGGTTCAAGCGCTACACCCAGCGCAGCCTTGACGGGCACAGCGGAAGGGCTTGCGCGTCGTGGAGCGACGACCCGGCCGACAGGGTCGAGGCGGTCGCCCAGGCCGACCTCGACGAGAACGAGTACATTTACAACCAGGGCATAGGTTCCGAGGCCAACCGCGGCGGCATCACGGACCCGGTGACCGGAAACGCGGGCAAGTTCTGATGCCGAAGGGAAGGTCATACAGGGAGCTCATCGACAAGGGGGTCAGCGAGCTCTCCTTCATCCAGGAGCAGGAGGCCAAGGCCCCCAGGCGCCGCGCCAGGCGCGTCGGCATGAAGCCGAAGACCGGGACGCTCTTCGCCATCCGGAACAAGCGGGTGGCCATCAGGGAGGCCGCGCTCAGGCGCTCGCAGATAATCATCACGTACACCAAGACGACGACGGGCGAGACGAAGAAGTACGTCGTGGCGCCGTACAGCTACCGCTACCGCCGGCTGAACGTGGGCCTGCGCAAGATGCTCTACGCATACGACATGAAGGCCAAGCACATCAAGAGCTTTGCTATCCGGAACATCAGGAACGTTGCCCTCACTGACCGCAAGTTCCCTCGGAAGCCATGGCCCATAGAGATATAGGCTCTGTAACATTTCTTTTATATTCAGGCTTTTTGGAAGAAGGAGACTCTACCCATGAGGATGAGACGAGGAACGGACTTCTGGCCCGGCGAGCTGGGCGGGATGGTGCATAGTTTCAAGCGCGGCGACGTGGTGGTGTCGACCCTGGTGCCGCAGGGGACCGGCTACTTCACGGGCGTCGTCCGCGAGGTGCGGCCCGAGCTGAACAAGGTTCTCGTGGCGTGGGGCGGGGGCGGCGTCAAGCAGCACGACCCTGACGAGATCATGCTCCATCCGACCGGCGCGGAGTTCATCCGCGGGAGGATGGACGAGGTGGTCCCGCGCTACGCGGCGCGGAGGGTGGCGCAGGGCGGCTTCCCCGTCGTCGAGTTTGTGGACCGCTTCCTCCAGCTTTACAGCCAGTTCTTCCTCTTCCATTGGCAGACGAGGGCCTACGGGCAGCACATCGCGTTCGACGAGGCGAACGAGGACCTTGAGGACCTGATGGACGAGTTCGTCGAGGCGTACCAGGGGAAGTACGGCAGGGTCTCGACGGCGGGCGGGCTGCCGGTGGCCGACTACGACGACGCGTCTGCCGAGGAGTTCGTCCAGGACTACCGGGACTTCCTGTCCGCGTCCAAGGACATGCTGGGCGACGACGACGCCGTCCTTGCGAACGTCATCGACGAGATGGTGGCGCGGGTGGACAAGC
>Ga0180437_10007567_pt1 | contig 14057 bp, 13 predicted proteins | sample SS_ome_4_FD_132410 | JGI IMG/M metagenome (GOLD analysis project Ga0180437, IMG submission 132410) | Hypersaline lake sediment archaeal communities from the Salton Sea, California, USA - SS_3_D_1 metaG | ecosystem: Environmental > Aquatic > Non-marine Saline and Alkaline > Hypersaline >...
GGCATATAGTAAGGCTCACCACCGGCCAGAATAGTGCTTATGGAATAGACGGGATAGCCAGGGTCAGGCACCAAAGCAATGTCCCCGGGGTCAATAAAGCATAAAGCAATATGGGCAATACCCTCCTTGGCACCAATAAGGGGTAATACCTCTTTGTTGGCATCCAGGGAAACACCAAAGCGCTGGTTATACCATCCCGCTATAGCCTGGCGAAATTCAGGTAATCCCTCGGTCTCGGGATAGCGATGGTTGGCCGGGTCCTGTGCTGCCCGACATAGCCGATCAATGATATGGGGTGGGGTGGGCATATCAGGGTCACCGATGGCAAAGGTGATTATATCTTCACCCTTAGCCCTCTTCTCTGCAATCTTCTTATTAATTTCAACGTAAAAATACGGTGGTAAATTTTCTATCCGTTTTGCCATTCTCATATCAGCTACACCTCATCTGCCCATTCTCCGGTAAATACTATCTCCGCCGGACCGCTAAGGAATACCTCCCCTCCCCCACTCCACTCTACCTTCAGTATACCCCCCGGCAGTTTTATGTCCACCCTGTTATCAACATAACCGTGCAGTTGAGCCAGAACCGCTACCGCGCAGGCACCACTGCCGCAGGCCATGGTCTCCCCTACCCCCCGCTCCCACACCCTGGCTTCTATCTGCTTTCGGTCTATCACCCGTGCTATCTCAAAGTTCACCCGTTTGGGAAACAGCTCGTGCTGCTCCACTTCCGGTCCTATCCCGGATAAGGGGAAGTCGGATATAGAATGGGGGTAAAAATAAACCGCGTGCGGATTGCCGATAGAGACAAAACTCATGCGTAGTTCCTCGCCACCTACGGTAACGGGATAATCCAGTATTGGTTTTATGTCAACTAAATCCCCTTTGCCCGACTCCACCTTTACCGGGATGTCTTTAGCTCCAAATCTTGGCTCGCCCATGCTGACCTGAATTCTAGGTGGCTCACCTTCTGTCTTAAGTAGCCTAGCCTTTCTTATGCCGGCTACGGTTTCCACTGTTATTTCTTGATCGCTGCTACTAACCAGTCCCTTGTGTAAAGCGTATTTAGTCACGCATCTCAAACCGTTGCCACAAGCCTCGGGACCGGAACCGTCAGGGTTAAACATGCGTATCTGGAAATCAGCCACATCTGAAGGTAAAACCAGCAATAAGCCGTCACCACCGATACCAAAGTGACGGTCACATATAGCTCTTGCTACCGGCGACCAATCACGCTGCTTATCACTGGTCTCCACCAGTATAAAATCATTTCCTGCACCCTGTAGCTTAGTAAAATTCATAGTTGCTTTAATTTACTCCCCCCTTATAAATTCAGCTATCGTGGTTGTGACTGGCGACTCCACTTCGCCCTCTATATCAAACCACTCTATTCTATCATCTTTCAGGTGAAACCAGCTATACTGGTGACGGGCAATTCGGTGAGTTTCAAACTTGATTTGCTTTATAGCCGAAGCCAGGGTTAGCTCGCTCCTGAGAAACATACCTATCTGCTGGTAGCCTACGCCCGACATAGCGGGCAGATTAAGGTTATAGCCCATATCCACCAGTCTTTTTACTTCCTCAACCAAGCCCTGTTCTATCATTCCATCAACCCTTAAGTCAATTCTGCGGTATAGCTCTGCCCTATCTGCAGTCAGACCGACGATGAGGGTATTAAACGGCGGCGCCTGCTTATGCTGAAGCTGGGAAAAGGGAGTTTCTGTAGTTTTATACACTTCCAGCGCCCGTATTATGCGGCGGACATTACGCCGGTCAATCCTCATCGCTGCCACGGGGTCAACCTTCATCAGCTGCTGATAAAGCTCATCCGCCCCAACCCTGGCTGCCTTTTCCTCAAATTTATGTCTGTATTCCAGGTCAGGCGGGACCCGCGGTATTTCCCAGCCTTCCAATACTGCCCAGATATACAGCCCGCTGCCACCGACCAGTAGAGCCAGTTTATCGCGCTGTTGGATGTCCTTGATTGCCTTATAAGCTAGCTGTTGATACTGTGCCAGACTAAAATCCTCATCAGGATTAACGATATTGACCAGGTGATGGGGAACAAGAGATAGCTCCTGCTGGCTGGGTTTAGCCGTGCCAATATCCATATGGCGGTATACCTGCCGGCTATCAGCACTCACTATCTCTCCATTAAAGGTCTGAGCCATGTGGAGAGCCAGGCGGCTCTTGCCGGTGGCAGTGGGACCAACTATAGCCACCAGACGGTTCATTATCTAAACCTATGAGGCTTCGCCTCTATCTGACTCTCCTCTAATCTCTGAGGTCTGTCTGACAATGCTCACAAACTGGTCTGCCTTCAGGCTCGCCCCGCCAACAAGGGCACCGTCTATCTCGGGTTGCTGGATAAACTCGGCAATATTGTCCGCAGTAACACTGCCGCCATACAGTATACGCAAACCCTGGGCAATTTCTCTATCATATAATTCAGAGATATTACGGCGAATAAGACCGATAGTACCATTTGACTGTCCCCCGGTTGCCGCCTTACCGGTGCCTATAGCCCAAACCGGCTCATAGGCTATAGTCATACTACCGATATAATCTATCTCCGCCAGAGATAACCTTAACTGTTCGGTTATCACCTCCTCTGCCCTTCCCGCTTCATTTTCCTCTAATCTTTCCCCGATACACAGAATAGGCTTTAGACCAGCTTTTAGCGCCGCCCCAATCTTCTTGTTTACCATCTCCCCGCTCTCATTAAAATAGTGTCTGCGCTCGGAGTGTCCGATGATAACGAATTCACACAGGTCGGCAAGCATCGGTGGTGAAATCTCCCCGGTATATGCCCCCTTTTCCTCAAAGTATATATTCTGTGCCCCCAGTTTTATTGAGCTTCCTTTGATTAGCTCCCCTACCGCAGCCAGGGAAATAAAGGGGGGACAGATTACCTTATCCACATTGGCTATCTCATCGAGTCCCTGGCGCATTTTATTGACCAGCTCTATGGCTTCGCTTACCGTGGTATTCATCTTCCAGTTGCCGGCAATCATCGGCACCCGCATTTCAGCCTCCTAGGCACCAAATTTATTGAGCTTGAGGGCATTAGCCATCGCCAGGGACATAACCTGTGTTGCCGGGAATCGCCCCAGCCCACCCGAAACACAGGCTGACTCGGAAAATTCGCTGACCCTATCCCGACGGCACCATTTAGAATATAAAAGAAAAGGCACAGGGTGCCAGCTGTGTCCCCCCAGCAGGGCTGGTGTTGAGTGGTCACCGCTAACCACAATTACATCAGGCTCCATAGATATTAGTCCGGGTAGAGCATTATCAACCTCTTCTATAACTCTGACCTTTCGGTCAAAATCGCCATCTTCACCAGCACTATCAGTTGCTTTTATGTGTAAGAAGAAGAAGTCATAGTTGGTGTAGTTCTGTTTTAAGGTATTAAACTCAGCTTCAATAGTAGTTCCGGTATCCAGAACCTCCATACCGACTAACTTGGCTAGCCCCCGGTACATGGGGTAACTGGCAATAGCCGCTGGCTTCAACCTAAAAACCTCACCCATAGTGGGGAAATGTGGCCGTATGGAGAAGCCACGAAGGAGAACCATATTGGCTGGGTAATGTTCAGCCAGGGTCATCTTTGCCTGAGCCACAAACTGGTTAGCGATGCCAGCCATCCTCTCCGCTTCTGGTGAGGCAGCGGTAACTGTCTGAGGAGATACCCCCGTCTGCTGGGGGTCAGAATCGCTGATGTCAGCAACCAGCTTATCTCCTCGAAATACCACCACCAGGCGGTGCTCCTTCACCGGGCGAACCAAAAGTTTAGCCTGGTCTATTACCTGTCCATCCAGCAACCGGCACAGCTCAGTGCACTTCTGGGTGGAGATGCGACCTGCCCTGCGGTCGGTAACCAGGCCGGTTTCGTCTATGGTGCAGAAATTACCCCTGGCGGCTATATCTCCCGGCTCAAGGTCAAAGTCGATACCAACTGCCTCAAGCACGCCCCGACCAATGTTAAAGCTGATAGGGTTATACCCGAACAAAGCGAGATGCCCCGGGGCACTACCCGGGGTTATCCCCGGGCTTACGGGGTCAATAAGCCCACATATACCTTTGGCTGCTAACTGGTCCAGGGTTGGTGTGTTAGCCGTCTCTAACTCTGTCTTTCCTGTTTGGGAATGGGGCAATCCCCCCAACCCGTCAATGACTAGTAGCACAATCCTGGTCGGTGAAGACCGGGAAATAGATTTTATTAACTCCAAACTAAATTCCACCGGGCTTAGCCCCCTTATCCAGCAATGCCTCCACACCGGGCAGGGTTTCACCGCCCAGAAATCTGAGTGAAGCACCACCACCGGTAGATACAAAGGTCATCTTATCAGCTAATCCCATCTCGATTACTACCTCAGCGGTAGAGCCTCCCCCAATAATAGTGGTCGCGTCAAGACCAGCCAGCAGTCTAGCTATAGCCTGTGTTCCCTGAGCAAACCGGGGTATCTCATACACGCCCATGGGTCCGTTCCAGAAAACGGTCTTACTCCCCTCTAGCTCAGCAGCGAAGCCTTTAATGGTAAGTGGTCCTATATCTACAATCCTCCAGTCCGGGGGTATTTTTTCTATGGCTACCGTCTCCAGTTTAGCTTCAGCGCCAAGTCTATCAGCAATGACCACATCAACCGGCAGCAATAAGCGCACCCCCTTACTATCAGCGTCTTCTATCAGCTTACCCGCAACATCAAGCTTATCTTCCTTCACCGATAAACCTACCTCGTAGGATTTAGCCTTTAACAGGGCAGCTGCCATACCACCGCCGATTAGCAGACAGTCTACCTTATTCAGGATATTTTCTAATGCACTAATTTTGTCACTCACCTTAGCTCCACCAACCAGCCCGACAAAGGGGTGAACTGGATTGGTCAGAATACCCTCCAGAACACCGAGTTCCTTTTTAATTAATAAACCGGCCACTGCCGGGAGATATTTGGTAATACCTACTATTGAAGCATGAGTTCGATGGCTGGCGCCAAAGGCATCATTTACATATAGGTCAGCTAACCGAGCCAGGGCTTGAGCAAAAGAGGCGTCATTTTCCTCCTCCTCAGGATGAAAACGGATATTCTCCAAGAGCAAAACATCACCACCCTCCAATTTTTCTATTGCCTTTTCTACTTCAGAACCAATGCAATCCCTGGTAACCACTACCTGATGCCCCAGGATTTGCGATAAGTGCTGACCGACAACGGCTAATCGCAGTTTCTCAACCACCCTTCCCTTGGGTCGACCCAGGTGGGAACAGAGAATAACCTTTGCCCTTTGCTCAATAAGGTATTTTATAGTAGGTAGTGCTGCTCGAATACGACTATCATCGGTAATAACCCCTGCCTCTTCATCTAGAGGGACATTGAAGTCAACCCTGACCAAAACCTTTCTGCCCCCGACTTCAATGTCCCTCAGTGTTATCTTTTCCATTTATTCTCCCTATTAAATAATGAAGAATCAGACATAAACTGGGACATCTCATATTGTAACCGCCTTTCACAACGATACTTTACCGTGAGCAAACGGTGATGGTATCTCATTATCAGGAAATAGGGATAAGACCTGTTGGGCTATCCCTTTAGCATCAAGACCATACTTGGAGCGAAGAATAACTTGAGGACCCGCCTCGACAAACTCATCGGGGAGGCCGATGCTTTTTACCCCGATATCACCCCCACCTGATTGTTGAAGAAGCTCGGTCACGCTACTGCCAAAGCCACCGCTGAGGGCATTCTCCTCAATGGTAACTATATGCTTAAAACGACGGGTAAGGTCTATTATAAGCTCAGAGTCCAGTGGCTTGGCAAAGCGGCTGTTAACTACTGTAGCCTCAATCCCCCTTAGGGCTAATTCCCGGGCGGCCTCAACCGCCGGGGCTACAGTAGCCCCTATGGCTAAGAGGACTACATCATCTCCATACCTTACTGTTTCCCCTTTACCTATAGGAATTTCGTGTAGCTCGGCATCTAATTTTACTCCCAGCCCGGGGCTGCGGGGGTATCGTATTGCTACGGGATGGTCTGATTTTACTGCGGTGTAAAGCAGGTGCTGAAGCTCGTTTTCGTCCTTGGGTGCGGCTACAATCAGATTAGGAACTAATGTTAGATAAGAGATGTCGAATGTCCCCTGATGGGTTTTACCATCTTCACCGACAATACCACTGCGGTCAATAGCAAAAATAACGGGCAGGTCCTGAAGGCAAACATCATGTATAATCTGGTCAAAAGCGCGCTGTAAGAAGGTAGAATATATCGCCACCACAGGGATGAAACCCTGGGTAGCTAGCCCGGCAGCGAAGGTAACGGCGTGCTGTTCACAGATTCCGACATCAAACACACGGTGGGGAAATTCAGCCTTAACCATACTCAAACAATTTCCCTCAGGCATCGCCGGGGTAATCACTACCACCCTGGGATTCTGGCGAGCCAGGCGAAGCACTGTCTGAGCAAATACCTCACTGTAAGTAGGTATGGTCTTGGTACATGTCCCTTTAGCTGGCACCCCATGAAAGTAAACAGCGTTCCCTTCGGCGGGAAGATAACCTTTACCCTTGGTGGTAATAATATGAACAAAGGTTGGCTTCGACCGATAATCCCGTGCCTGGGCAAGGGCTGATTCTGTTGCCGAGATGTTATGCCCGTCAATGGGCCCCATATAGGTAAAGCCGAGTTCCTCCCAGACCATTGTTGGCATGACCAAGCCTTTGATTCTATTCTTAACCCATTGGCTTACCCGCCATAGCACATTACCCAAGGGCAGAGTAGTGAGTACCCGTCCCCCTTTCTCCTTGGCCCAGTAATAGCGGCGGTCAAAGCGCACCTTACTTAGCAGCTTAGCCAGGGCGCCAACAGTAGGTGAAATTGACATCCCGTTATCATTTAGAATCACGATAAGTCTGGAACCCAGATGCCCTACCTGATTTAGCCCCTCGAGAGCCATGCCCCCGGCTATAGCACCGTCCCCGATAACAGCAACCACATGGTAGTCATCACCAGAAAGGTCACGGGCAATAGCCATAACCAGGGCAGCAGAAACTGAGGTGCTGGCATGGCCAGCACCAAATGGGTCATGCTGACTCTCACTGCGGCTAGTAAAACCGGATAACCCCCCATACTGACGCAGAGAGGCAAAATGCTGTCTCCTCCCGGTAAGCAGTTTGTGAACATAGCTTTGATGTCCCACATCCCAGATAATCTTATCCCGGGGGCTATCAAATACCCGGTGTAAAGCTATGGTAAGCTCGACTACCCCTAGATTAGAAGCCAGATGACCACCGTTATCAGAAACTACCGCCACCAGTTCCCGCCTAATCTCAGAAGCTAATTGCTTAAGTTCCGGTGGCGTCAATTCTTTCAAATCGGTAGGACTATCTATTTTGTCTAATAATCTTGGCATTTCTAGCTTACTGACCGGCTTAACCTGAAAGTCGTCTCTCATACTAGCAATGCAGATGAATAATTGTCAAGATGATGGCTCTATAAGAAGATAACTATTTCCCTCTCCCCATCAAAGTAAGGAATCATCGGTTTGACGCTATAACGCCGCTCTGCTACACTGCACCAAGTGTAACCTTGTTCAAGAAATGACTGTAAAGGAAAGATGTGTTCCCTGAAGCGCTACTCAATCTGGAGCTTTCTGATGTCCTGGCGGTGCTTGCCATCGCCGCTTCACCCATAGCTGAACTGCGAGTGGCAATACCTCTGGCTATAACCGGGTTTCATTTTCCATGGTATTATGCCTTTCTACTGGCTATCATTGGCAACTTATTACCGGTCCCTTTCATTCTGTTATTCCTTGATACTGCTACTCGACTGCTGAGCAAAGTAGCGTTTTTTGAGCGGATTCTCAACTGGCTTTTTGAACGTACCCGACGGCGGGGAAAGATTATCGAGAGATATGAGCGAATTGGTCTGATGCTATTTGTGGCCATTCCTTTACCTGTCACCGGTGCCTGGACAGGTTCGCTGGCTGCCGTCCTTTTTGGTTTAAAATTCAAGCATGCCCTTTTATCTATCTTTATGGGGATACTAATTGCTGGGGTAATTGTTACCTGCTTGAGTCTCCTCGGCTGGGTGGGAGCTATAATCGCCGGTATTGGACTTTGCTGCCTCGCTATCTACAGTCTGTGGGCGGCATCAAGATAACCTAACACCATCTTGACTTTATCTTTTATCTAATGCTACATTTGAGTGCAAGACGACTTGTCCCTGTAGCTCAGTAGGACAGAGCGGCTGCCTTCTAAGCAGCGGGTCGTGAGTTCGAATCTCACCAGGGACGCCACTATCAGGTGTGAATCAATAATTGCGTCCGAAGTATAGAATTATGACTCTTTGCCCAGGGAGAATATTATTAATAAGGAGATAGGCGGTACCACTTAATGAGGGTATTGCTGAGCAAGGTATTACTCGAGGATAAATGGTATCGATGGTTCCTCTTCAGTCTCGTACTTGCCGGAGGTATTTCCTTTCTCCTCATGTTTTACCTGTTTTGGGTAGGAGCATTCGAAGGATTACTCCCCCCAGGCATCGTTATACCAGGCCGTGACTTCAGAGCTCAATACAACGTAGCCATATTGTTTTCACAAGGGGAAGACATATGGGCAATATGTAACCATTACTTTCCTCTACTTGTCTTCTATCACCTGCTCTTCAGTCACCTCAGCTTTTACCCCGCCTTTCTTGCCATAACCCTGTGGAACCTTCTATTAGCGCTAACGGCCTCTGTTCTAGCCACCAAAATTCTTGGCTATTATCATGTTAGCCTGCCCGCAGGGGGGAAATGGTTAATCTTCTTGGCTATTATCTTCTTCTGCCCGGTTACTGCCTCCCTTAATAGCGGAAACGTCAACACTCTGGTGTTTTGCTTCATCACCATGTTCTATTACTTCCTCTGTGTTAGGGATAAGAGTCTATATGCTGGTTTGTCGCTAGTGGTAGCTACGGTGTTTAAAATATTCCCTGCCGCCCTGCTACTTTTTGCTGCCATTAAAAGAAAATTCAAATCTATCTTGGCATTTCTGTTAATACTGATTCTAATTTGTGCCGTCTCAGTACTGCTCTTAGGAGTCCCGGCGCACATTTATTTCGCCGAATTTGTTGCTGGTTATCAGAGTGGACAAGCAATGGGTTCAAATTCAGCCATCTCAGGCATCATCTGGAATTCACTGGAATTCTTCAATATAAATGGGTTAGTGCAAGATGTAGCCCAGGTCAGCTGGATATTCGTCAGATTGGCTTTTATACTTCTAATATTGGGCTACTTACTGTGGCTTTCCAGGACTACAGGAGAAGATTTCAGGGACAAAGAATGGTCAATACTGTTGTTTTCCCTCTTCAGTGTCCTCATGGTCAGCCATACCACCCAAGGATGGATGAAGCGGGTGGCGATTTTTCTATAAAGTGGAGTATTGCTGTATTGCCCACCCGGGAGATAGCGGGACCCGATGACAAAATCATACCCCTCTTCAATCTTCGAAATCAATTTTGGGATATCAGCCGGTCGGTCTTTATCATTACCCGCCATAATAACTAAAACATCATACCTATTATTGCAGGCATACTCTATCGCACTTCGCACCGCCGCTCCAACACCCTGTTGACTGGGATGTAAAGTGAAGGGAAAACCCGACTCCTTGATAATCTCCCCAGAGCCATCAGTTGAAGCATCATCAATGACCATTACCGAATACTCAGGATGTCCCACGAGCATATCCTTCAAACGCTCTATAACCTTCTCAATCTTCCCTTTTTCATTATGGCAAACAGGAGATATAACTACGCGGAGACCAAGGTTATCTGGATTTTTCATTATTATAAACTGTCCTCTTGAGCTAGACACGCTGGGCTATAGTATAGCACCACCGCTGAAGCGCATCCATTAGTTATAATAACAATTATCGGTATGCCAACTGGTGGTGGTAAATCATCACCTTAATAGTATACATTGACAGGGGCACTACTGGGGAGTATAAGAGAAGTGCCGAAACGGATAAGATTTTGGGGGTAGACCAGAAGAAAAATGTTAGATGAGAGGTTATTAGAAATAATTTGCTGCCCAAAATGTAAGTGTGATTTGATTTATGAGGAAGAAACAAAGTTAACCTGCAACCACTGCGGGTTGGAATACCCTTTAAAGAATGGAATCCCCGTTTTATTAATTGAAGAAGCCGGGCAGGTAAGACCGGAATTATCCATAAAGAGCAGGCACAAGCATGCAATAAAACAGACCTTTGATGCCTATGGCTCTAGCTATGATGAAGTGGTTCATCCCTATTTTTCCTCCCGACGCCGCGAGGAAATCAGAAAGGTTGTCGGAGGAAAGATACTGGAAGTTGGTTGCGGGCCAGGCACAATAACCAAGGGACTATTAGATAAGCACGATGTTGTAGCAATCGATATATCTCAGGAAATGGTTAACGTGGTTTCGCAAAAGTACAACATCGCTGGTGTTGTTGCTGATGCCGAAGCGCTTCCCTTTAAGCCAGGTACCTTTGATACCGTTGTTTCCGGAGAGGTAATTTATTATTTGAACGTCCCCACCTCGTTATTAAGTGAAAGTTTTCGTGTGTTGAAGCAGAATGGGACTGCTGTCATTTCTATATTAAGTCAGAACTGGGTCTGGGTGGATAAAATAAGGAAATGGTTAGGCAAGCGGGGCATGAGAGTTGGCTATTTCGATGATTGTTATGATTCGACATTTTATGGTCATGAACTTATTCAAATGTTCAAAATTGCTGGATTTTCTGATGTGCGGATGCAGGGCATTGTCTTTTTACCCTTTGCTAAGCTAGATTCATTCAACAGGCTGCTGGAAAAAAGCCCCTTCCATAAGCTGGCAATAGGTCTTGTTATCTGGGGAACCAAAAAATAATGCATAGGGCAAGAAGTCTATTCTACTCACTATTGGTGAAAGACGCGCCAGAACGCGAAAAGGTATGGGGCTACACCTGCATTCCACAGTCACAAAAAACCGCAGCGGGGAAGGAACCCTTACTCACCTCGCTCAAATTAAATAATGCCAGCATACCATTTAGTATTGGCTGGGAAATGAATACGATCATCCCTGAGTTACATCATCAGTGGTCCAGTAACGACGCAAGTACCAACGAATTACTGGTGACGGGTCATGTTGAGGGGCAGGAATATGAATTGATTAGAGTCGATAACAACAGGGTATGTTTAAATTTCGACTTCTTGCAGTATGAGTCCTTTTTGCTAAATGAGGATTATTACCAGAGACGCCCTCCGATTTCTTCCCGGCTTCCCTTCAAATACACGCATATCCCTGTTGAGTTGCGGAACTATCTACTACGCTTACGGAAATGGAAAGAGCAGTTACTTAACCAAATCCTTAAGCGCACCATATTCCCTGCATGGCCCATAGAGGCAAGCCTAGATGCCATCCGATGGATTATTTATTCACAAGCTGCTCGCTTAGCCGGCATAAACCTTAACCCCAAACCATACCCCGGCGGTAAGAAATTTGGTGCTATTGTAACCCATGATCTTGAGACCGCGGATGGTCTGAGGTGGATTGAAAGCTTTCGTAGGATTGAAAGGGAATACGGCATACATTCAGCCTGGTCCATCATATCACATCGTTATTTTACCAGTGATAAAATACTGGAAAACTTACTATCGGAAGGCTGTGAGATACTGAGCCATGGATACCTCCATGATGGTAAGCTGCCCTACCTGCGCCGTTCCGAGATGAAGGACCGACTCCAACGCTTGTTTGTTGATAAACCATGGCTAGCAGATTATGTTAAAGGGTTTCGTTGCGGTCAATTGCTCCGTAGCCCCATGCTGTCCGAAGAAGTCAGTCGTCATTTTCTATATGACCTCTCAGTCCCAGATACTGAGAAATATGGAGTATACCGCCAGAGTAGGGGTTGTACCTCTGTTTTTCCATTCTATAACCCCTTTGGTACCCTGGAAATACCTTTAACCATGCCACAGGATTTTATACTAAAACATGTCCACCATTACCCAGAGGATAAGATTCTTCAGATTTGGAAATACAAAATCGATTATATCAGCCAAATTGGAGGCGTTGCAGTATTGGATGTTCACCCCGACCCCTATATCTCTGGGAATGAGGTGATGTTAAAGGTATATGATGAATTGCTGACATACCTAGTTAAGAAAGGGGCTTGTTTTCTAACGCCCAGGGCTGCCTATACTCTCTTCGGGACCTGTGATAACAAAAGGGAAGGCGATTAGTAGGTTCAGCTTAATCCCTGTAAGTCTTCTATATAGTGTTGACATTATGTCAATCACTACTACCCTTGACATTCTGGCTTTTTATTACCTTTTTATCATCAATGCTTAGTACTAATGTGCTACCTCTAATAGTGACTAAAGGGTGATATCAAAACCAGACTGTCCAGATGTAAACTATTGATGTGATAAAATTTTGGTTTATAGTCATCTTATTTTGTATGCTTGGCTCCAGTGTAGCCAATGTTCTGGCGTATAACCACTTAAGTAAACTCATAACTACCAGTTATCACCAGCCTGAGACCTCCTATGTTGAGGTACCCGATTTGGTTTCTAGGGAGATTATTGTTGAGAAGCTCGTTGAGAAACCTATAGAGATGAGAGAATTTGTTTCCCTAGAAGAACTCGTGGACTGGCTTGAGCAAGATGATACTGATTCCACTCTTTATTTTAAAGGCACAGTGGATTTCTCCAGCAATCCAGGCTCAAAATATGACTGTGACGACTTTGCTTACCGCTTACAGAAGAATGCTCTCGCCGATGGATACCTGATGTCAACGGAGATAATCGTCAAAAAGGGAAAACAGCACATGATAAATAGTACCGGGATAGGTAACAATATCTACTTTATTGAACCACAAACAGACGAGGTATGGCTCGAGACTTATAGGGATTAGTGTGTCAAGCTTAATCCAGGTAACTCTTCTATATCGTATTTGACATTATGTCAACCACTACTGCCCTAGTCTATGATAGACAACAATTTAGAAAACCTTATGCCCAGCCTCTCAGTCTTATCGCTTCCGCCACACGAGCTACAGCAACAATATAGCCAGCTAATCTCATATTAACCTTATGCTTTAATGATTCAGATAGAACAGCCTGAAAGGCTTTGGTCATTTTCTTATTAAGTCTTTGGTGAACATCCTCTTCATCCCAGCAATAATTATATATGTTTTGAACCCATTCAAAATAGGAAACAGTGACCCCACCGGCATTGCATAAGAAATCGGGAATAACAAATACCCCATTATGGTGTAACACCTCATCTGCCTCAGGGGTAGTTGGCCCGTTAGCCAGTTCGGCTACTATCTTTGCCTTGATTTTAGGAGCATTTCCTTGAGTAATGCTGCTCTCCAGTGCTGATGGGCACAATACGTTAACCTCCAGCTCCATCATACCATCATTGCCTATATTCTCTGCCTGAGGGAAGTTAATAACCGAGCCAGTTTCCCTCTTATGTTGCAGAACCTGATGGGGGTCTAAGCCCTGCTTATTGTAGATGCCACCCTTAGAATCACTAACGGCGATAATCTTAGAGCCCAGAATGTCATTCATTAGCATGGCTATATATGAGCCGGCATTACCATACCCCTGAACAGCCACTGTTGCTTTAGCTAAATCAATACCTAGGTGTTTGGCGGCTTCCTCAATGGTAAACATGCCACCACGGGCAGTGGCGTCACCGCGACCCAGAGAACCCCCTAAGGCTAAAGGCTTTCCCGTTATTACTGCGGGAGTGTTACACCCCTTTAATCGTGAATACTCGTCCATCATCTACGCCATTACCTGCGGGTTGGTATATACATCTGGTGCCGGGATGTCGCAATCAGGGCCGATATACTGCCATATTGCGTTTATATAGCCCCGGCTCAACCTTTCCAGCTCACCATTAGACATCTGTTTAGGATTGCAGATAACGCCCCCTTTACCACCGCCGAAGGGAATATCGACAATAGCACACTTCCATGTCATCCAGGTGGCTAAGCTTCTAATAGTATCAATTGTCTCATCGGGATGAAACCTGATGCCACCTTTAAAAGGACCA
>Ga0180437_10007568_pt1 | contig 14056 bp, 17 predicted proteins | sample SS_ome_4_FD_132410 | JGI IMG/M metagenome (GOLD analysis project Ga0180437, IMG submission 132410) | Hypersaline lake sediment archaeal communities from the Salton Sea, California, USA - SS_3_D_1 metaG | ecosystem: Environmental > Aquatic > Non-marine Saline and Alkaline > Hypersaline >...
GGGACGGTGAGACAGGAGTCAAGCTCAAAAGATTTCCTTTGAGGCCTTTTCCAGGTTTTCCTGACATTCAACACAGTACCGGGCGTCGGGAATGACTTCAAGGCGCTTCAAAGCGATGGGTTCCCCACAATCCTCGCATATCCCAAAGGTTCCGTTCTCGATGCGATCCAAGGCTTCGTCCACCTCCATTAACTTTCCCCTCTCGTTTTCGCTCAGGCTCATAAGGAGGTAGCGATTGGAAATGGTCGCGGACTCATCCGCGATATCCTGAATTCCGTTCTGGCCGATTCCTTGTGCGGACACATCTCGCTGTCTTATCCCTTCGATAATCTGCTCCCTCACCTGAAGTAACCTCTTTCTAAACCGCTCTGCTAATTTGGGTTCCATCTCCCTCTCGGAAAAGCTGCTAAACCCTTGCCTTTCGATCTAGGCTGGACTTCCTCGCCATCTGCTCCACCCGATCAATCCTGGGCGCATCGAGCCATAGTCCCTCCAAATCGTAGAATTTCCTGATCGGGTCGAGAAAGATATGAACCACCACATCATCGTAGTCCATAAGAATCCATTTCCCCTCTTCAAACCCCTCCACCCCCAGGGAATAGATGCCCATCTTCTTCAAGTGCTCAACGATGGAACGGGCAATGGCCTGAACTTGACGATCCGACCTCCCGCTGCAGATGAGGAAGTATTCGGTGAAGGAGGAGATATTCTTGAGGTTCAAGAGCACCAGATCGAAGGCTTTTTTCTCTAAAGCGGCGCGGGCGCACTGGAGTGATTTTTCCCTCGGACTCCTCGGTTTACTATTTCCTCGGCCCATCTCCTTCAACTTCGAAACGCTATCCCTCCTAATCCCCCTTAGCCCTGTAAAAATGATGTCTTTTAATATATGCCTCCACCTCCGGAGGAAGGAGATATCGTACGGACCTCCCCTTGCCTATTTCTTCCCTGATTTTGGTGGAGGATATGTCCAAGAAAGTAACCTCCTGCAAATAAACAGAATACCCATCCCGATGGATAAGGCGGTTCTCCCCTCCATGGAAGGTAAAGGCATCGGCTATTTCCGGGGGAAGAATAGAGGCAGAAAAAGGCTTGTCGAATCCCGGCCTCGTCATCACGATAAAGTGGCAGAGGGAGAAGAGTTCTTGAAAGGCCTTCCACGTCCCGATCTCCAAGAAGGCGTCCATGCCAATAATGAAGAACAGGTCCAAATCAGAACCATGCCTCTCTCTGAAATATTGGACCGTTCCGATGGAATAGGACTTGCCCGGCCTCTTTAACTCAATATCGGATACGGAGAAGTGGGGATTGCCCGAAATTGCCAATCGCACCATCTCCATTCGATATTCTCCCGAGACATCCCCCTCAACCCTTTTATGAGGGGGGATTGCCGCGGCAATGAAAGTAATCCTTTTCAGATCAAACCGTTCCCGTATCTCTTCTGCCGCCCTTAGGTGCCCTAAGTGGATGGGATTGAAGGTTCCGCCGAAGATCCCTATCCTCACCCCTCACCTCAGCCAATTCCCGATCATAATGCCTATGCCCCTGGCAGATCCCTCGCCTTACTCCCTTCTATCCGATGGATGACTTCTCCCATCAATTCCGCCACTCCTTCGCCCTCTAAAGCGGAAATGGGAAAGAGCGGTGTCCCCATCTCGGCGAATCTTTCCTTAACCTCCGGGATCCTCTCTTGAACATGCTTCAGGTCAATTTTGTTGAGGACAACTACCTGGGACTTATCCAATAGACTGGGGCTGAATACCTCCAGCTCGCGGTTAACGGACCTAAAGTCTTCAATGGGATCGGAGCGGTGAGGCTCAGAGATGTCGAGGAGATGAATAATGAGGCCCGTCCTTTCGATATGCCGTACGAACCCTATGCCCAGCCCTGCGCCACGATGTGCTCCCTTGATCAGTGCAGGAAGATCAGCGACCACCAATCGGCCAAATTGGCCGTAACTCGCTACCCCGAGGTTGGGTATGATCGTTGTAAAGGGATAATCGGCAATCTTAGGCCTTGCCGACGATATCCTCGCCATGAGCGTCGATTTCCCCACATTTGGATAGCCGATCAAGCCCACATCGGATAAGAGCTTCAGTTCCAAGTCCAGGCGCCGCTGCTCGCCCCCTTGGCCCTTTTCTGCCCGGGTGGGCGACCGATTTATGGAGGAGACGAATCGGGCGTTCCCCCTTCCCCCCCTGCCCCCCTGAGCCATCACAAGGCTTTGGCCCTTTACGGCAAAGTCCTTTATGAGATCCCGGGTCTCCAAATCCCTAACCACGGTTCCCACGGGGACCCTGATAACGCAATCCGATCCCTTCCTTCCGGATTTTTTCCGCTTGCCGCCGTGCTCGCCATCTTCGGCCTTATGATGTTGACGAAAAGAAAATTCCAAAAGGGTTAGCGGATGCGAATCGGATACCAGGAGGACATCCCCTCCCCGTCCACCGTCTCCTCCGTCTGCCTTCCCCTTTGGAATTGATTTTCCCCGCCCGAAACTTATGCAACCGTTGCCGCCATCACCCGCCTTGACCGATATCTTGGCCTTGTCCACGAACCTCGCAGCTGCGGCAATGGCGGCCCTGGAAGTCTTAAGGGGCATAGACGCTGACCTGTCTCCGGTCCTTTCCCCTCCTCTCGAATCTCACAAACCCATCTATTTTCGCAAAGATCGTATAGTCCCTTCCCATCCCCACGTTTTGGCCGGGGTAGACCTTAGTACCCTTTTGCCTCACCAGAATATTTCCGGCGCGAACAACCTGGCCGCTAAAGCGTTTAACCCCCAGCCGTCGCCCAGCGCTATCCCTGCCGTTTCTCGAGCTCCCTCCTGCTTTCTTATGGGCCATGGAAGCTTCCCTCCCTTTCCGACTATGTCACCCTCTCAGGCTTTTATCTGTGAAATCATCAATTTGGTATAGAGTTGGCGATGCCCCCCCTTTCGCCTGACGTTCTTTCGCCTCTTCATCTTGAAGACGATGATCTTCCGTGCCTTCCCCTGTTCCACGATTTTGCCAAAAACCCGTGCCTTGGAGACGACAGGGGTTCCCACTTTAAAGCTCTTTTCACCCTCGACCAGCAACACCTCCTTCAATTCCACCACATCGCCCACCTCTCCATCGATCCTTTCGACCTGGATGAGATCCCCCTCCCGAACCGTGTACTGTTTTCCTCCCGTCTGAACTACTGCATACATTCCTACGCCCTCTCGCCAAGACAAATGTGACATAAAACGTAATACATTTTCCGCTCCTTGTCAATCCCATTTCGGGCATTCGGGCAATGGATACCGTCTTCCATTAACGACGTTGAGGTCACTGAAAAACTCGCTCGTGTTTCGTGTCCGTGTCCGTTGTTCGTGTTCGTGAAACGTGTTCGTGTCCGCCCTCAAACCTCCACAATCTCGAATTGATCCTGATGGAGTCCATCCTTGACCTTAATGACGATCTTCTTACCCAATTTTCGTTCCAGGTGTTCGATGCCCGCCCGCTCCTCGTCATATAAGAGGTCCGCAACTTCCGGGTTGACGTCCACCATTATGGTGGCACCACCCAAACCCGATGCAATCCGTTCGATCTCCCGAAAGATGTCGTAGCAGACCGTGGTTTTCGATTTCACATACCCCGCTCCATCACAGTAGGCACACGGCCCGCACAGGGTCCTCGGGATACTCTCTCGGGTTCTCTTCCGGGTCATCTCCACCAACCCCAGCTCGGAGATCTCCAGGATGTTGGTCTTTGTCCGGTCCTTCTTAAGCGCCTCCTCCAGGGCAAGGTAAACCTTCTCACGATCCCCATCCCTCTCCATGTCAATGAAATCGATGATAATGATTCCCCCGATATTCCGCAACCTCAGCTGGTAGGCGATCTCCTTTGCCGCTTCCAGGTTGGTCTTAAGGATTGTATCCTCTAAATTCCTCTTTCCCACGAATCGCCCCGTATTAACATCGATGGCCGTGAGCGCCTCCGTCATTTCGATAACGATATATCCCCCTGATTTCAACCAGACCTTCCTCCCCAGGCTCTTGTCGATCTCCATCTCGATACCGTAGGCATCGAATATGGGTTCCCTGCCCTCGTACATCTCGATGTCACATTTGAGCTTGGGCATGTAAGTCTTGGTGAAATTCATGATATTCCGATATTCCTGTCGATCGTCGACCACGACTTTGTTAACCTCTGGCGAGAGGAGATCCCGAATGACGCGGAGAACGATATTCAGGTCGCTGTGAATAAGGCTCGGCGCCGAGCAATTTTCCTTTTTCGACTGAATGTTATCCCACAGCTTCTGCAAGAAATCCATATCCCCTTTGAGCAGCTCCTCATCCCCTCCCTCGCTGGCTGTTCTCACGATGAAACCCAATCCCTGGGATTTGAGCCCCTGTACGATTTCCATCAATCGCCTTCTCTCTGTATAGTCCTTGATTCTCCTGGAAATACCAACGTGGTCAACCGTGGGCATGAGCACGAGATAGCGGCTCGGAAGGGTGAAATGGGACGTGACCCTCGTCCCCTTCGACCCGATGGGCTCCTTTGAAACCTGGACCAGGATTTCTTGCCCCTCACACAGCAGGTCCTCGATCTGCGAGGGCTGGGATGGAAAACTGGGGGCGAACTCATAATCGCCCTCTTCCTCCGAGTCCTCTTCCAACATGAGACTGTATTCCTCAATATCCCGATAGATATCGGAAACGTACAGAAAGGCCGCTTTTTCCAAGCCAATATCAACGAAGGCCGCCTGCATTCCGGGTAACACCCTGACCACTTTCCCCTTATAGATATTACCCACGATGCTTCTCCCCTTGGTCCTCTCGATGTAAGACTCCGCGAGCATGCCGTCCTCGAGCAAGGCCACCCTCGTTTCATGCGGGGTAACGTTTATGATGAGTTGGTTTGACATTGGACTGCCCCCCTCACGTTTCGGCTAGCTTGATAAACCGCAACCCCTTCACCTCTTCTTCGGTGAGGCCGAAAACCCGGCTGACCACTTCCCTCGGCCGGGGAATCCATCCGTCCCCTCCCCTCAAATGAAATTCGACCACTCCCCCCCTCCAATTCAATAAATCCCGGAATGAGGGGGGAAGGCGGCGGGTATCCATTTTCGGCAAGGGGATCGAATCCCTTATCCTCACCTCGTCCACCACGGAACGAAGATCGATCTTCCCAATACCCCTCTTTCTTCTTTGAGCATGAATGAGGTAATCCATCTCCAAAAAGGACTCGATCTTCCTCTGGAACCCCGTGAGCTTGGAAAAGCCCACAACGCACCAGTGGGCATCCTTGGGGAAACCCACCTCTTGTGATGAGGAGTGACTGTCCGGAAACGACACCTCGAATCCCTCTGGCAGCTCCCCATTGAGCTTTTCCATAAAGACCTCAGCCTTCATGGGCTCAAGGAGTTCGAATTCCGCAAGCTCTGCAAGGCTTTCCACTCCGAGGGGAAGCGCTCCCTGGAAGCGAATCTTGGGCAGGGGATGAAATCCCCGCGAATATGCCAGCGGCAGGTGAGCCCTTCTCGCTGCTCGGCGAAAGGCAGTTACCATTTCAAGGTGGGACAGAAACCTTGCCTCCCCGAGTTTAAAAACTTTTGCCCGAATTCGCACCGGCGAGGTCATCCGTTTCCTCTGGCGAATGCTCGGGCGGAAAGGTATATCCCGTTTCAACTGCAGCCCCACCCCGTTAGGACCACATGCTCCACAACCCTCGCAGGAATCAGCGCTGCACGGGGGAGAGGTTTCTCCCCGAAGGCTCCTTTTCCACTCTCGAAGGAGGAAATCCTTGTCTATCCCCGAAAGAACGTGGTCCCACGGGAGTACTTCGCAAGAAGTCCTCCTACGATTGGCATAGAATTCCATGTTCAGTCCGCAGGAGTCAAAGGCCCGCTTCCACAAATCGAATCGGAAATGCTCACTCCACCCATCGAAACGGCAACCCAGGTGGTAAGCTTCTATGAGGACCCGAGAGAGCCTCCGATCACCCCGTGCGAACACCCCCTCGAGGACGCTCATGCCGGGGTCTTGCCACTTGAGCCTTACCCCCCGCTCCCGAAGTTTGGATCTCAAGTACATATGCCTATCCAGTATGTTCGTCAGCGGGATTTGAGGCTCCCATTGAAATGGGGTGTGGGCTTTCGGGATGAACGTGGACACGCTCGTGTTCACGTGGATTGAACTCCTCCCCCTCCCCCCCGTGGACCGAAGCCGTCCGGAAAGATCAACCACTGCCCTCAGGTCTTCCTCCTCTTCGGTGGGCAGGCCGACCATGAAGTATAGTTTAACGGATCTCCACCCCCTCTGCGAGAGATGCCTGGCGGCTTCAAACAGCCCATCCTCCTCGATACCTTTATTGATTACGTTCCTCAGCCTGGGCGTTCCGGCCTCTGGAGCGAGGGTAAATCCGGTTTTACGTACTCTCAGGATTTGGTCCATCATCCCTTGGTTCAGGGTCTCAATCCGCATGGATGGGAGGGAAACGGCTACCCTTTCCCCCGCATATCGTCCCATCACATCCGCCAATAATTGCCCAATGCAGGAATAATCCCCAGCGCTCAGTGAGAGGAGGGAAATCTCCTCATATCCCGTCGCGGTCAATCCTTGGTGGATAATCCCTTTCACTTGATCAAGGCTTCTCTCCCGGTAAGGCCGATAGACGAAACCGGCCTGGCAAAATCGGCAACCCCTTTTGCAGCCTCTGGCGACCTCCACGGTTAACCTGTCATGGATAACTTTCGTAAAGGGAAGGGCAGGGCGGGTGGGATGGACGACGGTATCCAAATCACCAATTATCCTTTTTTCGATATGGCCTGATTCCCCTGCCAGGGGCCTGATCTCCGCAATGGTGTTATCAGGGTTGTATCGAACATCGAAGAGGGAGGGAACATAAACGCCTGTCACCTTCGACATTTCCCGCAACAACGTACTCCTATCGCCCCGAGCTTTCTTCCACCGAAGGATGGTGTCGCTGATCTCCAGGATTGCTTCTTCGCCCTCCCCGATGAAGACGGCATCGAAGAAATTAGCGACAGGTTCGGGATTGAAGGTGCATGGCCCACCGGCCAGAATGATGGGATCATGCTCGTCCCGCTCATTGGCCAGCAGCGGGATAGATGAGAGTTCCAGCATGGTCAGCACGTTGGTAAAGCTCAGTTCGTACTGGAGGGAAAAGCCGACAACATCGAAATTCCTCAGCGGAGTACTCGATTCCAAGGAAACCAGGGGAAGCTCCCTGTCCCTCAGGATGGCCTCCATGTCAATCCAGGGGGTAAAAACCCTCTCACAAGCGATGTCATCCCGGGAGTTAAGAATCGAATAGAGGATCTGCAAACCTATGTGGGACATACCCACTTCGTAGGCATCGGGAAAGGCGAGGGCAAACTTGAGCCTGGCTTTCTTTGGGTCTTTATGAAATGAATTAACCTCGTTGCCAAGGTACCGGGACGGCCTGGAAACGAAGGGCAATAACCCCGCTATCATCAACGACACACCAAATGAAGGATTTATTAACAAAATAGAATGCTTACCACCCTTTGTCAACCACGGCGGGCCTTGAGCCCCCCATGGTTCTCGGGATGGTCGACCGAACCCGAAGGAGTGCTGTGATTCCCCCGCCCATAGAAGATGTTGACTCCAATAGAATTCTGTGATACGTTTTTTCAAGAAAATACGCTATTTAGGTTACCCTTGGGGAAGACGGTGAAAATCCGTCGCGGCCAGGCCGCTGTGAATGGGGATCCTTTGGCTGCTATGTGAGCCAAGGACCCTTCGACTCATCGGGGATTTCAGATCCTGGAGGGCGAAGGGCGAAACTTGCAAAGGCCACTGTCCTGAGTTCAGCGAAGGATGGGAAGGCGCAAGGAGTAGGTTGATCCATAAGCCAGAAAACCCGCCTAGATAGCCTTCACATGAGTCTTCCATGGAAGATGGTGAAGGAGGACCGAACCCAGCCCTTCCTATGGAGGCTGGGTTTTTTAATAGGGAGGAAGGGTAAAATGTTGGACTTTTTTCTCAAGGGGGGTCCCGTCATGTATCCCCTCCTCATCTGCTCCATTATCTCCCTTGCCATCATCTTTGAAAGGACCCTCTTCTGGTTTCGTCTCAACAGGAACAGGGATGAAGTTCGGATAAGCCAAATCCTGGAATTGGCCGAAAAAAAGAATTACGAATCGGCCTGGGAGCTGGGAAGACGGTCCAAGGATTACATTGTTCGGATGCTCATGGGGGGCATAGCCCACCGTCACTATTCCCTCCCAAGTGCCCTGGAAATGGGGGCGGAGGAGGAGATCAAGAAGATGGGCAAATATCTGAATCTCCTCGATACCATTATCACCGTGGCGCCCCTACTCGGGATCTTCGGTACCGTCATCGGGATCATCAATTCCTTCGACATCCTCGGCCGTGCCGGGATAGAGCACCCGCAGGTGGTAACGGCTGGCATCGCCCAGGCCTTGATCACGACGGCAACGGGGCTCGGAGTTGCCATGATGACCCTCCTGCCATACAACTACTTTCTATCCAAGATTCAATCAGCATCCAAGGAGTTAGAGAAATTCGGCACGAGCCTTGAGATTACCTTTCAAAGCCAAAATGCCAAATTCGAAAAATAAGGAGCCATCGGCCTATGCGGTTTAAAGGTCAACCCATAAGAAGGGCAAGGATTGAGATGATACCCCTCATCGACGTCGTCTTCCTGCTCCTCATCTTCTTCATCTACGCCATGCTTTCCATGACGATTCATAAGGGGATTCCGGTCCTTCTCCCGAAGGCCAAAACGTCCCTCATCGACAGGGAGCAGTATCTTTCCATCAGCATTTCCCGAAATCACAGGATTTTCGTTGATGAAACCGAGGTTCCCATGGAACGGCTCCTCCAGAGGCTCTCGGAGCTCTGCAAGGAAAAACCCAGCCTAAGAGTTTTCATCAGGGGGGATCGGAGGATTCCCTACGAGCTGTTGGTTCGTGTATTGGATACGGTGAGGGCCTCAGGCCTGAGCAAAGTCTCTTTGGAAACCCATTGGAAAGAATGAACGCCAACCGTCATCTCATTTGGGGAATTGCCCTCTCGCTGCTCGTGCATGCCGCCCTCCTAGGACTTCCGACGTGGCCTGGTGGACAGAGGCCCCTTCTCCCCTATCAGCCCGTTCCGCTGCAAATCGCCTTGGTTACATCAAAAGCCCATGAAGGTACTCCGCCAAGAGAGAAATCCGTCGTCCCCGACGCCCAACCCGAAAGGGTCGAGCAGAGCGTTACCATAAAGAAGAAAGGGGCCACGAAAAGAACAGTTTCTTTACCCCAAGTGGCAAGGGTCAAGCCGAACGTTACGGCAACGAGGAAAGGGGCCGCAGAGAAACAGGAGGAACCAATCCCTACCTTCCGAGAGAAACCCCTTTCTCCCCCCAAGGAGAAGAAAGCCCTTGGGTCGAAAGCGGAAACACCTATGCCTCCTCCATCGGGGAAGATCACGGCGAGCCTCCGCTCGCCCGAGGAGAATGTCGAACGAGAAGTTGCCCCCCCGTCGCCGAAAAACCTTTTGGGGAGTGAAGGTCTCGAGGCAAGCCTCATCCCAAAGGGAGAGGATCATCCTTTGCCCAGCCATGCCCTCCCCTTAGTAGGGCCCAAATACTACCGAAACCCAAAACCGCGTTACCCCAGGATCGCCAGGAGGCAGGGTTACGAAGGTATCGTGGTACTCAAGGTCGAAATCCTCCCAAACGGCCGGGTCGGTGAGATCCGTGTCAAGAAGTCCTCGGGCCATCGCATGCTGGATCGATCCGCCCTCAACACGGTGAAGCGGTGGAAGTTTATTCCGGCAAGACGAGGAGAAGATCCGATAGGGATGTGGGCCGAGATCCCCATACGGTTTGAATTGGACTGAGGCAGGGCAATGGGCCGCATATGTTGGAAGGCGCTCTTTTTCACCCTTCTCCTGGGGGAAATCGCCCTCTCGGCGGATCGAGTTGTGGTGGATGAGGTTGGGAGACGGGTTGTGGTTCCGGAGCGCCCATGCCGAATCATTTCCCTCTCCCCCAGCATAACCGAGATCCTCTTCTCCCTCGGGTTGAAAGAACAGATCGTGGGCGTCTCCAATCATAGTGATTTCCCCCCTCAGGCCGTGGTCAAGCCGAGGGTGGGAAGTTACATCAATCCAAGCCTGGAGCGGACGATCTCCCTCAACCCAGACCTGATCGTGGCCACCGCGGCTGGAAACCCGCGCGAATTCGTAGAGAGAATGGAGTCCCTGGGATTGAGCGTGTACACCGTCTTCCCCAAGGACTTCGACGGCATCCTTCGGAGCATATCCCATATCGCAGGGATAACGGGCAGGGAACATTGGGGGGCAATGGTCGTAGGGGAAATGGCCGAGCGAAAGGAGAGGATACTCCAATTCACCCGTGGTAGGAACAAGCCGAAGGTTTTCCTTCAGATAGGAACGGCACCCATCGTTACCGTGGGAAGGGGTAGTTTCGCAAACGATTTGATCTCCCTGGCCGGCGGGCAAAACATAGCCGGAGGGGAAACGATCAAATATCCCCGTTACAGCATTGAGGAGGTCCTGGTTAAGGCCCCCGATGTCATCATAATCACCTCCATGGATCACGCGGCGGACGCCCAGGAATTGATGGGACAGTGGTATCGATGGACGACGATCCCCGCCGTAAGACAGGGGCGCGTCTTCGTCATCGATTCCGACCTTGTGGACCTCCCATCTCCCCGGATCATCGATGGATTGGAGGCCATCGCTGGAATGCTGCACCCGGAGTTAGAGGAATTGTTGAGGAAACGGTAATCGATGATCGTCAACCTCAAGAGAATTATTGGCATTTGTTTCCTCTTATCCTGTTTGCTGGTGGGGGCCATTATGGTTTCCCTCTCCCTCGGGGCGGCAAATGTCGGGACTGCGGAGGTAGTACGGGTCCTCATGCAGGGTGTGACGGATCCAGGTTTAACAGCAGGGCCAGAAGGACTTATCATCCTCTCCGTGAGGTTGCCCAGGATACTCCTTGCCGGCCTCGTTGGTGCAGCCCTCGCAGTAGCAGGGTGCTCTTTCCAAGCCCTTTTGAGGAACCCCCTGGCCGATCCTTACATCCTGGGAGTCTCCAGCGGATCTGCTCTGGGTGCCGTTTCGGCTATCCTAGCCGGCCTCAGCACCGCCTCCTTCGGCATGCCTTTGGCCTCCTTTTCCGGGGCCATTGTTACGGTCATGCTCGTCTTCCACGTTGGAAGGGTGGGATGGGGGCTCCATACCAATACCCTGCTGTTGGCAGGCGTAATCATCAGCGCCTTCTTCTCGGCAATCATCATGTTTCTCATCTCCGTGGCTCAAAACGATGACCTCTCAAAGATCGTCTTTTGGCTCATGGGGGACTTCAGCTTCTCCAATTATCGTTTCATACTGATAATTCTGCCCTACGTCCTGGGAGGGATAGGGGTCCTCTATTCATATGCGAGAGGGTTTAACCTCATGGTAATGGGCGAGGAAACTGCCATTCAATTGGGAATCGATGTGGAACGACTCAAGAAGGTTGCCTATATATTCGCCTCCCTTATTACGGCGGCCGCGGTATCGGTTTGCGGCCTAATCGGTTTCGTGGGGCTCATCATTCCCCACGCCGTGAGAATCCTTTTCGGCCCCGATCATCGACTCTTGATACCGGCTTCGGCGCTTGTAGGAGCAAGCTTCCTCATTTGCTCGGATACCATCGCTAGGACTATTGCTGCCCCCACGGAACTGCCCGTGGGAGCTGTGACGGCAACCTTTGGGGCTCCCTTCTTCATCTATCTTCTCAAGCGGCGAAGGGTCTAAGGTGGCAAGCATCGACGTAAGGAAGATCTCCTTTCGATACACCGATCAATGGGTTATCGAGGACCTCTCGTTCCGCGCGGAGAACGGAGAGTTCTGGGGAATCATTGGCCCAAATGGTTCGGGAAAGACGACCCTTTTGAAGATACTCCACGGGCTCTTTAACCCCCAAAGGGGAAGGGTCTTCATCGATGGAGAGGAATTGAGGCGGATGAAGCGGTCCGATATTGCAAAGAAGATCGCCGTGGTTCCCCAAGAACACCAGATCAATTTCCCCTTCACCTCCCTTGAGGTGGTACTTATGGGAAGGTCACCTTATCTGGGCCGCCTTCAATTCGAGGGGAAATATGACTTTGAGGTAGCCGAACTGGCCATGAAGCTCACCAATACCCTTCAGTTTGCCCGAAGGCCCATTAGCGAACTGAGCGGCGGAGAGAGACAGCGAGTTTTCATCGCCCGGGCCCTTGCCCAGGAACCCGAAATCATCCTCTTTGACGAACCCACGTCCAACCTCGACATAAATCATCAGGTCGAATTTTACGAGCTCACAAGCCAATTGAATCAGGGGAAAAACCTCACCATCCTTGCCGTCTCCCATGATATCAACTTAGCATCGGAATATTGCCGAAAGATCCTCCTCCTCAAGGCAGGGAGAATATTCAAGATGGGAAGCCCGAGGGAGGTAGTGGCCGAGGAACACATCAGTCGTGCCTATGAAAGCCGAGTCTTGGTGGACGAAAATCCCGTAACGGGGGCCCCCAGGATAACCCTTTTGCGGAAGGATATGTCATTTATCGGAAACACTGAGGTGAAGGGGAAATGATAAGAGCTCCTGAAATGGAGAGGGCAAGGGAAATTACCCAAGAGATGGTCTATCCCACCCCACTGGTGACCTCCGACTCCATTAGTTCCACGGCAGGGCTAACGGGCTATTTCACGCTGGATGATCAACACGTGTATGGATAGAAGTGGTGGTAGCAGAAATCCCCTGGATCCCCGTACTCGCGCTCCGTATCTACCAAACATTGGCGGATCATATTCTTGGAAACCTCATCGTAATCGGGACGTTCCTCCTCCATCTTCTTACATTCCATACAGATAACGTGGTGATCGTATACGGATAGAATTCTCTGATCCAGTTTCCCATGGCACCTGGAGCAGTCCGTTGCACAGAGAATTCTCTCCTCCCACTCCTCTTTCATAGTGCTTACCTCCTGCTATACATTTCAGTCTCGATCCCTTTCCTCTCACCCCTCATAATTTCACCCCATGGGCGAGCATTTCCGTCTCAAGGTCTTGAGGGGATCGGAAGAGAATGGTTTGAAAGCCCACCTGACGAGCGGGCATCAGATTCGGCTCTTTGTCGTCGATGTAAAGGGTGCTCCCGGGAGTGAGCCCGAAGTGCTGGATGGCCAGTTCATAAATCCCGGTCTCCGGCTTCCTCATACCAACCTTCCACGAGAGGACGGTTCCGTCGAAGAGGTCATAGAGATGATACCTCTCCTGGAGGTACCGGGTTGTCGCCTTGTCCACATTGGAAAGGCAGTAAAGGGGATAGCGTCCCCTCACTTTTTCCAGGATTTCGATGGTCTTGGGGATGGGTTCCAGCATCCTTCGCCACCGCATCAGCTCGCGGGCCACCTCGCCCTCAACCCCCAGCCTGGGAGCAAGCTTACTCCAGAGCTCCTGTTCCGTGATGAAATCCTTGTTGTAGAGCTTCCACTCCTCCGAGCCCACCGTCAAGGCGTAGAAGGCCTCAGCTGGCATCCCGATCTTCGTCTCGAATTGGGCGAAAAAAGACTTGAAATCATCCCGTAGGATTACCCCACCCACATCCGATACGATGGCCTCAACCTTCATCTCTTCAGCCTTGGCTGCGATCTTGGAGGTTTTACGTCTCCTTTAACCTTATCACCATATGGAACCCATTTTCCACACCTGGGCAAAAGGGTACTCTGTGTTTGTCAAGAGAACACGATGAGAGCCCTGAAAAACTCGCTCTTTCCCGCTCAAGGGCCTGTTGCCCAAAACCCATTTCGCTCACTGAAAATAATTTTTGACCATTCTAAAGCTCGCTTCACTGCAAAGAGCACATGAGAGCTGCCTCGTCCCGCAACTTGTTTCTGAGACCACATACATATTTGCATAGAGGAGAGAATACAAGCAAATCCGAAATCCTAATTTCTAAACCCTAAACAAATACAAAGCACTAATGATCAAATGACCAAAACGTTTGGGATTTGGGCATTTGGATTTAGATATTGTTTA
>Ga0180437_10007569_pt1 | contig 14055 bp, 13 predicted proteins | sample SS_ome_4_FD_132410 | JGI IMG/M metagenome (GOLD analysis project Ga0180437, IMG submission 132410) | Hypersaline lake sediment archaeal communities from the Salton Sea, California, USA - SS_3_D_1 metaG | ecosystem: Environmental > Aquatic > Non-marine Saline and Alkaline > Hypersaline >...
CAGGAGCACCGGGGACCGTGTCTGACACAGTGCGCAGTGTGATGTCCGGCTTGTTCATTTTCAGCCGACTGATAGCCTCTTCCCTTGTGATCTTCCCCTCCTGAAGTAACCGAGATAGCTCTTCTGCCTTTCTCACCCCTGCTTGCTCTGCCCTTGCTACAACAGGGCCCTTTCTCATAGCCGCAGTAGTGAAGCCTGCCTGGCCTGGAACTCGAGATGCCGGGATGCGATATTTGCTCGCCGTAGATCGAACAAAGTTGCTCAACCTGGAGAACTCTTTGGGGGAGAACTTGGCAATCTTCACAAACTCATCGAGGAAAGCCTGGTATGTGATCGGGTTCATACTAAGCCCCCATCGCAGCTTCAGGCCCGCGACGTGCAGGTCGCTGCTCCGGCACGGGCATTGCTGCTGAGTTCTGCTGTGAGCCGGCCGATTGCTGGAGCATGGGGAGAACAAGGGCATAGAGGTGCGGATTGTTGATCTGCATCTTGACCAGATGATGTTGCCGCTCCTGGTCCTCCATCGTGTTCAGCCAGTTGACCACCTTCTGCGCAATCATGGCGAGGTCAGTGACATTGCCCATGGCCAAACCACCAGGTCCCTGCACTGGAGCCGGGGAAGATCCTACTTGAGACTGCGCTCCCTCCATGCCAGGCGCAGTGGGGGCCATCTCTTGACCAGGTTGCTGTGGAGCTGCCGGAGGAATCTCCATGCCTGGTGTCTGGCCCGCTGTCATAGCCTGGCTCTGTTGCGCATTCATCATCTGGCCTTCAGCCATTGGGCTCATTCCAGGCTGGCCCGCTCCAGGCATCGGCTCCGCTGCTGGCATGCCTTGACCTGCAGCTTCGGGAGTCATCTCCGTCATCAGCTTCTGCCCGCGCATCTGATACTTCGCCATGACGAGTTGAGCCTCGCCTTGGATGTTGGCATTGGCAATAGCCTGGCGACGCTGGCCTTCTTGGATGAGCTTGCGCTCCTCTTCAATCCGGTCTCGTTCGCGGTTCGAATCCCAGTCGGTGTCCTCGAGTAGGCTCTTGTCAGACAATTTGCCGCCTTGATTGAGTTGCATGTAGAACGCGCTGCGCTGGAGGTCGTCGGCCATCTTGAACCGCTTGTAGTGGCATGTGACTGGGTTCCAATCGAGAAACGCGCTAATGTTAGGAAGCAAAAAGTCCGTGATGAGTTGTTTGCGCTGACTCTTCACGTCGAGGAAGTGATTCTCCAGGATTCGCATTGATACATTCGAGCCGGAGTAGGAATTATGACAGACGATTCCCCCTGCAATGTATGCATGCTCCCCCTCCACGGTGAGATCGGCCATCAAAATCAGGTCGTCTTCTGGTGTAATCTCTACGATCTCCTCCGCTCGAAGGTCACCTTCCATGAGTCGGGTTAAGGTCTGCATAGCCTCAGGTGCGTGCTTCTGTACCAGGGTCAAATCTGTCTGCCTAAGTGCGTCGAGACTCACTTCTTTCTTGTAGAACCTGGGCCAGGCAACATTGGCTCGTTCACTGATTCCATGTTCAGAACAAAATTTCTTTAGGTTCTTCCCGCTAACCTTCCAAAACTTGCCAACCCTTTCTGCTACGAGTTCTTTGGAAGAAATTGCCTCATACAAAAATCCAGGATCTGTACGGTCCAGCAGCTCAGCAGCTTGAGCTATTGACAATGTCATTACAGGATCTATATCGAGGTCCAGCTTCTTACGACTCCAGGAAGACTGCGGGTGCTTAGCTTTCAATCCGGCCACTAGCTCCCGAATGTACGGGAACGAGGGAGAATGGTGGCCAAACTCCTCAATCAAGAAGTTCAGCGCACCCAGCTTACGTTTTGACACGAAGCCGCAGAACTCTCTGAACACCTTCAAGCTACGGCCTCGAATGTCTATCTTGAAAGATGGGGATGCTTTAGTGGGTGGGTATACAGAGCTTTCTACTCCGGCGTTCTGTAAGACTACTTGCAGCTCCTTGGCTAGTCGCCCACTCGTAGTGACAGCACGTACCGCCCCACCTCCAACATCCTTCACACAGGAACCGCCGTCACCTTCGTAGTATCCTCGAAGGAAATCTGCCACGTGTTCTTTTTTCGAGCGCAACACCGTCCATGGAATGCACATGTCTCGGCAACCGCCCCAGAACCCCACGCTCTTGAAAAAAGCACTCAAATCTCGAGACCAGATTTCTACCGCCCAATTGTCCTTTCCGTCCACCACGTATTTGCGAAATCTCTTTTTCAACCCAAATACTCTAGCCACGCAGGCCTGATAGTCTTTCACTACAGCTCGATCGCTGTTGCTGAAGCGGACTCTTTCTTCGTCAATGCTTCCCTCAGAAACGAGATAGCCCAGCGTCCTAGCCAGCTCCCCAGTCATAATGGCTGGGAATCTCAAATCGGATCTCCGAGCTGCTCCGCCCTTTGGGTTAGCACCGGGAGAAGAATATTTAGGCAGCTCGCAGGCTGTGGAAGACCACAAGTCAGATCCAACTTTGCGGATCACGTAGTCCCCTACCCCCAACTCCTCAACTTTTTTATAGGCCACGGAAAGGTCAGGTTGCAGTGTGAGAAGAGGATGAGTGGCCGCAGGGCGAAGTGTGTATCCGCTACGAGTTCTAACTCTAACGGGGCGCTTCCACCCAACATTGTGACCCAAGACCGTAGAAAACACGCCTTCGTGGTTAGCTACCTGGAAATCCACAATCCTGGTTCGCTCTTCACCTTCTGGAACGAGATCTCTGAGAGGCACAATCCCCTTCGAAGTGATTGCTAACTCGTTGATATCGTTACACATTCCCCCAAACACAAACTCGATAGGCACACCCATGCCTGCAACAATGTGCTCCGACCATTGACGGTACTCTTGCGAGAGCATGAGAGCCCGGCCATCTCCACCAAGGGATTGTTGACCAACAGGTACAGGGAGCAGGGGGATGTAGTTGTTGTCAAGACGCCAGCGAATGAGCTCCTGTTCAACCTTATCTCTCCACTGGGTCATCGAAATTGTTGAGTAAGGATCCGCTGACCCTGATGCAGCTTGTGGAAAGAGGATTCGCATCGGGACGACGTGCTCTATGGCAATTGTCTCTTGGGCCTTGCGAAGCACCTGAAGGTAGAAAACATCCTTCAACACAGGTAGGATCATGGGCATGCCCCAGCCACGATCCTTCTGAGCGATGGTGGGACGTTGCATATGGTAGATGTTCTGCTTGCTGAAGAGCAGGGCCTTGTTCTTACGCAGAGCTTCAATGAATACCTGCGGGATGTTTTCAATAGTGTGGCGCTTAGCCATACGAACATCGTTCGCCAGCGTAGGAGGGATGTTGTAGTAGTAGCGGTTCTCCCCGGTCGCCTCGTTATGTTGGATGGAGATGTACTCTGGGTTCCAACGGATGAGCCGAATCTCCCGGGGGGACTTCACGTAGTAGTCTCGGACGCTGAACTCCCCATGGTGCCCGCAACGTTGGCACTGTCCGACGAACTTGTATTCCCTGAAGACATACTTCTGGCGGTTGATCGGGACGATCTTCTTGCAGTTCTTGCAAATGAGATTCTTCGTGAAGGGGAAGTGGATGCTGACGAAGGCGTTGCCATAGGTACAATAATCTAGGCCTGTTTCTATCTCGAATTTCTTGTAATGGAGAGTCTCCTTGAAAAAACGGTCCCACCTATTGTTGTCGTGGTCATTGTCCCCGTCGAACACCAAATCTGTGACGGGGTACTCTGCCATCTTGTAGCAGACTGCATTGATGAGTGGGTTGGTGAGAAAATAGTAGCGGCACCACCGCAGCATCGTTTTGAAACTGGTGGGCAAGTAGGTCTGTGCGATGTCAAAGAATGGAGACGGATAGCGGATCGCCCCCACCGCCTCTCCAGACAGAGACCTGCCGCTGTTACGTGAGAAGCGCTGGGCACCAGCCGCCCCATAAGTGAGCGCGTCCATTACCCGTAGTACCTCCGCAGCATATCGATAGTCTTCTGCTGCTCCTCAGGAGACTGGCTTTCCAGATTCTGAATCATTTGATTTGCCTCAGTAGGGGAGGGGGCACGGGCTGCTGTCTCTATATTAGCTCCTCCTCTGAGTCGATCAATGATCCTGCCTGCACTGGAGCCTCCCTTCTGAGCAGCCAACCACATAGCAGTAGCCGGTAGTATACCAAGGCCCCCGGTGCCGGCAATGAATGCTGCAGTACCAAGGCCCTCACCAAGCCCTGTCTCAAAGAGACCCCCCTCCCCAGTGCGAGTGGGATCTTTCTTGGCCGCCCGCGCAATCTCAGCAGCGCTCAAGCCGCCAAAGCCAGCGTACAGCCCCTTCTGGCTCCAACCTGGAATGTATTTCGTGGCACGACCTTTTCCTGTCCAGCCTCGGCGAGACAGCGCTTCTGCGGCCCTCTGGATGCGTCCAGCTCCAGCAGTCGGCCCCTCCGTGATGTGTTTACCCATCCCCTTGGTGTACTCTTCGATCTTGGAGAGAGGGGCCTTAGTCGCTCTCAGGTGCTCAAGTTCCTTGGCTGGTGTCATGCTCCGCCAACCAGCCTTGGTTGACTTGATGGGATGGAGCATCCTCTTGCCAGCTTCAACGAATTCACCAGGCTGCTTCTTGGCCCAGCCAGCAAGAGCACCTGGGCGGGAAGCGACCCATCTTCCTGCAGATCGAGCACCACGACCAATGGTGCCCAAGAAGGCGTCCTTTTCCATCCCTTCGAGCTCGTCGAGGAAGGCCTGGAGAGTTCTCTCATTCATCGGCTCACCCAATCCTTGAGCTCCTCCAGTTGCTCTACAAGCTGGCGCCGCCTCAATCGCATGTACTCGTAAGCTACCACGAGCTTGGCCGCTTGGACATCCTCCGTCTTCTCATCGGACATATTGACATTGTCAATACCAAGCTTGAGGCACTCCTCGTACCTACGCTGGATCGGACCAGGGTCTCCGCGCAGAAGAAACGTCTCGACATTGTTGCCCACGTCAGGAGGAACAATGGGGTTGGGCTTGAAGTTGAGCGGGTGCTCATCAGAGAACCTGCCCGTACAGAAGTCGCAGCGTCCGTCGAGGTCATCAGTGTCCACGTTGCCGCAGATCTTGCAGCGGTACATGGGCTGGGACAGCACCTCTTGCGCGAAGTCCAGAGGAGGGGGAAGGTAGAAGACTCCCTCATCAATCGCACACGCCGCGATGTAGCGGGCCACCTCTTCTTCGTAGTCCTCGACTCGAACCTGCTTGATGATGTCCGCGCCAGCCATGAGCTGAGGCACAGTGCAGCGCTGGCAGATATCAAAGCGCGGCATGTTGTTGTTGAGAGCCTGAACGATCTTTTCGAAGATGTTCCATTCCTTCCAGTTGCCCACGGTCAAGACCAGCGTGCGGCATGCTTGGATCTTCTCCCAGTTGTGCGGGCTCACTGAAGTGGCGTTGAACTCTTCGAGGATCTCATCCTTGAGCACGTCATGGTCCCACTCAAACCAGTCGACGCCGAACTTCTCGATGAGGACCATGAGTAGAGCGACAGGATGCGCGTCGTGATAGCTAAAGAACCGGACTATGGGCTCATCCGATGCCGCCACAGCGGGCGGGAGCTTGGTAATGTCCAAGCCCCATTTGACCTGGGCCTCAGACATCAGCTACCGAAGGTGACCTTGAACTTCTTTTTGTCAGAATCCAGCCCAGTGCCGTCGTCGTTTTTCGTCGGCATGAACTCGGAATAGCCCACAGAAGAGAGGTCTACTGCCATACGGGCAAGGATTCTCTTCTGGGGGTCTGGCAACGAGTTGAAGAGCGCCACTGGGTCCTTCTGGAACTCCAGAGCGAAGTACTCAGTGAATGGGCCGTGTAGATGGCCAGCCCCGTTGCGGGCGAGGTTGATTAGCTCTTCCTCAGTCACTCGATCGGCCCCATCCTCCCAAGCTATGGCGGCGGTTTTGATTCCAAAGGTGGAGGCCCATGGGTCTAGGATGACGTGGTCCCATCCCTGATCCAGGCCGTTCATCATGTCGAAGCGCTTGAGGCACTCGGCGTAGACCCTTGGCTGCACGTTGGCACGCTTCTCGAACAAGTCGTCCAGGAACTCGTGCTCTGCGCTTCCTTTTGGGAACGCGGCCTTACGCATCTCACAAGCATGCTTGAGGTGGCCATCGTTGTGGTAACTGAGTGCACCGAGCTCGGCAATGTCTCTGTCGAGCGGGTAACCCATGATGTACGCCTGACGCGCGAGCTTGACTGCATACTGACGACGGATCTCGGGGTCCATGCGAACGCGCTCATCCTGGAAGTACTGCTCAGCTGTCTTGACGCGATCCCAGGTGTCGATAGGGTAGTGGAGCGATCCGTCAGCCAGCTTCACAGCGTAAAGGTTCTCGTCAGTGGGTCGTGTGCTGACAACACGAGGAGTCGGCTTCTTACCGGTGACATCAACGACCTGGGCTTCCTTTTTCTTGTCTCCCTCGTCAATGTACTCATATCCTTTAACGCCCTTGGCGCGCTGCTTCCGAGCGAACTCCAAAGCCTCTTGTTCCTTCTTATTCCGCGTCTTCTCACTACCAAGAAAAAAGTCCTTAATGGCGCCGGCCTTCTTCTCCTTGGCCTTCTTGGCCTCTTCTTCCATCTTGTCGAGGCGAGTGTAATAGTCGTCGAACTCTTCGAGGTGGTCGCGAGCGATCTCTCTGGCCTTCTGGGAATCGTCTGTGTGCTCCATCTCGACCTTCTGACCCATCTCCATCTGCTTCTTGGGGAAGTCGGAGTCGGTCATCTTGTCGGCCTTTCCACCAGGGATCATGTCCTCGGCGACCTTGGTCATCTCTGCTGGCGGCATGATGTTGTGGCGCAGGCAGGCAGCAACCAGGTTGGAGGCCGCTGTCTTCTGCGCCTCCTCCGGAAGTCGGTCGCCGTACTCCATGAAGTAGATGGAGGACATCATGGTGGTGCCCGGGTCCGCACAGGCGTACTTGCGGAAGACGTGGCCCTGGTCGAGCATGATCAGGGCGAACGCCTCATTCGGCAGCTTCTCTTTGGGCCGGACGCTCGCGGTCTTGATTTCATCTGGCAGCCTGTCAGGGGTTGGGAAGAGAGCCTTCAAGGTCTCACCACGATCGTCGTAGTAGTCCAAAATGACTCCAGCATATTTGAACCCACTCATCGAGCTCTCCTTCTTTTTTCCACCGAAGCTATCAGCACCTGCAGTGTATCCCCCCACTGCTCCTCCGAGAAGAGCACCCCCTACCAGAGGGAGCAGTCCTTTACCACCAAGCCCAACATGCTTAGGCAAGGCGGCTGCCACAGCACCGGCACCAACCAGCCCGCCAATGATTCCTCTGGAGATACCTCTACGGTGCTCGCCATTGAGTTCCCCGGCGGCACCACCAGCAGCGCCTCCTAGAAGAGCCAGACCACCGGCTGTCCTACCCACTTGACCTGTCTGGCTCAACAATTTTCTACCATAACGAGTTGTTCTCTTTTGTGCTGCATGGGCAGCCTCATCGGCCATTGGCCCTACTTGTTGTCTGACCTGCTCAATGACGTTCTTGACGATGATATCTGCTTCCTGACCCATCTGCTTGGCCGCTTCGCGACCCGCTTCACGGCCTGCAGTCGAAGAGAACTCAGCAATATGATGTTCCATAGTCTTGGGGGAGGCCTTGTTGACACGACCTAGAAACTCTCGCAAGGATTTGAGGAGTGGTGGAGGCTTCTGGGCAGGGGGAGGAGGACTCTTGAACACTGGTGGGGGACTTTTTGGACCTCGCTTCGCCTGGGCACTATGGAGATCCACGAAGACCTCGCCACCAATTGCTTGTTTCTTCATTTGGGCCCCTTCCAAACACAACGTAGCGGTCTAATTACTCGATGGTCAAGCGAAATTCCCTGAGTTTCGCGGGTACAAGAGAGGTGAACAATAGCTTTGAAACAATCTATCTTTTGAAAGGAGATCAAATGCAACAAACCCAGAAGCGCATTGTGCAGGAGTGCTTCGATGGTCAGTACGAAAGGGACTGCTCACGCTGTCCTGCACACTATTCACGAGGTGGGATCTGCTGCTTTGGTCATCGGTTCGAGTATGACGATGAGCAGTGCCGCTCTTGTGTTCACAATGATGCATGCGAGCCTTTAACTTATCAACTCCAGGAGCAACGAGTGGAACGACCACGCCGCCGTCCCTCTGTATCACGCCGTCGTCTTCCAATATACGGCCAACAGAGCAGCGAAACAAAAGGAAACCTCCTGCAAGAATCTGAGGCCCCAGCTCCAAAGCGAATGGAAGAACCAGAGTCAGAGATCCGCTACCTCCCCCGCAAGAAACCCAAGCATGGGAAGTGGAAGCACTTCTTCAAGGGCATGAGCCTGATGGGAGTGTGGGGTGCTGGTGAAGGATCACTCGAGCTAATGCTTGGGTATCTACGAAGGCGTAGACCGGAGTAGTACATATAGGATATGTGCTACGCATGGAAAAGTTCCATGAGGTCTTGAGGGAGGCCAGGCGGCAGTCTCCCTACCGAACAGCTAGCGATTTTGCTCGCCACGCTGGTCTCAATGAGCGCACGTACCGATGCTACGAGGAGGGGATGAGAGTCCCTTCCTTGGACGTTCTCAATTACATCGTCGAGCGGTCACCTATTCTCCCCAAGATCAAGGAGAAGTTGTACGTGTTGCACCGCTTGGCGCTAGCTGAGAAAAGCGGCGTCGATCTCGACATCTTCAAACAGTCAGTGAATGTGTCAGACCTGGCGGAGAAGATTGGTCGTGAGGTCAAGTATGAACTCCAGCGCTACAACATTACCATCACTCCCAGGATTGAGCGAGTGTGCGCCCGACGCATTGCCATGATCCTGGACGGAGCCTTGAGGAAGGAATGAGCTATACGTTTCCTGTCATTGAACCAGGCCAAGCATACATCAACAATAACTTGGTCCTCCCCAAGACGGGGATCAGACTTGAGCCCTTCAAGGCTGCGCTCACTTTCCAATATGGAGAGATAGAGATCTTTGATGAGGAGGGCCAGCCCCTAGGCACCCGGCCCGACACACTAGAACTGTGGGACGAGACCCGTCACCACATCATAGTGCCGCGCGAGTTTATTGACTCAGCACACTACCATGAGTTTGGGTTCGACTTTGTCGATCACCGCCCACAGAAGTATCCATACGCGGACATTCAGGACAACATCGGGTTGCGTGACGAAGACCAGGTGGCCGCGTTCCGAGCACTGGTAGAGAACAACGGGGGCACTCTCAATCTGAGCTGTGGCAAGGGCAAAACTGTCTTGGCCCTGAAGCTGGCTGGGAAATTCAAAGTGCCCACCATCATCATCGTCAATACCACGGCTCTGCTAGAGCAGTGGAAGCAAGAGGTCTCCAAATTCTTGGACGTTCGTAGCATTGGTGTCGTCCAAGGGGACCAACTTGATTGGGAGCACCCGATAGTCATTGCCATGGTGCAAACTCTCTCGTTCAACCGCGAGCGCTGGCCCATGGATTTTCGTCGGCATTTTGGCCTGATCTTCTACGATGAGGGCCATCACATGAGCGCCCCGGTGTTCGTGCGCAGTGCCGACTTGTTCTTTGGTAGGAGGTATTGCCTTACGGCTACTGCCACCAGAACGGACGGGCTCCAGAAGATCTACCAGCACCACCTGGGTAGAGTGATCCACAAGAACTTGTCCCAGGAGCTGATTCCAGACACGTATTTCTACCGCCTGAAATGGGAGTTTGATGAACGGTACAAGATGCGTGTCGTTGACTCCAACGGTGAGATTAGCATTCCTCGAGTGCGCACTTATTTAGGCGAGCTTGACTGGAGGAACGACCTCATCTACAAGCACGCAGTCCAAGACCTCCGTGAGGGGAGGAGGTTACTCATTCTGAGTCACAGCGTGAAGCACGTGGATCGTCTGGCGGAGCTGTTCAGAAAGAAAGCTTTTGGCTCCGTACCAGGGATCATCACCGGGGACACTCCTCAAGAGGATCGCATGAGGTTACTACACAACAGCAATCCTGTGCTCGGTACGTTCCAGCTTGCGCGAGAGGGCTTGAACAAGCCGTCACTAGACACGCTCTACATCACCACACCTTTCTCCAACCCTAACGACCTACAGCAATCCTGGGGCCGCATTCAGAGAAAAGATCCAAACAAGAAGAAGCCTATAGTCCGAGTGTATGAGGATCTAGCATTTGCTTGCACGGAGAGATCATGTCGCTCACTGCGGGGTCATCTAAACAACATGGGCTACCCCACCCACCTAAAGAGAATCAAAGTGGAGAGCTGAATGAAAGAACTAGATCTGACCCGCTGGGTCATCGTAACATCAAACCATGGAGAGAAGTTCGTTGGGCAAATTCCAGAAGGTGTGAGAAGTAACCACGAATACTTCATACAAGCATCAAACCACCATACTCCTGTTACTTTACACAATGTTAGACTCATGCTCGCACAATATGGGTCGCCTCAAGGAAACTTGGCTGCTGGCATCCAATGCATGGTGGCATTCATTCCCATTGATATGAATGAAGGCCCCGTCGAAGAGCTGCATGTCGTTCCATCGTCGTGGTATTTTCCAGAGACAGTGCCGTCAGTGGTCAACAAATTCAAGCGCTTGCTCTCAGCGGCTGAAGACTCCGAAACAAGGAATCGCGCTCGCCAAGCAGGCATTGCTATGCCGGGGGATTGATGGAACCGTGGACTCCAGAGTGGAAGAACCAGAAGCTCGCCGAGATCTACGACGAGTGGAAGAGCTGCGAGAACTGCCCGCTCCACGAGACGAGAAACAACGTGGTGTTCGGAGCCGGCCACCCTGACGCAGACATCATGATCATAGGGGAGGCTCCTGGGGAGATGGAGGATGAGAAAGGGTGGCCATTCATTGGCGACTCTGGAAAACTCCTTCAATCCATGATCGCGGGAGTGGGTCTGGAGTGGGAAGACTTGTACGTCACCAACATCGTGGCGTGTAGACCTCCCAAGAACCGAGACCCAACAGCAGCTGAGAAGGATGCGTGCATGCCCCGGCTGCACGACATCATCTATGTTGTGGATCCCCTCGTCATCGTGACAGTAGGGAAGTACGCACTCAACGCCCTGGTGCAGGGGCGATCAAGGGGCATCGAGGCAGAGCAGGGGAACCTGTTCAGCAGCCCGAGCCCAGCATTTCGTATCACAGGAGAGAGAAATGGGGCAGAGGTACCTGGGGTCGTCTTCCCAATGAAGGGGAGTGATGGAGTTCATCGTCTGGAATACGATGTCATCCCGGTATTTCACCCATCCTACATCCTGCGTACAGACAGTTTCGACAAGACCGCACAGAAGTTCGCCCCAGGAGGTGTCTTCTACCAAACCATGGAGTCCCTGGAGTCTGTGGTGCTCAAGGTAGAGGAGCTCAAAGAGAAACACGCAAAACTGAGGCGAATATTAGAAAGGATGTAACATGCCAATCCGACCAAAGAAGAAGGCTGGCGTTCCAAAGAAAGTGAGTGCGTTGGCTGCGGCTCAGGAAGCGGTGGCTGCTTACGAGGAAGAAGTTGAGAACCTGCGGGCGATGAAAGCAGAGTTCGAGGAGCAGTTCCCCGAAGCAAATGACTACCTGCAAGACATCATGCGCCAGGAAGATCTGATACAGGACAAGATCAAGATGGCAATCCCTCTCATCAGGGAGGCCAAGCAAGACGTTGGCGATTTCAAATGCCAGCTCAAGCGCTCGTCTCCCAACTACGATCCCGATCAGTTCATGAAACTGGTGTCAGAGATCGAGGAAGGTGGAGACATCATCATAGAGCTGATCGAACAGGGCTACGTCAAGAAGCTCCAATTCGATCCGTCCGTGGCCAACTACTTCGCTCAGCATCCAGAAGCATCAGATCACTTCAGCCCCGCATGGCGTGAGGCTCAAGACCTTACTCCTGCCATCACGCCTCCCAAGATCTAGGAGGAAGGTATGGCAGAGGATCAGTTCGTTGAGTACGTCAGCGAACTCCTCAGTGTGAACCACAAGAGGAGTCTCTACAACGACAATGACAGGACGACGCTCGAACAAGAGCGCCAGGACGAGTTATCAGAGGAGATCATGGCAAAGATAGAAGAGTACATGGGGGATGGCACCGCTCGCGTCACGGTGTCGGCCGACCTCGGCAGTAGCGTGTCGTATCACAGTGCCAAAGCGTTTGTGAGCATCAGTGTGCCCTGCAACAACGACATGGACAGCATCTATGCGGTGCACGAGATACTTCGCCCCCACGTTCAGGGATTGTGCGGAGAAGACCATGAGGCGATGGCAGCCATGCGAGACGGCCTCATCAACCCAACAAGAGCGCCAGCAGAGACCAAGTCTCAGGTCAGACAACCTCCCAAACGCGGGGGCTCCCAAGGTCCGAAGGGACCGGCGAAGCGTGGTGGCAAAACAGTGACCCCCAAGGGAGTGAAGAAACCTAGCTTCCGGAGGTGATCAATGTTCACCCGAGATGGAAACACTTCGTCGTTTGACAGTGTCATTGCAGTAGAAGGCACACTCAAGCGCCCAGATGTGAGTGGAGAGGTGCTCGTTGACTTGGTGATGATGTACGTCAGCAAGTCGACAGGCACCTCCTATGGGAGCTGCAAGGTGACGAAGAGTCTCTTCAGCAAGGAGACTCTTATCCTACTGGAGAATTTCCTGGCGTCTGCCGAGGGAGACTTCTGTAGGATCGCCTTTGGGGAGGGAACGTATGTCACTCCCGAAGGAGCGCTCAAGATCCTGGGGTCCGCAGAAGACCCAACAGGTAAGCTAGAATCACCCAAGTCTCTGGGAGGTACTTAATGAATCTTGAATACCGTGTGCTCTCAGAGATTCTTCGCAGTCGAACACTGCAGGAAGCGCTGAAACACGGTCTCTCCGATGCCCATTTCAAAGATCCAGAGGCTCGTCAGATCTGGAAGCACTTGGTGGATCACTGGAAGCACAGAGCCACTATGAGGACTCTTCCTTCTATCAGATCTGTCCAAGACAAGTGGGCGTCCTTCAGGCTGTCTCCTGTTCCTTTGGAAGAAGAAGCTGAGCTGAAGGCTCTGATTCGGTCTCTCAAGTTAGTGTCATTCGAGACCGATGCCAGGGCGCACGCCAGTTACTTTCAGGAGCTGGTCGATGACTTGGAAGGGGAAGAATTACACTCGGCTATTGTGGAGATGCAATCTCGTTTGACCGAGATCACACAAAAGATGAGGGACAGCCACCCAATGGGTGTCCGTGAAATCATCGAGGAAGCTAAGGAGCATTACGAGTCTGCCCAAGATGGAGAGCTGTTCGGCTTGCCTTGGCCATGGGAATGTCTGACAGAAGACACTCTTGGTAAGAGAGCCGGAGACTTCGTCGTGTTCTATGCCAGAATGAAAATGATGAAAACATGGCTGTTGCTGTATTGCGCGGCCCATGATTTCTTGGAGAACAATGCTCGAGTGCTCATCTGGTCTCGTGAGATGAGCAAAGGAAAGATATGTCTTCGACTCGCATCTCTTTTTGCCAAAGTGGATTACCAGCTCTTCAAAAGAGGTTTGCTTCCTCCTCAAGTTCAGAAGAGAGCATGGCTCAAATTTGAACAGTTAATGGATGAGGGGACTGCAGAATACGACGGTGATGTTCAAAGAAGAAAGATCATACTGTTCTGCGGGCGCGATGCTCCCAAGCAGCTAGAGGAAATCCAAGGACATATCTGGGAAAGTCAGCCGGACGTAGTGTACTTGGACAGCTTCTACCACATAGAAACTGCCAACATGAAAGGCATCCGTCAGAGGTGGCACAAGTTTGCAGTGTTGTCTGAGGACGTGAAGTCCATGGCGGAAGATGAAGCTGTTCCTGTCATAGCGGTGCATCAAGCGAACAGAATAGGAGACAAGACTTTCGGGGATACAATGGTCGACGTCGCTGATACAGATGTCCTAGCTCGTGAAGCCGACCTCGTTGCCCGTATTCTCAAACGCTCAGGAGAAGAGCTTCATGAGGATGATTACGAGACTGCTATCGAGCAGGCTCGTCTAGAAGCAGCCGCTAGAAAGCTTGGAAAACCCAAGCTAGGCCGCCCTAGGATCAAAGTTCCCAAGCTATTGGAGGA
>Ga0180437_10007570_pt1 | contig 14053 bp, 19 predicted proteins | sample SS_ome_4_FD_132410 | JGI IMG/M metagenome (GOLD analysis project Ga0180437, IMG submission 132410) | Hypersaline lake sediment archaeal communities from the Salton Sea, California, USA - SS_3_D_1 metaG | ecosystem: Environmental > Aquatic > Non-marine Saline and Alkaline > Hypersaline >...
AATGCGCGCTATAGGGCTCCGAGTAGCCCGCCCGGGCGGCCGCTTCCCGAACAATGCGGTCAACCCCACGGCCGTCAATCCCCCGGTCTTGTATCCGCCCCCCTTTGCGTAGCGAGCGAAACAGCGGCCCGGAGTCCACCCCGGAGATCTGCCGCCACTCTTTGACCAGCGATACAGGGCAGAAGACTTGACCGAAGGGGATCCCCACGTGCCGCCCTTCGCCCAGCGGATCGGTTTTACTTCGTGGGATAGTGAGCACCAGACCGGCGGCTTGTTCCTGGATGTTCTCCACCAGCACGGCCGCCAGCTCGGAACGGCGGAGCGCGGCCGCCCACCCGAACGCAATCAAAGCCCGGTCACGTGCCCGGCGGGGATCCGGAAGACCTTCCAGCGCCACCAGAACCCGGCTCACATGCTCCAAGGTCAACGGCCGGGCTTTTGTCTGCGCGGTCCCGACCTTGCGCTTGTGGCCCCGTCTGGTGCGCTCCACAACCGATCCCCGGGTGGGGGATTCGTAGCCTAGCAGCTTGTGAGCTTGTGAAATCGTGGTCATGACCCGATCGATCGTGCTGGGCTTGCGGCCGAGACTGACAAGATAGGTCACGTAAGCGGCGATCGTCTTGTCGGTTGCGGGGATCGTCGGCATACCGGCGGAGCGCGCCCACTTGATAAAGGCTTTCCAGTCCCGGTCATAGGCCCGGCGGGTGCTTTCACTGACAGAGGCGGACACAAGCGCGCGGTTGAGCTGGACAAGCTCCGGGGGTTGAGCGGTTGAGATCTCCGGTTCGCGGTTCGCGAGCCGTTCGTCTATCTCAATTTGGTTGGGGTTCTCGTCTGGTCGAGCCATTGCCGAAACCTTCTATATAGCAACACCAGACCATAGGCCGGGCTAGTCATGCTCCGGAACTTTCCATCTTGAGCACCAGTGTTCATCGTGCACGGCCACGGCTGAAAACGTGACTTGATTGCCTATCACGATCGCGATTGGCGGCCCTTCGTGACAGTACCTTTGCCCGTTCCCCAGTGAATTTGGGTTCGGTTCAACAGCACTGTGTTTACATGTCTTGCACTTTTTAGGGGTCATTTTTCGACACCGATCAAGATTTCAACCTTTCCAGTGTTGAATAATCCCTTTTCTGGAATCACAAGCTTGAAGGGGGCATCTAGCGCGCTTTTGGGAACCTCAAACAGAGTGACCATTTGCTTTTTGATGCCGGGTTGAAGCTCAGAAAGTAACCAATCGTGATTTTTGTACATCTGAGAAAGCGCCATTGTGCCGCGCGAACTAGAATCAAACGTTCGCCCCTGTGAATCTTTGATTTTGAAATCAGAAGACATAACCCGTTCTGTTTCCTTGCCTATGTTCTCGATACTCCACTCGACCAGCACGAAGATCGCACCGTCCGAGGCGGTTTCTTTGGTGAAACGCTTTCCGATCTTGTCGGTTCCTTTCATCTCTTTTATTTCGTACTCGAATGACCCGAGCTGGAACGGCTCATTCATTCGATAGACCTTTTCGGGAGCTTTGATCACCTTCGGACGCGGGGCGGGTTTTGGCCGTGGTGTCGATTCGACATTTTGAGCGGCTTGCACGGTCTGGTGTTCATCGCTGTTATCCTTATCGGCTTGAGAGGCAAATACAGGTAACAAAGTGAGTCCGAGCCAGACCAACGAAATCACGCGAGCTTTGGATGTGTGTCCCTTGCGCATGGTGAACCATGCAAAAACCAGGGGCATCAAAAAGATCCCAAGTCCCAGCATGACACCGACTTTTCTTTCTTCTGTTTGTTCTGTCATTTTCTCCCTCTTTGTCTGGTTTAGTAGCCCGTAAGGTTCTTTTATGGGCCGCTATTCTGCGGGCTTGTACAACGCTCGTTTCTCGTACGGTGACACCTCCAGAAGATCGGCAAAGGCGACATAGATATCCTTCACGTCACCGTAGAGCAGATCGGAATCCAGATGGATGTGCGCACACGAGAACATGTAGCCAAAAAACATTGCCATGCGATCCCCGGGCTCGTCGGACGCTGTTTTCGCGGCATCGACAGCACGGGTTATCTCGGCTCGAAGGTCGTTGACCTGCATCGTCATTTTGTCCATGTGTCTACTCCTCGCCCGTCGGGGGCGGGTTCAATTTTTCGTGTGTCTCGCGGAACCGTTGAACGCATGATTTCCACTCGGTAAGGACTTCTCTGCATTTTCTATCGACTTCAATATCTGAGATATGGTCAAGCGCACCAGTTAACGCGATCGATAGGTTCACACCGGCCGAAATAAGGTCGTTTGCGCGCTGCTGATACTGCGCAAGCAAGACACCCATTAATAAGATTTTAGGCATAGTCTCTAATCCTCTCCCGTTTCGGACGGTGGATCGCTTTCTGGAATCCAGATCCCTTCGTGGTCAAGTACGAACCGATCCCCCTCGGGTGTTTCGTATGTGTCTCCGGGTTTCGCAAACTCGATAGCTTCCGAATCAAGACGTTTGTCTATGAGTTTCTTTTGTAGCCAGCGGCCGAGCTGAATACCGCCCAAAAAAGCGAAAACGGCAACAAGCGCCCACCAATGATTCATCGTGAATTCCATCCGTTTTTATTCCGCATCTATCCCGTTCAACTGGGCTTGCCACGCGCGCAGATTCTTCCGGGCCGCTTTGAACTCAACCGCGAGATCGTCTTCTTCCGCTTCTTCCGCCAGTAGTTCTAGGGATTCGAGTTGATCCTTGATCCCGTCCACTACCACCCCGATCGCTTCGATCTGCAATCCGTAAAAATTCATGCTCTATCCCTCCGGTTGAAGCTCCAAGTTGTCTGTCCAGATCTTGATCGGCCGCTCCGGATCGTTGTCCAGCTTCACGACCATTCCGCCTTTCGGATCGTCGGTCTTTGTGACGGTCCCCAGCTCGCCAGCGATGCCCACAAGCCGCGTGTGCTCCAAATCTTTCACTATCACTCGATCGCCCTTATTCATTTCGTCCCCCTTCGCCGCTTCGCTGGCGGCTTGTTGTTCTCCAAAAATTCAGCGAGCGCGGTTTCTATGACGTGCGCCCGGGATCGGTATCGCGCGCCGTCCACAAACCGATCCACGCCTTTCAAAAGCCTTTCTTCGATCCTTACAGTGGTCTGTTTCTTCAAGGGTTCTCCTTTCTATTTGCACGCGCAGAATCGCCAGTGTTGATAAGCCTTCGCCTCGGGATCTATCTTTCTAGTTCCCCACTGTCCGGTGGTTTGCATCCAGATCGCCATGCCTTTCAGGTGACAACCGAAAGCGTTGTCTGTGTCCACCACGGTGGGCTTTATGTCTCGTCCGGAAAGCTCCATTATTTCTAGGCAATCCGCCCGTGATAGCCGTTCGGTCTGTTCGTCATACTCAAGGCCGCCCACTTCGCAAACGTCTATGCAGCTATAGCTATCGAGGCCCAGCCGCCAGCAATGCCCCTTGTGTGCAAATCCCGGATCATCGCATGAAACATCTGTATCGGTGTCCGTGTCCGCATCGGTGTCCGTGTCCGCATCGGTGTCCGTGTCCGCATCGGCGTCCGTGTCCGCATCGGCGTCCGTGTCCGCATCGGCGTCCGTGTCCGCATCGGCGTCCGTGTCCGCATCGGTGTCCGTGTCCGCATCGGTGTCCGTGTCCGCATCGGTGTCCGTGTCCGCATCGGCGTCCGTGTCCGCATCGGCGTCCGTGTCCGCATCGGTGGAACCGTCTTTCATTGGGCTTGTTTGGATGTCGTCCAGTCCGGCAATTTGACCGCACGCGATCTGAAACAGCAAAACCAGAAACCAGCTATTCGCAAGAACGCTTTTGAGCACAAACCGCCGCATATGCCGGGCCGCCATGTCTTGACCCATGTTGCGAAAGTGCCGCGAGGCTTCTATCAGGTCTTCATTCGTCCCGGTCCCCGCTTCCAGCTTTTCAAAGGCAACGGCGGCGGCTGGTGTCATGTGTTCCGCCTCATAAGCAAGGTTGATCATTTCGGGTTCAAGCTTGTGTTGCACGGCACACCCCCTGTGATGCAATGTATACCATATGGTATTGACGGACGGGGGAAAAGAGAATTCTACGAAGTGCGACGGAAAGAGAATAGAGCCAGAAGAGCCAGCAAGGCGGCACCAGCGCCTTCGCCAGCTTTCGCGATTGTGGGTTCGCGTTTGGTCACTTTCGGCGGCTGGCGGCCGGATTGCGGCGGCGGTTGTTTGCCGCTCCACTCCGCCCGAGCCGTTTGACGTGTCCCCCCCCCGTCAATCGCCAGTTTCCACACGGCGAACGCATGAAAGAACGGGTTTTCGGACGTCCAACCGGGTTTTTCAGCCTTTTGATAGGCTTGCCACCCGGCGGGATCGTCCGGATAACCCGCCTTTCGTGCGCCCCGTCTGAGTGATGAAAACGCCCCGCCGCCGTGCGAATAACGCAAGTCCGCCGCTTTGGCTTGCCACGGTGTGATCGGTCCCTTTGGCCACGGTGCGCGGTCTGGGTCCGTTCCGTGCATCATTCGCAAATGGTGACCGAGTAACCATGAACCGATCCGAATTTGATCGGCGGCCGCGTCCGGTGTCTTTTCGAGCATTCGAGCAAACGGGATCGGCTTGTGGCTTGCGTTGTATTGTTCCACCACGGACGGCTTGACCTGCATCAAACCGGCCGCGTTGGCACTGGACTTAGCACCCGGGCGGCCGCCGCTTTCAAGCTCGATAGCCGCCAGCACCAGATCCACGGGGATCCCCCCCGGTGCGACGGCGGCCGCCGTGGTTCTCCACCGTTCAACGGCGGGGCGAAAAGGCATTAGAACAACCTCCGGGCGTTCGTCCGTGCTTCTGGGTTGTCTGTCCAAGACTGGACGAAACCAACCAATCGCGCGGACATGAGACTTGGAACTTGGTTTTCCGTCATTTCCGGAATCGGGAAACCCACCCACAAGCGCGCGGTTGTGTTCTCGGGAATCATGAGCTTTGTTCGAACCGAATTCGCGTTGAACACAAAACGGCCGTCTCTCCATTCCGGCAAGTCCGGGTGAACCGGCTGGGGACCGGGATACAAGCCCAACATTCGCCGCGTGCGCTGGGTTTGACCCGCCCTTCGCGGTTCCAACGTGAGCCGCCAGCGCGGGGCCGCGTCCGGAGTCATTCCGGGAACCTCATAGATAAAGGAGATCGGATCCGCGTTGCGATACCAAATGCGGTTTTCTTCCCCATCAAAACCGTTGAGCTGGGTTTGAATGTGATAGATGAAACCGATCTCACCCGGGTTCACCCGCATCTTTGCGAGCGGATACCATTGCGCCCCTTCCCCCGCCGGTCTGGACTGCCGATAGAATAGATCGTCGGATTGCCGTCCAGATTTCAGCTCACCATATGGCGGGGCGGGATCGTCTGACCGCTCCATCCCTTTTGCCCAATCGGGAACCGGTTCCGTGTCCACGTCTGGAATCCGGGGATCCGGAATCGCCACCCCTTGATCGAAGTAGCGATCCGGATCGTTTGGCTTTCCGCCCGGCATTAGTAACGCCTCGGGTAAGCCGCCGCGGGTTCCACACCGTGCAAGACGAATTGCAGCAAGACCGAACCACTACGGGGAAGCGTGTTCGTCACGTCAAATGATGCCGTTGCTTTCGGCATCAAAAGAACGGGGCTCGGGGTCTCCCAAGTAAATTGAGCGCTACCGACGGCGGCGACAATATCGCACGGCTGGGTCATGTAGGAATGACTATCCGTGTACCACTTGAACTGAAAACCCACCGGGTTCACCACGGCATCTAGCGCGCTTGACCCGGGCGGAATGCTCGCGGCCGTGTAGTCTATATTGCTGAATCCCACCACGGCGGCGGTGATTTTCCGCAACAAAAAATCGGCATTGTTGATCGTGACAGACCCGTCACTTAGTTGACCCGCCGTGACCCCTCCGGAACTGTCCGTTTCAAACAGGACATTCACCGGATACCAGCGCGGCATATATTTCGGCTGGGCAAGCGGATCGTTTTTGTCGAAATGCGTTTCAGCGTCGGACATTGTTGCACCTCAAAAGAAAAACGGCCGCCGAGATCGGCGGCCGCTTTCCTCGGTTGAAAGGTTGAGCCGCTATCGGCCTAGAAGTGTTGCTCGCCCCGTTGCTGGACCGCACGACGGCCGATCAACGACACACGCACCATAGACCGGGCGGGGATTTCCTTTGCATCCGCGATAGCCGTTCCATTGTTGAACGTGTAGTTGCTCGGACCCGGCAACGCCTGGAGAACTTGCTGGATGTATCGAGACAGCGTGACAGTTACGCTATAGGTGGAGCCGCGCGCCACTTCGATCGGGTCCGGGAAGGGGAACCGATTTTGCAACTTGTTGTCACCCGGGGTAACAGCGGTATTGATCACACTGTTGACCGATCCGGAGAACGCGATCCCGATGCCGTTCGGGCCGGATCCCTCCGGGGTCAACATGCCGTTGTTTTTGAGCTTGTCGTCTTCCCGAACAGTGAGCGTAAGCGATGTGTGTTCTTGAACCGTGGCGGACCACAGTACATGTGCAAGGGCGTTCCAGTCTGACGGGGTTTCACCCACGGACGGCTCAACCAGACCCGCCGGGGCGATGAACCGAAGGCCCACACTGTAGATATGGAACACGAAAGGCATTTGGTCTTTGGTGTCCAGGTTGTTGTAGGGCAATCCCACTTCGCCCTTGTTGCGCGAATTGAAAAATGTGTGCTCGGCAACGGCTCCGAATTCGGCGTAATTCGGATACCAGCCGGTCACGTTTTCTTTTTCGGTTGCGTTCTTGAGGCCCACGGCAATCGTGTCGTGAATCTCGTAGTACTCCGTTACGTTCTTGTAATCGGGACGGCTCGGATCAATCTGATACTCGGGCATTGTTCTTTCTCTTTCCCCCGCTTTTCGCGGGCTTTAAACCCTTCTCTAAGGGCGATTCTTCTAAAAAATCCCTTGGGGATAGGCCGGAAGCGCTCCCAGCGAAGTCACGGGGGTGACCCCTTCGCCCAAAGCGGTCACGGGGGTGACCCCTTCGCCAAGCAGGACTTCTGATTCTTCGTCGTCAATCACTGCCCCCACCATTTGACGCATGTTGCTTTGCGCGGCCCAGTCTCCGGACTCGCCCAAGACAAAGGTCTCGCCGGTTTGCGGCTGTACGTAGGTATCTCCGGGCTTGTACACGCGGCCGTCTTCGCCCAGCCACTCTTTCGCCGTGTCCGAAAGGGGCACCAGTTCGGTCAAGACCGCTTTGGTCAAGAGGTAGAACATACCGCCCTTGATGATCTCTTTCTGGGTCTTGGCGGGCACTCGAAGAATGTGCTTCGCTCCGAGCTGGGTTGCGAGGGTTCCAAGACCGCCCATGAGGTAATCTTTCCAATCCCACTCTTCCAGCTCCGAATGCCCGTTGCCGAACTTGCGTTGCACGACCTTTGCCCCGAGCATACCGGCGGACATGGGGAGCATGTCTTTCGCGGCATCTTCGATCGGACCAAGAACGCCCACGGCCCGCCGTGCACGCCTTACGGTGCGCTTGACACTCGGGTTTTTGCGCGGCCGCCGTTTCGCTGGTGTCTTCGTTTTCTTCTTTGCCATAGTGGCCCCCTTTTTCTTTGCGGCTGTCTTCTTCGCGGGTTTCTTCTTCCCGGTCTTCTTCGCCGCTGTTTTCTTGGCCGTCTTCTTTCGGCCGCGTTTCTTTGTCGGATTGAGCGCGATCAATTTCATCGAATGAGCCCCCTTTCACTTACAAGGCGGGCTCCATTCTTTGCCCGCAAGCCCCACACGCGCGAACCTTTCGCCGTAGGTCGATCGCTGTAGACACCCACGGCGGATCGGTATTCGTGCGAGTAGAGTTGTTTTCTTCCGGTCCATTTGTCCGAGTGGTAACGAATCTCGATTGCCCAGCCGAATACAGCAAGCCGCGTTCGGCTATCGGGGATCGAAAGCTCGATAGCGTCGTTTGCTTCCCAGCTGGTGAACGACTCGAAAGCCCCCTTTTGTCTGTCCGCACCTTTGGGAACCTCGATTTTTTTGCGAGTCTTCAACGGAATGATAAACAGGTTCGTTTGCGCTCCGTTGCAAAACAAGCCCGCTTCGTCATGACCCCAAGACAGCTTCAAGATCTCACCGTCCGGATCGGTCAACGTGAGACTATCGGCATAGGCCAAAAAGGCGGTTTTCTTCGGAACCTTCATCGGCCACGCCTCGACATTGCGAAAAGCGCGGCCCCTACCAGAATGATTCCCCCTGCCCCTAGCGCGATCCCCTTGCCACCCCCAAGAATGCGATCAAGCAAGCTCTTTTGCTCTTTGTAGTTGGTCGCCTGTTTCATCTGCTTGTAAGCCTCGCGAACCTCCGGAGGGGCGGACGCCATTTTTTGATCTACAGCGTTTAAGCGAACGCTGTATTGATAGGCCAGTTTCTTCGCTTCGGTTTCGGTCTTTACAGCGTCCGTTATCGCGTGCGTGATATAGGCGGCCCCCGCAACGACCAGCGCCACGACAAACCAGCCGCTGAGCCCTTGCACGTCCGGCAACTCTTCGCCGGTTTCAATCGAAACCGGCGGCCCGATGATATTGAGATCCATTCGGCCGCCCGGCCCGGGCACAAACTGTGCTCCGAACTGTTGGATCTCAAGCATCGAAAGCCCGTTTTCAAGCTTGTTCCAGCTGTCAAGCACGGCTTGCGCGATCGGCATGTCCCCTTCAGTTAGAAACGGCGGCGAGAACCCGCCTTGAAGCGTGCCCGCATCGACTTGCAAGCGGCGAAATTGCTCGGCTTGTCCAAGCAGGGAGATCCCCGCGATCATACCGTTGATCGTGTCGCGGCCCTTCCCAATCTTCTTTCTGAATTCATCGGCTGTTTTCGTTTCGGCCGCTGTCGGTTTTCTGGTTTTCATTTGTCCCCCATGTTCGCGAGCCCGGAGATCAAGATTCCCCAAAAACCCACGGCTTGTGGAGTTGTCCAGCGCTTGCGCGCTCCGCCCGGCACTTCAACGATGCGCTCCGGACCCGGCACCGGAACTTCGACCCGCTTTTCTACGATGCGGGGCGGCCCCGGCACTTCAACGATGCGCTCCGGACCCGGCACCGGAACTTCGACCCGCTTTTCTACGATGCGAGGCGGCCCCGGCACTTCAACGACTCGCTCCGGACCCGGCACCGGAACTTCGACCCGCTTTTCTACGATGCGAGGCGGCCCCGGCACTTCAACGACTCGCTCCGGACCCGGCACCTGGACTTCAACGACCTTTTCAACAATGCGCTCCGGACCCGGCACCTGGACTTCAACGACCTTTTCAACGATGCGCTCCGGACCCGGCACCTGGACTTCAACGATCTTCGGTTCGCACGGCGGACACTCCGCCGGTTTGACCGCTGGCGGCTCCGGAGCGGCGGCTTTTGGTTCATCCCCGGCCGCCGCCGGTATCCACACCAGCGGGAAGCGCTTCCCGCTTCCGTAGGGACTGGGGGCGGTGTCGGGGTTGTAATGCTTTGTAAGCTGTAGCCCTTTCACCTTGTATGCTTCCCAGCCGCGTTTACCTTTGCGAATGTAGGAATTCCAAGCAGCATCGTTGATCCAAAACAGGCCCGGCCGGGGGGATCCATAAGCACGCTTGGCAATGCTCCAAATCTCATTTCCTCGGGTGACCTGATAGAACTTGCCCGGTGTCGGAACTGGGGCAATGTCCGCCGCCGTTGGCCGATACTCGGACGCACCTAGAAAGCTGGGCAATGCGTAACGCATGATCGCCCCGCTATGCTGGTTTGAATATTCGCGCGCGTTTCGGGCGAACCCGTGGCGGCCGGTTTCGCTTCATTCCGGCCGCCGCTTTCGCCGCCTCTTGTTTCATGGCTTGCTTAAAAGCCTTCATCTGTTGACCGGAGCTGAAAGAGAGTTTCCCTTTTTTCTTTTTCACCCCGATCTTTTTCATAACGTTCGCGATCTTTCCGGCCGTGTGGAGACCGGCGGCGATCGCGGGTCCATATCCCGGAATGAACGCGGCAACCTTCGCCAAGAATGGAGCGGCTTTCCCCACCAGCTTTGCCAGCGGTTTCACCATTTTCATGGCGATCTTTTTGAGCTTGCGACCGAATCGAAGCAGGTACTTTCCGCCGGGCAGTTTCTTGATAAACCGCTTGACCCCTTTGCCTATCCGCTTCGCAACCTTGCGGACGCCCTTACGCACACGGCGGAAGATTTTTCGAAAGAAACCGAGCCCCGAAACGGGATCCTGTTCATAGCGATAATAGTCTCCTGTAATCGCATCCGTCGCACCCATGCCCACGTAAGGCGCGCCCGTGTTTTGCATGTGGGAATAATCGATCAAGCCCACTTCAAGCAGTGGTGTCACTGCATAGCCGTCCGGCCCGGGGTCCACTTCCGCCGTGATATTGCCGCCCCCCATGATCCCGAACGGTTCTGCATAGGCACCGATGCCACAACCCGAGATTAGATCTTCGGGTCCCTGACCGTCACACCCGGCAAGCCCGAACGCTTCCAGATCGTCTGACTCTTGATAACCTTGCCCGGTGTTTCCAGCGAGCCCAGCGAATGACAGCGGGACGGCATAGGCCGGTTGATAGATATCGGCAAGTCCGATCGGCGGTTCCACATATGCCGCCGGATATGCACCTTCGCCCATGTTCCGCGTGTAATCGTTGTATCCGCTCATTTGAGCCCCCAATTTTTCGCCGTTTAGATTCCACCGTATCCGCACCCCGGCCGGGGGTGCACCCCCCATAGGTAGCGGATGGGCAACCGGGTCAACGGGGATCCACCCCATGCCCGGGATCTGTACCTCCGGATAGACATGCGTTTGAATGCGTGTTCCCGGTTGACTCATGGTTACAATGCGTACCGGCAAGCCGATCGCCTCAAAGGCGGCCCCCAGTGCGGCGGTTGCGTCGTCGCAGTCTCCCCAGCCCTTGCCGCCGGGGTTGTATGCTCCCCAAACGACCCCCCACAACGCGGGGCCGCTGGTGGCGACCGTTTCGATCCCCACGGGATCGCGCACGTATCGCCATTTGTTCATGAAATCTTTGTAGAGTGCGCGGACTTGCCCCAAGTAGTCTTTCCGCCCGGGGGCAGTGGTCGCGATGCGTGCCGCGTGCAACCGGAGCGGCTGAAATTCCGCCCCCGCGCGTATACCTTGACCTATCAGCTTGATTGTTTTTTGAAGCTGTACACGGGGGTTTGTCGGCACGTCTACCGCTGTTAGTTGCGGTTTCACGCTTCCGGCTGGGTTTCGGTTTTCTTGGGCTTGTGCTTTGCGCTGAATTTCGCAAAGCCGTCTTTCATGACCCCATGGGTCAAGACCGGCGGCTCAACGTTTTTCTTTGCGCCTTTCTTCTTCGCCCGAACTGGTTTCAGTTTCGGCGGAGAAACGCGCTTTTTGGGCTTGTCGGGCTCGGCTGTTTTAGTCGTTGCCGTGGTCTTCGGTTCGGTCGCTTCCGTCTTCGTTGACTTGGCCATCGCTACCCCCTGAATTTTGCGGTTCAGAGATAGTATCGGGGGCGATCTGTTTGTTGTCAACTTGATTACCGCGAGCGGCAAAGAGAGCATCTAGCGCGGCTTTTTGCTGTAGTGGCGAAAACCCTTCCATGACTTCATGCACCACGGCGGCCGCCCCTTCCGGCCCCAGCTCCCCCAGTTCTTCCGCCAGTGTGATCCCTTCGTCTTCTTCCGTTTCTTGCGGCTGGGCTTGCTGTTGCGGTTGGGCTTGCTGTTGCGGTTGGGCAGTGCTCCCCGGGAGTTTCAGCGGCGGCCGCTCCGCCGGTTGTTGTTGCCTCTGTTGTTGCTTTCTGTCTTCCCACTCCGACTTGAAGAATGAAAGCATTTCTCCCATGTTCAACCCATCATCCCCGCCGCTATCCCCGCCGCCTTGCTCCCGGGTAAACTCCGCCATTTCGTTGTAAAGCTCGAAGGTCTCCCGCATCTGTTGCATAGGGTTGACCGCTTGACCGCCCCCGCCGCTTTGATGCGCCTTAATCAACTCCGCCGCGTGCGTGCTTTGTTGCTCCATCATTTTCATGAGCAAAGCTGTGTTTTCCTTGTGCATCGCGGCGATTTGAGCTTGCGACTCTTTCAGCGCATCTTGTGACGGATCGTGCTTGATCTGAGTGCCGCCCCGTGAATATTCGATGTGGTCCTTTAACGGAACACCGTCCACCCGGGGCACGTCCGCGATCTTGATCTGCCGAGCCGAAACCACCTTCCCTTGTGGATTCTTGATCCGGATCGAAAAGTCACGGCCGCCCCACGACTCTTTGATCGCTTCGAGTGTTAGGTTGTTGTCTAGCGGGTATGTCTCCAGAAACCCGGAACAATTCAGCGGGGCGGTTCGATAGAGTTGAGCGCGAAACCCCCGCCCCGCGAAATCCGAAAGAAACTCTTCGATATCGTCCGGAATGTCCGGTTTCTGTTCCTGTTCGGGTTGTTGTGGCGGGTTTTTTTGCGGTTGATTTTGCCTGTTTTTTCCCCGTGTCATGGGCGATCCCCCTGTTTTTTTCTAGCGAATTCTAACGAATGCTAGCCGTTTGTTGGATTACCAGCCGGTATTTTACTATGGTTCCCGTGTGAGAAAACACGAAAAAAACGGGAATGTTTACTTGATCCAAGGACGATCCGGATCATATCGTGAGTCAATGTCTAATCAGTTGGCGATCTCAGAAGATACACGACTCCACCGATGCAAGTTTGTCGGCCTGTTCGATGGAGTCCCTCACGCGGACGCGCTACAGAGATATATAAGCTCTGTAGCGCGTCCGGTCAAGAAAGGCCCGCGCGAAAATGCACGCTGCAACTGACTTTCAACAGACCTTTACAGATTTCGACCTCCGCAATTTTTTCTATTCTTCGTCACTCGGACGATACGATCTCACCGGGTTCAAGCCTCGCGAGGCGTGGATTCTGCAAACCTTGCTCACACTGTACGCGGCCGGGGCCGCCTCGCTTCGCTGTCACCGGTCTGTTTTGGCGGAGCTTTGCGAACGAATAGCCGGGTTCGGGTATTCCATCCGGACGCTATCCACGGCCCTTGCGGACGCGGAGCGGCTCGGGTTTATCGAGCGGCGGACTTACAGACACGGCGGAGAACTCCGGATCATTCTGTGCGATACGCTGGCGGATCTGCTTTCTCGGGACAAGCTCAAAAGGTGCGATAAAAAACCACATGGGAAAGAATTTCCCACCGGGGAAAAAGACAGATCCAGTTCTCCTGTTCCCTCCGGATCTTTCTCTTTCAATTGTGAGATTCCCGCGCGCGTAGATATAGATATCAATGAGTCGGATCGGGCCGCCGCCGAACAAGCCGAGCAGACCCACAAGAAAAAACCCAAACCGGTCAAACCGGGGAAGGGGAACCGCGAGGAATGGCACCCGGTAGCCCGTACCGTCTGGTACGTGACCCAAAATTTCGCGCTGGTCTCGCTGGCGATGAACGAGATCAAGCACGGCGGCCGCTCCGGTGTGGATTGGGATCATTGGTGCTCACATTGGGACATGTGCAACGATGCCCGCGAAAGCATAGCGAGGCGGGAAATCATCCCGCATCTTGAGCGATTTTTGAAATTTGGGAAAAATGAGCTCGGAAATCAGAACCCGATTGATCCCCAAGTGGTGCGGGTTTACGATGATCGCGAGCCGGCCGAAACGGCTTACTTCTCGCCGGCGGCCGCCGGGGCCGGGGCAAAGGTTGACCCGGCGGCCGCCACCCCCCCCACCGATCCCGAAATGCGTGCACTTTGGGAAGCGGCGGAGCGAGCCAAGAAACGCGCGGCGGATCTCAATCAGTGGGAATATCAAGCCGCGCTAGCAAGCCTTCAAGCGGATTTGAGTTGAACACGGTTGCGGGGCGGACGTACCCGGCAAAGACCCGGGCGGATTCATGCCGCGTGTGTTGCATGACCTCACGATCGGGAATCCCAGCGGCGGCGGCGGATGTAACCAAACCGGCCCGGAGTGAATGCGCGCTATAGGGCTCCGAGTAGCCCGCCCGGGCGGCCGCTTCCCGAACAATGCGGTCAACCCCACGGCCGTCAATCCCCCGGTCTTGTATCCGCCCCCCTTTGCGTAGCGAGCGAAACA
>Ga0180437_10007572_pt1 | contig 14053 bp, 6 predicted proteins | sample SS_ome_4_FD_132410 | JGI IMG/M metagenome (GOLD analysis project Ga0180437, IMG submission 132410) | Hypersaline lake sediment archaeal communities from the Salton Sea, California, USA - SS_3_D_1 metaG | ecosystem: Environmental > Aquatic > Non-marine Saline and Alkaline > Hypersaline > Sediment...
AACGTCAGAGTCGACCCTTCAGCGGCGAGCTTTTTGGCCACCTGACCTCCAAAGAAGACCTCGTCGTACAGATCCCACAGTTCTTCGAGGTTCTTCGTTGTGAAGGACGTAAAGTTCCCCGGGACGTTATGACGTATTTCCATCGCGTCATGGATGTACTTTCGACGGGCCTGAATACCGTGTTCGTCGTAGACGGAGATAGTCTCTCCTTTCCGGATTCGGTGAGTCACCGGAACTTTGATTCCCGCCCCGCCTATCGGTTGATATGTTCTTCCCGAAGTGATGACTTTGTAGCCTCTCACGCGAAGGAACTGGATAACGTCTTTCATTCGATCTTTCTTTACGTACCAGCCTTTCGTAATAGTCATAACGCTCAGGTCCTTTCCTTCGGTATTCTCCGGTTCCTCCAGCCACTCGATAAGCTTCAGAGGGTTCCGGAGTTCATCATCTAACAGGACGAGATTGTCTTCACCGTATTCACCAATTCTTGCTGTCGGCATACTGAAAGATGTTGTTTACAAGGTACCAAGAGAATATACACGGAAGACTTTGTCTAGATTCTCTTGGTGTTTACCAAGAGTTAGCCGGACAGTTGAGAACATGGCACAAACTTACAGATCTTTAGACGACGTGAACCGCCTGCTCTCTGACGTGTGGGCCACCTATCCCGCCGTCTACGCTACTGCATCTCCGGCCACCCAAAACATCTCTCTCGCGGTGATACCTGCTATCATCGAACGTTCGAGAGACTACTGCGCGGCAGTATCCTCGGGTCAGACAGATATCAATGTCATCGCCAAAGGAGGATTCGGCGAGGTCGGTCCGTTCCGTATCCAGGAAGACGGAGGTATGAGGCGAGTGTTTATGCACGTGGTAAGTTTTCGCGACGAAGGACGCGGGTGGGTTCCCTACTACGCAGAGGTCATCGCCAAGCGTACCCTCTCGAATGCCGCGCAGAATCTATACCTGCTGGTCGGTCTCAATGTCCAACTTCCCGGTCGGGTGATGTACATCTCCAACGATTTCCTCCACGAGTCCATCATCGGAAGTCTCGTCAGTCACCTTTACGACGTCGGGGTTCTCCCCGGTGTGACAAAGTACTTTGGTACTTTTGTTTGCAAGGCGTCGGCTCCTCCCGGAGGTTCTTCTGGACTCGCTCCGCCAGAAAAGTACAACAACGCGACGTTGATGGAGAAAAGCTCGCTCGAACTCCTGAAAGTCCTTGGTTATGCTTCCGGTTCGACTCCGGCCGAACGTGGAAGTGTTTGGAATGCTTCTCTCGGTAGAAGGTTCTTCTTGCAGCTCAACGTTTACGATCTAATGATCTGGATGAGTCAGCTCGCCCACACGTTCTTCACCATGAAACTGTACTTCGGTATCAGTCATTTTGACACTCATCTGAGGAATGTGATGCTGACATACGTCAAGAACTCCGGTTTGAGTTTGAAAGGTCCTGATACGGCGATAGTAACGAGCGTGTACGGTGGGAAACTTCTGAGCGAAGTAGACTACATCCGCTACGAGCTACCGTTCATCGACGGGGAGAAAAGAAAGGCGTATCTAATCGTCGAGAACAACGGTCTTCTCCCGAAGCTCATTGATTACGGTATCACCGTAGCTGACTTTCCTTCCTCGGCTCGGAACAACGATCTCGCCTTCCGCTTCGAGAACTCAACCGATGTGTATGCTTCAGTTCACGGTGGTCGAGAGGCCGCTCTGAACACCAACGGATATGGTGATGTAGAGTACAACTTCACCGGGTACAACATGCTTTTCCAGCTGTACCGAATCGCTATGTACGGGGATGCCTACGGTGTCTCGGCTCAAGATTCCCAGTACGCTCAGGACCTTCTCGCCGCGATTCGACCCTTCCTCGAGAGGACCATCGGTCAGTTCGATCTCTCGCAATCAAAGACCGATCTCTCGGGAAGAGACTTCCGTCTCGACTCTCAGTTCGACCAACCGGACGGGAGCTGGTTCATGAGCTACCGAGATGTTGGAACTACCGCGAGTATCATCGCTCCGTTGTACAAAATCTACGCGTACCTTCAATCTGTCGGAAGTGTTGTTCCCGGGAAACCCACAACAGTGTACATCACTCGTTCTGGGAAAGCTCCACCACCGAAAGTTCCTAAGTCCCGGGTATTAAACATCTCCCTCAACCCGCCAAAGTCCGCCGAGAAGAAGGGAATGTCCGAGTATCTTGTCTCCTCGAAGAAGTACTACCAGATGTGTCTTCTGAACGGTGGTATCGCCGATCCGAACCGGTTCTCGGAGTTGGCTCAGTCTCTCGGAATCGAAGCACCGGTTCCTTTGACCAACGCCGGCCGTGCAGAAGTGTGCTTGCAGGTCCAACGCAAGTCCTCGAAACTGAAACCGACCGTCATTCGCCGAAAGGGTATCTTCAAGTACACTCTCGGACAGACGAATGCGAAGGTGTGGGACGCGGCCAAGAACACCCTGAAAGACGGAATTACGATCGCTGATCTAACACCGGAGTTTCTGAGAGTCAATATCGCCGGCAAGATCGCGATATTCAACATCGACCTCTATCCTCGGAATGTGGCGATGGGGGAGTTAAACCCTTCGGGGGAGAGGTTAGCGTTTCAAGCCTCACAGAGGATGCTCGACCGAAACGCTCCGCCACCGGAAGAACTCGGTCGGGAGATGAAGTCCGTCGGGTTGAGGATTGTATACTACCGGAACGGATCCGGTGGAGTGACGATGTCTCTCGGCGGGGACGTATTCGACGCTGCGCAGACCTCGCTTGCTAGCGTGCCCGCTGGAATCTCCGTGAGCGGTGGGTTCTTCGTTATGAAGAGAAACATCACAAATATCCTCACTCCGGGCCTCGAACCCTATCAGGGCCGCCCTATCGGGTTCTATTTCGATCGGTTCAATCCTCACCTCTCCGGAACTAGCCTTCCCGTGCCCACGGCCTACAAGAAGGATTGGGGTGTTATCATGGCCTCTCGAGGAACCATTCAGCTCGGAAGGTACAGCACCTTCATCAACAAGCACTACACTGAGAAGGTGAAAGCCCAGTACCAGCTGGCCAAAAACGATCAATCCAACGCCGCCAACCCCGACGGATCGATGAAGCTTTACAACACCACCGTTCCTCGAATCAAGCTATTCGAGGACGGAATGCCAAGGCTAAAATCCGGTGCTCCGTTGCCTTATGACTTTGTTATGGCGTCGGGGCCGATTCTGGTGTGGAACGGGCAGGTAGTAATCACTCGGAAGAAACTAGAGTTCTCGAACTTGGTTATTGATGTTATGGACTCGCCTCCTGAGAATGGATCACCAACGTATGAGAATGGAAGCTACTACAAACTCCTCGCCTCAGCTGAGAACGCCTCGATGTACTACGCGGAAGAGGGGGAGAAGTGGAACAATTTCGTCTACGGCCAACGGAACTCCAACTCCCTTAGCGCTCACAACGTCATCTGTCAGACGAACTCAGGGGACATCCTCTTCGTGTTTGTGGAAGGACTCGGGTTCAACTCCCTCGGACTTGATCGTGCGCAACTCGCCGCGCTGGTCGCCAAGTTCGACGTGAAGACCGCTATCGCGCTTGACGGAGGGTTCGACGTCAACGGAGTACTGAAGACCATCTCGGGTGAGTATCAGTGGTTGATGCCGGCGACTGAGTACCAACGTCCCATCGGCACCCACATCAACATCGGCTTGTAAACCTTTGGTTCCTATCCTACATCTTGCGAATACAAGATGTAGAGTATGTCCCACATAACTCTTCGAAGTTAAGAGTGATCGGAAATCGTCAGACATCAGACAGCCATCGGTGCTGAGATGTGTGGCCATGACGTGTATCCTTCGATGATGAAGCTGTCGAAAGTAAAGTCGTCAATCTCGTGAATTCGAGTTGCTCCGCGGAAGGTGAGCTTGGGGAAGGGCCTTGGCGTCCGAGAAAGCTGCTTGGAGACCTGATCTCCGTGATTGGAGTAGATGTGCCCGTCGCCAATGATGTGGACGAACGACCTCGGCTTCAACCCCGTGAGGTGCGCGATCATGTAGGTCAGCATCGCGTAGCTGGCGATGTTGTACGGCACTCCCAGGAACATGTCTGCGGAGCGCTGGTACAGCTGGCAGTCCAAGTACTTCCTGTCGCCAGAGACGTTGAACTGCGCAAACATGTGACACGGAGGCAAAGCCATCTCTGATATTTGCTCCGGGTTCCATGCCGTTAGGATGTGCCGGCGAGAGTGTGGGTCAGTGCGAATGCCTTTGATGAGGTTGGCGAGTTGGTCCGTACCTTGTCCAGTGTAGTCCTTGTCAGCACCATCGTACTCAGCGTTCCAATGTCTCCACTGGAACCCGTATCCGGGACCCATGTCTCCCTCCTCGTACTCGAGACCTTGCTCATCAAGATACTTCCGGGAGGTGTTTCCCTTCCAGATCTTCACGCCCTGCTCTTCGAGGATACGGGTGTCCGTCTTCCCCGAAATGAAGAACAGAAGCTCTTTGATGATGTTCTCGAACTTGACCTTCTTCGTCGTCAGAATCGGGATCCGCTCAGAGATGTCGAACCTCATCTTCACACCGAAGATACTGACAGTGCCGACGCCGGTTCGATCCGGTTTGGCCTCGCCCATCTCCCGAATTCCCCTAAGAGCCTCGAGGTACTGATGCTCCTCGTGTTGGGCTCGCGGGGAGATGAAGTGACGGAGGTAATCTCGGGTCTTCTGTGTGTCTTGGAACATTGGAAGGTCCTTGATGTCGTCCCAGGGGAAGAACTGGTCACACTCGTAATCAGTCTTGAATCGGGTCACGTAGATCTTTTGGCAGAGGTACAGAAAGTTCGCCAGGGCTTCCCGGTATAATTGCTCGCCGCCAGCGATGAAAACCTCATCGTAGTTACGAATGCTTCCACCCACCGAGGCCAACGCATCCAGAAGAGACCCACAGACCGAGATCTCTGGGTGGTCCTCCTGTCGCCATGTCCTCGAGACGACAACGCAGTGACGGCCTTGGAGAGGTCGAAACTGCTCAGGAATGGACTCGTAGGTAATCCGGCCCATGATTACCGCATTACGACCGCGGCCGATGGTCGTGTCGCGGAAGAACTTCATGTCGCTCCGGCTGTTCCACGGAATACCGCCGTTCTTGGCGATACCGTTTCCTCCATCGGTCGCAACAATGATTGAAAATGGTGCAAGTGACATAGTATACTGTTTAACTGCTCTATCGATCGTCGAGTCTGTATTTAAGAGACTTCGATGGGTTATACACCGAGGTGCTTTCTCGACCCACTTTTTTCCGCCAACAGAAAAGTGAGAATCTTGAGTGGATAATAGTCGGTATAGGTAGCTATCTGCACATTGAATCGGATATGTCTACATCAACCCTCCAAGTACCTCTACAACGTTCCCTCTCCGAGTCTGGGGAGTGGGCGGCCATTGGCGATACTGCAAACCCCGGCGTGAACCCCGACCTGTACAAATCTGGCCTTGCGAAAGAGAACTATCACAAGAACCGTTGGGGGAACATCATCGCCCTCGAGAAGACCCGTGTCCATCTTGAAGGACGTACTCCTGACACCGACTACATCAACGCCAATTACATCGACGTTGGTGACGGTGAAGAATTCATTGCCTGCCAAGCACCACTCCCGAATACATTCGATGACTTTTGGTGGATGGTCTGGACCCACAAAGCTCCTGTCATCGGAATGTTCACTCGCCTCTTCGAGAAGTCTCGAGTCAAGGCGCACATTTACTGGCCCACGGAGCTCGGCAAAACTGTTTCTTTCCTCGGCGGTTCGTTGGGGGTGACGAACCTCGGCTTCGAGACCGACGGGAACTTCCGAATTACTTCGTTGAAGCTGACCTACGGCTCCGGAGAGGACGAGGAAACCCATACTCTCAAGCACTACCAATACACCGGTTGGCCGGACTTTGGTATCCCGGAAGACACCCGCGACGTTCGCCGGTTCTTCGACAACCTCCCTGTTCTTCGGGGGAAGAGCGCCTCCCCTGTGGTGCTTCACTGTTCGGCCGGATGCGGTCGCGTCGGTGCAGTCTGTGCCATCTACCGAAAGCTCAAAACCGGCGAAGATGTCCCGAAGGTCGTGGAGACCCTTCGAGGCTGTCGTCAGGGAATGGTCCAAACGAAAGACCAGTACAAGTTCATCTATCGGATGGCTCGAGAAATGGAGGAGATGATCCGGACAAAATTCTCCTCGAAGCTGACCGACGAGGTCTCCCCGGATGGGTACACAATGGGTGAAGACGGTTACGTCCTCATCCAGTTCAACCTTCCGGGGATAAAAACCCCACCCTACGATGTGAAAGACCTGACCGCGTCTGTTGCCGCCTGGCGCACCGCCTCGGGGCTCACTCGCGATGGGAAGGCTGTCACTTTCGACGACTCCGGAATCGAAGTGATAATCGACGGAGAGTTTGATCTCGGAGGCTCAATCACCCCGCCACCATCGGAGGCTCCGACCGACCCACCATCGGAGGCTCTGTCGGAGCCTCCGATGGTGTACCTCCGAAAGGGAGAGAAGGCGAAAGCGTGGTCACAGGACGAACTCAACCTCACAGAGATCAAGCACGGCGACATCATCTACGACCCCGATGGTTATCGCGGAACCGAAACCAAGGTGGTTTGCAACGTCCGCCCCGGGCAGTCTATCACTCTCGGTACTTGCGACAGCGCAGGTTACTGCGAGATTCCACAGGAGGTATCACGACACATCGAAGACCCAGTTGACTTCTACTCAGAGATCATCGACGACAAACTGTACCAAGGCGTCAGTCGGGTCATCCTCGACCCAGTGGGGAATCAAGCCCTTCTCCAGTCCCTCACCGGCGGAAGACCGGTACACTCCTCCCGAACGGTGTGCTGGAAACCCGCAAAAGAAGCGGTGCTCATACAGACTCCACCGTCGCCGGACTGTCCACGGGGAGACTACGCAGTTCTCGACGACAAGACCCCGGACGAGTACCTCGGGGACGCTGAAGAGCTTCCGAGCGATCCTCTCGTTGCTCGCAAGCGTGATGCGATCTCCCTTCGCCACGTCCTCATCGAAGACTCGATTCGGAAGTGTCTCCGTAAAGATTACCTCTCGGTTCGAGATCTCCCGACTTCGGTCGACGGCGGGTGTTCCGGCGCCAGTCTGAAGTTCAAGGGGTTCACGAAGGACGAGGATCACGTCGTCACCGAAGTTCTCTGTGAGGAGCACAATGGAACACCCGTGGTCTTCACCCTTCAGAAGTGCCCCCTCGAACACGGCCCCTACGCAGAGCTGGACCTGTGGACCGCTGACAACCCCATCATCGGCCATCCTGAGAAATTCATCCTGTCCCTTGTGAGTTACGACTAGTCGTCGTGGCTCCCCTCCTTCGTTACGTGTTGTTCCCAACACAACACGTAACTTAAAGTGACCTATAGAAACACCAAGGCACCGAACACTAAGATTATGGCCGAACGAAGCTCTGAATCTGACGATGGAGATGGGTGGACGAAGGTGGTCTCTCGCAAACACCGAAACCCTCGCCCACAACCCCCGTCAGAGACCAAACTACGTGCTGTGAAGCAGTACTGGGATGGGTTCGATGAACAGAACCAAGAGAGGTGGTTCATCGAACTAAGCAACGGGACCATCCTATCGAACACCGACAAGGACTACAGTTTTTGGGCGAAGAGATACTATCCCAACAGGAAATGATCTGTGCCTTACCCGGACGTCAAAACGAAGTTGAATGTTGTCTATCTTTTGGCTGCGCCCTGAACTCGAGGTTCCGCGACCGTTTTATGTCATTCCCACCGACATAAAACATTGAGATCTGATATTGTACGGTCCCTACAAATAGGTGCCTGACTTCTTACAACACCAGTCAAGTTTACAATGTCTACACGTGTCGAACAGATCCAATTTGCCCAGTTTGGTACCCTCACGGCTGAGGAATGGCTTCGTTTCTCGGTTTGTGAGGTCAACAAACCGTCGCCCCAGGGCGGGAGCGACAAGAACCGCGAAGGAACACCCTACGACCCGAGAATGGGAGTCTTGGAGAACGGTGTGGCCTGCGGCACCTGCGAAGGAGAGAACAAGGATTGCCCGGGTCACTTTGGTCACATCGTCCTTCCGATCCCGGTCTACAATCCTGTGTTCCTCACCCTGCAGTCTGGATTCACTCTGAAGATTCTTCAGTGTGTCTGCCCGAGCTGCGCCCGTCCTCGACTTCTTCCTGATCACGCGGAGATGCAGAATCTTCTCCGGGTCAAAGGCTACAAGCGTCTACGGGCCTTCTCTGACAAGTGCAAGAAGGTCATCGAGTGCCCCTGGCCCGACTGCGCTGAGCCGCTGCCTTGGTTCGATATGAACAAGGCCAAGGATGAGGTCCGCCGCTACTATGGTAGCAAAGAAAAGTCGGTGGTGTTCAATGCGGGAGAGGCACTCAACGTCTTCATCCGCATCTCGAACGAGACGGTTTCTCTTCTCGGTTTCAACGAGAAGCTCGCGTGGAACAACATCTTCACTGACGAGGAGAACTTGACCGGCGAAGAGGCGTTTCATGTCCACCAGTTCCGCCCCGAGAGTCTGATCCTGACTGTTCTTCCGGTGATTCCGCCGTTCTCACGTCCTTTCGTCATCCGAGACGGACAGAAGTGTGACGATGATCTCACCGACAAGTACAACTCCATCCTCAAGGCGAGCATCAAGCTTCGAGAGGACGATCAGCTCGAATCCGCGGCTCCGTCGAAGGGTCGCCGTCGTACCGGGAAGCTTTCCGCTCTTGACCGGCAAAAGACCGAGTACGAACTCCAGAACCACATCTGGACGATGATGAACAACAAGGCGGAGAAGTCGAAGTTGTCATCCGGTGGTCGTCCTCACAAGTGTCTCTGGAGTCGCCTGCAGGGCAAGGACGGTCGTGTTCAGACCAACGTTGCCGGCAAGCGTACCGACTTCTCCGCCCGCTCGGTGATCGTCGGCGGCGGAATCATGCTGAAGATGGACTATCTCGGCGTCCCGCGGGTCGTGGCTGAAGAGCTCACCAAACGCGAACTCGTCAAGGAGTGGAACCACGCCTACCTCCAAGATCTTGTCTCGCGAGGCAAGGTCAACCGTGTCATCCGGCGCGGAGGCGTCAAGCGTCTCAACACTCTTCCCGACAAGGGAGTCAAGTTCACGTTGATGGTGGATGATGTGGTCGAGCGGCAGCTTCGCGATGGAGACATCGTCCTCTTCAACCGTCAGCCGACGCTGCGCCTCGAGAGTATGCTGGCCTTCAGGGTCAAGATTATCGAGGGGTACGCCTTCCGGCTGGGATTGTGCTGGACTTCCTCGTTCAACGCCGATTTCGATGGAGACGAGATGAACCTGCATGTTCCGCAGTCCATCGGTGCGACCGCAGAGGCGGAGGTGCTGATGCGAGCCGCCGTGCATATCGTGACGGGTCAGCGAAATGGTCCAGTCAACGGCATCGTCCAGGACGGTCTCATTGGCTCCTACATTCTCACCAACGGGTGGGAAGGCACCGACACTGACACGATGGTCAGCGCGACTACTTTCGCTCAGTGCATCACCGGCGCCGAGATTCCTCTCGAGCGGTACGCAGATCTGCTCCTTCGGGCGGCGAAGTACTACCCCGACTACATCACTGTCGACACCGACGGCACTTCGGCGAAGATCACCGCCGACGAAGTCCCGGGAAAGCTGTTCGCCAGTATCCTTTTGCCGGCGAATTTCTGCTACAAGCGCTCCACCGACACCAATCCGATGTTCCCCGAGGTTAAAATCGAGGATGGTGTCGTCCTCCCCGACAGCGGACCGCTCTGTAAGAAGATCATTGGTGGCAAGACCAACTCTGTCATCCATGTTCTGTGGAAGGACTACTCACCGGAAGTGGCGCTGATGTTCCTCTCCGAGACACAGCAGCTTGTTGATCGGTGGCTTCCGACTCATGGTTTCAGCATGGGGATTAGTGATTGCCTGGCCACTTCTCGCGATGAGGTCTCACGGGTCATCGCCGAGATGCAAGCAAAGGTCACCGCCGTCCTCGAGAAGTGCCACGGCGAGCCAGACGAGGCCTCGGAAGCGGAGATCAACAGCATCCTCAACTCGGCCATGAACGTCGGGTTAAGACTTGCCAAGAACAGTATGGCGAAGGGCGACCGAAACGCGCTCAACATCATGCGCAGCAGCGGCGCGAAGGGCAGTCTGGTGAACCTGATTCAGATTGTGGCCTTTGTCGGTCAGCAGAACATCGACGGACGCCGGATTCCCACCAACCTCTCCGGCAACACGCGAACACTGCCCCACTACGAACCGGGAGACCATTCGGCAGAGGCTCGGGGCTTCGTTGAGCATGGCTACCTCGAGGGTCTCACTCCACAGGAGGTCTTCTTCCACGCTGCAGGTGGTCGAGTCGGTATCATTGCCACCGCCATCAAGACGGCGACCACCGGCTACATCCAAAAACGCATTTGCCGGAAGGTGGAGGACTTTCGGGTGGAAACTGACGGTACCGTCCGCGATGCCAACGGTCGCATCATCCAGTTCCTCTACGGAGATGACGGGATGGACCCGAAGAAGCTGTGCTACGCTCGCGGATCCGATCACCCGTTCTTTGTCAACCCCTACAGTCTTTCTCGCCGGCTCAACTCGGACGCTCGTCGGGAGAGACTCGTCGGTGAAGATGAGGAACCCCGCCCTCTTCGGAGTGAGGAGATCGATCTTCTCTCCAAGTTCATTCACGCTGGCCCTCCCAAGATGAAGACGCAGGTCACCGAGACCGCCACCTCCAACGCTCGGGTTACTCTGGTCAGCTCTCTCAAGGGAGTGGTGCTCTACGAGTGCAAGATCCCCATCTTCTGCGCTGAGGTTCGGGGGATGTACGAGTCTTCCAAGGCCCAGTATGGAGACATGGTGGGTCTGGTGGCGGCGACCAGCATCGGTGAGCCAACAACACAGATGACTCTGAACACCTTCCACGGTGCCGGTCTCAAGGGGAAGGATGTGAGTCTTGGCGTGCCTCGATTCGACGAACTGTTGAATGCGACCAAGTCCGACAAACAGAAGCACGGCTCCTGCACCGTCTACTTTGACATTCCGGTCCTCACTCAGGGCGCGAAGACCGTTTCGGCACTTGAACGCGAGAACGCCTCTCTCGATGAAGGTGACAAAAAGCTCATGATCAACAAGTCCATCATCCAGCAGACAAAGGAGACGGGATTGGCGATGATGCAGTCCACCACCAAGTCCTTCGAGGAGACAACGGTGGGGACGTTCTTCGAGAGCTTCGAGATGCAGTACCTCCCGGAAGACATCGACCCGGATACCGGTCTCTCGCCCATCGGCATTTTGACCTACGAAGAGTACAAACCGGAGTGGTGGGTGACCCTGAGCGAAGAGCTCCGCGGCAAGCCCGAGTTCGAGCCGGAGAGCTGGGTGTTGATCATGAAGTTCGACACCGAGGAGATGTTCCGCCGCAACGTCGACATCGAGGACATTGCCATCGCCATTGAAGAGGCATCGGAAGGAAAGTACTGCTGTGTGCCATCGCCGAACGTCCTCGGTACGATCGAGGTGTACTGCAACTTCACAGACATCAAGGCCTACGTCCGCGCCAAGTTCGACCTTCCTCCAGGGGAATCGGGGTCGAAGACCTCGAAGGCGGAAGCCAAAGACGACGGCTCCGAGAGCTCCGATAGTGAGACAGATCTCGAAGATGAAGGCTCCCCTCTTCTCACCGAGGAGAATGTGGACTTCTTCACCTGTCGCGATGTGGCGGTCAAGTACATCAAGTCCATCCGCATCTCGGGCATCACCGGTGTCTACAAGGTGTACCCTCGGGAAGAGTCGAGTACTCACGAGTGGGTGATGGATGTTGAGTGCCGACAGGTCTCGCCTCGGATCTCTGTGAAGAGGTTCCTCGACATTCTCACCGCCAAGGGTGTTGACTCGAAGAGAACGATCTGTGATGACATGCACTCGATCTACGCGGTTCTGGGCATCGAGGCGGCACAGCGGTTCCTTATCGAGGAGATGACTCGTATTATCTCCTTCGACGGTACCTACATCAACCCTCGGCACATTCAGCTCCTAGTCGACAGCATGACCCACACTGGTGTGATCACGAGTGTCCGCCGCGACGGCATTCCTCGGGATGTCGGACCGATCGCCAAGATCATGTTTGAGCAGGCGGTCGACAACGCTGTAGAGGCAGCGGTATTCACCGAGCCGGACCACATGGACGGCGTCTCTTCGGCGATTATGTACGGTCTGACCGCCAAGTCCGGGACTGGGTTGGTGGACGTCAAATCCTCGGACAAGATCCCGGCAAGGCCGATTCGGGTTCCTCCCAACGAGCCAGTAGAGGATGACGAAGTAATCGTCGTCGACGTCGCCGATACTCCACCCGCAAAGCCGAAGGCCAAGGCAGAGACTGCGAAGGCGAAAGCTACCCGCCGCAACACCGCCCGTGGCTCCCGCCGGAAGAACGTCATCAAGAATCTGTAGTCGTCGGACGCTCCACTTCAACTTTACCCTTCGGGGTAAAGTTGTGTACGCTTCACGAGTGCTCACCCAGAGTCCTCCTCGGATGCGGGTTTCAACTCCAGACTCACAGCGGTGATAGCGATATTCAACATCAGGGCCACTCCCGAAAATGCTGTTACGAGTCCGTTGACTACTTCCGCAGTGAAACACTTCCACTGATACCCTGGGCGGATATAGAACAACCGTGTCAACATGAAGAACATAATGCTTTGAAGGATGATGCGTAGTACAACTAACACCACAGTTGTCGTCTCGAACCCTGAAAGATCATCCCCGTCAGAGCAGACAAACACACCAATAACCCAATGTGAGATTGGATGATGGAGGTGTTAAGTAGGTTCTGTGATACGGATTTTTGAGAGGCGTACCTGTTGAACTTCGCCTCTTCAGTCTCTTCATCGTCAGCCATAATTCCTGTGGGAGAGTGTATACGTAGAGAGTCTCCCACCCCTCAAAAGATTTTTTCGAAGCAGGATTCTCGTGAGATATAGTAACAGCTTACGGCTCTCTGTATTAAAACATGTCAGTTAGTGGTGAAACTCCCGTCAATCGCAAGGTCCATCGCGACCTGAGGTTTGATAGTACCTCTACCCAGGTCGGTCTCCAGGTACCGATTGTTGATACCTCCGCCACTCCTTCGAGTACGAATGTGAACGCGCGGAACGTCCTCCCCAAGGGCAAGATCGCTGTTGATCGCAGCGACTGTGCTCTCTACATCTCTGACGGAAGTCAGTGGAGCTTTGTTGGGGGCAACGCCGGTTCGAATTCCTGTCGAATTGGTCTTAGCGCCGATATCGCGGGCAGCGCGGACGGTGACATCATCGCCTGGAATCTGGTGGAGAGCGATCCTGCCGGTATGTACAGTACCACCACCTATCTCGTCACTGTCCCTCAGACCGGTGTCTACGAGATCTCGGCTACACTGTGCCTCACCGACGCCTCGCTCGCCCCGACTGTGTACGCTGGTTTGGGAATGAGGATCAACGGCAACGCCGGAGATTTCTGGAAGTCCGTCCAACCAGTTGCTAACGCTGGTGATTATACCACCAACGTTCTTCACAAGCAGCTCTCCCTCACCGCCGGCGACACGATCCAGTTTGAACTGGAAACATCATCTGGCGGGACTTTTACCCTTCGGGGAGGCGTGGATGCTGAACTGGGCGCGGCATCTCAGTCGTGGTTCTCTGTCCGTCGCATTGAGTAAGGGTTTACCTTCACATTGCACACTCATATGCCCCATAGCATATGAGTTGAGACACATACCACTCCTCCATAAAAATGAGGTAGGTGAATCATATCGTGTTAAAGTTTTCGAGTCGACTATCTTACAGTTGCCTGATACATCCAAGACAACCTCCAGCATTCGTCAGTCCCCAACCGCGCCCTGATCGGCGGCTTCAGCGCCGACCTTCTCATCGATGGCAAGGTCCGCTGGCTCTGATGCGGAAGGTCATCGACTCTGAGCGCTACGCTCGAGTGACCCTGCCGGGTACCCCTCCGGCAGCACCAGAGGACGAAGGTGGA
>Ga0180437_10007574_pt1 | contig 14051 bp, 8 predicted proteins | sample SS_ome_4_FD_132410 | JGI IMG/M metagenome (GOLD analysis project Ga0180437, IMG submission 132410) | Hypersaline lake sediment archaeal communities from the Salton Sea, California, USA - SS_3_D_1 metaG | ecosystem: Environmental > Aquatic > Non-marine Saline and Alkaline > Hypersaline > Sediment...
AGATATGAAGCCTGCTCCTTTGTCTCCTTATGCCGTTTCCAAGCTGGCTGGAGAGCACTATTGCCGAGTTTTCTATCAGGTATATGGTCTGGAGACGGTGGCCCTGCGTTACTTTAACGTCTTTGGCCCCAGACAGGATCCGACTTCTCAGTACGCGGCTGTGATCCCCAAATTTGTTACGGCTATGCTGAAAGGTGAACAACCCGTTATCTACGGTGATGGCGAACAATCGCGGGATTTCGGCTATGTGACCAATGCCGTGCAGGCCAATCTGCTGGCGGCTACGGCTCCCAATGTGGGAGGGCAGGTCTTTAATATCGCCTGCGGCCAGAGATATAGTCTGTTGGACTTGGTGGCCGCCATAAATCGGATTCTGGGCACGGACATTGTCCCGCTCCACACCGCACCCAGGGTAGGGGACGTCAAGCATTCGCTGGCTGACATCTCCAGAGCCAGGGAGATGCTGGGTTATCAGGTCGAGGTAGAATTTGAAGAAGGTTTGCGCCGTCTGATCGCCTGGGCTGGGGAACATGAAGGGCAAAATTAGGGTGATGCGGGTCATTGCCCGGCTGAACATCGGCGGGCCAGCCATCCACACTATTCTGCTCACGGCGGGGCTTGACCCCACCCGGTTCGAGAGCACCCTTGTAACTGGCGTGGAGGCAGCGTATGAAGGCAATATGCTGGACCTGGCGGCGCGGAAAGGGGTGCAGCCGCTGGTCATCCCCGAACTGGGACGGGAGATCAGCCCTCTGGGAGACTGGGTGACGCTGATCAAGCTCTATCGCCTTTTCCGAGACTGGCGTCCCCACATTGTGCACACGCACACGGCCAAGGCTGGCACCGTTGGCCGCCTGGCTGCTCGCCTGGCCAGGGTGCCCGTCGTCGTCCATACCTTTCATGGCCACGTCTTCCACGACTATTTTGGCCCTGTGCGGACCAGGGCTTTCATCGGGATAGAAAGGTTCCTGGCCTCTCTTTCCGATCGGATTGTGGCAGTAAGCGAGGGGCAGCGCCGAGAACTTGCCGCCTATGGTGTGGCCCGTCTGGACAGGATTGCCGTCGTTCCTCTGGGTTTTGAGTTGGATGAGCTCCTCAAGTGTGAATCTCTACGGGGGCAGTTACGACGGGAATTGGGGATCTCTGAGGGGACGCCATTGGTGGGCATTGTGGCTCGTCTGACAGCCATCAAGAATCACCGGCTCTTCCTGGACGCAGCCAGGCTGGTTGTGGGGGCCGGACAGGAGGCTGTGTTCCTCGTCGTTGGCGATGGCGAGTTGCGGGCCGAATTGGAAGCCTATGTCGCCGAATTGGGTCTGGCGGAGAGGGTCATTTTCGCCGGCTGGCGGCGTGACTTGCCCCGCATCTATGCTGACCTCGACGTGGTGGCCCTCTCGTCTCTGAACGAGGGTACACCGGTTTCGCTCATCGAGGCTATGGCTGCAGCCAGACCCGTGGTGGCAACCAGAGTGGGCGGGGTACCAGATGTCGTATTTGACAAAGAGAGCGGTTACCTGGTACAATCAAAAGACACGGAAGGATTGGCCAGGGGAATCCTTGACTTGTTACGGGCTCCCGACAGGGCAAGGGCGATGGGGCTGGCCGGACGGGCCGCAGTTCACCCTAAATATGCCAGCGAAACCTTGCTGGCCAATGTAGAGAAGCTTTATCTTGAATTGCTGAAGGGCCGGAATCTGGTTTGAGGCCAACTCTCGTACTTGTTCAAAATCAAGTGGGGAGAAGAGTATGAATGTATTGGTCACTGGTGGAGCGGGTTATATCGGTTCTCATCTGGTAGACAGGTTGTTGGCCGATGGCCATGAGGTCTTTGTCATTGATAACCTCTTCACCGGCAAGATTACCAATGTTGAGCACAACTTGGGCCATGAACGCTTTCACTTTGTCAACGATTCCATCCTGCACACCGAGACGATGGAAGAGTTGGTACGGCAGGTGCAGTTGGTCTACCATCTGGCAGCCGTGGTGGGGGTCAGGCACGTCATTGATAACCCTTTACAGGGTATTCTAACCAACGTCCGGGGTACCGAAATCGTGTTGGACCTAGCTTACAAATATTGGCGTAAGGTGGTCATTGCCTCCAGTTCCGAGGTCTATGGCAAATCAGAAAAAGTTCCCCTGGTCGAGGATGATGACAGCATCCTGGGTCCCACGGTCGTGGGGCGCTGGTCCTACGCCTTGGCTAAAGCTATTGACGAGCAACTGGCCTTTATTTACTATGATAAGGGGCTACCGGTCAGTATTGTCCGCTATTTCAACTCCTATGGTCCTCGCCTCGACCCCAGAGGCTATGGCAGCGTCGTCGCCAAGTTCATCAACCAGGCTCTTGCAGGCAAGCCTTTGACGGTGTTCAGCGACGGGCAACAAACCCGCTGTTTCACTTATATTGATGACACCGTCGAGGGGTCCATTCTGGCGGCAACCTTGGGAGAGGGAGAGGGGCAGAGCTTCAATATCGGCAATAATCGGGAGACTACCATTTTGGAGCTGGCAGAGAAGGTCAAGGATCTGACTGGCTCGCCTTCGGAAATTGTTCACCTTTCTTATGCTGATGCCTATGGCGCGGCTTTCGAGGAGACACGCCGCCGTGTGCCCGACGTGAGCAAGGCGGAGAGATTGCTGGGTTTCAGGGCTCGCGTCACTTTGGAAGAGGGCTTGCGACGGACCATCGCCTGGTTTAAGGGAGGCCATCATGCCCACTAAATTAAGCATTTTCTGCGACAAGGTTATTGAGGCCGGGTGGCTGACGGCCATGATCGTTGTGCCTCTCTTCTTCAACGTCTATTCTAACCGCGTCTTTGAACCCGACAAACTCACCTTGCTGCGCTCCATCGCTCTGGTGATGGCTGTGGCCTGGGTGGTCAAAGTGGTGGAGAAAGGGCTGGGGAGGGAAGCAGGGCCGGAGAGCCAGGCCTCTGGTGGCGGCGAGGGGCTCACCGCGGCTGATACAGGGAGTTTGACGCCTACCTTTTGGGGGCGAGTGTCTCGAACTCCCCTGGTCCTTCCTACCATTGCTCTGGTAGCCGTCTACGCCCTGAGCACCTTGTTTTCGATCACACCCCGGGTCAGTTTCTGGGGCTCCTATCAACGTTTGCAGGGTACTTATACCACTTTTTCGTACATTGTCATCTTTTTCCTGGCTCTGGAGGGTCTACGCCGACGCGAGCAATTGGATCGCCTGGTCACCGTCGTGATCCTGGTCAGCCTGCCCATTGCTCTGTACGGCGTCATGCAACACCATGGTCTTGATCCGCTCCCCTGGGCAGGCGATGTCCTGAAGCGTCCGTCTTCCAACATGGGCAATTCCATTTTTGTGTCGGCCTATTTGATCCTGGCTGTTCCTCTTACCCTGGCCCGCCTTGTAAGCTCTTCTCTGACCGTTCTCGAAGATAAGAGCCTGGGGGACAGGGTTATATTCCTCTTTGTGTTTGCCATCTTTGTCGGGGCACAGTTGTATGCCGCAACCCTTTATGTCTGGGGAGGCTTGCTTGTCGTCCTGATCTTTTTTATCCCCTTGTTCGGTTTTTCTATTTACTTTGAAAAACCCTTCAGTCAGTTTGTCCCCATGGGTTGCTATTCTGGCGTTCTCACCATGCAATTGATTTGCATTTACTTCAGCCAGAGCCGGGGTCCCATGCTGGGCCTTCTAGGTGGGCTGTACTTTTTTACTCTTCTCTTCGCCGTGTGGAAAAGGAGCAAGAGATGGGCCTTTGCCGTCGTTGGTGTCGCCCTCGTGGGGGCTTTGTTTCTGGTGGCCTTTAACCTGCCCCGCAGTCCGTTGGCACCTTTTAGAAACTTGCCTTATATTGGGCGTCTGGGACAGGTTCTTGAGACGGATAGCGGCACAGGTCTGGTCAGAGTTTTGATCTGGGAGGGGGTTGTAAAGTTGGTTCCCCCTCACGAGCCCCTAGAGTTCCCTTCCGGAGAGCTGGACAAGTGGAATTTCCTGCGGCCTTGGCTGGGGTATGGCCCCGAGTCCATGTACGTGGCCTACAACAGGTTCTATCCCCCGGACCTGGCTCACGTTGAAGCACGCAACGCCTCACCGGACCGCTCCCACAACGAGACCTTTGACGCCCTGGTGTTCACCGGGCTGGTGGGCTTTGTGGTCTATATGACCCTTTTCACCAGTCTTTTTTACCACGGCTTGAGATGGCTGGGGCTTATCAAGAGCCCTTCGACTGGGCTCCCCTCGGCTACGCTCGGGACAGGCAGGGCAGGCCCTTCGACTGGGCTCAGGGCAAGCCCCAGGGAGCGGAATGTTTTCCTCTTTCTTTGGCTGGGATTTGGGTTTCTGGTCATGGTGGGTTTCTGGTGGGTGCTGGGAGCCAACTTTGTGGGGGTGGCCTTACCTTTTGGCATGATGATCGGCCTGGGGACCTATCTGGCGATTTATACCTTCTTTTTCTATAAAGGAGAGATCAGTGGAGAGGAGGCTCCCTATCAGATTCTACTTATCGCTCTGCTTTCGGCGCTGGTAGCTCACTTTATCGAGATCCACTTTGGTATCGCCATTGCCGCTACCCGGACCTATTTTTGGGTCTACGCGGCGCTGATGGTGGTTATCGGTTATTATCTGCGGGGAGAAACGATGCCCGCCTCCTCCAAGGTAGTGGTACAGGCCGAATTGCCAGAGGAGCAGCGCAGAGCGAAGCGTAGGAGGAAAAGGGGGGCAGTCCCTACTTCCGGGCCTCAACCTACGATTGAGGTCCAGCCAGGGCTTCCCAGTGCTGTGATACCCTACGCCTTGCTGGCAGGCATATTGATGGTGACTATGGTCTTTGACTATCGCACGGTTAATCTTCCTATCAGTGTCAAGGGCTATAGCGTATTCTGGCTTTTCTTCATCACCTGGCTTTTCAGTGGCGTGATTATCACGGTCGAGTTGTTTAAAAAGACCTCTCAACACGACTTGGCCGATTGGGGGCTGGCTTTTCTGCTCTACTTTGTGGTTTCCCTGGGCTGCCTCTTTGCCTTTCATTTCATCCACATCGGCCGATTGTCAGTCCAGGCCAATGTAACCAACATCGCTGAGTTGATCGGGCAGGCGAGCCGCGTGGCCAATACTCTCACCGTTTACTATCTCTTTCTTTTCTTCCTGATGCTGGCTCTGGCCACATCGCTGATGCGGGAAACGGCTTTGCCCCTTCGAACCTGGAGGACCGCCAACTGGTGGCTGTACCCGATTTTGATGGTGGGCCTGATCTGGATCATCCTTATGACCGACTTGAATGTCATCAGAGCTGACATCTACTATAAACAGAGCCAGGTTTACGACAATCCAAAGGACAGGGATGCTGCCATTGAGCTGTACAAGAAGGCTTTGACGCTCGCTCCCAACGAGGACTTTTATTATCTTTTCCTGGGGAGGGCCTATCTGGAACGGGCTCAGGCGACTGATGATCCTGCTCAAAGTGCCGCTTTCCTGGATCAGGGTTTGAACGTGTTGTTGCAGGCCAGGCTTATTAACCCTCTCAACACCGACCATAGCGCTAATCTGGCGCGCTATTATCGCACCCGAGGGGGCATGGTCAGCAACCCGGTTGAAAGGGAGAAATATCTCAATCAGGCACTGGAATACTATCGCCAGGCGGTTTCCCTCAGCCCTCACAATGCCCAGTTGTTCAACGAGTGGGGTCTGGTCTATTTCATGATGGGGGATTATGAGCGGACTATGGAGAAGTATCAACAGTCCCTGGCTTTGGATCAGGAATTTGAGCAGACTTTTCTCCAACTGGGTGATCTCTATATGGCCAAAAAGGAGCTGGATCAGGCAGCAGAGGCTTATAGTAAGGCTGTAGAATTGGACCCCAACCAGATTCAGGCCCTCAGCGCCCTGGGTTACATCTATTCTCAGCAGGGGAAATTGGACCAGGCGGTGGAAGAGAACCTCAGGGTGCTGGAGCTCAAACCGGATGACTATGCCAGCCACAAAAACCTGGCTATCCTTTACCAGCAGTTGGGGCGTGTTGATGAGGCCATAGCTGAGGCTGAGGCCGCTTTGAGTCTGGCCCCGGAAAATGAAAGGGCCTCCCTCGAAGGCTACATTGCTCAACTGAAAGGAGAACACTTCTCAAGCTCGGATCGAGAATTGGTTCAGACCTATCTGTCCCAGGGGCAGGAACTCTTGCAGAAAGGTGACCTGGATCAGGCGGCGATGGTCTATTCTCAGGCTCTTGCCCTGGATCCGAACATCGTCCAAGCCCACAGTGCCCTGGGCTACATTTACGCTCAACAGGGCAGGTTCCAGGAGGCGGTGGAAGAGAACCTGGCCGTGCTCAGGTTGGCTCCCAACGATTACGCCAGCCACAAGAATCTGTCCATCCTGTATCAGCAGTTGGGGCTCATAGATGAAGCCCTGGCTGAGGCCCAGATTGCCCTGGGCCTGGCTCCAGAGAACGAAAAAGCGGCTGTTGAAGCCTTTATCGCCCAATTGCAGCAGCAGGCAGGCCCATGACTGTATCTCAGTATTACTTGACATAACTAGGAAGACATCATGACCACATATATGCTCATATTCGCCGGGGCTCTGATTTTCGCCGTCAGTGGCACACCCTTGGCTCGTAAACTGGGCTGGCGATTGGGAATCATTGACCAGCCTAACGCCCGCAAAGTACATTTGAAGCCCATTTCCCGTTTCGGGGGGGTAGCCATCTACGCCGCCTTTATTCTGGCCCTCTTGATTTTCGAGGACCGTTTCCGCATCCCGCAGTTGATCAGCATTCTGATAGGAGCGACCCTGGTTTCTTTTCTCGGCGTCTGGGACGACCGTTGGAGCCTGCGCCCTCTGATGAAATTGATTGGTCAGATCGTAGCGGCCCTGATCCTTGTCTTCTCTGGAGTGCAGGTGCAGTTTCTGCCTTACCCGTTCCTCAATGTGGCTGTTACTATTTTGTGGGCCGTAGGTATCACTAATGCCCTGAACCTGTTGGATAACATGGACGGCCTTTCCAGTGGGGTGGGAGCTGTGGCGGCGGCTTTCTTCCTGCTGCTGGCAGCCATGAACGGCCAATATCTGGTGGGTGGCCTGGCTGCTGCTCTTTTGGGGGCCTGCCTGGGTTTTCTGATCTATAATTTTAACCCGGCCACCATATTTATGGGAGATACGGGCAGCCTTTTCCTGGGTTTCATTCTGGCGGCTCTAGGCATCAAGTTGCGTTTTCCTGGCCGGCTGGACATCGTAACCTGGATGGTACCAGTGATGGTGCTGGGGTTGCCTGTCTTTGATACGACTTTGGTGGTTGTCTCTCGTCTACGGCGAGGGGTGCCTGTCTATCAGGGAGGTAAGGACCATGTCTCCCATCGTTTGGTGGCCATGGGGCTCACTCAGCGGGAGGCTGTCTTGATTCTTTACCTGGTCTGTGGGGCATTGGGGGTGCTGGCTGTTTTCATTACCCAAGCTAATCTGCTGGAAGGGTATATAATGGGAGGGGCTGTGGCCCTGGCTGGCTTGTTGGCTCTGGTCAAACTGGAAGGCGTAGACGTCAGATCGCAAACCAGGTTTGGCGTTGGAGAGGGGAAATGACTCTGAAGGACAAGATTGAGGCTAGAAAAGCCCAAATCTGTATCATCGGCCTGGGCTACGTGGGTTTGCCCTTTGCTGTGGAATTTGCTCGTCTCGGATTCCGGGTTGTAGGGCTGGATGTGGATGAAGAACGGGTAACAGCTATCAAACGGGGTGAGAGTTATATCAGTGATGTGGCAGGAGACAGGATTACCCCTCTGGTTACCGCTGGACACCTGAGGGCCACCACTGACTATGGGACTCTGGATGAAGCTGATGTTATCTTGATCTGCGTGCCGACACCTTTCGACGAAATGAAAGCACCTGACCTGTCCTTCATTGTGAGGGCCTCTGAGGGGATCGGATCCTACTTGCGACCGGGGCAACTGATCGTTTTGCAGAGCACCACTTATCCTGGTACTACCGAAGAGGTGGTATTACCCATCCTCGAAAGGTCAGGGCTCAAGGCCGGGGTGGATTTCCATCTGGCTTTCTCGCCGGAGCGCATCAACCCTGGGGACAAGGTTTTCACCGTGGAGAACACCCCTAAAGTGGTTGGAGGGTTGACTTCCCGATGTAGCGAACTGGCGCGCGCCCTTCTGGCTCAATTGACCCCAAAAGTGCACGTTGTCTCCTCGCCTCGTGTGGCAGAGATGACCAAGCTCCTAGAGAACATTTACCGCAGCGTCAACATTGCCCTGGTCAACGAACTGGCTTTGCTCTCAGAACGCATGGGCATTGACATTTGGGAGGTCATCGAGGCGGCCTCTACCAAGCCTTTCGGCTTCATGCCTTTCCATCCGGGGCCGGGTGTAGGGGGACATTGCATTCCGGTGGATCCCTATTATTTGAGTTGGAAAGCCCGCGAATACGATTTTTATACCGAGTTCATCGAATTGGCGGCTGTGGTCAACCAGGCCATGCCTTACCATGTGGTGGGCAAGATAAGCGAGGGGCTCAACCGCCGGGATAAACCGTTGCGCGGAGCCAGGGTGTTGATCCTTGGTGTGGCCTTTAAGCGCGACGTAGATGATGCCCGTAACTCGCCTGCCCAACGGATCATGGAGCTTTTGTTGGCCCAGGACGTTCAGGTGGCTTACAATGATCCCTATGTCCCTCAATTCAAAGTGGGACGCGATGTGTTCTATCGGGATGAATTAACTTTGTGCTCGATGGACCTCAGCGAGGGATTGCTGGCAGAACATGATTGCACCGTGATCGTGGCCGGGCACACCAGCTATGATTACGCCTGGGTGGTGAAGCACGCCCCGTTGATCATTGATACAGTGAACGCTACCAGCGGCGTGAGCGAAGGGCGAGAGAAGATACTGCGCATTGGGGTGCCAACTGCCCGGACAAAGAGGGGATAGGCGAATGGATATAGAGGTCTGTTTAGAGTCCCAAAGGGAAGTGGCACGCATTGACGCAGCAAAGCGAATGAGGACGAGGTGCCTGCGCCTTCTGGCCTTGTTGCTCGTTGTCATGGTTACCGCAGTGGGTATACTTTGGCGTGACAGGTTAGGCCGCTTTGTGGCCTATGGTTATCCGGGTATTTTTCTGATCAGCCTGGCGAGCAGCGCTACAGTTATACTTCCTGCTCCCAGTCTGGCCCTGGTCTTTGCTTTGGGGGGGGTGCTCGATCCCGTTCTCGTTGGGCTGGCAGCGGGGCTGGGTGAGACGTTGGGCGAGTTGACAGGATACCTGGCGGGTTACAGCGGACAGGCCGTGATCGAGAACCGGGAGATATATGACCGTTTGCATAGCTGGATGAGACGGTATGGATTGGCGACCATCTTCTTGCTCTCGGTCTTTCCCAATCCCTTTTTTGACCTGGCTGGCATTGCCGCTGGCGCCTTGCGTTTTCCCATTGGATATTTCCTTATGAGTTGTGGGCCGGGAAAAACCCTCAAGACCATCGTCTTTGCCCTGGCTGGCGCTCACTCCTTCTTCCTGCTAGGGCGTTTCCTGTAGGGTGGCCGATGGCTGATAGCTGATGGTCATAATGGTCAAGAAGGCTGTTCTACTCTCTGCTATTTCGTGTATTCTGTTGGGTGCTATGGCTTCGTGCCAGGTTGCTCCCCTGTCTTTTGGGGGAGAGCCGATGGCTTCCCCTACCCCTGTCTTGCCTGGCCTGGGAGAGGTGGCGCTGGGTTTTCTGGAGGGCTGGGAGCGCGCTGACTACAGAGGCATGTATGCTCTGCTTTCGCCGCCAGCTCAGGCGGAAATCACCCAGGCAGAGTTTGCTCAGTACTATCACGACGCAGCCACCGAGATAACCCTGACCGCCCTTGAGGCCCAGCTCGTCTCCCTGCTTCAGGATGGTCCCCAGGGCCAGGCAGCCTATCGTCTGGCCATAGATACCCTCCTGGTAGGGCGCATTGAGGCGGACAACCTGATGTCCCTGAGCTACGCTGACGGTCGCTGGGGGGTGAATTGGTCGCCTGGTCTTATCTTCAGAGAGCTGGAAGGCGGGAATATCCTGCGCCTGTTCCGCCGAGCGCCCTCACGAGGCAACATTTATGATCGTTATGGGACGGGCCTGGCTGTTGAGGATCAGGTGGTCACGGTAGGGGTTGTACCTGGCCAGATGGAAGACGAAGAGAGGCTGCTGGCCGAACTCGGCTGGATTCTGGGCCTCGAGGCGACGAGCATCAAGGAGAGATACGCCCTTGCCCGGCCCGAATGGTACGTGCCCATTGGCGATCTCTCTTTCGAGGCCAGCCAGGTCCATTACAGCACTTTGAGCTCTCTGCCAGGCGTCGTCTTGAAGGACAACTGGGTACGGGCTTATCCTGAAAATAGCCTCGCTGCTCATCTGCTGGGTTACATGGGCAGGATAGAACAGGGCGAGCAGGCCGAATGGGTGGCTAAGGGTTACAGCGGTGACGAGCTGGTGGGTAAGGCTGGCCTGGAGCGTTGGGGAGAACCCTACCTGGCTGGCCAGCGTGGTGGCACGTTGGTTGTCCTCACCCCGACGGGCAGGCAACTCGTCACTATCAAGGAACAAATGGCTGTCCAGAGCCGCAGCATCTACACCACTCTGGATCAAAGGTTACAGCAGGTGGCCGAGGCGGCTCTGGGAGATGAGCGGGGGGCCATTGTAGCTCTCGACCCCGACACGGGCCAAATTCTGGCCATGGCCAGCCGCCCGACCTTTGACCCCAATCTGTTTATCATGGGTATTGACAGCGGCCAGTGGCAGGTTCTGGCCAGCGATGCCAGCCGCCCCCTGGTCAACCGGGCTACTCAGGGCACTTATCCTCCTGGTTCGGTTTTCAAGATCGTGACCATGGCCGCGGCTCTGGAGGAAGGGGGGCTCACCCCAGGGAGCACTTTTAATTGTCCGGGCACCTGGTATGGTTTGGGGAAGGATTGGCCCAAGACCTGTTGGCTGGAGAGGGGACACGGACAGGTGGACCTGGTCCAAGCCCTGAGCGTCTCCTGTGACGTCACTTTCTACGAGCTAGGTAAGCGTCTCGACGAGCTCGACCCGGCCCTGTTGCCCAGATACGCACGACTGTTCAGCCTGGGAGCGCCTATCAGTTTGGGGGTGATGGAGGAAGCGGCGGGGCTCGTGCCTGATCTCGACTGGAAGATCGCAGAGTTGGGCGAAGCGTGGTTCTCTGGTGACTCGGTCAATCTGGCCATCGGCCAGGGCTATCTCCTGGTCACGCCCCTGCAAGTGGCTACGATGGTGGCTGCCGTGGGCAATGGCGGCACCCTTTACCGTCCCCAGTTGGTTCTCAAAGTGTCGGCTTCGTCAGAGGAGCCCGAGCAGGTCTTTGAGCCCCAGGAACTGGGGCGGCTTCCCATCAAGCCAGAGACCCTCTCTGCCATCCAGGAAGGTTTGTTGGGAGCAGTTGTCAGCCCTGGGGGAACGGCCTACCAGGCTCTCGAGGGGATGGAGGTGGCCGTGGCGGGCAAAACGGGCACGGCCGAGAACCCCGATGGGGATCCCCACGCCTGGTTTGCCGGTTACGCCCCGGCCGACGACCCTCGGATAGCCGTGGTCGTGCTGGTAGAGAACGGTGGGGAGGGCTCGCAGGTGGCTGTGCCGCTCTTCCGGCAGGTGGTGGAGGCTTTCTTCGCGCTCCAACAGGGAGAAGAGGTCTTGGGCACGCCTGCTCCCTAATAGGACAGATCCCAAGGTCTGTAATCTAGCGACTGGTGTCGAAAATAAGTGTTGTACAGTTCGGCGTAGTGGCCGCCTTGGGCCATCAGGTCATTGTGCGTGCCTTCTTCGATGATCTGGCCGTGGTCTATGACAATGATCCGGTCGGCGTTCTTGACGGTGGACAGCCGGTGGGCGATGACGATAGCCGTCCGGTCGCGCATGATGGTTTCCAGCCCTTCCTGAATTTGCGTCTCGGTGAAGGGGTCCACGCTGGCCGTCGCTTCGTCCAGGATAAAGATGGCCGGGTCTTTGAGCAACACGCGCGACAGAGCGACCAGTTGCCGTTGCCCCATGGAGAGGTTGGCCCCGCGCTCGCCCACGTCGGTGTCCAGTCCGGCTGGCAGGTCGGCCAGCCAGTCGCCACGGCTGATGCGCATGGCTGCCTGGCGCACCTGTTCGTCGGTTGCCTCTGGCCGGCCGTAGCGGATGTTATCCCGCACGGTGCCGGAAAAGAGAAATGGCTCCTGCGGAACCAACCCGATGTGTCGGCGGTACTGGCTCAGGTCCAGGCGGCGGATGTCCTGGCCGTCAATGAACAGTTGTCCCCCCTGGAACTCGTAGAAGCGGGTAATGAGCCGGGCCAGGCTGCTTTTGCCCGCGCCAGTTTGGCCTACCAACGCCAGCGTCTCTTTAGGGTGGATTTGCAGGCCAAAGTCAGACAGCACACTCTCCTCGCTGGTGTAAGTAAAAGTGAGGTGACGGAATGCTATCCTGCCGTCCAGCTTTTCCACCGGTTCAGTTGCTGTCTGGACTACCTTGGGCTCGGCGTCAATCAGCGCAAACACCCGTTCCGAGGCGGCCAGTCCGTCCTGGAACTGGCTCCAGAAAGAAGCGATGTTCATCAAGGGCCACCAGTAGAACCCTACGGCTTGCATGAACAGGTACCAATTGCCGAGGCTCACCATCCCCCCACGGGTCGCCAGCCCGCCAGCGTAGACCAGCGTGGCCACCCCCAGGCCGGAAGCCATACCCATGAACGGGAAGATGGTATTGAGCGTCAGGCCGCGCCGTAACCCCACCTGATAGGCTTGCTGGTTATTGGCATCAAAGGTGTCATAGATGGCGTGTTCTTGCCGAAAGCTTTTGGCCACCATGATGCCGCTGACCGACTCTTGAATTTGGGCGTTGATTTTGGCCGTCACCCGGCGGGCGCGTTGGGTGACCTTGCGGGCGATACGCCGGAAGCTGAGAGCGATGGCCACCGCGATGGGGGTCATGCCCAATAGCAACGACGTCAGCCAGAGGTTGATGCGGAACAGCCAGATGGAGAGGATGACGACCAGCATGACCTGGCTGAGCAGGTCCATGGCTAGGGTGACGACGTCGGAAAAGTCCTGCGTGTCGGATGTGACCCGGCTGACAATTTTGCCAGAGGGATGTTCGTCGTAGAAGGAGAGGTCGTGTTGGATAGTGGCCTCAAAGACATCTTCTCGCAACTGGAGGACCACGTTCCCTACCACCCGGGCGGAGACCATCTGCCGGATATAGTTAAAGGTCCAGGCTGCCATGCCCAGCAAAAGCACTCCCCCCATCAGGAGCAGCATTTTCTCGGTAGCGGGGTCTTGCGCCAGGATGTCAAGCGCTCTGGAGATCAGAATGGGCCCGCCTGTCCCGGCTGCCGAATTCAGGGTGATCATGATGGCGACCAGGACCATCTGCCGGGCGTAGGGTCGGAAATAGCCGATGATCCGCTTGAGCAGTTCCCTATCGCTGTAATTGCGGTCGTAGGCCTCGGTGTCGAGGCCGTCAAGGATAAAGGCCATAAAACTCTCCTAAGCCTTGCGAAGGCTTGGGAACCTTCGCAAGGCTGGTCAATCATACCGTGCGAAAATGCGCCGGTAATCCAGGCAGCGCTCCATCAATTCCTCGTGCGTCCCCTGGTCCACCAATTCGCCCCGGCGCAAGACCAGGATGCGGTCGGCCCACCGGATCTGGCTGAGGCGGTGGGTGATGAGAAAAGTGGTCCGCTGGCGGCTGATGCGCCGCATGGCCCGCTGAATCTGGTCTTCGGTGGCGCTGTCAATGGCGCTGGTGCTGTCGTCCAGGATCAGGATGCGTGGGTTGGTGAGAAAGGCGCGAGCGATGGCGATGCGCTGCCGCTGTCCACCAGAGAGGGTCACGCCGCGCTCGCCCACCTCGGTGTCGTAGCCGTCGCTAAAGCTGGTGATAAACTCGTGGGCCTGGGCTTCATGGGCGGCCTGCTCGATGGCTTTCTGGTTGGCGTCGGCGCAGCCAAAAGCAATGTTTTCGGCCAGGGTGCGGGAAAAGAGGAATACGTCCGGCTCGATGGTAGAGATTTGCGAGCGGAGCGACTCCAGGCTCCAGTCGCGCACATCCACGCCATCCACCAGCACC
>Ga0180437_10007575_pt1 | contig 14050 bp, 7 predicted proteins | sample SS_ome_4_FD_132410 | JGI IMG/M metagenome (GOLD analysis project Ga0180437, IMG submission 132410) | Hypersaline lake sediment archaeal communities from the Salton Sea, California, USA - SS_3_D_1 metaG | ecosystem: Environmental > Aquatic > Non-marine Saline and Alkaline > Hypersaline > Sediment...
CGCCACCGAACCGACGACAAAGGAAACTATCCTATGACCCAGCAAGAAAACCGTACAGGACATCGCGCCCGGTTGCGACAGCGATTCCTGGCAGATCCAGCCATGCTATCAGAGGCGGAAACATTGGAACTGCTCCTGACCTACGCCATACCCCGCCGGGACGTGGCACCTTTGGCACAAGCTCTTGTTGATCGCTTTGGCAGCACTGATCATGTCCTTACGGCACCCTATGACGAACTGGTTGCCGTCCCAGGCATCGGTGAGCAAGCAGCGACCTTGATCAAGGTTGTTGCGCAATTGGCGAGCCAGGCGCGAGACCAGGCTGAACCAGTACCCGAAGCCGCCCAGCAACCTGCGTTGTTTGAGGTGGAACCGGTCTTGGGGCCACTTTTTGACAGCAAGCCCCAGCCCGCACAACCCCAGATGCGCACCTTCGCCAACGACGAAATCGCCAACTCCCTCACCTTTATCCCTCAGGCGGCGCAGTTTCAAACTTTTGAAGTGTTCAAAGCATACCTTAAAGAACGGCTCCCGTACAACTCTGAGTCTACCCGCGAACGGCGGGCTAACTATATTCTTGCTCGTTTCTTTCCTGAAGAGCGGCTGGACGTTCCCCTGACCTTCTATGTTGCGCACTGCGCTTCGCAACAGGATCTCAAGCCGGCTCTCTTTTACCACGTGTTAAAAGCAGAACCCCTGGCAGCGAAGGTAGCTGAAGAGTTTGTCTGGCCGGCTTTACCAATTGGTCGCGTGGATCGCGAGGATTTGCGCGAGTTCATCCTGCGCTACCTGCCGGATATTGGGACCTCTTCCCAAAAGAACGTGCTCCGTTCTCTGTTCACAACCTACGATTTGTTGTCCGTTGGGGTGCAGGAGGACACCACATTGCGCTTCCAAGTCCACACCGGCACGTTGAAGGGATTCCTCTACGTGCTGACCGCAGAGTTCCCCAAGCCAGGGATATACACCTTTGAAGCCTTAGAGGGTGGCCCCATGCGTCTCTGGTTATTGTGGGACCGGGAGTGGATGCGCCAGCAACTCTATAACCTGCGCGACCTGGGTGTTATTTCCAAGGTCAGCGAGATTGATACCGTGCGCCAGTTTACTCTCCCGCATGACCAGATGACGGCGCTGCGACGCTATTTCGAGCACCCGCAGCGGGATACGATGGCGCTGCGCGAACACCCAGACGGAGATGACCAATGAAAATCGCCGGTCCCCAGGTCATCAGCGAGCTACGCGACAAGCTTCAATTCAGCATGGGACGGCACTTGTATGGGATACTGGGCACCTATGCTCAGTTGGCACAGTTTGAGCAGGCTGATCTGGCTCAGGCACGAGGCCCCCGGGGAAATCCATTCCCCCAGCCGATCAACTTGAATCGCGAACTGCTGGCGCGCATCGGCGACGATGACCTGCGCCGGTTGGTACGGGACGAAGCGCGTCGCCCACAAGCCGTTCAGCGTCGGCTGGGGCAAGAATTGGACGGCCTGCTCAGTGAGCTGTTGCAAAGCAATCACTTGCTGATCCTGAAACAGTTGGAGCTCACGTTCGCCTATGGTTTGGATCTCGGCGTTTTTCGCACCCGTGCCACCAATCACAACCACATTCTCCTGCTCCTGCCAGGCGAGCGGCGCGGCGAGCACATCACACTTTTTCATGAAGCCGATCAGCGATTCCAAAAGTCCCTTCCCACTAACCTCATCGCCGATAACCACTTATGGGAGTTGAAAGATGGCTAAATCACCCGATCTGCCGATGTTCCAACGGACGTCTCTCGATCAGATTACCCAAATCCCCGACAGTATCATCAGCGTTTACGTCGTCGAAAACCACATCTGGGCTGATGGCGGTTCCCTTGAGGCACGCAAGGCGCGCAAGGCCGAAACGCGCACGGTGGACGAGTTTCTCACCGATCCTGTACGCCCGTTTCTGAACGACATTTTCCGGCAGATGGCCGCCCCCTACGTCCCGGAGCGTAAGGACAATCCCATCGGGCAAGGATACTGGATTCAAGCCGAGTTTGGCTCCGGGAAGTCACACCTGCTGTCGTTTGTCGGTGCGCTGGCTTTGGGCGGCGAAACCGAATGGAATCTGATCCGAAAGAGAGAACGCGAAGCTGGCCTGGGACGGCGTGAGAGCCTATACAACTTTTACGAGAGCGGTCTGGCCAAAAAGACTCGAGAGAGCAAAGGCATTTTTGTCGCCGTCAAGACGCTGGTCGGACAGGGCGGTGGAGCCATTGGCGTCGGCGATACGAGCCGGAGGCTAACCGAGTACATCCTGGATGCTGTGGCCGAGCAGTTTTACCTGGAGACCGGCAAGTCACTCCCTCTCTATCCGACCGAGATCCTGGCCGAACGTTTCTTGAACACGGACGATTTCGAGCGCTATCGCCGTGACCTGGCTAAATTCCTGCAAGACCCTAACTTTTTTGACGAAGAAGAGCGGGAGGATATCAACGACTTTCTGGATGACTTGCAGAACAACCCCGATCCCGGCGTGCAGCGTGACTGCGGCCAGCGCCTGTGGGACTTTTATGAACGCTATCTCAAGATCCGCCCCCAAATCCCAATGGAGACCGAAGATGTGCTTAGGCACATGGTCCAGCGGTTGCTGGATGAAGGCTATGCCGGCCTACTCTTGATTCTGGACGAAGTCTCCCTCTTTATGAGGAGCCGCCCCGACATGCAGCGCTACGAGGACGAAAAGGCCTTGGTGGTGCTCTCCAATCGGCTGGCCAAAGTAGAGAATCTGCCGGTGTGGACGGTCTGCGCAGCGCAGCAGGCCATTGAAACCAAAATGGCCGGTGTCAAGAATATCCTTGCCCGTGAGCGGCTCGACCTGGTGCCGCTGCTGAACAAGCCAGACGCTTATTACGACATCGCGTTGTCGCGCGTGCGCGAGGTAACCAACCCGGCCACGGTGGACCAATACTACGAGGATTACAAGCGCAGCTTTAGCTGGCCGGAGGCTGTCGGACGTGACCAGTTCGCTCGCTTTTTCCCCTTCTATCCCCCCAGCATTGACGTCGTCCGGGCCGTCTCCTATCACCTGACCACAGTGCGCTCGGCGCTTTACTTTATGCTGGGAACGCTCAAGACGCAGCGCAAGCGCCAGTCGCACGAGTTAATCACCCTTTGGGCGCTGTTCGATGACGTGGTCGAGTATGAGGAAGACCCTTCGGGCACCACCAAAGGCATTGCCAACATCAAGACCAAATGGCCCGAAGCGTGGCAAGCCTACGAGACGGCCAAACGCCAACTGGATACGGTTGTCAAAGGACCGCTCAAGGTCCATCGCAGCCGCTGTGAAAAGATCGTCAAGACGCTCTTTCTCTATCACGTGGCGGACCTGGCTCCCAATGGATTGGGGCATGAAGAGTTGATGAACAGCGTCATGGAATGGAAAGACCACGATAAGGGCCAGGGAGCCGACTTGCAGGATAACCTGGACCATTACGAGATACTGACGGACCGGATAGCGCGGGAACTGGCCCAGGTGGTCAAGGTGGGGCAGAATTACCGCTTTAACCCTACCGGCGGCGGCCCGGACCCCCGCGAGCTTTTCCAGAAGGCGCGCGCCGAAGCCGAAGATGACGAGATTCAACGTCGCTATGCCTGGGAAGCGTTGCTGGAACTGGATGGCTGGCAGGTAGCAACGCGCCTGATGACCCTTGACCTGGCTTATGACATTCGCTCGATCTTTCGCGACATCGCTCCCCGCAGCCAGAAAGATATTACCCTTAAGTGGCACGGGCGCGAGATCACCGGGCGCGCCTATATGCGCGACCTGCTGGACATCGCCAAACGCGGGGCTCCGCTGCCCTCGATCAACAGCGCCGAAACCGGGCTGGACTATGCCGTGTTCATTTCCTCGACGCCGGCGGGTAGTCAGTTGGACCAACTGGTCGAAGCCAAAAAGGACCCCCGCGTGCTCTTCTGGGCACCCGATGACCTGACTCCCTCCGAGCAATCGCTGCTGGTGGATTTTGCCGCCTACCGCACGTTGGTGGGTGACTTTAGGGGACGTGATGACCAACTGGCCAAGGACGTGCTGGGCTGGGTGCAGGGCCAGTTGCGTGACCAGATGGGCACCATCTACCGTGTTGTGCCCGACAGTTACGGCCGGGGCCGCATTGCAGCCCTGGATCACTCGCAGATGTCCTTTGCTTGCCAGGGCGAAATGCCGGCCATCCTCACCCCGTTGGTGGGGCAGGTCCTGGATGCCACCTACGTCAGCAAAGAGCTAGAGTTTGACGCTCCAGCACCCTTCAACGATACCAATGCTATCAACGTCATCAACGGCATCGTCAAAGTCCGCGAGATCCCGCGCGGGGCCAGGCCCACCCGTGACATCTCGGCAGCGCAGAACTATGGCTTTGCTTTGCAGATTATGCGCCGTCCCAACAACCGCGAATTGGACCTGAGCGAGTGTCGCTACACCAGAGACATGGCCGACTGGATCGAGGAAAAGTTGGGGGATTCGGGGGCTACAATGCCGGTGGTGACCGTCTACAAGAACTTTATGGGAGTTGGCGGTCCCAACGAGCTAAACTATGGCCTAAGCCGCCGTATGGCTCAACTGTATCTCCTCTGTCTGGTGCGTGAGGGCAGGGTCCGCATTACTCTTTCCGGACGCAAAGCACCGGTCGAGGCCATTGACTATGGCAATATCGCGACCATTGATTTCAAGACGGCGGTGTTGGAAGCCTTTGATCAGATCCAGCGCCTCAAGCCACCGGAAGGGTGGGAGATCCTGGCCCCCTTCGCCGCTGTGCTGCTGGACGACGAAAGCCTGCGCGTTGCGCAGCAGGACTCTGAGATCCAGGCTGGGGTTCATAATCTGTTGACCTACAAGCAGGAAAAGATGGACCCGTTCCGCAGCTTGCGGGCCGAGTTGGCGGATTTCTTCCAAGAGATCGAACAGGCAAATCCGCTGGAAGAGCGGCTGGCGGCCTGGGAAAAGTTCCTGACCAGTCAGGTTGATATGAGCAGCCCGATCTCCTACCTGCGCAATGCGTTGGACAAGGCGTTTGGCTACCACGTTTACCAGGAGGACATGGTTCGTCAAGAGGAAGTGGATGACCTGGCCGTTCGCAGAGCCGAGGTCGAACAGGTCAAGGACTTTTTCCAGCACCGTGACCGGGTTCGTGCCGCAGCACGCTATGCTAATTTTGAGTTGCCGGATGAGCCGGCCCTGGCAGAGATCCGCGCTACCTTCCGGAAGGCACGCACTTTGCTGGGGCAGATGGATGGGTTGATCGCCAACGAGACTCGCCTGCTCACCGAGTTGCTGGAACCGATAGAGGAGGACATCCATAGCTACAGCGTGCGCTATCTGCAGGTCTTTGAGCAGGTGACCGCACACGCAGAACAGGTGCGCCAGCAGATTGAGACCCTTCCGACTCAACCTGCCTACTGTGCCCTGGAGCGGTTGGCACAGGTGGAGCAACTGGGCGCCGACACACGCCCCGAGGTACGGCGTGTGGTCCGCGAGGTGTTGGGCGAACCGTCCCAATTCTCCCCCACGACCCTGACCCGCGCCGAGGTGGAGCGCCATCTGCGCCATTGGCCGCAGCCGCCCCAGTGTTCCCTTACCCTACAAAACGCCGAAGAGTGGCGGCAAAAGGCCGACGACGTTCTGACCCGCTGCCAGGGCGCCCTGCGAACCGCATTACTCGATAAGGCTGCTCTACTGCACAGCGATGCCTTGCGCGATCGCCTGGCCCAGGGACGTAGCGAGCCCTTCATCGCTGGGTTGCTGGCGGCCCAGACGGCCGAGGAATTGGCAGACTATCTGACCCAGACTTTGGGCGGTGAGGCGGTAGAGGAACCCGATCCAGTGGGCCTGCTGACCCGCTACCTGAAAAAACTGCGCGTGCGCAAGCTGCGCCTGACCGACTTTACCCCCAGCAAGCGTACCATTGAGCCCTCCGACGTGGACACGGTCGTCGCCGAATTCCGCGCCTTCCTGCTGGATGCCCTGGCTGCTGGCGAGGACGAATTGCCAGTGGTCGAGATGGAGTAAGGTAGCAAGATGATCGAACAATGGATCTTGGACAAAATCGAACCGCTCAAGCCTGCTCCGCTGATCATCCTGCGCGATCCGCAGCGCATGATCCAGGCTGGCGCGCACATCGTGGATGGCTGGGCAGAGGAAAACGGCTACACCATCCTCTTCTGCGCCGGCAACCTGGCCCTGCGCGAGATGTACGAGGCCATGCGCGACGACGCCGACGCCCGCGTGCTGGTCGTTGACCGCAGCCGGAAAGGGGCCAAGATCCCCTTGTTCTACCCGGACCTGGCCGCGCAGGCCGGCACTCGCCGCCAGATGGAACTATCGCTGCGCGATTTCCTGGTGGAAAAGACCGGCGATCCCAACTGGCCCCACCTGGTGGACGACCGCCAACTCTCACGCCTGATCCTGGCCAACCTGTCCGACACCTTGCCGGCTTACGAACAACTGCGCCAGGTTGGTGGGAGCCGTTTCACCGACACCGATTTGTACAAGATTGTGTGGGGGGCCACCCTCAAGATTAACCCATTCAAAAAGCCCTCTGCCATAGAGATCCGTCGCCTGTGCATCGAGCAGCATCATGCCTTGAAGGAACTGAGCGATGTCCTGCCGGCCGACGTCATGGAAACGCTCCGCCAGACCATCGCCAGCGCCCCCAAGCCCTTCTGCTGGCTGCTGGAGCGTGAGCCAGATCAGGTCGTTCGCGCTTTTACCCTCTCGGCCATCATGCACCAGCATGGGTTGGAGTACCAGGTCTTGCTCAGCAACCTCGATCCGGCCCTGCACGAGTACCGCGAGATTGACCCCCATTTTCTCGACCAGGCGATGCAGGAGCAACTGGCGGCTGATCCTGATCGCGTCGTCGCCGATGTGAGGGATGTCGAAGACTTTTTGTTGGAGGACCCAAAGCGGGTGGGCTTTCTGCTTCATCATCGCCTGCGGATTGACGATCCCGACCGCGCTTTCGAGGTGCTCAAGCAGGAGCGTCTCTCTCCACTCATCAGGGGCATGGCGTTGGTCTCGTTACTGGCAGACTTGATTGAGAACAAAAAGATCAAGGTTCACGACCAGGTTCTAGAGTTGCTGGATCGCCAAGCAGAGGAGACGACTCTGCCCGCATTGGACCGTCCTACCGAGCAGTGGCAGGCCCTGGAGAGTGCCTACCGACGGGCCGTCAAAGTCTATCGCCTGACGGCGCAATTGGCCAAATACGCAAAAAAGTTCGAGGTCACGCCGGCTGAGGACCTGACCTTTGCCGAATTCGACACACTCTGGAATCAGGAGCGCTTCAACCGGCTGGATTACTACGCCTCCGATCTGGAGCGGACGCTGCGAGTGGGGAATATCTTGCCTGTCCCACGCAAAGCCTTTTGGCCCGAACTGGATGTGCGCTGGGAAAAGGCCCGCGCTGAACTCAAAGAGACCGTCAAGGCCATCGGCCAGGTGCAGAACCTGATAGATGCCCGCTTCCAGGACTTTTACCGGCTGCATTATACCAAGTGGATACAGCAACCCGACGCTCCCGTGGTGTTTACCCATCAATTCCTGCCTCGCATGTTGCAGGCCCACTGGGATCCCCAATCCGGCCGCAAGGCGGTGGTGATGGTCTTTGATGGGTTGCGCACCGATGCCTGGGACGAATTGCTGCGCCCGGTATTTGAGGAGCGGTTCGAGCTGATTGAAAGCCGTCCCGGCAGCGCACTGATCCCTACCGAGACTCACCTCAGCCGCAAGGCTATCAGCGCCGGGTGTCTCCCCAAAGAGTTTACCTCGGCCAACGAACTGGATTTGCTGAGAGCCTGGCTCAAGGAACACCTGGGGTTAAGTCCAACCTTCGAAGTGGTTCAAGATGACGATACGGCCGCTTCGGGCATGACCGTGCGCTACGTCTCCGACCAGTTGGAGTACATCGTCTTTAACTTTAGCGATAAGAATCTGCATGGCAACCCCCAGGACCTGGCTTTCATTTATGACACCACAGTGCGTGAGATCATTCGCCAGGACGTACGCAGCGTGCTGCGCGAGTTGCCTGACGACGTTCTGGTCTTTATCACCAGCGACCACGGCTTCGTCTCGGTGCCCAAGCCGACCGTGACCATCCCCGACGCCATTGTCGTGGACCGGCACGATGTCAAATATCGCAGCGCCCGGACAACGGCCCACCTGACAGGAAAAGATAGCCAGTGCGTGATCGAGTTTGACGTCCGCGTGATGGGCATCCCTGCTCGTAGCGGGACGGTAACCAGCGATCCTATTCACTACATCCTGTTCCCGCGCCCCGGATCCACCCTGCGGCGCAGGAAAGGACGCCACGACCCGGATCGCTACACCCACGGTGGACTCAGTCTGGCCGAGTGTATGGTGCCGATGGTCGTCATGGGACCTCGCCGGGAGGAACAGCCAACGCTGCTGATCGAAAGCATCCAGCAGGCCGGCTCTGTCAGCGAAGGTGAGGAACTGGAATTGGAGATCATCGTGGTGGCTATGCAAATGGCGCTGCCCGACATGGCCATCACCTTGACTTTCAGCCGCGACGAGATCCCCACCCGCCGCGAGGTCTTTCGCGGTGTACGCGCCGAATACACCGTGCGCTGGACGCCCCAATTGGGCGAGGTCACCGACGACGACCGGCGCCAGGGTGTGGTCGTCCAGCCAGTGACGGTTATCCTCACCTATCGTCAAGACAAAGAGACGGTGCGTCTCAGCAAAACCACCGACGTCCGGATAAAGCTCGATCCCACCCGCCTGCGCCGTCGGGTTGACTCCAAACTCGACCTGCTCATGGGCAAAGTGCCCAAGGGGCTCAAATCGTAGTGTCTTGGAGGAACCATGGCCAGAAAAAAGAGGTCTGCAAAACAACCCTCTCTGTTCAAACGCGAGATCCCCCAAATGCCGGAGGGATACTATTCTTCCGGCCCCAATCCCAACCTGCCCCGCTTTGTGGAGGAACACGCCACGCCCTACGATCCCGAGACGGACGACTACGACGTGCCTCCCTTCGACCAACCCATCACCACCACCAAGGCCACGGCCATCTACAACATGCACACCTACTGGAGCAAAAAGCCCCACGATGCCATCCGCCAGTACATCTGCCACTACACTCAACCGGGTGACATCGTATTGGACCCGCTTTGCGGCTCTGGAGGCACCGCACTGGCGGCTCTGATGGAAGGTCGCGCCGCTATCGCTATTGACCTGTCCCCAGCAGCCACTTTTATCACTAAGAACTACTGCACGCCAGTAGACATGGAGGAACTGAAACAGGCCTTTGAGGAACTACGGGCCAAAGTCAAGTCGGAAATAGAGTGGCTCTACGAGACCCGCTGTGACCGCTGTGACGGTCGGGCAACCACGGCCTACACTATCTACTCCTACGTTTTTCAATGTCCCCGCTGTCTGGAAAAGATGCCATTGTTTGACTGTGTAGATGCCGAAGGGCAAACTGCTAGCGGCAAGCCGAAGAAGATCAAAGGCTGCCCCTATTGCTACGCCAGAGGGCGCGTAGAGGAGATCAGTACCCGCAGCGAACGCTTTGCTCCTGTGCCGGTGCTAGTGAGTTACCTGTGCGAAGAAGGGTGCAAACCCAAACGGGGTGAACGGCATCACAATGACCCCGACCCCAAGAAACGCACTTTCTTTGAGCAATACGACGTGGGTAAACTCAACGAGATCAAGATAAAAGAAATCCCATACTGGTATCCTCGCAACCGTATGCTAAATGCACCTGAAGGTCAACAGGGATGGGGAATGCTATGGCGTCCCTATCACGGTAGCATTCAAAGGGTTGATCAGTTCTTTACGCAACGCAACTTGTGGGGTATCGCAGCGTTGTTAGCTAACATTGAAAAACTCGACCGCTCAGAACGCGGAAGAGACATAATGAAGTTTGTCCTTCAATCGTGTATTTTGAACTGCTCAATCATGTACAGATACAGAGAGAGTGGTAAAGGCGGCATCGCGATGGGAACATACTATGTTCCTCCCATGTACCAAGTAATGAATGCTTTTCACAGTTTTGAAAGCAAGTTTCACGATATTACCAGAGGGTTAAAGGAACTTGCAGAACTTCCGTCAACTGAGTTATTAATCTCAACCCAGTCAGCGCTCCATCTTGAACAGATTCCATCAGACTCAGTTGACTACATTTTCACTGATCCACCTTATTCGTGGAAAGTCCAATATGGAGAGTCAAATTATCTGTGGGAAGCATGGATGCGGTTTGACACAGATTGGTTGCAAGATGAAGTGATTGTAAACCCAGCGCGAGGGTTGGATGAACAGGACTGGAAATATCGGATGTTAGCTGTGCTAAATGAATGTCATAGAGTTATGAAACCAGGACGTTGGCTATCGTTGTGTTATCATGACACCTCAGAAGGTACATGGGAATTTGTACAGGATATCGCAAGCGAAGCAGGCTTCATTTCCGAGAAATCGGAACAAACCCTATACATTGATGCTACTCAGAAATCGTGGAAACAAATTGTGGCTGACAAGGTCACTCGGCGCGATCTGGTCATCAACTTTCGTAAGCCGCGCCCTGGCGAATTGATCGCCCAACTCACCCTCTTTGGCGACGAAGACGCCGCCACCTTTGCCGAGAAAGCACGCGCCATCCTGCACGAGACCCTGGAAGCCCATCCTGGCAGCCCCGCCGACCGCCTCTACGACGAACTCGTCTCCCACATGGTGCGCAAGGGCGAGTTCGAGCGCCACAACTTTGACGAACTCTTGCACAGCGTGGCCGAGGAGGTGGACGGCCGCTGGTACCTGCTGGAGACCGCCGACCAGGTGGACGAGGCCGAGAGCGCCAAAGAAACGGCTGCCGCCGCCCACCTGGAAGCCTTCATGCAGCACTATCTGGAAGAACGCCCTGAGGAGCCCGGCGTCCACTACTCGGACCTGTTCGAGCAATACCTACCTGTGCAGGACAAGCCACGTCGCCTGCTGGCTGACTGGCTGCCGGAGTACTTCTTCAGAACCTCCGAGGGCACTTGGCGCCCTCCGGCCAATAAAGAAGAGCGTGCGCAGAAAGAGGCCCTGCGCACCAGCGGCACGCTGCGGCGCATCAAACGCTTCGCCAGGGCACTGCTGGAGGGCGTCCCTCCGCACGACCGGGACCGGCCGGTCAACGTCGCCACCGCTGCCGACTGGATCCGCCAATGCCGCCGCGCTGGGTTGTACGACCTGGGGCGGGCCTTGTACGAGAAAGGTGGGTTCAACTTCGAAGAACTGGGGGATGAAAGCCAATTGGAAGTAGAAGAAGACTACCAAATCTGTGTCCGCCGGAGTTGAGCCTTCAACGGGCAATGGCGAATCTATGATTGGCGCCACAAGAGAATATGGCGAAAGGAGCTGTTTCAATGAAAGCAGGAGAAGTCGTTTTCCAGCAACTCTTGGATGGTAAGATTCAGTACCGTGTTCCTCTGTTCCAGCGCACATATAGTTGGGAAGAAGAAAACTGGCAACGTCTTTGGGATGACTTGTTGGATATCTACGACTTACCTCAACCGAGAAGCCATTTCATTGGTGCTGTGGTGACATTGCCGATCCCGGATTCTCCAGAGAAATGCTCCAAATTCATGCTCATCGATGGTCAGCAAAGGCTTACCACGTTGTTTGCTCTTTTAGCGGCTATTCGCGACTTGGCCAAGAACAACGGTGATCAAGCACTCGCAACCGAGATACAGGAGGATTGCTTGATCAATAGGTTTGCCAAGGATCTCGAAGAGTACCAGAAGATGAAGCCAACCCAGGCGGACTTGGCGGCTTTCAAGGCGATTGTCGACGGTGAAGCCTGTGATGGAGCACTGATTGGAGCGGCGCGAGCGTTCTTTGACAAGGTCTTAGGTCAAGGTGATCTCGAAGGGAAGCCTATCGATCTGGTCAAGATGAAGAGCTGTGTCACTGACTATCTCAACCTTGTGAGCATCCGTCTGGATCAAGACGACAGCCCACATCGCATATTCGAAAGCCTCAATAACGCTGGCATGCCACTAACCGCCTCGGATCTGATCCGTAACTACATATTCATGAGCATTCCTGGTGAGCAAGAGCAAGAGATCTCCTACAACAGGTACTGGTATCCAATGCAACAACGGATGGAGAAAGAACTAAGTCCGTTCGTGTGGCGATACCTGATGAAAGACGGTAACCTCCTACGCTACGATGATGTCTACGAGGAAATGCGTGAATTCATGGATACGGGAGAAAAGACCATCGTACAGGTTCTTGAGGACCTGAACCAATACTCCCAATATTACACCAAGTTCTGGCGTCCCAATCCTCACGAAGGCAATCCCATAGTGCGTGTACAACTTGAACGGCTAAACCAGTGGGAGGTTGACGTTGCCTATCCTTTTCTACTCACTGCTATGCACAAGCGAGCAACAGGAGTGATTTCCGACGAGCAACTACTTGAAGTCCTCCAAATGATAGAGTCTTATGTCGTCAGACGTAGCATCTGTGGGATTCCGACCAATCGCCTGCGGCGCATCTTTGCACTCATGAGCAATCATGTGAGCGATGACGGGTTCGTTGAGTCCTGCAAGGACTACCTGATTGAAAGCGAATGGCCCACCAATGATAGGTTCCACAAGATGTTCCAGACTGCGCGGATCTATGTTCGATCCCGCCTGGCGAGAGCACGGCTAATCCTGGCGTCTTTGGAGGAATCGTTCGAGCACCACGAGCCAATTAAAATGACAGGCGAGATCACCATTGAGCACATCATGCCTCAGACCCTTGATGACGAATGGCGTCACGAATTGGGACCTGAGTTTTACAGGATTCACGAAGAACTTCTGCACACTATAGGCAATCTGACCTTCTCCGGTTATAATCAGGAAATGGGAAACGAGCCTTTCGAGTACAAGAAGCAGATACTGGCTGAGTCCCACTTTGAATTGAATCGCTCCATTGTCCTGGCCAAACGTTGGACTGAGCGAGAGATAAGAGACCATGCCAAAGCAATGGCGGACCGCGCCATTCAGATCTGGCGTAGGTAGCTCCGTCTTCTGTGCCAGAGCAACAGTTGAGAGATGCCAAGTTCTTGGGAAAAATGTGTTTCCGTCGGGAGGTTCTGATGAGCAGAATGGGAGATGGATACGGGAGCGAGTGCCATCTTCTGCGTTTCATGGGGCGTCATCGCCATCTGCTCGACCAGCGAATCCTGGCCGTCGTGGGTGGCGACAGCATCAACTGGCTGGACTTTGGCTTCAATCCCAACAAAACCTGGCCTGATGCCGAGATCAAAAGTCTCGACTTCTTGCCCGAGGGCCACGCGGCCCGCGCTGCCTGGGAGGGATTCTGGCCCCACGGGCGTGGCATCCACAACTGGGACGCGGTGGGCCAGGTGCGTTTCGGTGACATAGAAGAATGGCTGCTGGTGGAAGCCAAAGCCAACCTGGAAGAGCTTGGGTCGAATTGCGGTGCGAAACCTAGAGGCGGTCTTGGCAAGATTGAGCGTGCGTTCGATGAGACCAAGCGGGCCTTGGGCGTACCTGATGACCGGGATTGGCTCCATGGCTATTACCAGTTTTGCAATCGAGTTATTGCCCTCTACTTCTTGAACGAGCATGACATCCCTGCCAGACTGTTGTACATTTACTTCTTGGGCGACAGGGGCGATCCACGCCGAACCTGCCCCTATGACGAGGAGGGGTGGCAGGAGGCGCTCCGTGCACAGGAAGAACACGTTGGCCTGCCTCAAGGCCATAAGTTGGAAGCCCGGATGCACAAGCTGTTCTTGCCTATATGCTGATTTCAACTGGCAGCCAGAACGCTGTGAGCACGACAGGCTTGTAAACGGCGCACCTATACCTGCCGGAATTCAGGGGAATTGCACATGAACCTACATTTCAAAGAGACCTTCGCTGGCAAAGTCGTCAATAAGCGGCTCACCTTCAACACCGGCATGGACGAGTTCCCACGCTACGTGCTGGAGTATCTGATTGACAACTATTGCGCTGAGGAGACCTTCGAAGAGGACTTTGAGTTGGTCAAGCGTCGCCTGCGTGAGAACTTTGTC
>Ga0180437_10007576_pt1 | contig 14050 bp, 12 predicted proteins | sample SS_ome_4_FD_132410 | JGI IMG/M metagenome (GOLD analysis project Ga0180437, IMG submission 132410) | Hypersaline lake sediment archaeal communities from the Salton Sea, California, USA - SS_3_D_1 metaG | ecosystem: Environmental > Aquatic > Non-marine Saline and Alkaline > Hypersaline >...
TGGGCCCGCTCGATGGAAGCATAGCCTTGCTCCATCTTTATCTCCGCCACCTGGTTGAAGGGGATTTCAGAGCCTTCCGGTAGGCGGATCCGCATCTGCTCTACATCAGCTAATGATTTGCGTTCTGACTCGGGGTAGAGGACCATGACTTTGACTTCATCCTGATCTCTCTGAAAGCGCAAGGCCTCAGCCCCGTAAAAGGCATGCCTCACTTGCTGGGCTAAGTCATTTAACGTCAGGCCCAAGCTGCGGGCGGTCAACTTCAGCTTGAGCTGCATCTCCTCTTTGCCCGGCAAAAAGCTGTCTTCCACGTCAAATACCCCGGGATACCCTCTCAGTTCCTCTTTTAGGTCATCTGCGGCTGCCAGAAGCTGCTCATGATTGTCCAGTGAGAGGTGCACTTCAATGGGATTACCGGCGCTGAAAAGGGCACTTTGAAAAGTGACAGATTCGGCATCCGGGATGAGGCCTGCCTTTTCGCGCCACGCGGTGGCCAATTGGGTGGCCGTCAGATCCCGCGCTTCGCCTTCCAGGATTTCGACCCGGACATGGGCCAGATGGCTCACGATTCTAGGCCCCTTGGCCATAGGGCCGCGGCCGGCCATGTGCAATCCCACCGAAGATATGCTGTGTTCAAAAAGGGGCGGTGCATCTTCCGGGCGTTCCTTATCTGCCTCAAGCAAGGCCTCCCTCGCAGCGCGCTCCAAATGGGCGGCAATCTTTGAGGTCCGTTCTATGGGTGTGCCTGCCGGCATGGTGAGAGAACAAATAAGGGTGTCGCTTTCCACTTTGGGAAAAAGGGTAAACTTGATCCATCCGCCTTTCCATATACCCACCGTTAGGAGCAGGACGGCAATGCCCACAGCCACGGTAACGTATCGCCACCGGACACAGAAATCGACTAATTTGGCGTAAGGACCCCTGATGACCCACTTCAGTCCCCTGGCTACGCCCTTTTCTTTTCGAGGTCCCACATGGCGGCCAGTGGAATTATACCTGGACCGGGCCAAGTGGGCAGGGAGAATCAGTAGCGACTCCACCAGAGAGCCGAGTAAGACCAGAATGACCACAATCGGGATGTTCCGCATGACCTTGCCCATGGTGCCTGTACCCATGAGCAGGGGCCAGAAGGCCACCACTGTCGTAAGGACCGCAAAGATGACCGGGCGGCCCACTTCAAGGGCGCCTTGCACTGCACCGTCAAGGCCCTTCAGCCCCTCGTCATGTTTGCGAAAAATATTTTCCCCGACAACGATGGCATCATCCACCACGATACCTAGAACCGTGATGAAGGCAAAGAGAGAGATCATGTTAATGGAGACATCAAACCTGGGCAGAGCCCAGATGCCCGCTGCAAAGGAGATGGGAATTCCCAGAGTGACCCAAAAGGCGAGCCGAACGTTGAGAAAGAGTCCCAAGAGGATGCTCACCAGAAACAAGCCGATGGCCATATTTCTCAACAACAACTCGATGCGGCTCCGCAGTATCTTGGATCTATCGCGATAAAAATCGATGTCCACGCCTTCGGGCAGACCGGGCCTGATCTCTTCCACGTACTGTTTCACCGTGTCAGCCACAGTCAAAGCATTCTGATCAGCCACACGGTAGACCTCGATCACGCCAGCCAGCTTACCGTCAAAATGGGTGGCCATGTCTACATCTTCAAATGCGTCTTTCAGGTTAGCGATTTGGCCTAGTGTCACCTTGCTTCCGTCGGGCCGGGTGATCACCGCTACATCTTCGTAGTCTTTGGCATAGTACCGCCGACCTTTGGTCCGGACCAAAATTTCGCCCCCGGCTGTTTTCACCCTCCCCGCCGGCAGATCCAAGCTCGCCCTTCTTGCCACGTCCGATACCTGGCCCAAAGTGAGTCCGTATCGGCGCAGGGTCTGCTCGGAGACTTCTATGTGAATCTCGCCCTGACGTATGCCAAAGAGCTCGGCATAGGTAATGCCCGGCAAATTGGTGATGTCGTCCTTGATCGTCTCCGTAAGGTGCTTGATCGTCGATTCCGACGCATCACCATGAACCACCACGTTAATAACCTGGGTTCTCCGTGTCATCTCCTGAACTACCGGCTCCTCTGCCTCTTCCGGAAAGGTGGTAATGCGATCTACCTCGGCCTTGACCTCATCCAGGAGTTCTTTCAGATCCCAGTTCTTCATGACCTCAATGTTCACGGAGCCGAATCCCTCTCTGGCCTGGGAATCGATCCGTTTGATGCCCGCAAGGCCCGCTACGTTTTCTTCAATACGGCGGACGATGGCCTCCTCCACCTCAGCAGGTGAGGCGCCTCGGTATTCCATGGTGACGGAAATCTGGTCCAGCGAGGTTTCAGGAAAGACCTCGAGTTTCATGGTCAAGCCTGTAGCAGCGCCGGCCAAGAGAAGAAAAAGCATGAGCAGATTGGCGGCAACATGGTTTTCGGCAAACCAGCCAAAAATGCCTTTCATGAAGGGCTATCCTCCTCTTGTCCAGCGGGCCGAACGGCCATGCCATCGGTGACTGCCTTTAACGGTGTGATGACCACCAGTTCTCCATCTCTGAGGCCCTCTTGGACCACGACCTGGTCGCCCTGAACGCGGGCCACATCTACCTGGCGAAAACGCAGCCTGTTTTGTCCTTCTACGACCCAAACCGTATCGTCTTCCTGCAAGGCCGGCCTGGGAATGACGGCAGCTTCTGGTAACTGGCGGCCCTTGATATAGACAGTAACAAAGAGACCCATAGCCAAAGGAGGTGTTGTGGCATAGGGCTCGTCTACGCGGACGACCACGTTAATCATCCGGGTGCGTTCATCTAGTTTGCCTTGAGCACGAACGACCTCGCCGTTCCAAGAGAGTTCTCTACCGGCAATCTGGGCGCGCACCTTCGCCGTGGAACCAGGACCTTGACTACCCGTAAAGCCTGGCACATGAAACCAGCGCAGGTTCTCATCTTCCAGGGCTACGACAATCTCAGCGGCTTCCGTAGAGAAGAGCGTGGCCAAAGACTGTCCGGGGGAGACATATTGGCCGAGGTCTACACCCTTGTGGCTTACCCTCCCGTCAAAAGGCGCCGCCAGCTCAGTCCTTTCGAGGTTCAGAAAGGCCTTTTTCAAATCCGCTCGCTCGGCTTCCAGCTTGGCCTGGACGGCTGCCAGTTGTGGCTCTTTGGCCACCAGGGGCGGGGGCTTCGGGTCCGCCTCAAGGTGGGCCCCGTACAGCATGCGCCATTCTTCTGCCGCTGCCGCTGCCTCCTCTTCAGCCAATTGCAGTTTGCTTTCAGCGTCCTTCACCTTGGCTTGGGCCAATGTGACGGCCAAGTGGTAGTCTGCTGGGTCAATGCGAAGCAGTATGTCATCCTGCTTGAATCGGCCTCCGTCCACAAGGGCAGGCGACATATAGACCACCTTGCCATCCACCTCAGGGACCAGTTGAATTTCCTGGAGTGGCCGAACCGTGCCTTCACCCTGGACCGTGACCGATTGCGGCCCGACTTTGACTTCGATGGTTCGAACCAGCGGAGTCGGGGTAGAGGGCCTGCGCTTTTCAATGTCGGGCTTGCTCGCCGTTAGTTCGCGCATGCCCAAGGCACCCAGGGCAATTAATCCAATGGTAATGACAACATGTAAGAGCCGTGTCTTTGTTTTGTTCATATCAGATCATCTTTCTTGAAGGTTTCGTAAGAAGCCCTTTGCGAACAATTGAGTACTTTTAGCCGAGCATTCTAAGTGCGCCCGTCTCTTCTTAAGCCCACAGGCGCAAATGCTAACGAAGAGGGCAGAAGGGACTTTTTACAATTTGCTCTTTTTCGGGAATTCGCTTAACCCTCTTCCCCGGCCAATTCTCCCCAGCCACCGCCCAAGGCCCGGTGAAGGGCTACCCGGTTGGTTAGAATGGCAAGATCAACGAGCACAAGGCTTTCTTCGGCTTGAAAGCGCGTTCGTTGGGCCTCCAGCACGGTCAGGTAGTCCACAAGGCCCCGTCTATAGCGCTTCTCAGCCGCATCCTGAGTGGCCCGTGCTTCCAGAAGGAACTTCAACTGAAGCTCCCGGCGCGCCAACTGCTCCTTGCGAGTCAAAAGGGCCCTTTCCACCTCCGAAAAGGCTGTCAACACAGACTTGGCATATTCGGCCACGGCCTGTCCGTATCTTGCCTCTGCTGCCTGTTGGCCAGCCTTTAGCTTCCCGGCGTCAAACAGGGATTGCCCAATCTCCAAGCCCAGGTGCCACAACTCGCTATCACGGCGTATGAGTCTATCCAATTCGTCACTCGAGTAACCGAAGCTCCCCGTGAGGGTAATCGTAGGGAACCGGCTAGCCTTGGCCACACCTACTTGGGCATTTAAGGCCACCAAGCCGGCCTCTGCCGCCCTCATGTCCGGCCGACGCAACAACAGCCCTGAGGGCAACCCCGGGGGCACGGCTGCCAAGCGGGTAAAATAATCTTCAGGCTGAGGCCTCGGTGGTTGGGTCTCCGGGTAGCGTCCCAGAAGGACGGACAATTGCTGCTGGGTGCCGCCCAGTTCCTCACGCAGTGGAGGAAGCAGTGCTTCGGCCCCGGCCAGGATGCGACGGGCCTGCCTTACATCTAACACCGAGATGAGACCGCGTTTGTAACGGCTTTCCACCAAGGCCAAGCTGTGGCGGAAATTTTCGATGCTTTCAAGGGCGATCTGAATCCGTCTCTCCAGGGATTCCATCTGCAAGTAGAGATTCACGGTCTCGGCCACGATTGTCTGGACCACAGTGCGTCGGTTCTCCTCTGCCTGCAAGAGATCGGCTCGCGCCGCTTCTTCAGCCCGGGCCAAGCGACCCCAGAGGTCCAGCTCGAAAGAGGCCGGCAATGACAGGGTATAGGTGTCTGTTTTGGTAGTAAAACTCTCTCCCGGCACGATGCCGATGATGGGGCGTTGTCTCTTTTCAGCCGTGCCGTTTATGTTCAAATTTGGGAAACGATCGGCATCTTTTTGAACCAATTGGGACCGCACTTCCAAGATCCTTGCTGCAGCCCCTTTGATGTCCCAGTTTTGTTTCAGCACATTGTCCACCAATCGGTTCAACGCCATGTCTCCGAAAACCTGCCACCACTGGTCTTCCGGTTCAAGAGGGGCTGCTGTCTGGGCAGAGTCCTGCTCAAAGGCCGCAGGCACTTCAATCCCGAGGTCAGGGGGATGAAAATCCGGGCCCACCTTCATGCACCCGGCCAGTGCCAAGAGTGGTGCCAGCGCCAGAAATAGATGAAGACGCATAAGGTTCACAGAAACGGCTCCTCTGACCTTTCTCCTAATCCTTTGCCGCAGAAACCTGCGATGTGCCCTACCAGCAGGGCCTTGAATTCCTCGTCATATTCCTGCCCAGTAACCCGGGTAACGGCAACCCTTGCAAAGTTGAAGTAAAGGACGACAGCAAACACGCTCAACACGTTCAGCAGGAGTTGCTTCTCTTCCAAGCCCTCAGGCATAAAGGGCCGCAGGGTCTCGGCAAGGCCCTTGAGGAACGGCCGCATCGCCTGTTCTGCCACCATCTCAAAGGCCTCGGTAGGTTGGCCCAGCTCTCGTACCATGAGTTGGTGGTGACGCTGCCGCTCCTCATCTGAAAGAGGTCCCATGAGAAAGGCCTCGGCCAGGGCTTGGGCCACTGCCTTTGGCGAGACTGCCCCCTGGGAGGCCAGAGATTCCTTGAAGCAGGCCCGCACGGCCTTGGATCGGGGCAGCCAACGGCTTCTGAACACCTCCAAGTAGAGATTTTCTTTATGGCCGAAGTGGTAGTTAATGGCTGCCAGGTTGCATGCGGCGGCCGTGGTAATCTCCCTCACGCTTACGGCATAGTAGCCCTTTTGGGAGAACAGGGCCTCGGCCTCATTAAGGATGCGCTCCTTTGTCGGGTCACTTTTATTGTCTTGGCTCATGACGTCCCTCCGAAGTCATACAAACATTTATATGAAACGATCGTTTGAATGTCAAGGAAAAACCTGACTGAAAATTAGCCCTGCAAGTGTTAGCTGCGGAGAGGTTCGTCCAAAACCCGAGCAGGAGTCACGGCGAAGGCGGAGACATGACTCTGGAAGAATGGCCATACCAAACGAGCAATGAAAGAGGCTTAAAACTGGGTTCAGAGGGCCACAAACGGGTGTTGAAGGATGTGATGCCGATAGAAGAGGTGGGCTTTTGGTATGGTTATGATATGTCTACATGTCCAGAAGTGACAATCGGGGCAGGCTATACGATCTCAACGGTGGAGCCATCCCCGGCTAGGTAACGGCAGGGAATCAAACATCGGCTAGATGTGTTTCCGAGGTGTTCTCTGGGCATTTTCAGCAAGCATGGGAGGCGCATCCGTGTAAGCAGCCAGGAGGGTGTGGGCTCCACTTTTACGGCCACACTGCCCGTGACCACCTTCCCTTCCAAGCTCACCGCATGACGCGAGCAAAAGCCGGGGTGCCGACTGAATTGTATAGGGATATCAAAATCTTCGACTCAACGGCGATCCGTCTCTTTTCTGAGGCCACCTGAGTATGCGCTTCAAGGGGAATTCCCCCACAGGCTTGACAAGTGTTTTTGATGTTGGTTCCCAACTTTGTCTGTGTGTTCTGTCACTCCGATCAACCAGGCAATTTGCTGTGTGTTTTCAAAGAATTAATGTGCTTTATACTCTTTGTGATGGAAAATTATTTTCCCTCATGATGAACCATTGAATATGTTGGACGATCTTGAAGAAATCTGGTCAAGTTGATACTCTTTGAAAATCAGATTATGTTCCCGGAATAAAAACCAAACAGTTAGGAAGGATCGAAGCAATGAACGGAAGATTAGCTTTTCTGGCCTTTGCCTTTTGGGCACTATGGACTGCGGGTTGTAATCTTAAAGAAGAATCTTCAACGCCCTGGATTCCAGTTTTGGAAAAAACGGATTTCAATTATCTCGAATCGGCGGTTTCAAGGGCAACTAAAGCTGTGGAAGAAGCCATGAACTCTTTTCAGAATGGCACTAAGAACGAATCAAAAGCCATGCAATTGGCCAGGGAGTCTTTGTTGGAACTCGAGCTATACTATGTGCCTATGACAAAGGTTCGGCAGCTGATCTACGATGCCGACAGACTCTATTATCTAGGAGAAAACGATCAGATGAAAACAGATCTTCTAGAGGCAAACAAGATATTGACGCGCATTACGGAGTCCAGGATCTATAATCTAGAGTCGTCTGTCAATGAATTGATCCTTATGATTGACGAACTTGTTCTCAAACTCAATGAATCTTCACCTGACGTCCACAAAGCTTTCAGGAAGGTGGGGTACCGCACCAACATGATGCTTGTGAAGGGAGAGCTTATTATGTCAGGTCAAGATTTCATAACAGAGCGTATCGAATAGCGGGTCTGAAATTGATCCCACCACGCGCGGAACCGGCAGCGCCCGTTGGCGATATGCTGAAACTGAATAAAGGATGATTCTCATGAGGATTCTTCTGGTTGAAGACGACAAGAAAATTGCTTCTTTTATAAAAAAGGGCCTTCAACAGGAAGGGTTTGCTGTCGATGAGGCTGAGGATGGCGATGAGGGTCTGCACTTAGCTTTGTACGAACATTACGACGCTGCAGTGGTAGACATCATGTTACCAAAACTAAATGGGCTTGATTTGATTGAAAAGCTTCGGGGAAAAGGCATCAATACCCCCGTCATTATCCTTAGCGCAAAAAGGTCGGTCGATGACCGTGTCAAAGGTCTTCAAAAAGGCGGAGATGATTATCTGACAAAGCCCTTTTCATTCACAGAACTGCTGGCCCGGATACGGGCGCTCATCCGAAGGGCAAACAGGACCTCTGAACCGAGCGGCCTCACTGTAGGTGACCTGACGGTGAACCTGCTAACGCGAGAAGTATACAGGGGGGACGATAGGATTGATCTTCCTCCGCGTGAATTTGCTCTCCTGGAATACCTGATGCGCAATGCCGGAAGGGTCGTATCGAAAACCATGATCCTTGAAAACATCTGGGACTACAGTTTTGATCCCCAAACAGATGTCGTTGAGGTGCTGGTATGCCGATTGAGGGGCAAGATCGATAAACCTTTCGACAACAAGTTGATACGTACGATGCGTGGTGTTGGCTATGTTCTCAAGGCCTAAGGAGAAAACCATACGGAAAGCAGTGGGTCTGCGGCTCACCGTTTGGTATTCGAGCCTATTCATACTTAGCTGTGTCTTGCTATTCGCATTTTCCTATTTCAACATCGCGCATTCTTTGAGGAAACGCGACCGAGAGGCAATTGAAGAGAAACTTACGGAGCTTGCTTCGCTTTACGAAATTGGAGGTCTGGATATCGTAGAAAGAGAAAGTACCGTCCAAAAGAAGTTTGAGAAGGAACAACGCTTCTTGGTCCGCATCGGGGGGCCTTCCGACGAGACGCTACTCTTGGTACTACCCAGTCAGTGGATGGAGCTTGATATTGAAGAACTTATCCAGATTCCTTCGGACAACAATGCTGTTTGGACGGAATTGCGCAACCTAAGTGACAAGAAGACGTTTGATGTCGCTACAATCCGCTTGCCGGACAACTGTGTTTTGCAGGTCGGCAAAAGCACGGAAAATCAGGAAAGAATGCTGGGTCATTTTCGCGAAAATTTCCTGGTCATCACCGTTCCTTTGGTCCTGCTAGCTTTTGGGGGCGGGTCTTTTGTCGCATCACGGGCCCTTCGACCTATCCGTCACATTATCAGCGCTGTCCGTTCTGCTACAAGCGGGAACATGGATACCCGCGTTCCCGATACGGGTACAGATGACGAGTTAGGGGAACTGGTTACCCTCTTCAATGAAATGCTTGAAAGAATTGAGACCTTGATCAAAGCCATGAAGAATTCATTGGATAGCGTGGCACACGATCTTCGTACACCTATGACCCGACTGAGATGCACTGCTGAGATCGCACTAAGGTCCGATGAAGAACCTAATGCTTGCCGGGAAGCCTTGGCCGAATGCATCGAGGAGTGCGAGCGTATTCTAAAAATGCTAAATACGCTTATGGATATCTCGGAAGCAGAAACTGGGACGATAAAGCTTGAAATGGATTCCATAAACGTATGCAAGGCATTGAATGATATCGGAGATGCATATCGCTACATTAGCGAAGACCGTAAGATATCTCTCCACATCCAGTGTGAGGAGGATCTTTGGATAGTGGCAGACCCCACAAGGATCTATCAAATCATGTCGAACCTGTGCGAAAATGCCTTGAAATATACGGCTCCCGGTGGACAGATGTACTTGAGAGCTTCCGCGAACGAGAATGAAATTCTTATCTCTGTAATGGATACAGGAGTTGGGATTTCCCGCAAGGATCTTCCAAGGATATGGCAACGTTCGTATCGTTGCGACGAGAGTCGTTCACAATCAGGATTAGGCCTTGGATTAAGCCTTGTCAAAGCCTTTGTAGAAGCGCATAAAGGTCACGTAGGGGTCACAAGCCAGCCCGGGAAGGGTTCGACCTTTACCATTGCATTGCCCGCCAAACATTGAAGCTGCTTCTTGTTTTTCCTTAAAAAGCTTTCATATTTGTAATCTTCCAGAAAGTTCCTCGCAAGGTTCGCACCATACCTTACCTTAAGAAAAGCGCACAGGGTTTAGGAAGACCCGTTTGAACAATGGCCGACATAGCGAGGAGGAACTAAAATGGACGCTCTCTTGCACACCACCTTCGACAAAATTACGTTTGGGACCCAAATGCTAAAGCGGGATCTTTGCCTATTGGAACTGCGGCCGATGGCCCCTGAAAGGATTTCCCCCAAAAGCGTTGTCGAAGAGTCTGTCAGAGGGGTCATGCAATTGCAATTCCATGTAGCGTCATTAATGGCGAGATACTTGTACGCCTGCTTTCGCCAACCAGTCGGTCCAGTGTCTCAAATTCTTGACGGACTCTGGGGAGTTTTCGTGTCCCTGGACGAGATGTACAGTGCCCTAACGGCGCCCGATAGGCAAGCTGATGCCGATGGCCTTCATCCGGCCGAGCTCAAGCAATTACAAATCCTTTGGATCAGACTCAACAGGCTGACAAAACAGGCGAGAGAACATCTTGAAAATGGACAGCTTCTAACGGTAGGCGAAAGATATGAGGCCATTCATTAACGTGAAGAGGTGATGCCATGCACGATCCTTCAGCATTGCTTGACTCGGAATTGGAGATGATCAAATGCAGCAGACAACCGGGAGGGCTTCGTATCACAAAAGGAGCCTTTGCACGCCAGTACAACCTTGTACACAAAAAGACTGGGAGAACACGGGCCGGTCCCTTTGGTAATTCGAAATTGTGGAGATTGGAGGTCTGTTCGTCCTGTCCAAAAGGCCAGCTTTATGCTCAACGCATGTCCATAAGAAGAAAATAGGGGGCTCCGTAACAGATATCGGTATCGGAATTTTTCATACCTTCAAAGCGATCAACCCGGGGCAGGTTTTTATGAAAAAAGAGACGGAGACAATCGTTCCCTATCTCAACCATTGGTGGCAAATGGTGGTATTGTGTCTCCTTAGCGTTCAGGCCTTCTGTTTGCAAAACAGCTCACTGACATGGGCCGAGACAACGAAAGCATTGCGTACCACCATGAATAGAGTGCCCCAAGGTGACGAGCCTGAAGAACATTCGGGATTACACAGGCTTCAACTACCCCGACAGGCGAAGGGCGCTTTGGCCAAAAAGACTTTGGGCATGGCAGTGCGGGTCGCCACTCGGGAAGAGGCCAAACGATTTCATGTTAAGCTGAAACGGCCTCTGGTTATTAATTGGCTCGACCCCACCGGGCCAGTTGCCTCTGCCGGCGTGGAGGTAAACGATGTGTTGTTGGAAATAGACGGACAGCCTTTGGGCGGCTTTGAAGACTTAATGCAGATTGCCTGTCAGTTGAAACCGAGGCAGCGAGTAATCATTTTTATTCTTGACCATAGAACCGGTCGAAAAGGGTACATTCAGGTGCACACACACTAGCCCACATTCCACCATAAACAGTGGTGTCACCATTTGACGGTTAAGCTCCGGAGTTTCCTGCGAAACCAGTTCCATCAACCCACCACCCAACGTTACGGACTCTCAGCCAACCACCGTTTTCTATAAGGGCAATTAATGGCAGTCGAACAAGTGACATTTTTATCCCTGAAAGAACCTTTCGAAATTGTAACCTTCCTGAAAGGCTGCTGCAAATCTTTTGTCCTATCATTAAGATCACAGGCAAGAGCGGTTCTGGAAATAGCAAGGATGAACTACCTGGGCTAAAATGACAAACATGATTTGGATAAAGAATGATGAAATCTCGGATTAAAATACTTGAATGGATTTACCTCTTTTCTCTCCTATCCCTATCTCTATGCATCGTTGTGACACCGTATTTAATTAAATCAGGAGTTTCGTTATTCGAAGAAGAAATCGTGGAAGTAAGCATAATAGCTATTCTCTTTGCTGTGGGTTATGTTGTTCTTTTGCTGTATCGAAAAGAAGTAGCGAAGAATCTTCGAGAACTGGCCAGCTTTAAACAGGTCAAAAAAAGCCTTGAACAACAACTCACGGATGCGTTCAAGTATATCGGAAGCATGAATGTTCAGGTCCAAGAAATCAAGAGAGCCTTTTCGGATATGGGCAAATTCCCCGAGTCAAGAAAGGACTTTAGATACATTTTGCAGTTCCTGGCTGAGCGCGCCCTTAGTATAGTCGACGTTGACTGGGTCTTAATCAGGATAATTGACACAGAGGCTTTGCATACTTTAGGTGAATACTGCCAAACGCGAGGGAAAGTCGTCATCCTTAAACACAGGGTTGGCAACCGAGAACTCATTTCCAGTAAAAATTTGTCCGATCTCACAATCGTCGCTTCGGCACAGGGGAATTTCAACATCAGAACCCTGTGCATTATGCCAAAAACTAACATTTCTCAAGAGCAAGAAATCTTTCTTCGGGCGCTGGTCAATCAGCTGGAGATGCTGTTTGTTATCTTTACTTCATCACACTACCAAAATGGAAGGCTAAAACCAATGGGGCAAAGGCGTCAAGGCTCAAAGGACCAGGACTTGGGGTCCGGTCGTCTTCAGGTTGAAAAGTCACGCCAAAAAGGGAACGTCATGAACCGACAAATGGAGTCGCGAGATGGAGAAAGCTTTTCCTGAGTTCAGACCCAGAACACGGGCCATATTGGCATCTAAAGCGGGGCGAACAATTTTTCTGTCGCAGTGTGGCATACTGCTAGTTTTCCTGCTGCTAACACTGGCTAATGAGATGTGGGATTTGCCGCACTATTTATTAGGCGACCCGGCTATTTCTGTAAGTCAGAGAACAGGGGAAGTATTTATCGAAGTATCTGTTTTCGTGTTTGTGATGGCCTTGGAATATGTATTGTTTACCAAGCTATTAGAACGAATGAAAGTCCTGGAAGGCCTTTTACCAATCTGTGGCCACTGCAAAAAAATCAGGATAGATGACGGTTGGGAGCAGCTGGAAACATACATAACAAATAATTCACTCGCCGAGTTTTCTCATTCAATATGTCCAGATTGTATCAAAACTCACTACCCGGAATTGGCGCAGCGCCAGGAATGGCAAAATGCCGAAACATTTTCTTCACCTCCTTGAGAATAGAGCAGACTTTATTAAGAAAGCATGCTGAAAAAAACGACCATGGGTTAACGCCAAATGTGGTGCCTTTTAAAACAACAAAATATAACAAATCTATCACAAAGGAGGACGCATTATGAATATCAACAGCATTCAGTCCGGCCGTAGAATATCTGCCACGCTTATGATAGCCACGGCAATTGTTATGGTGACAGTCCTAACTGCGAGCGCTTCGAGTGGTGAAAATGAATCGCCAGAAAATAATAAGACTACCATCGGAACTGGCGCCCAGTACAAAACAACTGTACACCGGCAAACCAAGGGGGAACTCTCTGAAGAGGACTTTCGACAGGTTTCTACATTGGCGCCTCAAATATTGCAGCACCTAAATGCTGCGGTGGCCTGTCTTGACGTCGGCGATCAGAAAGAAGCGAAGGCGGAGTTAAATCAAGGTGAAAAGCTCATACATGTCATCCGGGACATGCTACCAGTGACCATTGTGACCACAGTAACGGAGAATGCCCGGGGTAAAGAGGTCTATAGAGACGAGAACCACATTCAAGATGACTTGGTTCCCATTTATGAAATGATGACGGGTGTCGACGTTGTTGCGCCAATAATAGACGCCAAAAAGGAGGGGGCCGCACTAGAAGGCTTGCGACTCTCAGACGCCGAGATCCTTCACACATCGGTGTTATTAGACATAAGCTATGTAGATCGCAAAATAAGGCGCGCTTTAGAGCTTCTATCTAAAGAACCGGAAAAGGCACGAGAAGAGCTAAACCTGGCTCAAACAGTGGGGGTAGATTTTTCAATCGACAAAGATGACAGTCCTCTTGTAAAAGCGCAGCGGGCCCTTAGGTTGGCTGAAAGGATGATTAACGAAAACAAAATGGAAGGGGCTGAGGAAAATCTTGAGGTTGCTAAAATACAGCTTGAAGAATACTGCAGTCTTGCCGGCCCCGCTAGAAAAGACGAAGTGGATAAAATCCAAAAAGATATTGGCCGCCTTTTTGGCAAACTGGAAAAGGAAGGGGCCGAGTCCTCGGTGCGTGACTTATGGCAACGCGTAACAGGATGGCTGACGGAGAAGTCTGGGCAGACACATCAGACAGCTGCTCCAAGCGGTGAAGAGTAGGAAAAAGGGACAATAGTGAGCTACACAACACAAAAGAAAGACAATAGGTGAGAAAGGAGGAAAATATGGCAGCTCAAGCAAACGAAATCTCAGGGATCAGCGATGTGACTTACCTGCTTACGCGCCTAAGGCTGGCAGTGAGAAAGAATGAAATGACTGTTAAGAAAGCTATTCTGCAGAGGCTTCGAGATCTCGGATTCTTGAAAGACCCTGAGGCGGGAGAAAAGCTGGAATTTAAGAATCTAAGGGTTTTAGTAGATAACCTTTTGGGCCCTGATTGACATCATTAGATAGGGCAGCCATCTGGTCTCCGCAGGGGACCAGATGGCAAGGCCGAGCGGGGACA
>Ga0180437_10007577_pt1 | contig 14049 bp, 14 predicted proteins | sample SS_ome_4_FD_132410 | JGI IMG/M metagenome (GOLD analysis project Ga0180437, IMG submission 132410) | Hypersaline lake sediment archaeal communities from the Salton Sea, California, USA - SS_3_D_1 metaG | ecosystem: Environmental > Aquatic > Non-marine Saline and Alkaline > Hypersaline >...
ACAGCCGCCCGTGGGTCTCCAGTTTCTCCAACTGCATCCTGAACGTCTGTGGGACGTAACCCTCCCGGACGGCGACGTTACGGACGGCGTTCATCAGCTCCGGAATGCGCACGTCCTGCGGGCAGCGTTCATAGCACGTGTAACAGACCGAGCAGAGCCACACAAACTCGCTGGTCAGCACCTGCTCTCGCATCCCCAGCAGGGCCATATGGATGATGCGACGAGGGTTGTACTTGTCGGTGACACCGGCAACCGGGCATCCGGCAGTGCAGGTACTGCAGGAGAAGCAGCGCCGGATGTGCTCCCCCCCCGGCTCGGCGGCGATTTCGTCCCGGAAGCGCGGATCGAACTCGCTGACGTCTATGATCACTTCGTTCTCGTCGCTCACGATTCTCCCTAATCTCAGAGGCGGTCACCCCTCCAGCTATAATGGCGGCTCTTCCAGGAAACTGTACTCCCTTTCGACAAGTTTCCCGTCCTGGCCATCGAATTCATTCGAGAGCAAGCGCCCGCGCTAGCAAACTCATCAAGTCCTCTAGTTCCAGGGTGAACTCATCGCCCGCGTCCTTGAGGGCGCAACTGAAGTGGATACGGCACTTGGGGCAGGCAGTGATCATCCGCCCGGCGCCGGTGGCCTGGGCCTGGCGCAGCCGCGTCATCTGGATCCCCTTGGCGCATTGGCCACAGTTGACCCATCCAGCAGAGCCACAACAGATAGCGTTAGCCCTGTTCTTGCGCATCTCCGCCAGCTCAATGCCAGGGATGGCCTGGATCACCTGCCGCGGCTCGTCGTACATACCCAGGTAGCGGCCCAGGCGGCATGGATCGTGATACGTGACAGTCTCCGCCAGCTCAGACAGTTCAATCTCGCCCAGGTGTTCGACCAGCAACTGGGAGAGATGGACCACCTCGAACGGCAGCGGGCCGACGTAGCAGGGATAGTCGTTGCGAAAGGCATTGTATCCTTCCGGACAGGCAAAGATCGCCCGCTGCGCGCCGCTGTCGGCGATGACCTGCACGTTTACCTCCGCCAGCTTGCGGAAGCTCTCCTCATCACCGTTGAGGAGCAGGTCGGCCCCACAGCACCTTTCATCGTCGCTGACCACTGGCACGATGCCGATGGCGTTCATCAGACGCACCGCGTCGCGGGCCGCGTCGGTGGAGACAACGCCCAGGTCAGCGAAGATGACATCGAAATAGGGCAGGCATCCCACAAAGTAAAAGTCGTCCCCTCGATCCGCGGTCCGCAGATCCGCCGTCACCCAGCCGGTCCGGTTCTGGTTCACCGATTGAGCCATAATGCCCATCAATTGCTGCATGATGGCGTTGTGCGCGTAAGTGCCCTCCACGTTCACCTTCCGCGCCTCGATGCGGGCAGCCACGACGAAAGCGGGATAGTCCACATTGGAGGGGCAACGGGTGGTGCAGAGGCCACATGTCAGGCACGACCAGAGGTGACGGTTGTTGATCAGGTCCTCCGGGCGGCCCGCCAGCACCCTCTCGATGGTGCTGCGCGGCGAGTAGGTGACATCCACCCGCGACACGGGGCAACTGCCGGTGCATTTTCCGCAATCGAGGCAGTAGGTGCTTCTGGTTCGGCGGAGGATGTCTTTAAAAGTCATAGGACACAGTGCGTAAGACGTGAAACGTAGAGCTACGTCCTACGTTTCGCATCCAATATGCTCCCCAATACCAACAGTGTCCAGCTCTCCCCGGTGGGAATTGCCCAGCGGACTCTGTCCCAGGGCGCGGATCTGGTCGGTGAACTCGGTCATAATCCGGGCAAATCGAGCTCCCTCGGCGGCGGAGATCCACTCCAGGCGCAATCTGCCGGTCTCGATGCCCAACAGCCGTAACAACTGGGCCGTCTTTTCCACCGTGGCGACGGCGTTCTGGTTGCCGGAGATGTAGTGACAATCGCCGGGATGGCAACCGGTGACAAGCACACCATCGGCCCCCAGACGGAATGCCTCCAGGATAAAGCCCGGCGTCACGCGGCCAGAGCACATCACGCGGATGACGCGTGTCGTGGGTGGGTATTGCATCCGGCTGGCACCCGCCAGGTCGGCGCCGGCATAGGAGCACCAGTTGCAGGCAAAGACGACGATCCTGGGTTGGAATTCGCCCATAGCTACGACATACTCTCCGATGACAACGCCGCTCGTACCATGGCCGTCACCTGGGCGTCGGTAAAGTGCATAGCGGTCATCGCCCCCGTGGGGCAGACCGACGCGCAGGCCCCACAACCCTTGCACATCACCGGGTTGACTCGGGCCACCTCCACTCCTGGCGATACTTGCACTAGAGACGACGCGCCGAACTCACAGACCTCCACGCAGGCCCCGCACCCCCGGCACAGATACTCGTTGACCCACGCCACGACCCCCGACGACGTGACGTGATCCTTAGACAGGATCGTCGCCGCTCGCGCCGCCGCACCGTAGGCCTGGGTGATGGTCTCCTCCAGGTGAGAGGGCCAGCGCGCGGTCCCGGCCACGAAAACGCCATCGGTGGCAAAGTCCAGCGGCCGCAACTTGACGTGGGCTTCCAGGAAAAAGCCATGCTCGTCCACGGGCACCTTGAGCATCTGGGCCAGTTCTGATGCACCGTCACAGGCCACCAGCGGCGTCGAGAGCACGACCAGATCGTAGGGAATGCCCAGCTTTGCCCCCAGCAACTCGTCGTATACGACCACCCGCTTGGCGGAGACCTCCGGCGGGCGCTCAGGGCTGTAGCGGATGAACTGGATACCCGCCTCGCGGGCACGGGTGTAGTAAGCCTCATAGCGGGTGCCCTGCGTCTCGGTATCCCGATAGAGAATGTAGACCTCGGCGCTGGGACGGTGGGCCTTGATCTCCAGCGCGTTCTTGATGGCCGTGGTGCAGCAGATGCGGGAGCAATAGGGCCGCTCTGGGATGCGCGCCCCGACGCACTGGATCATCACCACCCTATCGGCGTCGATCTCTCGCTCCTTGAAGCGCTTCTCCAGCTCCAACTGGGTGATGACCCGCTGGCCATCGTAGCCATACAGCCCCTCTGGTATGAACACCCGCGCGCCAGTGGCGACGATGATGGCTCCGACGGTGAAACTGGACAACCTGCCCTCATGGTCCTTCACGACTACCTCGTAGTTGCCGACAAAGCCCTTCACTTCGTTCAGCATCGAATCGGTGAAACCCTCGATGCGCGGGTTACGGCGGACCTCCGCGATCCGCGCCTCCACCAGCGGCAGGGCATCGTCCTGGGTGGGATACAGCTTGTCGAGGCGGAGAAGCAATCCGCCCAGCTCCGGCTCCCGCTCCACGAGCTTGACGTCAAAGCCCCGGTTGGCCAAGTTGAGGGCCGCCGTCATGCCGATCATCCCCCCGCCGACCACCAGGGCCGCCGGCTCGACCGGCACCTCCTGCTCCTCCAGTGGTTGTAGCAGGCAAGCCTTGGCCACTCCCATACGCACCAAATCTTGCGCCTTGCGCGTGGCCGCCTGCGGCTCGCGCATATGCACCCAGGAGCACTGATCGCGGATGTTGACGAACTCGAACAGGTAGGGGTTCATCCCTGCCTCGCGGCAAGCTCCTCGGAACAGCGGCTCGTGGGTGCGAGGTGTGCACGCAGCAACCACCACTCGCTCCAACCCCTGGTCGGTGATGGCCGTCTTGATCTCGGTCAATCCAGCGTCGGAGCAGGTGTACATGTTCCGCTGGACGAAGACGACACCAGGCAAGCTCCGAGCGTACTCGGCCACCGCCGCAACATCCACGTGCCCGGCGATGTTGCTGCCACAGTGGCAGACGAACACCCCGACTCTCGGGCGATCACTCATCGTTTATCGCCTATCGCTTGTCTCCAACCGACTAATCAACGAGCCAACTGGCTGCCCTTGCCGCCGCCGCGCTGGCCTGCACCACCGACTCGGGAATATCAGACGGACCCCGGCAGCAACCGGCGGCAAAGACCCCCGGACGGGTCGTATCCACCGGCGTCAGCGGCTCCGTCTTCACAAAACCATTGGAGTCCACCTCGATGCCCAGCACCTGTGCCAGCCTGGCAGTGTCGGGTCGTGGAATGAGGCTGGTCGCCAGCACCGCCAGGTCCACCGCCCTCCGAGCCGGGCGCGAGGTATCCGCATCCTCGTAATGAATGACCGGGTTGTTGGCCTCATCCTCGGTGACGCGAGCCACCCGGCTGCGGACATAATGCACACCGTATTCCCGCTCCGCCCGAGCCACGTACTCGCGGAAGCCCTTGCCGGAAGCGCGAAAATCGGCGTAAAAGACGTAGGACGTGGCCTCCGGATCGTGCTCGCAGGCCAGCACTGCCTGCTTGCTAGAGTGCATGCAGCAGACCGACGAGCAAAAGGCCTGGTACCGCACATCCCGGGAGCCGACGCACTGGATAAAGCCGATCTGCCTCGCCGGCTGGCCGTCCGAGGGCCGTAGCAGGTGCCCACCCGTCGGACCAGACGCGCTGATGAGCCGCTCGTACTCCAAGGCTGTGATGACGTTCGGGCACCGCTCGTAGCCGAACTGCGTCAATCCCCGCGGGTCGAAGAAATCAAAGCCCACACTGACAACGACCGCGCCCACGCGCAACGTCACCTCCCGCGCCGTCTGCTCAAAGTCAATGGCCTCCGCCTGACAGGTCTTGATACACACACCGCACTTGCCCCGCTGGAGATAGATGCAGTGGTCGGGATCGATGGTCATCACCTGAGGGATGGCCTGAGGGAAGTAGAGGTAGATAGCCTTCCGTTGGCGCAGCCCCATATCGAACGCATCGGGCACCTTCGTGGGACACTTCTGCGCGCACTCGCCGCAGCCGGTGCATTTCGCCTCGTCCACGTAGCGGGGATGTTCATGAACCGTGGCGGTAAAGTCGCCAGCGGAGCCCGCGAGCGCTGTGACCTCGGCGTAGGTATGCAGCGTGATGTTGGGATGCCGAGCGCAGTCGTTCATCTTGGGAGAGAGAATACAGGTCGAGCAGTCGTTGGTAGGGAAAGTCTTGTCCAGTTGGGCCATCCGCCCGCCGATGCTGGGCAGCCGCTCCACCAGGTGGACCTGGATGCCCATCTCGGCCAGGTCCAGCGAGGCCTGGATACCGGCGATGCCGCCTCCGACAACCAACACATCTCTCATAAGGTGGTTCCTCTCCGCCCATGCTCTCTAACAGATCGCGGCTACATCGCGCCTATTTCCGTCACGTACTGAGCTGCCCGGGCCGCTGCACCACTGGCCTGAGCCACCGACTGGGGGATGTCGGCAGGACCACGGCAACAACCGCAGGTGAACACGCCCTCCCGAGTCGTATCTGTAGGTGAGAAGGGACTGGTGCGGAAAAACCCGTACTCGTCCAGCTCGAGGTCGAGAACACCGGACAGGGCGGCTACCCCAGGGCCAGGGACCAGGCTGGTGGCCAACACAGCCAGATCCACCCTCATCTGCTGCGGGCGGGAGGTAGACGTGTCCTCGTAGTGAAAGACCAACCGCCCCTCCTCGTCTTCCTCAATCTGGGCCACGCGGCTGCGGATGTACTCCACACCATACTCCCGCTGGGCGCGGTCGATGTACTCGCGAAAGCCCTTACCGGAAGCACGCAGGTCAGTATAGAAGATGTACGACCGAACGTCGGGGATGTGCTCACGGGCCAGGATGGCCTCTTTCGTCGCGTGCATACAGCAGACGGATGAACAGAACCGCTGGTACTTGAGATTGCGGGAGCCCACACACTGGATGAAACCGATGGTTTTGGGCTCCTCTCGATCGCTCAGACGAATTAGTCGCCCACCGGAGGGCCCACTGGCGGAGATGAGTCGCTCGAACTCCAGGCCGGTGATGACATCCTCGTAGCGGGTGTAACCGTACTCGCTCAGCGCCACAGGGTCAAAAGTCTCCATGCCAACAGCCAGGACGATGGACCCTATCGACAACTCGATTACCTGGTCCTGCATGTCAAAATCGATGCACCCTTTCTGGCAAACCTCGATGCAGCGACCGCAGACGATGAAATCCTTCCCCAGGCAATCATCCAGGCTGCTCAAGTAAGCCTGGGGGATGGCCTGTGGGAACGGGATGTAGATGGCCCGCCGGGTGGCGAGGCCGAGCTGAAACTCGTCCCGCTTGACGACCGGGCAGACCTTGGCGCAGTCGCCGCAGGCGGTGCAGGCCGATTCATCGACGTAGCGAGCTTTCTTGAGCACCTCCACCGAGAAATCGCCAGCCTCGCCATTCACAGCCTGGACCTCGGACAGCGTGTAGATGGCGATGTTGGGATGGCGGGCACAATCCACCATCTTCGGGGAGAGGATGCAGGTGGAGCAATCGTTGGTGGGGAAGGTCTTGTCCAGTTGGGCCATCCTCCCACCGATGCTGGAACTCTTCTCCACCAAGTGGACCCGGATGCCCATCTCGGCCAGGTCCAGCGAAGCCTGGATGCCCGCGATGCCCCCACCGATGACGAGCACGTCTTTCATTCGGCCTTCATCTCCTGCCCATACTGGAATCCCGTCTCGAACGCGCGCTCGTTCAGTTCCTCCGTGCCTTTGGGGACCGAATCGAGCACCGCCTGCCTGAGGGCGTCCGGCGAGGCGATTGCAGTCACGGCAGCCAGGAAACCCAGCATGACAACGTTGGCGACGATGCGGCGGCCCAACCCCTCGGCCAGGCGCGTGGCCGGTATCTTGAGCACTCGCAGGCCCTCGACTGCCTCGTCCAGTTCCACCAAATCCTCATCCACGATCAGCAGGCCGTCCTGCCGAAAGCCCGGCACGTACTTATTGTAGGCTCCCTGCGACATTACCACCAGGATCGAAGGATCTATCACGTGAGGGTAGCTCAACTCCACCGGGTCATCGGCGATGGCCACCTGGGCCGCACTGGCGCCACCGCGTGACTCTGGCCCGTAGCTCTGAGTGAAGGTGGCGTATCGACCATCGTAGAGGACGGCGGCCCTTCCAACGATCTCCCCACTGCGAACGATCCCCTGTCCGCCAAAGCCAGACAATCTAATTTCCAGACGATTCACCCTCCACTCTCCTATTTGTTCAACACCTGCTCCAGCCGCCGGGTGCGTTGTTCCAGGAAGGTCGGCTTGTCGATGTCAACAAACTTTCCCTCGATCAGCGCGCCACTCAGTCCAATGTCCGTCTCGCGTGGGTCGGCGCCGTGACGGATGACGCCGTGCTCGTGGTAAAAGCGCAGCGTGTCCAACCCCTCGCGCTGTCTGTGCCGGCGGCCAAAGCCCGTAGGGCAGGGCGAGATCACCTCCACCAGGCTGAATCCCGGCTTGAGCAACGCCTCGACGATGGACCGCTCCAACCGTCGGGCATGGAGCACCGTCCAACGCGCCACGTAGACCGCTCCGCTGGCCGCGGCTAGCGCCGATACGTTGAAGGGATACTCATAGTTGCCATAGGGCGACGTGGTAGTGATGCCGCCGACGGGCGTCGTCGCTCCAACCTGTCCCCCCGTCATGCCATAGTTAAAGTTATTGACGCAGATGACGGTCATATCTATGTTGCGCCGGGCAGCATGGATAAAGTGGTTGCCGCCGATGGTCACCAGGTCACCGTCGCCAGAGAAGACAACCACCTTCAGCTCCGGGTTGCCCAATCCGAGTCCAGTGGCGAAAGGGATAGCCCGCCCGTGGGTCGTATGGAACGAATCGAGCCGCACGTAGCCCGCCACCCGTCCGGTGCATCCAATGCCTGACACGACGGCCACCTTATCCAGATCAAGCCCCGACTTGCGCAGCGCACTGAGAAAACAGGTCAAGGCCGTGCCCAGCCCACAGCCGGGGCACCAGATGTGCGGCAGGCGGTCAGTGCGAAGCAGGTCGTCCATCGGATGGCGACCATGAATCTCCTCGTCCCATCCTTCGGCCTCCGCGTGCGTCTCAAGCGATTTGTCCAGCCTGTAGCCATTCATCCTGAGACCCATCGTCACTCCTCCACATTCACCTTGCGCCCGGCCGCCTTGCGGATCGCATCCAGCACCCGCTGCGGGTCGTGAATGCCGCCTCCCGGGTGGGGTACTGACACCACCTCTGTCTGCCCCGCCGCGCAACGTTCCACCTCGCGCACAATCTGCCCCATATTGATCTCCGGCACCACCATGCCCCTCACCCGGCTAGCCAACTCTCGGATCTGCTCATCCGGGAAGGGCCAGACCGTCACCAATCTCAACATGCCCACACAGATGCCCTCCTCGCGGGCCATCTGCATCGGCCAGATGGCCGTGCGGGCGGCGATGCCGTAGGAGATAATGACCACCTCCGCGCCGTCCAGGCCGTCCTCTTCCAACACAATAATCTTGTCCTTGTTTTTCTCGATCTTGTCCACAAGACGCTGGACCAGCGGCCACTGGGCGCTATCATCGGCCGTGACGGGATAGCCTCTTTCGTCGTGGGTCAGGCCTGTGGTGTGAATGCGGTATCCCTCACCGGCAACAGCCATCGGCGGCACCAGCTCGCCAGGCCCAACCCGGTAAGGCAAATACTCCTCCGGCGGCACGGTTGGCTTCCGCCGTGGTACCGTCTCGATCTCCTCTGGTGGTGGGATGATCACCTTCTCGGTCATGTGTCCCACCTCGGCATCGGTCATCACCAGCACTGGCGACCGGTAGATCTCGGACAAGTTGAAGGCGTGGATGGTCAGGTCGAACAACTCCTGCGGCGAGGAGGGCACCAGCGCGATGATGGCATAATCACCGTGCGAGCCATAGCGCGCCTGCATCATATCTCCCTGGCCCACCAGCGTCGGCAGACCGGTGGAGGGGCCGCCCCGCTGCACGTTGACCAATACGCAGGGCGTCTCCAACATAATGCCCAGCCCCAGGTTCTCCATCATCAGCGAAAAGCCCGGACCACTGGTAGCCGTCATCGCCTTCACTCCGGCCCAAGAAGCGCCCAGGACGGCGTTCATAGACGCCAGTTCATCCTCCATCTGAATATAGATTCCCCCCACCAGAGGCAACCGCTCGCTCATGCGTTGCGCGACTTCCGTGGCTGGAGTGATAGGATAGCCGCCGAAGAACCGGCAGCCGGCGCAAATGGCCCCCTCGGCGCTGGCGATGTCCCCCTGCATAAAGAACTCGCCGCTCAGCACACCATCGTGGCTTGTCCTAACCCCTCCCTTGCTCATAGAAGCACCACCTCGCCTTCCGTCTCCTCAACGAAAATGGCAAATTCCGGACAGAGCAACTCGCACAGACCACAACTGACACAGGCTTCCTTTCGTACCGTCCTCGGAGGATGATAGCCCTTGGAGTTAATCTCGTCCGAGACCTCCAGCACATCACGTGGACAGAACTCGATACACCAACCACAGCCCTTGCATCGTTCGAGTAGCACGGTAATCTCGCCGTGCGGCACCCGGATGTCTTTCAGGTCCAGCGGTTCTCTCCAGAATTTCACCGTTGGCCTCCGTCTTTGATCTCGACAATATGATGCATCTATTCCCCTCCGACCAGCCGCGTCAGTGCTAACTTTGATGCAGCCTCTACCTCTGCGTGGATGCTCCCTCCGTGGCTATCCATCGTCACCACAGCAGGGAAACCTTCGACGCGGATGACCCAGAAAGCCTCGGGGACGCCAAAATCGTCCTTCTTGTGAACCGCCACCACCTCCTTGACGGCGTTTGCGATCAGAGAGGCCGCTCCGCCTACGGCATGAAAGTAGACCGCACCGTGTTCCTGGCAAGCCCGGAGCGTGTTGGGTCCCATGCCCCCTTTGCCGATGACACCCCGCAGTCCAAAGTGAGCGATGACTTCGGCCTCGTAGGGCTCCTCGCGGATGGAGGTGGTTGGGCCAGCGGCGACAAACTCCCAACGACCATCCTCCAACTGACGGACCACCGGCCCGCAGTGATAGATCACACCCTCACGCAGGATGCGCTGGAGCTCCTCGTAAACCGCTCGCTCGCTCTCGGGCACGGCGCCAGCGACGTCCGTAGCCAAAGGGCGAATGAAGGTCTCGATCAGGTACTTGTGGGCTGCGTCGCGCCCGGTGGTCATCACGCCCGAGAGGTAAACCGTATCACCGATGCGGAGAGCACGAATCTCCTCCTCGGGAATCGGGATCGTCAGATTATAAGTTGCCATTAGCTGTACCCCACCTCACTGCCCCGCACGAAGAGCGTTGCCCGCCGGCAAGCCCAGCACATATACGCGATGCTGACGAAATAGCAGGCTGGAAGGCGATGGTAAGCCCCAATCTTGACGCCAAAGACGGTCGTCTTGCCTCCAAAGCCCATCGGCCCGATACCCAGTTCGCTACACTCGCGCAGGAGACGTTCCTCCAATGCTGCCAGCTCCGGTACCGGATTGGCGTCGCCCAGCGGGCGGAACAGTTGCTCCTTGGCGTGCACATAGCCAGTTCCCCGATCAGCCCCGATGGCGATCCCCAGCACCGCTGGCGCGCACCCTTTCCCCTGGGCCTGGTAGACCGCGTCCAAAACCACGCGCCGGACGCCCTCCAGATCCCGACCAGCCTTCAGGGGCGCATCGGGCAGCTTGTACTGCGCGCCCACGTTCTCGCTCCCCCCACCCTTGAGAAGCAAATCCACCCGCAGATGGTCCTCCTCCCACTGCTCAAAGTGGAAGGTCGGAAAGCCCACCCCCAGGTTGTTCCCGCTGTTGCGACCAGTGATCGGATCCACGGCATTGGGCCGCAGATAGGCACGCCGGGTGGCCTCTGCCACCGCCTCCTCAATCTGCGCCCGCAATCGGCTCGGGCTCATCTCTAGAGGGTGACAGATGTAGAAGATAGGCACACCTGTATCCTGACAGACAGGGGTGGAATTGGCGCGGGCCAAGGCCACATTCTCCAGGATGGTCCGCAGCGCCCCGGCGGCAGCCGAGCCCGGTTCCTCGCGGTCTTTGGCCGCCCGCAACGCCTCCTCCACGTCCTCCGGCAGGTCAGTTGACGCCCGGCGGATCAGCTCAACAAAAGACTCGGTCAAGTTCTCCATCCACTCGCTCCCGTCACTCCGGTCCGACCATCCATCGACCATCCACAACAAAACAGCGACGGGAATCTACCTCCGTCGCTTTCCACACCCGTCCCCCCGGCCGAGTCAGTGGTCGTTCTACCATTACGGCTAGTCGCCCCAACTGATCCCAGGCAGGGATAAATGCTTCGTAAGAATAGTGCTTCGCCACACCATCATAGGCATCCACCAGATAGACGCCATTCTCGTCGTAGCCCACGGCGATGAAGGTATGCTGCCACTGCACCACAACCGACGTCACGCCATCCGAAGACACCCAGGTCTGCGCGCCTGGTAGCTGCATATCGTAGGTGGCCCAGACGATGACGGGCCTACCGACGGCCAGTTCCGCCTTCAGGCTATCCAGATCGCATTCCCGGCAGACCCGCGCATAAAGACCAAAGCTACGCAGATTTGCCGCAATCGGCCCTGCATAGACACCATAGCCCACAGGAGGCATGCTCCCCGCCGGCAGATCCACGTCGCCCAAGAAACCCCGCTGGGGGTTATCAGACTTGGACAGACGGCGGAAGAAGGTGTCCTCGGCAACAGCCACGCCCCAAAAAGCGGCCAGGTCCGTCGCCGAACGAGACTCACAACTCAGATTGTGCTCCTGTGGATGGCCAATCACACCCTCCACATACGCTGTAGGCGGCAAGCCGTCGGCGCAGGCAGTCGAGGGCAGAAACAGGACCACGAAAGACAGGAGCAGAAACCAAGCCGCTCTACGCGCGGAGCAGCTAGAACTCGGTTTCTTTGCCACAGTCGCTCCTTTCACAGCGCCTCTAGCGCCGCCACGATCCTCCTAGCCTCCTCGACGGCCTTGGGAGCCGCTTCAAACACGCCCTCACCCCGCATATCCGCTTCGGTCAGTTCGGGATTAGCAGAGAGATAGCCCAGCGCAGGCATGGGGCTTTCGGCCTGAATGAACGCCCAATCCTTTTCACCACGCACCTTGTTGCCCACGACGTAGACCCGGTTGATGCCAATGTCCTTCGCCAATTGCCGCACACGATCAGCGGTAGTCAGGCTGCGCCGTCCCGGCTCAACCACGGCCAGAAACGCATCCACCGCCTGAGCCGTCGCCCGGCCCAGGTGCTCCACCCCGGCCTCCATGTCGAGAATCAGCATCTCGTCACGATACAGCAACAGATGCGTGACCAGAGCCTTGAGCATCGCACTCTCAGGGCAGATGCAACCGCTGCCACCGGATTCGATGGTCCCCAGCCGGAGGAAGCGAATGCCCTGATGGGAGACGCTAAACCGGTCGGGGATATCGTCCACACGCGGATTGAGGCTGAAAAAACCGCCAAAGGTTCCAGGCTTTGCGCCCGTGCGTTCGTAGATCAGCTCCTCCATCTCGGCCACCGGCGTGACCTGAGCAGTCAGATCAGGCGGGAGACCCAAGGCCTGGGCCAGGCCACCAGCCGGATCCGCATCAATGGCGATCACGTTGCGGTTCTGCTCAGCGTAAATGCGAGCCAGCAATGCAGAGAGCGTGGTCTTGCCCACCCCTCCCTTGCCACTGACAGCGATTTTGTTCAACTGACTCATCTAAAGCGCCTCCTCACATCAGCAGGAAAAAGGCAATAGACATTATGTGCCACCCTTGGGCAGGGTATGCTGAAGAAACCACTCATACAGCTCTTGGTTATCGTACGTCTCTGTCCAGGAGTCATGCTCAGCGTCGGGATACACAGTGAACCGGACGTCGCCGCCGCAGGCCGTCAGCACGTTGACCATGTTCTCGGACTCTTCGAGCGGGACAACGGGGTCCTTCGCGCCGTGAAAGACCCATATGGGCACATCCTTAAGAACACAGGCCCTCTCTGGGAATCCAAGAAACCACGGACCACCACCACAAATGGGGGCCAGTGCAGCAAACCGCCTCGGGTAAACGGCCGCCAAGTGCCACGTCCCATAGCCTCCCATACTCAGCCCGGTCAAGTACAGGCGATCAGTATCTACAAAGTAGGTGGCTATCACCTCGCCCAACAATGCATCGAGAGCCGCAATATGCGACGACCACCAGGAGTCCACCGGGCACTGGGGAGAGATGGCGATAAACGGAAAATCGTCCCGCTGTTCCACTATGTTTGGGATGCCGTGCAACTTTACCAGTTCCAGGTCATCGCCTCGTTGCCCTGCCCCATGCAAGAAGAGAATCAAGGGCCAGCGCTTCTGCGGGCTCTTGTCATAGTCCTCGGGCAGAAAGAGCAGGTAGTCCAGGTGCAGCTTTTTCGTGATCTGCGTTTCAAAGGTGAACGCCCGTTGGCCCATCAGCTAATCTCCCACAAATCTCCCTGTTCGTCTGCGTAGAGCCCCCTCACGGCAGGGCCATGCTAACGAATTGAGTAATGTCCATCACCCGGACGCGCACCTTGTTGGCGCGGGCTGCCTTGGAGAGCGTGCGCACGCACTGAGGACAGGCCGAAACCAGGACCGTCGCGCCGACCTCCACTGCCTGAGCGATGCGCTGCGCCGCCACCTCCTCCACCAGGTCCGGGTCGAACGTCTCCAGGTCGCCGCCGCCGCCACAGCAAAGCGCGTGCTTCCCCGACTGCTGCATCTCGACGAAAGTGTAACCTGGTACATTGCGCAAGACCTCACGCGGCTCCTCATAGATGCCACCCTTGCGCCCCAGGTCGCAGGGATCGTGATAGGTGACGACGCCCGTGCGCCGTGGTTCTACCAGTTCCAACCGTCCCTCGGTCACAAGGTCGCTTAACACCTCCACAGCGTGAACCACCTCGAACCCCAGCGGCCCTCCGACGATCTCCGGATAGGCGTGATGCCACATATGGTAGCAAGAGGGACAAGTAGCGACCACGCGCGGTATCCCCAGTGCCTGCATCCTCTCCACGTTGTGACGAATCAACTCCTCTGCCTGCTTCAACTGGCCCGCCATCAACAACGGATAGCCGCAACACCACTCCTCACCGCCCAGCGTAGTGAAACTGACACCCGCGTGACCCAGCACGCCGGCAAAGCTCTGGGGAATACCGTAACTCATCGGGAACATCGCCGAGACGCAGCCCACGTAGTAGGCATACTCAGCCTCAGCATCACCG
>Ga0180437_10007578_pt1 | contig 14049 bp, 11 predicted proteins | sample SS_ome_4_FD_132410 | JGI IMG/M metagenome (GOLD analysis project Ga0180437, IMG submission 132410) | Hypersaline lake sediment archaeal communities from the Salton Sea, California, USA - SS_3_D_1 metaG | ecosystem: Environmental > Aquatic > Non-marine Saline and Alkaline > Hypersaline >...
CATTATGTGTGGATAGTACATATAGTTGGGATCAAGGTGGCGAGATTGGTGGTCGGCGACAAAAGGATTTACAGCGTATATCAATGCCAGACCGCGCTTAGCGTGCGGCATATGAGACGGCAATTCCTGGTTTTTTACTGCCACAACTAGATCCTCAGTTCCATTGCTTAATATCTTAGCTGCACGTGCTGAGCCTTCGGCGAGCATATTACCAAAACCTTCTCTATTGGCGATCATCTCAGTCATTTTCACCATGGCTTCTGCATTTCCAAATCGTAGATCAATTCCTCCGGTATCATCCTTGTTGATCAAACCGTTTTCATAGCAAGCCATACTCCAAGCAATCGTGGCGCCACACGAGATCGTGTCCATTCCGTACATATTGCAGAGTTGGTTTGCATATGAAACTGCAAATAAATCATCGACACCGCAGTATGAACCAAATGCAGCCAATGCTTCGTATTCCGGTCCGCCATAAATCGGATCTACAGGATATTTATCGTCTTTAATTTCGACAATGGGTTTGCAGCGTATGGTGCAGGCATAACAGGTATCTCTGGATATACCGATTCGCTCAAGGATGGTTTTCCCATCCAGTTCAACAGCATTCTCAAAGTACCCGCTCTCCCAATTCCTGGTTGGGAGTCCGCCAACAGAACTCATATACTGTGTATCTCCGGCTGTGCCGTAAATGGACAGGGAATAGGCATCAGATTCCTCTAAATTATTCGCTCCCCATTTCGCATACTCAATCACTTTTTTGCGGTCAGCCAGTGTTGGCTTTTCTTTTCCCCTTACCGCTACCGCTTTGAGATTCTTGCTGCCCATGACAGCGCCCATACCAGTTCGCCCATTAGCGCGGTTGCACATATTTATCAAGGAAGCATACCTGACACCTTTCTCTCCCGCGGGTCCGCATTGTACAATTTCAATTCGTTCATCATTGTGTTCACTCTTGATAGATTCTTCAACTTCTCCTGTTACTTTACCCCAAAGGTGTTCAGCAGGAAGGAGTTCCGCTTCACCATCATGGAGCCAAAGATAAACCGGTTTATCTGATCGCCCACTGATTACCAACGCATCGAATCCAGAAAATTTCATTTCCGCAGGGAAAAAACCGCCGCACTGAGAATCGCCAATTGCTCCACTCAAAGGTGATTTTGCAGTAGCGGTCATTCTGCTTTGCCCGGATATTGGAGCGCCCGTGATTACACTTAAAGATAAGACAAGAGTACTTAAGGGATCAAGTGCGTCAATTTTAGGAGGAGTATTTTTAAGTACATAATAAAGTCCCAGGGCGCTTCCTCCATAATATTTTCGATAAAACCCTTCTGGTGGATGTTCAATGACAGTTGATTGATCCGTCAAATTTACATGGAGAACTCTTCCGTGATATCCGTCTGGCATCTTACTTTATCTCCTGACTTGGGATTGAGATTAAAAAGAATTGTAAACTAAAAACTGTTAATAATACTTCAATCGATTGAATAAAACAGTCTTACCGGTTCCTTCTACTTCCGACAATTCCAAGCAAAATCATCATAATTATCGTCAGCAGTATTAGCAGCGTAGAAACAGATGCAATTGTAGGATTTATCTCTTCTCTGATTCCTTCCCACATTTTTCTTAGAATCATTGTCGCTCGAATCCCCCCGATCATTAGCGCCATAACAAGCTCATCAAAAGACCGGAGAAATGCAAACAATCCTGCGGTTAGTATGGCTGGAAAAATGATTGGAATAGTAACCTTAAAAAGAGTACGGATCCTATCCGCTCCCAGGCTCATAGCGGCGCGTTCAAGCGACCAATCAAAGGATTGAAGCGCCGCACCGATAACAATTATTGCCGGAGGAAGGGCAAAAACTGTGTGCCCAAGAATTAAACCAGTGGAAGTGTCTACTAGACTTATCTCCGCCATCAAAAAATAGACTGCAAGACCGATAATAACTTCCGGGACAATTAATGGGGTCAATATGAATGTATATAAAACTGTCTTTAGACGAAAATCTCTACGTGCAAATGCTATTGCCGCTGGTGTCGCTAATGTTATTGCTAGAATCATGGTGATTATGGCGACACGAAAGCTCAGCAGAGTTGCCGATATCCAAGTCCTGTTCGTGAAGTACTTCTCATACCATTGAAGCGAGAAGCCTGGAGGCGGGAATGTTAGAAACATCGCAGAACTGAAGGAAATCGGCACAACGATCAAAATAGGTAAAATTAAGAAAATCAGAATACAAATGCAGACCATCCATAATAATACTTTGCGATACCGGAGGACCAGGTTTACAGGTGCCTCTAATAATTTTGAAAAAATAATTGCAATGTTTTTTAGATACTTACCTATCCAATTGAATATCTTTGGATTGTTCCATGTGCGGCTGTAAAATGATGAACCCTTAAGAGTTCTTCTTCGAATTGGTGCCTTCTTCTTTGTCTTCTTGGGAGATTCTGGGATAGCCGATATATCCTCAGAAAGCGTTACTGCACCTGCAATTTGACCAAAACCCACGAACTTATTTCCGATGACCAGTATTATTAAAGTTAATATTAATAACACGACAGCCATGGTGGATGCAAAGCCCCAATTTAATAATTTCGTGTTCATTAATACTAGCTGTCCGATCATCGTGTCTCTAGGACTGCCAAGGACGGAAGGAGTAACAAAGAAACCCAATCCAAAAATTAACACAAGCATTGAACCAGCGATGACTCCGGGCATGCTCAAGGGTAGGAACACGCGCTGGAACGAACGAAAAGGACCAGCGCCAAGGTTGCTGGCGGCTTTCGTGAGATTTCTGTCAATCCGAACCATTACACTGTAGAGTGGAAGAACCATCCATGGAAGCATTACATGAGTCATTGCTACCACAACACCAAACCTGTTAAACATAAGCTTTAGAGGTGTGGAAATGATTCCAGATCGAATCAAGATTTGATTGAAAACACCATTGGAAGCAAGTAAAACCATCCATGCATAATTACGAACCAATATACTCGTAAAAAATGGTAATAGGACAAAAACCATTAGAATCCCTGCAACACGAGGAGATTGATTGGATAGCAGGTATGCTAAGGGATATCCCAGGATCAGGCACAACAGAGTAACTACGATAGAGATTTCAAAAGTATTGAGAAGAACTGATGGATAGGCTGGTGTATTGATAAATCGGGAGTAGTTATCAAAAGTGAGAGTGGGATCATAAACGCTTGTTCTCAGCATCCTTACAAGCGGGTATGCATAGAAGAATAATAAAAACAAAATTGCAGGAAATAGCGGAATCGGGATAATCTTCCCAATTTTTCTTAAAAGGTTACCCATTTGATTTCCATGCTGAGATTGACTATGGGAAATAAACTTGGTAATGGTTTTTCAAAGAGGCGGTCATCAATTTTGCCTTTACCTGGGTTTACACAGCGCTGTAATTGTTTAAAAAACCAAAATTCGATTTCCTGTTATTCTCAAGGGGTGGTGCGGAGATATTCCACTCCCCACCACCCCATTGAGGCAAGTAAATTTGAGTATGTCCAACAGGCAAAAAATTCTTTACAGCCTGCTGTTAGGGCATATTATTCAAGCAGAGCCTCAGTACAACGTTCGGCCCACTCATCGCGATATTCTGCCCACCATTCATGCGATGCCGGGTATGACACCGCCAGGTTATCCGGGTAGTTGGGCAGGAGTACCGCAGTTGCTTCATCAACGTAATCATACATTAATGGGTTGATGGGTGGATATGCTGTCAGCTTTGCCATTATCGCCTGCTGCTCAGGTCGCGCTGCAAATGCAAGGAATTTCATAGCATTTTCTTTGTTTGGAGCGTCTTTAATAACAAACCAAAAATCTGATTGGATGCGAGCCTGGTCCCATACAATATCTAATGGCACCCCTGCGGAAATCAATACTTTTATCCTTCCATTGGGCGCTTGGGCCATTACCACCTGTTGGTCGGTTAACAATTGAGCCGCAACTGCTGGACTGTCCCAAAAGATCGTATTAGGCGCAATTTTCTTAATTTGTTCCAGCGCCAGGTCGATATCTATCGGATAGACATCTTCTGGTGCAGCACCTGTCGACAAAATGGCTGCCTCGGGCAGAGCTTCCCAGGGATTTGTGCAGGACGGCAGAGCCCTCATTCCCGGGAATTTTTCTAGGTCCCAGAAATCTACATAATTCTCGGGAAAAGGTCCATCCTCAGGGAACGCTCTTTTATCATATCCAATGATCTGTGAATAGTATATATTCCCAAAACCAAATTCTCTCATCTGGTCTTCCGGGATTGCCGCGAGATCCTCTTCACTGAAATAGCTGTAATCGATGGGTTCCCATAGTCCTTCTTCTTCACCCAGCAAGTATGAGACCATATCTCCTTGAGCGATATCGGCGGTAACATTTCCGCTGTCTACCATTGCCTTAATCCGGTCTATGGATGGGTCAGTATCCTGAATAACTTCTGTACCCGTTTCTTTCTCAAATGGTGTGAAAAAAGCAGTGTCTTGGGATGCCTGTGTCGTGCCTCCAAAACCAAGAATAACGACTTCACCCGGATCTTCCATTGGTTCAGGTTCTTCAGTGACCATCACTTCAACCACTTTCTCTACTTCAACTGTAGTGACGACTTCTTTTTCAACTTCAACCTCAACAGTTTTGACTACTTCCTTTTCAACCTCAACCGTTTCTACAACAGTTTGAGGTGCACAGGCTGCAAAGAAAAACGAAGCAAATACGAATATAATCAACACTCTAATCATTTTTTCCATCTTTTCTTCCTCCTTGTATATGCACTTGAATGATTAATTATTGGTAGATATGGGTCTCATTTTTAACCAGGATGACATCTTAGATTTAATAATTGCTTCACCTCCTTTAGACAAGCAGACCGATGGATAAACATATCCGACCTTTTAGAGGAGTACTTTTGTGTCTTCAGTATCCCAACCTATCTTTACATTATCTCCGTTGTTTACCTGCAATGTGCCAAGCCGGTTTATTCGCTTCATGACCATTACATCGTCTTTTGATAATTCAATCTCATATTTGGTTGTTTCCCCGAGATAGATAATTTCTCTAATGGTGCCTTCAAATGAGTTCGATGTTTGCTCATGATCATTTAGTATTGTGATTCGAGAGGGTCTAACAGCCATATGAACTGTTTGACCATTACTGATGTTCTCTTTATACGACCCGGAAATCAACAATCCATTTTTTGTCCGGACTTCACAAGTACGATCATGTTTGTTGAGGCTTTCGACCTTGCCTTCGATAAAATTAGATTCCCCAATAAAGTCAGCGACAAATTTTTCTGCAGGATGCTCATATAGATCTGTCGGCGTACCAAGCTGGACGACCTTCCCGTGATTCATAACCGCAATCCGGTCAGACAATACCAGGGCTTCTTCCTGGTCATGAGTTACGTAAATCACAGTAACATCTATTTGATGATGGAGATTTCGAATTTCTAGTTTCATCTCCTCACGAAGTTTTCTGTCGAGCGCTCCAAGGGGTTCGTCCATCAGCAAAACGGATGGATTGAAAACTAAAGCACGAGCAAGGGCAATTCGCTGTTGTTGGCCTCCGCTCAATTGGTTGGGATATCGATCGCCATATCCGGCAAGCCGCACAAGCTGGAGCGCATCGTTTATTCTCTCATCTGTTTCGATTTTATTAACTTTCCGCATCTGGAGGGGAAACGCAATGTTATCTGCTACGGTCATATGTGGGAAAAGGGCATAATTTTGAAAAACCATGCCCAAATCCCGTTTATAAGGCGGTTTCCTTAAAATGGATTCACCATTGAGCAAAATATTTCCCGATGATGGTTCCTCAAATCCCGCGATCATTAACAGCGTTGTCGTTTTCCCTGAACCGCTTGGGCCCAAAAACGTGATAAATTCCCCCTTTCCGATTTCCATAGACAAACCATCAACAGCTTTTACCTCCCCAAAATATTTTGATAGGTTATCTAAATGGATGTGGGTTTCCAAATTTTCACCTGTTCCAGTTGATGCTTATTTGAGTTTCGATAGTTAATAATGAGCTTACTATTGATGTGTATGCATTATTTCGCAAATGGAATACAAAAATAATGGATAATGCCTTTTTGATTGTTGGGGAGCCAGATATCCATATATAAAATATAACTTCTTTTCCAATTTAATAAGGATATGGAATCAGCACCAAACCAGTTAAATAGTTCTTGAATCAACTTGAACCTAAACTGTGAATTCCAGCTTGTATATTCATTTTTTATAGCTGTAAAAACATTATAAATTGATTAAACCAATTAGTCAATAGGATATATGTGCTAGGATATAGGATTTGAAAATTTGAATAACTCACGGTCTTCACCTATAAGAAGAAATTTTGAAAAACAGAGAGAATAAAGGTGAATTCACCCGCCAACTAAACCAACCAATTCCAAAAACTACACCAACGGCTTGATAATTAAATAAAAGGGGGTATAATGTACCCTATAGGATATAGGGTATACCTGTCGAAAATATATCCGAATTTCTGAAAAAACTGGCTGAAAAATCGTTTGCAATCAAATTCTTTCAAAACAATATGACGCTGAATTTCACCCGATATTAAGAATCTCCGTAATCTTGTCCAACATAAGGAATTATTTGATGAGCGATTTAGCAAGTAGAGACGTAGAAAAACTGGAGACTGCTTCACTTCGAGAGCGTGTGTATGATCAACTTAAATCATTAATCCTTTCAAACAGCCTGCTTCCTGGACAGCAGATCGTCATCGATCAACTTGCACGACAGATGGGAGTCAGTCATACCCCCATCCGGGAAGCCCTTGCCATGCTCGAGCTAGAAGGTTTAGTTGTGATGACCCATTACAAAAATGCTCGGGTATCGAAAATCGACGCTGATGATGTACGAGAAGTTTACGAGATGAGGCGGATACTAGAGGGATGGGCAGCTGGCGTCGCTGCGCTTTCATTTTCGAATCAAGAAATTCAGGACTTGGTAAAGCTCAAGCAGATTTTCTGCCAACAAGAAAATAAAGAGAATTTTAAAGCGCTGCTCGATGCTGATATTTTGCTTCACGATCTAATCATAAACCAAATAGATAATCGATTGTTCTCCCGCATATCTGAATTAGTGAATCTACAATCAAGACGAATCCGTACACTTGTTGAAGCAATTCAGGGAGTAAAACATGCAGATACAAGGAACCAGGAACATTGTGACATAGTAGATGCAATTACGTCGAGAGATCCTGTGCGTGCACGAAGTGATATGGAGCTTCATCTCGTAAACGCGCAACAGCGCACTATCTCTGCATTAGAGGAAATCAAAGAAACGGAATGATTTATTTTGTTAGCTCCTCTTCGATTCACGTATACCTGGCAATTCATAAATCGTGATCAATACCAATTCCACAGAATATTATTATTTGAAAGATATTAGAATCCCCCGAGATCAAAAGTGACCGAAATAACACTCGAAAATAAACAAATTGGTATTTTTGATTCTGGGCCAGGGGGGTTAGCGGTTTTTAAGGAACTCCGAATACAGCTGCCTCATGAGGATATTATATATCTCGGGGATACTGCCCGCCAACCATACGGGCCGCGAAACATCGACGAAGTAAGAGATTTTACGGTAGAGATAACTGGATGGCTGATTAATCATGGGGTAAAACTTGTGATTATCGCGTGTAACACAGCCAGTGTGGCCGGTCTTGACGCGGCGCAGAAAGAATTTGGAAACATTCCAATTATTGGGATGATAAAACCAGCTGTAAACCGATGTAGAGAGAACAATTCTTCCCAGAGAATTGGAGTCTGGGGTACGGCGGTTACCATTGAGAGTCACGCATATGACAAGTTAATCCATCAAGTTATACCCGGTGCACATGTAGAAGGGGTGTCCTGTCCCGAACTGCTTAGGTTGGCAGAGAAAGGATTAATTGATGATAGGGACAAACTGATTGAACTGGCGAAAAAATATTATTCGCCTTTTGAGGAAGTAGAAATTGATACGCTGATTTTGGGTTGTACTGATTTCACATGTTTACGACATATCATTGATATTGTTGTACCGAAAAATATAAAAATCATTGATCCTGCCGCAGAAGTTGTCCTTGAAGCTCGTAAAACCTTGAAAGCAAGAAAAATTCTCAATAAATCCACAGCAATACCAAATTACCTTTTCAAGATTACGGGTGTTGATATTGATGATTTTTCCCAATTTACAAAGAAATTCCTGGACATGCACGATATCAATATTGAACGCATTTGTATTCAATAATCCCGTTATGTGGATTTATATCGAAAGAGATTTATGGCAAAAATAGAACGGAAAAAGGTAATTAAATAATGAACCTTAATCTATCAGCGAATATCGAAGCGCTCGAAGCTTCCGCAACTGAAGAGCTGGATAATGCTGTAAAAAGAATGCGTCGCGCAGGGATTGATGACATTATCTCCCTAGGCGTAGGAGAACCTGAATTTGATACGCCTCCAAATATTGTGAAAGCGGCTCAATATGGGTTGGAATCAGGCCAAACCAGATACCAACCAACAGCTGGAGATTACGAGCTGCGGATGGAGATTTGCAAAAAACTACAATTAGAAAACCAGATCGAGGTTAGTGTTGAAGATGTTATCGTAACTCCCGGCGCAAAATTTGCCATTTACCTGGCTGCTCAAGCCATCCTGGAGCCTGGAGATCAGGTGATTGTCCTGGATCCATCCTGGGTCTCTCACTCCAGTATTCCCAAAATCATGGGGGCTGAAGTCAAGAGGATCATCTGTCCTGAGAGCAATAGCTTTCAACCTGATATTAACCAGATCCGTGAACAAATGAGCAGCGTGGTTAAATTACTCATATTAAACTCCCCCTGCAATCCCACCGGCGCCGTTTTTGATAAAGACCTGATTCGAAGTATCACAGAACTCGCCTGTGACAATAATACTTTGGTTCTTTCAGACGAGATCTATGAAAATATCATATTTGAAGGTGAACATTACAGTCCCGGCTCCGAATACAGCAATGTAATAACCGTAAATGGTTTCTCCAAAAAATATGCAATGACAGGTTGGCGATTAGGATATGCAACAGGGCCGCAAGAAATCCTTGAAGGAATGATAAAAATTTACCAGCATTCCGTCAGTTGTGTGACCGCTTTTGCACAATCGGGCGCAGTGGAAGCATTGCGCTCCGAAGAGTCTCAATACGCAGCCAATGAAATGGTGCAAGCATATCGCAGGAAACGGAAATTAATGATGGAATACCTGGAACGATCGGATTTTTTTAAATGCGAGATTGCTCAGGGGGCATTCTATTGTTTCCCTTCCTACAACTTTCCAAAACCTTCATTAGAAGTAGCGAATGATTTACTTAATGAAGTCCATGTCGCAACTGTTCCCGGAGTTGCCTTCGGCAGCAGCGGAGAGAATCACCTGCGATTATCTTATGTCTCCTCACATGAAGATTTAGCAGAAGCCTTTAATCGGATAGAGGGTTATTTCAACAGTCGTGTATAAGGATCAAATTGAAAGAAAACAACAATAACAGCCGAGTAAGAACCGGCACCCATTTCATGCTTGGAAACCATGCTGTGGTTGAGGGTGCGCTTGCAGCAGGATGCGATTTCTTCGCTGGATATCCCATAACACCCGCAAATGAAATCTCGGAGATGATGTCACAACGTATGCCAGAAGTTGGCGGCGCTTTTCTTCAAGGCGAAGATGAATTATGTTCGATCTTTGCAGTAACAGGAGCTTCGCTGGCTGGCGCGAAAGCGATGACAGCGACTGCGAGCGCGGGTTACAACTATATGCAAGAAGGGATTGAATATGCGATTTCAGCTGAAATCCCCTGTGTAATTGTTGACGTACAACGCTGCAGGGGGGAAAACTTCGCGACACAGGCTGATGTAATGCAAATGCGTTGGGGAGCAGCTGGTGATCATGAAATGATTGTATTAGCCCCTTCATCCGTCCAGGAACTATTCGATTATTCAATACTTGCTTTTAATTTCGCGGAAATCTACCGGAATCCAGTGATTATTATGTCCGAGACTACCATCGCCCTCATGCGGGAAAAGTTGGTCATCCCCCCTATAGATGAAATTAAAATAGTAAACCGTCGAAAACCTCCTGAGAGTAAAGATAATTACCTTCCTTTTAAAGCTGATCCGGATGGTGTGCCTGCCATGCCAGCATTTGGAGATGGCTACCACATTCTATATTCGATAAATCCCCATGATGAAGCGGGAAGTATCCAGTGGGATCCTGATGTCTTTGAATCCATGTACGATCGGATCACAAATAAGATCAATAATCACCGAAAAAGCATCACGCTTACGCAAGGCTATTATTTAGAGGATGCGGATATCATTCTCATCGCTTATGGAAGCGAATGTCGACCAGCTCTCGATGCAGTCCTGGACGCCCGTTCGAGAGATAAAAAAGTTGGGCTATTAAAGTTAGGGACTGTTTGGCCAGTACCAGAAGAGGAAATCCGTAACGCTGCAAAACAGGCCTCAAAAATCTTAGCTGTCGAGATGAATATCGGAAAATACTCAAATGAAATTGAACGAATAGGTGGAGGGTACTGCGAGATCTGTCGAGTGACAAAAAACCGTGGTTTGATTCACACAAAAAAAGAGATCCTATCTGCGATAGAGGAGATTAGATGATGACAGAAAAGAATCCAATTCGAAGGTATCTCCGGGAGAATTCCTTACCACACTTTTTTTGTTCAGGTTGCGGGTCAGCCCAGGTTTTAAATTTTTTCCTGCAGGCTGCTGATGAGATCGATTTGGATTCTGATAACCTGGTAGCAATCGGCGGGGTTGGGTGCACAGCAAGAATCCCGGTTTATTTAAATTCAGATGCATTGCATGGAATCCATGGTCGAACACTTCCCTGGGCTACAGGTATAAAACTCCATAATCCGGATTTAAATGTTGTGATTTTTTCTGGGGATGGTGATGCGGCTTCAATTGGCGGCAATCATTTAATCCATGCCGCACGAAGAAATTTGGAAGTAACTATGATCGTCGTTAATAATCTGACTTTTGCTATGACAGGAGGCCAGGTTGCGCCTTCCACACTGGTTGACTTAAAAACCTCAACAACTCCCTATGGAAATCCTGAGAACCCTTTCGATATCTGCCAATTGGCGAGTACTGCAGGCGCTACATATGTCTCCCGATCAACAACCCAGCATCCTCGCCAGTGCATCAACTTTATCAAGAAAGCTTTACATCATAAGGGTTTCGCCCTTGTTGAGATAATTTCACAATGTCCCACTTACTTTGGCAGAAAGGCAATCAACAGCGGAATCCCTGAAGAAGGGATCGAATGGATCGAAGACAATTCGGTCACGGTTCGAGAGTCGACCAAATTGTCTGAAGAAGAGCTAAAAGGCAAATTTGTTACTGGGAATTTTGTAAATATAAACCGACCCGTTTTTCAGGGAAGCTCATACTATTTCGACAAGGAATTTGAATGACTTTAGATAAGCGCACAACCATCCAGTTCTGTGGATTTGGAGGACAGGGGATCGTACTTTCATCGATCGTATTTGGTTCCGCATCTGTAATCGGTGCTGGTCTGTATGCAGTTCAAACACAATCTTATGGTTCAGAAGCGCGCGGAGGCGAGTGTCAGGCGGAATTAATCCTTTCAGGTGAACAAATTGGATCACCCATCGCGGATGAAATCGATATCCTGGTTGCGATGTCGCAATTAGCCTACAACCGCTATAGTAAAAGGCTGCGTCCTGGCGGCATACTTCTTTTAGATCCGGATATGGTTGATGAAGGCGATCCTACCGGGATAAAGGTATTCAGAATATCTGCGACGTCTATAGCAGAAGAACTGGGTTCGAAGATATCCGCAAACATGGTGATGCTTGGTTTCCTTCAGAGTATTACAGGGATTGTCTCAAAAATGGATTTACTTAATGCAATCCGTTCGAATGTAAATCCAAAGTTTCGTGAATTGAACAATTTGGCAGTTCAGCAGGGGATATCCTGGGCTGAAGAAAATTATTCAGCGATAAGGGTTTAGTTTATGCGGTTGATGGAATTTCAAGCTAAACAACTCCTTCTTGAGAATGGTCTCACAATTCCAAAAGGGAAATTGATCATGTCTGTGGAAGATTTGACCGCGGATATGTTTCCTGCTCTTCTGAAAGCGCAGGCGCAAATTGGCGGCCGGGGGAAAGCTGGAGGGATTAAAATTGCCGACGATTTAGCAGAAGCTGTCCCGCTGGCATCCCGGATGCTCGACTCCACTATCAAAGGCGAACTCGTTTATGCGTTACTTGTTGAGGAACTTGTTGAATTATCTCATGAGTATTACTTCTCCCTGGTGATTAATCCGAGCATAAATAGACCTGTCTTGATCGCCAGCGTCGAAGGTGGTGTGAATATTGAACAAGTTGCAGAACATTCTCCCACAAGCATCATTGAATACCCACTCGATCTTCATTTGGGGATTCCGGATTACGTTTGCCGTTCCATAGCGAAAAGAATTGGCATTAACAATGCGCATCATTTATCAAAAATCCTGGAAGGTATGTACGAGGTCTTTTATGAATACGATGCAACTTTAGTTGAAATAAATCCGCTAGCGCAAACATCCGAAGGTTTGATCGCCTTGGACGCAAAAATAATTTTGGACAGCAAAGCGAGCTTCCGTCATAGAGATTTATTTGAACGTCTTTCCCAAGGGCACTTTGAACTTTTACGGAAGAGGAACTGTCGTGCTGAGCTCCTCGCAGTAGAAAAACAAATCAACTATGTTAAATTGGAAGGGGATGTTGGGATTATCTCTGATGGCGCCGGCACTGGCATGCTCGCCATTGATCTGGTCAGCGACCTTGGAGGGAAGCCGGCAAATTTTTGCGAACTGGGCGCAGGTTCACCAGAGCGTATGCAAAGCGCTATGGAGATTGTCCTGTTAACCCCTGGAATTAAGGTTCTTTTTATCACCCTGATTGGTGGGATGACAAGAATGGATGAAATGGCACAGGGGATCATCGGCTACTTATCAGCCCATTCCGTCTCCGTTCCTGTTGTTATCCGAATGTGCGGCACCAAGGAGGGAGTGGGCAAGGATATGTTGTCCCGAATAAATGTGCCGACTTTTGATGACATGATTGAAGCCGCAAAACACACAGTTGCTCTAGCAAAAAAAGTTAATCATGGCAATACTCATTAATCAACATACAAACGTCTTGGTGCAAGGAATAACTGGTTCTGTAGGTTCATTTCAAACGAACATCATGAAAGGACATGGAACCAAAGTCCTCGCCGGTGTCACTCCTGGTAAAGGAGGCAAAACTGTACACAATATCCCTGTTTTCGATTTTGTTCAAGAAGCAGCCCAGCATTTTCAACTGGATGCTGCTATTAGTTTTGTTCCAGCAAGATTTGTAAAAGATGCTGCAATCGAGGTTATCGATGCAGGGATTCCCTTATTGGTGATCTCTTCTGAAGGAGTGCCAGATTGGGATATGTTGATGATCGTTGAGTATGCTAAGAGAAAAGGAACCCGGATTTTGGGCCCTGACACACCCGGTCTGGTATCGCCGGGTAAATGTAAACTTAGTGTTCATCCCGAACAGGTTCTGCTCGAAGGCAATATTGGAATCCTATCGAAAAGCGGCGCATTATCTTACGAAGTTTGTAAGGCATTAACGGAAAATGGGATAGGGCAATCAACTGTTGTAGGGATAGGTGGCGGGCCCATATGGGATATAACTCAAACCGACATCCTGGAACTGTTTCAAAACGATGATGAGACTAGGGCCATTATTCTTTTAGGTGAGGTTGGTGGAAAAATGGAGGTTGAGGCTGCAAAATTTATTAAAGAAAACCTGGATAAACCGGTTATTGCTTTAATTGTCGGCCGAATGGCTCCACAAGGTGCTCAAATGGGACATGCAGGTGCAATTATAAAAGAAAATGAATCCACAGCTGGTTATAAAATAAATAAACTGCGAGAGGCTGGGGTTCTTATTGTAAAAAATCCTATGGAAATTCCAGAGGTAATTAATGGTATTGGAGTGTGA
>Ga0180437_10007581_pt1 | contig 14048 bp, 9 predicted proteins | sample SS_ome_4_FD_132410 | JGI IMG/M metagenome (GOLD analysis project Ga0180437, IMG submission 132410) | Hypersaline lake sediment archaeal communities from the Salton Sea, California, USA - SS_3_D_1 metaG | ecosystem: Environmental > Aquatic > Non-marine Saline and Alkaline > Hypersaline > Sediment...
AATACAGCAAAGCCGGCCAGAACCGCGGCGTGGTACGTGCCTATGAAGCCTGGCGAAGAGGGAAGCGTTACGCCAAGCACTTGAAAAACCAGAAAAAGAAAGGCCGAATAGGGAGGGAGCTGCAGGCCAAACGAGCTAAGGATGAAGAGGTTGCTCAACGCGAAGGCCGACCACAGCAAAATGGACAGGCCCAAGATGGAAACCAGATGCCAGCCTCCGCGAATTGCCTTCAATCCTATGACAAAAGACTCCAGGCTTGTGACGATCCTGTCCAACCAGGGCTTCGGAAGGAAGAACAGGATGGTTCTCACCAAGCCGGTCGCCTGCGCCGTCCTTGATCTCAAGAGCCACAGACCGCCCAGCAGCGCCAAGCACAGAAAAGTGGCGACCAATATGCCTACTCCCAAACCGCTGGCCAGGGGCTGTCTTCCCATCCCGAAGCCAAGGAACGGCAATAGGCAGACGGATATCAAAAGGATGGTGACAACATCAAATACCCTCTCAACCACAATCGTGGACAGTGAGACCATGGCGCCAACCTCTTCCTTGCGACCAATCACGTAGGCCCGGACCACGTCGCCGGCTCGGGCTGGAAACACCATATCGGTCATGGCGCCAATCGAAGTGGCTGAAAGAAGGTTCGGCATCCTTATCCGCTTTATCGGTTCTAGAAGTTGCTGCCAGCGCCATGACCGGATCACAAGCGTCGTCAGGAGAGACAGAACCCCCAGAACGAGGGGCTGGTATCGGGCAGAACGGAGGATTGAGATCAACTGGTTGAGCTGCACTTGGCGTACGATGAGCACCACCAATATCACACTGATTGCCACGCCCAACCAAAACCTCCGTCTCATCCGCCTGTCCCTAGTCCTCAAGCCAGGCCAGGAAAGGCCCCATGGCCAGATAGTCCAGACGAGAATCCAGATAGGCTCGCACCGCATCTTCAGGCGTGCAGACAATGGGCTCCTCATGCATATTGAAGCTGGTATTAACGATCAGAGGAATACCAGTATGCGCTTCGTACTCTGAAATGATGCGGTACATACTTGGGTTGATCTCCTCGGTGACAGTTTGAGGCCGTGCTGTGCCATCCACGTGGACTATCGCCGGGCAGGTCTCTTTTGTCCATTCATTGCAGTCGACGATGATGGTCATGAACTTGCAGGCATGTTCCTTGCCCTCCATATCTGTGAAGAGATTGTGGGCCTTTTCCGCCATAACCACTGGAGCGAAGGGCATGAACTCCGTCCGCCGCAACCTTTTATTGAGCCAGGTATTAGCTTCGGGGTCTGTGGCGCTATACAGGATCGAACGATTGCCGAGGGCTCGCGGGCCAAACTCCATCCGGCCGTTGAAGCGAGCAATGACTTTGCCCTGGGTCAGGAATCCAGCCACGGTTGCCTCAATGCTATCATCTCGCCGATAGGATAAGCCTTTATCACGGGCTGCCACCAACGCGGCTTCCATCTCGGCTTCAGAGTACTCGGGGCCCCAGTAGACTGCATCGGTGGGCATCGGGCGGGTCTGAAAGAACTCGAGAGCCGCACCTACACACAGACCGCCATCACCCATCGCCGGGAAGATGTATACTTGATCCATGCCCAAACTTCGCATGAGATGGGAGTTCAGCTTGACATTGGCAAAGACACCCCCACACAGTGCCAAGTTCTTGAGACCAGTTTCCTCCGCAAACGGTCTGACAACCGCCTCCACCTCCTCTTCGAGGAGCTTCTGGAAGACGGCTGCAACATCCTCACGTGGGTAGCCTTCGAGCAACTTTTTCAAAGGGGTTTTGTAGTTTCGATACTGCAGCACATCGAACATGTTCTCCCCTTTACGAAACTTGCTTAGCGAAAAGCCCCGGATGATCCCCTCAGAATAATAGCGCTTGTCCAGGGCGAAATCGACCCCTGAGCGCCTGATGGTTGCCTTCACTTTCCGATACAATTCAGGATCTACCTTGCCGAAACCGCTGAGGCCGGTGATTTTCCCCTCGTGTCGTCCGCCGCGAAAGCCCAACACCTGAGTACAGGCAGTGTAAAACTGCCCAAAAGAGTGTGGATAACGGATCTCTTTCAGCCGCTCTATCCGCCCCTTTTGGCCAACAGAGACGGTGAATGAAACCTCATCCCCAACGCCATCTGCGGTGACAATCAAGGCGTCGTCAAAGGGCGCCGTTCGATAGGCGGCTGAGGCATGGCACAGATGGTGTTCAACGAAGTGGAGCTGGGGGCGCGTCCCGTATTGTGTGCGGAAAAACGACAATATCGAACGATATTTGAGGGCCCGGTAGACAGAGAAAAGTCGATATAGCGCTTTTCCAAAATGCGGAAAGTAGTCGATCCAACCATGAAAGTCGGCAAAGTCTTCAAACTGCCCATCCAAAACGACAGGCAATAGTTTCTTGGGCGGAAGACCCGAGATTATCACATCCTGAATCTCTTCTGGATCAACGCCCGCGACCTTGATAGTCTCCTGGATACTCCCGTATGGGGGATATTTCGTTGAGAATTTGACGCGATCAAGGCGCTCCTCGCTGATGGCAGCTTTCAGATCACCACCTTCCAGGACGGCAGCCCCCGTCTCGTGAGTAGTGCTGATGGCCATGACCACGGGCTGCTTGTGTTCAAGACTCTCGGCCTGCTGGACCAACAGTTGGTTTGTGTCGGTCAGTTGATAGTCCTGGCGCACGACATCCAACATGGCCTGGCAGCGCCTGATTTTGGCCTCCGCTGAGATATGAGACAGGGTGAAGAGTCTGGAGCGCAAACCCTGCAGACGTTCAGGTGCAAGCGGTTCGGCAAAGTCTGTCAAATGGAAAAGCAGGACCAGGGGTTGTTCTGTTTTTCGGAAACGCCGCAGCCCCCACTCGAAATAGCGGTTTCCAAAAACCAAGCTGTAAGATGGGTGGAAGGGAAATGGAGCCGGTTTATAGCAGGGAAGTGGAAACTCCACAATTGCTCGATCGAAAAGGGGTCGATGGGGTGCTTCGGACAGAGTCGGCACCTGCAAGCGAGCCGCAAAATCCAAGGTGGGGAATGTTGATGAGTCATAGCAATAACCACACTCATCTAACAACTCGAGACAATCGCGATCGATCAAGTAATCTGGGGCCCGAAAGCCTTTGACTGTAGTCCCTAGCCGGGACTCAATCTTCTCACGACTCTCAGCAATCTCCACCCTTTTTTCGTCTGTGTCAAGTTGTGTTAGCTTGCGATGCGTCAGGCTATGCGATGCAATCTCATACCCTCGCTGAACCGCCTCCTCCAGCAACTCACCTTTGCGGGCGTCCTCAAGATCGGAAGCAATGGCAAAGAGTGTGGGCTTGAGCTTGTTGTGTTCCATAAAAGCAAGCAGGTTCTGAAGCCCACTTTCAAACAAAGGATCATCGGCATAGTCATATGACCAGCCGTGATGCTTGAAAACATGCGTGGCTCCGTCCAAGTCCACATGGACAACTGCCTTCGGAGATTCCTGTGCATCTATCGTAGTACTTTGTGTATCCATCCTCTAGCTCCTATACTTGCTACTGTTTGGGCTATCGTCTCTAGTTGGTTCTTCTTCAGGCCTGAACTCTCTTACGTCGCTGAGGTGGTAGTTCGAACGAAGCAGCCCCTGTTTGAGGGTCCAAATCTCTCGCTGAATCATACTGCCCTGCTGGGCAATGACGCCAAAGAACAAGAGCACCACGGCAATCAAGGCTAAGGAAAGACTGATGCTGAACGTAAATACAGAGACCAGTCCTGCGAATAGACGAACTAGGCTCCAGACCAAAAAGGCCGCGGAAAGAACCATTGCAGAGGCGCTCAAACCCCACACATATCGAATTGGTTTGGCAAACAGGCTAAATGCAGTATGTGAGACGATCAGCCTGTTAATCTTTGATGAACTCTTGCGCTTTACCCTTTTTCCCTCGTGCTTGTAGTCCTTCCACTCCAGGGTACAAGGGATCTCGTGTAAGCGATACTTGAGGGCCTCAGCCTTCATGATGACTTCCAAGTGAAACTCCTTGCGGTCCTCCTCAAGAGGCAACAATCGGATAGATTCTCGCCGGTAGGCACGGGTCATCCCCGTGTTCATCGTAACCGCATTGGTCATGAGTGCTCGAATGATTTGGTTGCCGAGGCGGCTAACGAATACGCGCTTCCATGGAACGTTCTTGTACCCACCACCTGGAAGGTTAGGACTGGCGACTACAATGTCCGCTTCGGGGTGATCTCTGGCAGCCTGGTAGAGACGTTGCACAATATCCTCGCCCCAGGACAGATCGATCTCGGTGGTAATGATAATTCCACCTCGCGCCAGGGATATGCCTTGGCGTAGCGCATGACCTCGTCCGCGGTTAAAGGGGTAGCTCACCAATCTTAGCCGAGGATCAGTCTCACAGAGCCTAGCTGCGATTTCCCGGGAATGGTCCGTGCTGCCGTCGTTGACGACGATCAGCTCCCAATCTGCGCCCAAGTTCTCCAGGTTGGCAACAAGAGTGGTGATTGCATCTTCGATGATCTCTTCCTCGTTGAAAAAGGGGCAGACGACAGAAATCCCCACCGTTGGGCGAGCCTGCGACACCATTGGCAATTCATCCGCCTGAGCAAATGAACCTTCACCTTGCACTATGATCTTTGGCTCAAGTGTCTGCACGTTCTTCTCCTCTTCTCCAGCATCCAAGTGCTCAGTCGATCTCATAGACGAGTATCGAGTAGCCTACCTGGTCAACTGGCTCGTATTGCTTAAGCCATTCATAGGCGTCACCAAACAGCGGTCCCATCCAACCAGGATTTGCCAGGAGAGTTGCGCTTACCGCGATAGTTCCTTTCTGTGGCGCCAATTGCGCTTTCTCTTCCGAGTCGATCTCGTACCACCAGTATTGGCCAGGTTCGGTCGGAGCTAGTCCTACCGAGGGTAGGTAGTCGTAGTTGATCCCATAGTAGGCAGCGTCAGCGCTTCCGAAATAGCCGAGTTTGATTTTTTCTATGCCCTTCTCTTCCATATAGTGCTTTAGGCCCTCTAGATCTTGGCCCCAGTCAAGATTCGAGTCGACAAGATACTTGTAGCCATTCTTGGGACCGCCGATGAACTCGTTAAAATACGCCAAATAGTGGGGATAGATTCGGATCGAGCTCCACAGATACCAGGCTAACAAAGCCAATCCCAGGATCCTAGCCACCTTGTGGTGGGTGAATTCTTGAGCAAAGAGCCGGCCGATCAACACGAGGACAAATGGATAAATAGGCAACACATACCGCAGTCCGACATTGACATTGGCCAAATACGAAAAGAAGAACAGGACAACAGCCACGAATGTGGCCATTAGCCATTCGGCCTCCAGTTCTCGTCTTTGGACGATCATGTAAGCCGTCGATGCAACCAGTAGTATCAGAGTGGGAATAGGCGTCTTGAGTAGAAACGAGACGAGCTGCAAATACCAGAGACCATTCTCATAGATATTCCCAGCAAAGTACACTCCTCCTGAAGACCCCGCTAGCCCGTACTGGAACCTGAGCCCCTCCACATATGGCGAGGGTAGGGGAATCGGGACGTCTACGAGCAGATCGAGTAGTCGGCTGGTCACCGCATTTTGGACAGGCAACTTCTCGTAGATACGAGCATGCGCGTCTTTGCCGAACGACTGGAACGTGCCCTGAAAGCCATAGCCAATATTCAGCACGACCAGGCCCAGTATGCCGATCACAAGCAATGAAACGACCACAGAGGTACCTTGTCGAAGGCGGGTTCTGGGCTCGCTAATCAGCCCTATGAGTGGCAAGTTCTCGTTTATGCCCAGCCTATTGTTCTTCAGGATACATATTAGGCCATAAAGGGCAAAGATGGGTATCAGCAAATACGCCGTTGTTTTGGTTAGCAATGCCAGACCGAAAAAAATGCCGCTCAGCGTCAATGTCTTGGCTGACGGACGCCTCACATAACGCCAGAAGTAGTAAGTGGATATGAACATAAATGCGGTCAGGCCCAAGTCCTGTGTTGCCAACCTCGAATGAGCCAGAATATTGGGACTAAAGCTGTAGAGAAACAGGACGAGCAACCCCGCTGTCGCTCCATATAACTCCCTACTCCAGGCAAAGACATAGAGTCCCAGCACAATTGAAAGCAACACAATCGGCAGTCGCGCCAGATGTAGAATCGTATCTGCATCAACACGATTGTGATACAAGAAAGCTCGAGCATATTTCCACTGTTCTATCAAATTCCAGCCCACTGGATCCTCTTCAATGGACGGCAATTCTAGATCCAGAGTTAGTAATGGCAGGGCTGAAACCAATTTCATGAGTGGGGGGTTGGTCATATTCATCTGAAAATCGCTGGTTCTGAGATGGTAGTAACCGGCCGCAATGTACATCATCTCATCAACGGTGACCGACTTCTGGCGCAAGCTCAAGATAGCCTGAGTTGCGAGCAGTAGTATCAAAACCACGGCTACGACCCATCTGATTTGATTGGCTTTGACACGCGACATCACGTTTTTCCTATCCGATATTCCTGGGGCAGATGGACCTGGTTGGACTATTCCACACCAGAGCCACACTGATCGAGAAACCAAGTTTTAGAGGCTGGAGCAGCACCCTAGTGGCCAAACCCGAAGGTTAGAATCCAAGCGTTCTCTTTGCCTGACTACGAATCCTTCCGGGCTTGCTGCGTCCTTGGCCAGCATGTTACGCGTATCGATGATCACCTGCCCTGGAAAATGGCTCAAGGCATCTGCTTGCATTTGGCAAAATTCACTGTGATCAGTTAGCACCACAATCACATCTGCTGCCTCAACGGCCGCTTCCAACGAATGCACTTGGCCCGGGACAGTTCCCAGGGGAACGTGGGGGTCGTAGGCCCGCACTACAAAGCCCTCAGCTTGCAGCAACGCCACAACTGCCAGGGCAGGACTCTCCCTGACGTCGTCTACATCAGCTTTATACGCAAGTCCCAAGCAGGCGACAGTCCCCTTGGAAACCTGCGTATCCATCTTTGATGGTACATCCCGCAATCTGGACAATGCTCTTTTCACCAGTCCTACCACGTGCCTTGGCATGCCGTCGTTCACTCGTCGCGCGGATTGGATGAGCGGCGTCACAGCGGGCGCAACCTGGACAAGGAACCACGGGTCCACGGCAATGCAATGGCCGCCTACACCAGGCCCTGGGTTCAAGATTTGTACTCGCGGATGGCGATTGGCGATTTCGATCGCCTTCCACACATCCACCTCCATTTGCTCTGACACCAATGCGAACTCGTTGGCCAAAGCGATGTTCACATCCCGATAGGTGTTCTCCATGAGCTTCACCATCTCGGCTGTCGTAGCGTCGGTAAGCAAGATCTCCCCCTCGACGAATGAAGCATACAGCGCCTTGGCCCTCTCCGCCGCGGCCCAGCTCACTCCACCAATGACCCGGTCGTTTCGCATCAATTCCTTCAAGATTCGGCCAGGGAGCACCCGTTCTGGGGAATGTGCGAGATGCAGCTCAGAAACGCCGGAAGACAGAGATACACAGCCTGAATCATCCCCGAAACCGAGAGCACGCGCTTCAGAAAGCGATCTTGCGACTCCATCCCCCCCCTTCGATATGCTTGTGCTGCCCTCCCTCGGCGTAACCAGCTCTCTGCTTACCCTGATACCGGATCGTTCGAGGATGGGTAGCACAACTTCGGTGGTGGTCTGGGGTGGAACGGTAGACTCCAATACCACCAGATTGCCGGGGCTCAGGTAGGGAACGATGGACTCTGCAGCCGCTATCACATAGCTCAAGTCTGCCGTCGGTTGCGAGGTGACTGGACCCCCACTGTCGGGAAGCTGCGGGCCGTGGGCCGTGGACAGCGGCGTTGGCACAGCGATGATGAAGGCGTCGGCTGGCTCGGGCTGGCGCGTAGCCTTGAGGCAACCACTCTTGAGCGCCGCATGGGCCAGTGTTTTCAGTCCTGGTTCGTGGATGTGAACATCGCCATTGTTGATTAGCTCCACTACCGAGTCATTGACATCGACCCCTACCACGTCAAAACCGTGCGTTGCGAACATGGCCGCCGTTGGCAGACCGATATAACCCAGTCCGAGTATACAGATCTTCTTCATGCTCCTTCCTTCAGCCAGGTCATCTCAGGGCAAGCTCCGCCGACCCGGCACGCAAGGTCTCGAGTAGTGAAGCGGATACTAACACTCTCCGGTGCTTTCGCTACAACAGAAATATCGGAGAGGACAAGAGTGCAACAATTCAGATGCACTTCTCAATATCCGGTATATCGATGGGTCATCACTGAACAAAGGAGAAGGGGCCGACGCTGGCAGAAAAGCACAGGCCACTGCCCTAATTCTATCATAAAAAATATAATTGTCAAGTTTAAACGGCGGCTTAGAGATTCTCATACTCGTTTAACAAACTCTCGGCAATCCGGTCCCAGGTGAAATGCCCCAAGACTCGCTCACGCCCTGCTTGTCCCATTGAGTCTCTCAAGTCATGGTCCCCGAGGAGGCGGAGAATCCCTTCGGCCAAGTCCGCAGCATCACCTCGTTCAACGAGCAACCCGGTCTCACCATCCTCGACAATTTCAGGCACAGCACCACCCCGCGCTGCAACCACTGGCACTCCGCAGGCCATCGCTTCTATCATAGGTATTCCAAAGGGCTCGTCCCAAACGGAAGTAAAGACAAATACATCCGCATTTCGATAATGGTCAGCTACGCCCGAGTGCGGAACAGAGCCCAATAAGTTTACCTGTTTCCATTCGGCTGGGGAAAGCTGCTTCCTCAAATGATCCATGTAATGATCCGTTCTTCTGATTTTGCCTTGATAGAATGATGCCAGGCTGGACACATGATCGTCGTCACTCAAAGCGACAACAAAGTCAAAGGGTACGGACCCGATGGAACCCACAATGTCTAGCTGAGCCTGTGGATACCGCGCAACCACTTCTCGGAAGGCATCTAACAGAAAGTGGACTCCCTTTTCCGGTGAAACGCGACCCAGAAACAGGATTCTCTCCTCGCCGTTTCTCTCGGTAGGCCTGCCAATATCGCTGAAATCATTGGGATCGACGCCATTGTACACCGTCTGGCAGCGGTCAGCAAACTGTGGAAAGCGAAGACGGACCTTTCTGGTAATGTAATCACTACAGCCGATAATCAAGTCTGTCTTCTTCAACCGGCCTTCGATCATCGACACATCGAGCTGGGATAACCACTCGCACTCCATATGCAAAACGAATTTAGCATTTGCATGAAAGGTACGAATGAGCGGTACGTACTGGGAAAAATTCACGACGTGAATAACATCAGGTTGTTTCTCTCTCAGATCTTGGGCTATTTGTAATGCATATCCGGGATGATACAAGCTTGAAGCGAAGAATGGTCGTTTGGGATCAGGGAATGCACCCAAGCGGTCAAAAAATCTAAGAGGTTTCAGGAATAAACTCTCCAGTTTGGTAGAGACTCTATGATACAGTATGCCGTCACCATCACGTTCTACTGGCGGCTGAGCGTGACCTCGCTTGCCATAGATGATTACCTCATGACCAGAGCGCGCCAAACGACGTGCGATTTGGTAAACAATGATCGAGATTGAGGAATGTCCGCCGAGAGGTGGATAGACTTCATCCCAAGGCTGGGCGACAAAAGCGATTCTCATACTTGTTCCTCACCATGACATCCACGCATTTGAGGCTCGCACCTCAGTTGGCCTGCAGGCGAGCCAAAACTGGAGGTTTGGTCATCAAAAAACCACCCGGCCTGCTGCGATCCGTCGCACCGTAAGCCGTGGGGTGCTCTGAGAGCGCGTCTTGGGATGCCTTCTCTTCAACCACCATATTCTTACTGCTAGACGATCCTCGGCTGCGGTATGGGGACGATGAACTTGCCACCCCGGCGCCGATACTCCTCCTGCTGGCGCATGATTTCCTCGGCAAAATTCCAGGCCAGCAACAGCACGTAATCCGGCATGTCATCCAGCAACTTCGACGGGGGGAGGATAGGCAGATGATTGTGACCCATATACCGCCCGTGTTTGAACTGGTTCAGGTCGACCACATAGTCGAGTAATTCTCCATCGACTCCGGTGTAGCTTAGAAAGGTTGCGGCCTTGGCGGCTGCTCCATAGGCAACGATCCTGTTCCCCTGTTCCTTTAGCTCATGCAAGAGCTCCAACAGGGACCGCTTGAACTCCCGGGCTTGCTCAGCAAACCTCAAGTAGTAATCGGCCTGGTCTACTCCTCTCTCCGCTTCATCTTCCAGAAGCCTGCTGACAGACTCGCTTGCGGCTTCTCGATGCCCCACAAAGAGCCGCAACGATCCGCCATAGGTCGGGATGAGTTCGACATCGTTGAGAAACAGACCGTGTTGCCTAAACAGCTTGTCCAATGAAGTGGCAGAAAAGTAACAGAGATGCTGGTGATAAACCGTGTCAAACTCACAATGGTCAACCAGCGCAGCCACATAGTGCACTTCGAGGACTGCCACGCCGTTCTCTTTCAGCAGAGTCTTTATCCCTTCCACAAACCCGCGTAGGTCCGCCACGTGTGCCAAGACGTTGTTGGCCAGAAAGACATCTGCGACCCGGCCCTCTTTTTTCAGTTGGTCGGCCAGGTCTTTGCCAAAAAAAGTGCACAGAGTCGGGACGCCGGCCTTGCGGGCTGCCTCAACCGGCCCTTGGGCCGGATCGATCCCCAACACGGGAATACCCGCTGCGACAAAATTCTTGAGCATATAGCCATCATTGCTGGCCGCCTCGATCACCAGGCTGTCGGAGTTCAAGTTGCGAGTTTCAAGCAGTTTCCTGGCACTCGCGGCAAAGTGCTCGACCAGCGACTTGGACACGGAAGAGAAATAGGGATAATCGCTGCAGAAAAGCACTTCTGGCGAAACCGTCTCTCTAATCTGAACCAGCGCCGAGTCGGAACAATAGGCCAGAGTTAAAGGCGCCAGCAGTTCCGTTTCGGCGCCCTGGTCGATAGCCTGCAACTGGTCTTTGGTCAATAGTCGATCAGCCAGCGGCGTCTGTCCATAGGACAAGATCGTCTGCAGGTTCGTTGAGCCCGTGGCCCGGCAATGCTGCTCCAACGTATAGAACATGTTCTTCTCCCTCATCTCAGCCAGCTACTCCCACGTGCCAGCGCAGGCTTGCATCCAAATAGCCTCTGTCTATTAGCTGTTTCAGGTGAGCAAGACGTTTGTAGCGTGGTCCCTCGAATTCCTCCAGGGACAAACCTACTTTTTGGTAGGCAGCGTACAGCTCAGCGGCCCCGCGCCGGACATTCCACGCCGGCTTGTAGTCAGGTAGCGTGCGCACCAGCCGGCTGCCGTCCACTTTATAGCATCGTTGATCTGTTGAAGCGCCAGTGGCGTACGCAACACGGCTGCCGGGCACAGTTTCGCCAACGATGTCAGCCACATCTCGAATGCGGTAATTCTCGTTCGGAGGCACAACATTGAAGGCTTTGTTGTGGACCAAATCCAGAGGCGCATGCAGAACGGCCAGAAAGGCGCACGCGATGTCCTCAATGTGGACCAGGGGCCGCCAGGCGGTGCCGTCGCTCTTGAGGAAAACCTGGCCAGTCGTGAAGGCCCAGGCCACCAGGTTGTTGAGAACGAGGTCAAAGCGCAGCCGAGGAGAGACACCATAGGCCGTAGCATTGCGCAGGAACGTAGGACTAAAGGTATCGTCGGCCAACTGCATTACGTCCTGTTCTACACGCACCTTGGAGATCCCATAGGGGGTGACCGGGTTGAAGGCCGCCTCTTCATCCAGTAGATCGTCACCGGCCGCTCCATAGTTGCTGCAGGAAGAGGAAAAGATAAAGCGGGTAACCCCCATCTCTTTGGCCAGCCGGGCCAAACGCACCGAAGCCTGGTAGTTGATCTCGTCCGTCAATGCAGGATTGAAATCCCCCATTGGATCATTGGATAGCCCGGCCAGGTGCATCACCGCCTCAAAGCCATCCAGATCACCAGCTTCGACATCGCGGATGTCTTTCCTAAGGGTAGGGATGGCCTGGGGTTCGTCCCCAAAGGTGCATCGCTCAAACAGATCGCTATCCAGACCGACCACCTCGTGCCCGGACGCAAGTACCATGGGCACCAACACTGTGCCAATATAACCACGATGTCCTGTCACTAGTACACGCATTTCATGTCTCCTTCTGTGCTTGCCACGGTGGATTTCCGCTTTGCCAAAGGGTTTCCAGTATATACTTCTCGCGTAGAGTATCCATACATTGCCAGAACGAGGCATGGCGATAGGCCATCAACTGCCCATCTCTGGCCAGGCCCTCCAGGGGCTCCCGTTCCCACACAGTGTCATCCCCATCGATGTAATCAAAGACACCCGGCTCGAGTACAAAAAAAGCGCCGTTGATCCAACCCTCACCGATCTGAGGCTTTTCACTGAATTCGGCGACTCGCTCGCCGTCGAACACCAGATGACCATACCGTGCTGGAGGCCGGACGGCGGTCAGCGTGGCCAATTTGCCATGAGCGCGATGGAACGCCAGCAGGTCATTGAGGTTGACATCGGAAAGCCCATCACACCAGGTGAGCATGAACGTCCCATCCCCCAGGTGGGGAGCCAAGCGCTTGATGCGGCCGCCGGTCATGGTGGGAATGCCGGTATCCACCAGGTCCACGATCCAGTTCGGTCTGGATCCGCCGTGAGCCGTGACTTCTCCGCTTTGCAGATTCACCGTCAGGTTGCTGTTGAGGGAGCAATAATCGACCATGTACTTCTTGATCATTTCTCCTTTGTATCCTAGGGCGATCACGAACTCGTTGAAGCCATGATGGGCGTAGTGTGTCATGATGTGCCACAGGATCGGCCGCCCGCCGATTTCGACCAATGCTTTGGGCCTGATCTGGGTCTCTTCAGCCAGCCGGGACCCAGCGCCCCCAGCGAGAATCGCAACTTTCATACCGAGCCTCCCGCATCTGTAGTTCTAGAGAAAGCACACGTTTGTGCGGCGCTTCGTGTGAACTTGGTTACATCTGATCAGTTCTGAATTACCCTGCTCCCACGTTTGAGTTTCAGGATGCTAGGCAAAGAACGAACGATTTTGACGGCAGCGAGCAGTATATCTTTGCCCAGCGCTCTGAAGTGTGGTGGAATGAGTATCCAGCGCACCATTTGAACATAACAATACATTCGCTCATATCTACCCACTGGAGCCTTCCCTATTGCCTCAAAATAACCAAAGAGGTATAGCCATTTTGGCAGCAGAATCTTGCCCTTCAAGGAAGTATCGAACCACACAATGCGATCCCGTTCAGCTCGAAGGTCACGTTTTGTTGACTGTTCCGGGTGGTATCTCGGGAAGAATAGGGGTTCAGGAACCTCATAGAATGGGCCATGAAGAGCAAGCTCTGCCAGGAAAACCAAATCTGACGCGGGATAGTTTCCGATGAGTGCTGTCTTTCTCGCAACATCTGCTCGCATCAGTCCGAAGACTTGAAAAGCCGTATCTGGATTCAGAGCAAGATTGCGGAAGCGTATGTGTGGCTCGGGTGAAGTTGCCTCCGCCTTGAATGGGTGTACTCCCAGAAACTTGCCATTTTGGTCCATGATTCTAGACTTCGGAAAACACAAAACCACTTCCCGGTTCTGATCAAGTACCTCCACGCATTTGGATAGAAACTCTGGCGCCATGACATCATCATGTGCCGCCCACTTGAAATACTCACCGCACGCCAGTTCAAAAACTCGATTAAAGTTCGGGGCAGCACCCAGATTCTGTGTGCTACGGTGGTAGCGGATGCGACCGTCCTTTGCGGCGTAGGCCTGGCAGATTTCCTGGGTGCGGTCGGTAGACGCATTGTCTGAGATAATCACTTCAAAATCGGTATAGCTCTGGGCCAAGATCGAGTCTAAGGCTTGCCCGATGTATTTCTCGCCGTTGTACACCGGCAAGCCAATGCTTATCCGAGCCTTAGCTTGTTTCATCACTCGTTCCTGTCGACCCAATAGCAACCAACAGGGGTCCGCACCAGAGCCTGACTACGACTGCTGTGCTTCCGGTTCGACACGCTCTGTGGCCTCAAAGGCTGCATAGTGCTCCTCTTCCCGCTG